>ERZ778022.1906-NODE-1906-length-24366-cov-6.941755_pt1 | contig 24366 bp, 7 predicted proteins | sample MGYA00375752_ERZ778022 | MGnify/ENA primary metagenome ERZ778022 (study PRJEB29350, sample SAMN05389826) | bioreactor metagenome | isolation source: Thiocyanate bioreactor | place: South Africa: University of Cape Town | collected 2014-04-04 ...
GGCTGCATCACCAGCAGCAGCGTCTGCTGCCACCAACGGCAGCGGCAGCAGCAGCGGTGGCGTGGCAGCCACCCCGCCATCGGCGGGTGGGAATAGCGCAGCAGCCACAGCGGCCAGTGGCAGCCAGTCTGCGACAGCGGCGGTGGCAGCACGGGGGCAGCCGCCACCGGGCGCGACGCCGTGGTTGCGCATTGCGGACGTGCCGGGCATGGTGCCACGTGGCCGCGTGGAGGTGGTGCTTTATGCAGAGGGCATTGCCATTATCCCCAAGCCAACCGGGGCTGCCGCCGCCGCTGCCGCCGCTGCCACTGGCGCCGCCGGTGCTACTTCGGTGTGGGTGCCAATAGAGTCGGTGACGGGCGTGTTCAACCTGGAGGTGAAGGACGCGTACCGCGCGGGGTCCGCCGCCGCGACGCAGCTGCTGGTGATCATGCTGGCGACTCCAGTGGTTATTGGGAAGGCGGCCGAGCACCGGGCGGTGGCTTTTGCAGACACTGGCGCCGCGCTGGCAAAGGCTGGCCGGGCAAGCGGGGTGGTGGGCCGTGACATGCCTGCCGCCGCGTTTGTCAATGCTGATGCGGTTGGCCGGCTTGTGACATCAGCAGACGGCGGTGGCGGTGGCGCGGGCGGTGGCGGCGACGGCACCCTTCGCGCTGGCACACGGCTGGAGGCGGAGCATGCCCTTGCCCTCCTGCGTGGCTGCCTGGCTGCCATGTGTGGCACGGTGGGTGAGGCAGACACCGCCCTGTTCCGGTCCGCTGCCGGCGCGCCCTCCATCAAGTGCTACTACAAGGTGAATGACGGCGTCCTCTTCCCGCTCCGCCGCTGCTTCCTGTTTGGCATGAAGCCGCTGCTGTGCATCCCGCACACCGACATTGCCGCCGTCGCCGTCGCGCGCTCTGGTGCGTTTGTTGCGGGGTGGGGGGCACACAAGCACCGACTCCACACACTCACGCACTCACGCACCTACGCACGCAACCCACGTACATGCAGGCGGCACGGTGACGCGCACGTTTGACGTGGACATCAGCATGCTGGACGGCAAGACGGTGCAGTTCTCAATGATTGACAATGCAGAGTTGGATGCGCTGCGGGCGTACGTGGGCAAGCGGACGTGGGGTCGTGCTGCCGCCACCGCGAGCAGTGCTCCGCCCCCAGCCAGTAGTGGAGCGGCGCCTGCCGCAGCTGCTACAGCCGTCGCTGGCGGTGCTGGCGGTGCGGTCTCTCCACTGCCACCGTCTGGCGCCGACGGGGCTACCGCGGCATCTGTGGCCGCCACGCGCAACATCAATGACGCCAGCAGTGTGGAGGGCGACGGCGGCGAGGAGAGCGACGACGGGAGCGACGACGACGATGACAGCGAGTTTGGGTCCACTGACGAGGACGACGAAGAGACAGACAGCGAGGGTGGCGAGAGCGGCAGCGACGATGACGACGGCGGCAGCAGTGAGGACGATGGTGACGATGGCAGCGAGAGAGAGGCAGGCAGCGACGGCACTGACACCGAGAGTGAAGGCGACACCGGTGGTGGCGGCGGTGGTGGAGACGGCGGCGGGGAGGATGAAGGCGGCGTGGAGATGGTGGCAGTGGAGGACGACGAGTTGGCAGAGTTGATGGCAGACGCGCGTGCACGGGGCGACGTTGACGGCGACGGCGACGGGGAGCAGCGAGGGCGTTTGACGCGTGGCGGCAAGCGGCGGCGTGCAGCAGCAGGTGGCGGCAGCGGTGGGGAAGGGGTTGCACCTCCACCTGCGTCCAAAGCCCCGCGCAGTTAGCCAATTATCATTAATTATTATTAGACGGCCACCACTTGAAATGTCACCGCAATATCACGGCAGGTGGGCAGGCGCGTGCAAACACTCAAACACCACCACCACACGCAGGGCACCCATAACCAAACATTTAATCCTCCCGCCCGCCGCCGCGTTTACGCAGCTCGGCGGTGGCAACAGGGGTGGCAGGGGCCTTGGCCGGCGTTGACGGCGGCGTCGTAATGGAAGCAAGGCCGTCACTGCTGCCATCCACCAGCGCCACCGCCGTGGGTGGCCGCCACGGCATCGTGTTCCACAGCGGCAGCGCCACGGCGCCCGCGACGGCACACAGCACCGCCAGCAGCACCATGACGGGCTGCCAGCCGTACGCGTCAATGACGAGGCCCAGCGGCAGGCCAGCAACCGTGCCGCCCGCCTGCGCCATGGCCTTTGAAAACCCGCCAGCGGTGGATTGCACACCCGGGTGCGTCCACTCGCGCGCCGCCAGGCCGTTCAGCATGTGCGGCGCAAACGCGGTGAGGCCGAGGGCGGCGTACACGCCCACCACCGCAGTGTGACGCCACGCGCCGTCAACGAGGTCAGCCGCGCCGCCGCCGCCGCCGCCGCCGATGGCGAGCAGCAGGAGCGGCAGGGGAGCAGCTGCAAAACTGAAGAGCGCCATGACGGGGCCGCGGCGGCCGCCAAAGTAGCGATCACTTACCCACCCAGCCGCCAGGCCACCCACTGCCGCGCCCACCTCATAGGCGCTGACGGCTGCGGCGCGGGTGGCTGTAGGCACGCCCATGGCGGCGGCGCCTAGCAACGACTCTGGCACCTCCGTCAGCGCGTTGCGCACCAGGGTGTTGAAGAAGTAGGAGATGGCAAGCAGCCACAGCGGCACGGAGGTAAACACCATGCGTGCCGTCTCCCGCAACGATGGTGCAGCCTCTGACTGCGATGGCGGCAGCTGCGGTTGCGGGGGTGCCGGCGCTGCCGATGACGGCGCAGACGATGACAACGACGACGATGACGCTGCCGACGACGAACTCGATGCGGGTGGGCGGTCAGATAGGAGGGCAAGCACCAGCGCGCCAACCACGCCAGCCACGACGCCCGGCACCATGATGGCACCCTGCCAGCCCCACCGCGCCATCGCTGCAGCAAGCACATAGGGCGCCACAGCCGCGCCCGCGTTCTGCGACGTTGCCAGCAGCGCGTACATCTTCCCGCGCGTGGCGGGCGCCGGGTACCACGCTAAAAACACTTTCGCCAGCGCTGGCCACGCGAAGGCTTGCGCCAGGCCATTGGCGGCCCACAGCCACAGGCGCGCGCCAAAGGCGGGCGTGGCAAGCAGGGCGCCGTGCGTGGCACCCACCGCCAGCAGGCTGCCTGCCAGCACCGCAGACGGGCTGTACCAATCCACCAGGAACCCGCCCACCACCTTGGACACGCCGCCCAGCGACTCAAACGCGGAGCTGAACGACCCCACGGACGCCGCGGACCGCGCCACCACCTGCGGCTCCTGCGTCGCATTGTCGTTGTCTGCCGCCGTCATCAGCGGCGCTGGCGGTGGACTGGGGTCGTCTATTGATGACGACAGCGACGACGGCGTTGCTCGCAGCGGCAACCGCGCCGCCGCTGCTGCAGCACCCTCGGCAATGGCATCGGCACCCCAGTACCCTGGGCTTCGTCTGCGGGGGTTGGGGTTGGGTCGTGGGTGGGTTGGCTTGTGGCTGATGTGAGCTGGATACCGACGCGCATGCCTAACCACGTACTTTGACAGGTAGCACGCGGCGTAGGCAACAAACAGCAGCGCAAACACAAACGCTTGACGGCCGCGCGGTGGCGGCGGCGGCGACGGCGACGACGACGGCGGCGCTGCACTTCGACCGCCACTGCTGCTGCTGCTCGCTGCTGGCGTAGCGGCACTGCTGCTGCCGCTACCCCCGCCGCCGCCGCTTCGCAGCGGGTGTGCGGGTGTCATCGGTACCGCCATGGTAGTTGGCGCCCGCGGTTGCTAGGATACTTTCTGCGTCGGCCCCAATACTGTTCGCAGCTCTCCTTCACCACCTCGCCCACGCCCCTCTCCAGCGGTGCTTACTGCCCGTTACCGCTCCACCTCCACCTGCCCTCCGCCTCCACCTCTGCGACTGCTGCTGCTCCTGCTGCTGCTGCAGCTCAGCTCGGTGCTGCTGCTGCTGCTGCTGCTGCTCAGCTGCCAACTGCTGCTGCTGCTGCTGCCAGCTGGCTGCTCGCTGCTGCTGCTGCTGCGCGCTCGCTCTCTCTCTGACCCCAAAAATGCGATGTCCAATAATGCAAACGACGCAAGTGGCGCAAAAAATAGGGCCGCGAAACGGGCGGATGCAAGCAGTTGGGGCGAACGCGGGGTGTGAATATTTGCACTAAAATCGCCCTGATTTTTGGTATTACTGACTTGGCGGCGACTCCTCCCCCTCGCGACAGCGCCAACCGTCGGGCCACTGCTGACAGATAACAACAACGAAACGTGACGTACTGACGCACACAAGCGACACAGAAGTGCACAGGCCTAGAGGCTGACGCAGTGGCCAGCTTGGCTGCAGGAGCAGCAGTCAATCAACACCAGGATGGCAGAAGCTGGTGGCAGCGAGCATGCGGGTCATGGCGACGGCGGCGAACATCATGTTGAGCATGGAGGCAGCGGCGAACGCGATGCAGCTGCTGCCGATGCTTCACACGCCTCCTGTGGCGGCGGCGCGGCGCACAGCCATGGCGGCGACGGCAGCGAGGTAGAACCAAGGGGCGACGTCATGGATGACGCAGAGCGCGCGCACTGGAACGACGTGCTGCATGCGTATGAAGACTACCCCGCCTGGATGGCGCTGGAGGTTGCACGCAGGCACCGCGGCGTCGCTGCCATCCCACCGCACCTTGCCTCCCTCCTGTGCGTGTGCGCGCGCGGGAGCAACGCACGGATGTTGGTCATTCACACACCCCACCCCCTACCGCACCCCGTCACCACCCATCCATGCAGACCACCCGGGTCGTTAGAGGCCCGCGAGGAGCGCTTGGTGCGTGCGGCGGGCGCAAATGCCAGCCTCCTGCGCGCCATTGCTGCGGCGCAACGCGACAGCGGGTTTGGCGGCGAACCCAGCACGGGGGCAGCGGCGGCCGGAGAGTCAAGCGCCGCCGCGGCGCGGCCGACATCATCTGCGGAGCACTTTAGCAAGGTGCGGTCCACGCTGGCGCAGCTGGCGCGGGACTGGGGCGGCGAGGGCGGCGCGGAGCGCGACACGAGCTACGGGCCGGTGATGGCGGCGTTGCGTGCGGCGCTGCCGGTCACCGCTGCCAATTCCAACCGCCAGCGCGTGGCGGTGCCCGGCTGTGGGCTGGGCCGGCTGGTGTGGGAGCTGGCGCGTGCGGGGTACGCGGCGCAGGGGTGCGAGTTCTCCTACTTTATGCTGTTTGCGTCGCACTACATCCTCAACTGCACCGACCGGGTGGCCACCGCCGTCATCCACCCCTGGATCCACGACGCCTGCAACCACATGCGCGGTGAGGACATGCTGCGGGGTGTGGCGGTGCCGGACGTGTACCCGGCACGCGACCTGTTGGAAGCAAACCCGGGCGCCGACCTGTCCATGGCGGCAGGCGACTTTGTAGCCATCTACTCTACGCCGGCGCAGGCGGGCGCATGGGACGCCGTGGCCACCTGCTTCTTCCTGGACACCGCGCCCTGCGTGCTGGAGTACATTGACGTCATCTGGCACATGCTGCGCCCGGGCGGCGTGTGGGTAAACAACGGCCCCCTGCTGTACCACTGGGCGTCGCCGGCGGCCGCCGCCGACGTGTCAGAGGCTGACGCGCTGGACGAACGCTACCTGCGCAGCCTGGAGCTGCCGTACGCCGACGTGCGGTACGCCATGATTGCGCGCGGCTTCCGCGTGTCTGACGAGACGTCGGCACGCACCACATATGCCGCCAACAAGCTGTCGCTGCAGAAAACGGTGTTCACCACCGTCATCTTCACTGCCACCAAGCCCGCGGACGCCGACGGTGGTGGAAGCGGCGGCGGCGGCAGCGGCGGCGGTGGCGGGGGCGCTGCGGGTTCGGGGCGAGGTGGCAAGGGTGCGCGCGGCAAGCGACGGTAATACGTGTGTCACATGTCACATTTCAACCTGAATAGGCCACCAAATGCAATCATTAGGCATCCACGTCAGCCGCCCAGCGCGCCACCTCCACGACGCTGGGCGGCACAGTCAGTGCGCCCACGTGCGCGGTGCGGTGCAGCGACAGGAGGAGCGGGGCGGCGGACTCGCCGGCGCGGCGCAGCCACGCCTCCACCGTGTTCTCCACGGCCTCTGACGGCGGGAAGGCACGCAGGCAGATGGCAAGCAGGGCGCGGCCACGCGCGTAGGAGAGCGCGGGACAAGCGCCGCCAGACAGGTGGCGCAGAAGCTGCAGGAGAACCTCGTCTGCCATCGGCCGCTGCATCAGCGCCACCGCCACCAGCTGCGCCGCCAGCGCGTCGCGGTCCGCGTACGCCAGCTCGCCGGTGTACGCCAGGATGGTGGCAGACACGGCGGACGCCGCCGGGACCAGGTCTGGCGGCAGGCGGGTGAGGGAGGCGCCGCGTGGCAGCGGGGCGGGCGAGTAGGTCAGGAACGGCGCCCCAGGCGCCAGGGCGGCAAACTCGGTGGGCGGGCGCAGGGCGGCGCAGTCAGGCAGCGCGTACGCGCCAGGCGCGTCAGCAAAGAACAGCGCCTTCAGGTCCATGGTGGCAGCTGCCACGCCATCCACGTCGCGCCGCTCCAGCGCCGCCCGCAGCGCCAGCTGCAGGCGCGCTTTCACCGGTAGCGCCAGCAGGCGCTGCATGTAGCCGTCCGACGGCAGCACGACGCCCAGCGCCGCCGCGCGCGCCAGCGCGTCTGCCATGCCGCCGGCGTCCAGCCGCTCAATGGCTTCCGTGGCGCCACGGTACAGGCTGCGCAGCGCGTCGCGCAGTTGCACCGCGGCAGCGACTGCAGGGGTGCGCAACCCCACGTCCTCCGCCGCCGCCACGCCCGCCTCCAGGTCGGGCAGGTGCTTGGACTGCAAGCCGCGCGCCACGCCCGCCGCCGCCGCCCGCAACCCCGCCGCAGTGCGCCGGGCGGCATCCAGACCGGCAGCCAGCGTGGCGTTGGAGGCGGCGGCAGTGGACAACCCGGCCGCCTCGCCTGCCGCCAGGCTGGCCTCAATGGCGCCCACGTCGGCGCCCGCCACTGCCTCCTGCAGCGCCTGCCACGCCGCCGTCTGCGCCCGCTGCCGCGCCACGCCGTGTTGCGCCGCTGCCACCTCGACCGCGCCCGCCGCCACCAGCGAGCTTGCCTCCGGCCCGCCGTACGCCGCCGCCAGCGTGTCTGCCACGCGCCCGCCGCCCTCCAGGTCACCCGCAGCAAGCGCGGCGCGCAGCGCGCGCAGGCCCACCGCCGTGTTACGCAGCGCAATGAAGGCGGTCGGCGGAGCCACAAATTGAAGGGCACGCGGCAGCACGGCATCCAGGGGCGCCACCGCCACCGCCGCCAGGTCCAACGTGCCATCCACGCCAACCGCCACACTGCCGGTGGCAATGGCATCCTCCAGCAGGCGCGCCACGCCGCCCAGCTCGCGGTCGTCACGCACTAGCGCCACCTCCTCCGCCGCCTCTGGCACCACCGCCAGCGCTGCCACGCCACCGCCGCCGGTGCCTGGCGCCATCAGCGCGCGCAGCGCCGCATCCACCTCCGTCGCCGCTGCACCGCCGCCGCGCCGTGCTGCTGCCACGGCAGTGCGCAGGCGGCGCACGCCCTGCGCGCTTGCCATCAGCGCCCGTGCGCGTGGTGTGCGGCAGCCCAGCGACGCGGCATACGTGAGCGCAGCGTCCAGCGGGCGCACATCCACGCCGGTGACGTCCAGCGCGCCGGCGCCGCCCGCCACACCGCCGGTGCGCAGCGCCGCCACCAGCTCGGAGCACACGGCGCGCTCGTCAAACTCTGCCAGCACCGCCGCTAGCTCGTCAGCCACCAGGTCCGCCAGCGCGCCCGCGCGCGCGCCCTCCAGCACGCTCACAATGCCGCCCAGGTCGTCCGCCAGCAGGCAGGCACGCAGGGCGCGCATGGTGCGCGCGGTGTGCAGCAGCAGGCGGCCGTCAGGCGTGGTCAGGCCGCCCACACCCTCCGCACGCGCAATGGCGGCGTCAAGCGCGGCGCACGACACGCCCGCAACATCCAACCCGCCGCCTGGCGTCACACCGGAGCCGTGCGTCAGCGCGTCGCGCAGCGCAGCCACCGCGTCGCGCTGTGCGGCGTCGTCCGCCACAAGTGCCAGCTCCGCGGCGGCGGCGGGTACCAGGTCGCACTCGCTGCCTGCCGTCAGCGCCGCCGTCAACGCCTCTTCGTCGCCCGCTGCCAGCGCCGCACGCACCGCCCGCACCACGCCAGCAGACTCTACCAGCCGCGACGCTGCCGGCGTCGTTACGCCCACCGCAGCGGCGTGCTCCAGCGCGGCATCCAGACCGGCAACCGCCAAGCCACGCAGGTCCAGCGCGCCGGCGGCGCCGATGGGGCCGCCGGCAGCCAGCGCCGTCGCCAGTGGGCCCGCCATCACGGCGCGATGATGCAGCTCGCCAATGACCAGCTCCAGCTCGGGCACCGCAGCATCCACCACGCCCGCCGGCAGCGCTGCCGCCTCGTGCACCAGCGCCCGGACGGCAGTCCAGTCGTCTGCCACCAGTGCGCGGCGGAGGCGTGCCACCACAAGCGCGGTGGCCACCGCCGCCGGCGCGGCGCCGGACTCCAGGCTACCCAGCAGGGCGTCGTAGTCGGCAGTGGCGTCAGATGGCAGGGCACCCACGCCGCCCAGCGCACGCGGCGTTGTAGCGGCGGCCGCAACCGTTGCTGCAGCGGCTGCCACCGTGGCGCGCAGTGTGGCATCCGCGGCCGCCAGCAGCGCTACCGCGCCAGCAGCGGCGTCTTCCAGCGGGGCGTACGCCACAGCTGCCGGCACCAACTCGCCCGGCACGCCGGCGGGGCCACCTGCCACCAGCGCCGCCACAACCATGCTGCCCGCTTCCCCATGCGCCGCCGACGCCGCCACCAGCGCCGCCTCCACGTCCGCGGTGGCTGGCAGCTCGATGCCGGCGCCGCCATACCCGCGCGGCGCACGCTGGATGTCTGCCGCCGCCCGGCGTGCAGAGTCGCCGTCCCCTGCTGCCACTGCCGCCCGCAGCGCGCGGAGGGCGCGGGCGCCGCCAGCCAGTGCACGCAGACGCGCGCTGGTGGCGGTCAGCATCGGCGTGGCGCCCGCCAGTGCGGCATCCATGGCGGGCAGGTCCACAGCGGTCGCGTCCAACCCGCCCACGCCGCCGCTGATGCGCCCGCGGGCGCAGGCAGACCACAGGGCGGCGGCAGCGGCACCTGCCACCACCGCGCGCCGCACGGCGTCCGCCTCCCGCACTGCGTCCCCCACCGCCGGCACCGTCAAGACGGCAGGGTTACGCACGTCGAGTGCTGCAGCGGCGGCAGCAGGGGTCGGCCGGTGGTGAGTGCCGCGACGCGGCATGGGAGCGTCAGTGGCAGACGCGGCCAGTACCGCACCGGCGTCGGGCACGCCCAGCAGGGTGCCCACCGCCACCCAGTCGCCAATCGCCACTGCGCGGCGCACGTCCACCAGGGCGCTGCCGGCGGCAAGCGCAGCGGCAAGGGCGTCTGAGCGCTCTGATGGCGGCACGCCGGCAGCTACCGCCAGCGCGGCAGCAAGGTGCGCGACATCCACGCCGGCGGGCGTCCAGTCGTCGCCGTCGCCGGTAGCGCCGCCCACGCGCAGCGCGGCGGCAACACCCGCCAGCGCGTCGCCATTGCGGAGGGCGGCGCGCACAATTGCCACCTCCTCCGCCACTGCGCGCCCCGCCGCCGCCAGTGGGCCACTCCCCTGCCCACCACCAGATGCACCCGCCGCCGCCTCGACCGCGTCCGCCGCACTTGCCACCGCCGGCCAGTCGTCCGTCGCCACCGCCTGCCGCAGCTGCACCAGCGCGGCTGCCAGGTCCAGCAGCGCGCGCACCTCCGGTGCCGCCGCCAGCGCCGCCGCCGTCACAGGGTCCGCCTCCGCCGCGCGCGCCGCGGCAATGGCTGCCACAAGGGGCGCGGCAGACGTGGGGCCACATGCCACGCCGCCGGCGCCGGTGCCCACTACGCCGCCTGCAGATAGCGCGCCCACCAGGCTGGCGGCGACGGTGGCAGCTGCGTGCTCGCGCCGCGCGGCCACCGCAAATCGGGTTGCGGCGTCGCCCACCAGGCTAGCCGCGCTTGCCACACCGTCAGCTGCCTCCACCAGCGCGCCCAGCGCCGTGTCCACACCGCCGCGGTCGCCACGCCGCCGCGCCGCCGCGTACGCAGCCATGGACCGCAACAGGCGCACCAGACTAGCACCCTCAGCCGACCGCGCTGCCAGTGCGTCAGCCGGCGTGGTGGCCAACAAGCTGGCAGCATCGCCGCCGCCCAGTCCCGCTGCCGCTGCCGCCCTTAACGCCGCCACCGCATCGCGCTCCCGCACCTCGTCGCCCAGGCGCACCAGCTCGGCGCGTGCCTCGTCAGCCACGCCCACCGGCAACGCCGGCGAGATCCCGCCGGCGGCCAGCCCGCTGCCCTCTGCCGCCAGCAACGCCCGCACGTCGTCCCACCGGTCCGCCAGCACGGCGCGGCGTGCGCGAAGGACAAGGGCGGCAGAGGTGACCACCCGACGCGCCCGCCGGCGTGCCAGCGCGCAGGTCGCTGCCGCGCTGAGGCTGGCTGCCAGCGCCGCCGTCTGCACCGTGCGGCCATCCAGCGCCAGCAGCGGGCCGGTGGCTGCGCCTGTTGCCAGTGCCGTAGCCACGGCGCGGCACACCCGCCGGTCTGCCGCCTCCGTCGCCAGCAGCCGCACCTCGGCGCGGCACTCAGGCGCCAGAGCATCCGCATACACCGCCGCTGCCGCCGGCGCGGCACTCAACAATGCGTCACCATCAGCGCCGCCACCGCTGCCGCCGCCGCCGCCGGGCAGGAGGCCCAACACCTGCGCGTCTGCCACGCGTGCCAGCACGCCGTCCCAATCCTCGCCCAGAGCGCACGTGCGCACCTGCGCCAGCAGGCGTGCCGACGCCAGCAGGGTGCGCACCTCGCCGCTGCGCGCCGGCCGTGCCGCCGCCAGCGTGATGGCGGCGTCAAGGTCTGCCAGCGAGATGGTAGCCACTGCCACCTCCCCGCTGTCGCCATCCACCGCCGCACCGCCGGTGGCCAGCGCGCGGCGCAGGGCGGCGGTTGCGCGCCGCGCCTGCACGTCGTCGGCGTAGGCTTGCAACTCAGGCAGGATGGCGGCATGCGGCCGGTCACCAGCGCCCTCCACCACGCCCACCGCAGTGGTAGCAGCAGTCAGCGCCGCATCCACACGCACCGCCAGGTCATCCCACGCGCCGCGCACAGCGCACGCCCGCACATCCGCCAGCACCTCCGCGGCAGCCAGCAGGCTGCGTGTGGCGTGTGGTGGGGCGCCTGGCAGGTGTGCTAGGCGAGTGCGTGCGGAGGCAACAGCGGCAGTGAGGCCGGACACATCCAAGGTGGCATACACCAGGCTGCCGGGTGCACCAGCCGGCGCGCCGCCCCCCACGGCGGCCAGCAAGTCGGCGTCCACGGCTGCACGCGTTGCATCCGCCACAGCGGCGTCCACCTCCATGCGCGCGGCGGCTGTTAGCACCGACCCCGCCCCTGGTTCACTTGGCAGGCCGTCCGGTGGCGGTGGCAGCGCTGCCATCCGCTCTCCCAGCGCCAGCACGCCGCGGTAGTCGTCATTGGCGGCGGCAACGCGCAGCCGGCGCACCAGCTGCAACACGGCATGCAGATGGCGGTCAGCCGCCGTCTGCGTCGGCAGCGTGTCCAGCAGCGCCAGCGCCTGATCAATTGCACTGCTGCTGCTGCTGGCGCTGCCACTGGAGGCGTCGCCAGTAGTGGCAGCGCCGCCAAGTGCCCCGATGCACGTCGCGGTGACTTGGCGCGTGTACAGGCGGCTGGCCAGCGCTGCAACTGCTGGCGCCACAGTAGGGTGCAGCGCCGCGCGCGAGGGGGCGGCAAGCGCGGCGGCGACGGCAGACCAGCTGTCGCTCGCTGCCGCGGCAGCCACGCCCGCCAGGAAAGTCAAGCTAGCCAGCCAGGCGCGTGTGTCCGCCGGCAGCGGCACCGGAATGTTGTGGAAGTCGGCAACCGGCGACGCGCCGGTACCATCGCCAACAACAGCCGCTAGTGCGGCAGCCTCAGACTCCACCGCGGCACGGCACGATGCCAGCGGCGGCAACACCACCGCCACCACATCGGCGCCGTCGCCACCGCTGGCGGGCGTCTGAATGGCAGCCTGCCACGCCGCAATCGCCGGCGGCAGGGCGGCACGGCACGCCGCAGTGATGCGCTCTGACGCGGTCCACGCACCAGCAACCACCACCTCGCGGTGCAGGCGCCGTACGGGGTCATCCGACTCCAAGCTGTCGGCACCGGTGCTTGATGCCGCTGCCGCTGTCAGCACGCCAGCCGCGTCAGGCTCCAGCATGCCGACGTCGCGCACACTGGACAGGGTGGCCGCTGCGGCGTCCGCGTCACGGTGTGCCACTGCGGTGCGCAGGTCTGCCATCAGGCGCGCCACGCGCAGCAGGAAGGCAGCACGGGGGCTGGGCGGCTCAAACGCGCCGGCGCGTGCCAGCACGGCGGTGAGCGGGTCTGCCGACAGGGTGGCAAAGTCGACGGCGGCGGGCGCGTCAAGCGGCGCGTCAAGGCCACCGGGCGCATGCCACAGGGCGGCGCCAATGGCGGTGCACATATCACGATCCAGCAGCTCGTTCACGTAGGCATCAAATTCGGGGGTGGCGGGCGGCGGCAGGGTGGCGCGCGCTGCCAGGAGCGGCGCGCCGGCATCCAGCACGCACGCCATGCTGCCACCCTCGCCGCCGCCGCCGCCGCCACTGCCGCCAGCCATGGCCTCCAAGTGCGCCCGCACGCCGCCCCAGTCGCCACGCCGCGCCGCATCTCGCAGCACGCCCATGTGCGCCGCTGCGGTGCGCAGCGCCACGGAGGCGCGCGTCAGCGTGCCGAGTGTGTCAGCAGCCGCCACTGCGGCGTCCAGGTCGCCTGCCGCCAGCTCCGGCGCGTCCCAGTGCCCCGCGCGCGCCTCCGCCGCGCCGCGTGTCAGTGCCGCCGTCAGTGCCGCCACCACGCGGCGCTCATTGAGCTCTGCGCGTGCCAGCGCCACCTCGTGGTGGCACAGCGCTGAAATGGCACCGGGCGGCGGCGGCGTGGCTGCTGCCGCCGGCGGTGTGGGCGGCCACGGCTCATAATCCGTGATGCCATCTACCACCGCCTGCGCAGCCGCCCAGTCACGCGCCGCCAGTGCGGTGCGCAGGCGTAGGATGGTGGCGCCCGCTGCCGCCAGCGACACCGCCTCCACTGACTTGGCGCCCAGGTCGGCTGCCAGCGCCACGGCGTCCGCCAGCTCCGTCGTGTGCAGCGACGACAGCTCCAACGCACCGGGCGCGCCGGTGGGCGCACCACGCAGGAGCGCGGCAGTCAGCGCCGTCAGCATGGCGCGGTTCTCCGTCTCGTCGCAGTACACCTGCAGCTCGCCTTCCGCCTCGCCCGCCAGCTCCGCCGCCGCCGCCGCCTCCAGCGCGCGCCGCAGCGCGTCCATGTCGCCGTCGCGCGCCGCGGCACGCATGGCAGCCACATGCCGCGTCGTGGCCACCAACACGCTGGCGCGCGCGGTGCGGATGCCCACCGTGTCCGCCAGCGCGCCCACGTCCGCCAGCGCACGCGTGTCCAACTCTGCCACGTGCAGGTGCCCCACTGCCCCACTGGGTTGCCCACCCGCCAGTGCACGCCGTGCGGCTGCAGTCAGCGCGCGATCGTGCGCCTCCCCCACGTACCGCGCCACCTCCTCCGCCACACACGCTGCGCCCTCCGCCGTCAGTGCGCCCACGGCGCCCGCCTCCACCGGCACCGCCGCCCAGTCACCTGCCACCACCGCGTGCCGCACCGCCAGCAGCACGCGGGCGCCTGCCAGAACGCGGGCGGTGGCGTCAGACAGCGCGGGCGCAGCTGACGCGTCTGCCACCGCGCTCGCCAGGCCCGCCACCGTCACGGCGCTCGTGTCCAGGCTGCCAATGGCGCCACTGGCGCCACCCGCGGCGCAGGCACCCGCCAGCCGCCGCCGCAACTTGGCGTCCTCCAAGTGCGTCATCACCAGCGCCAGCTCTTCCACCGCGGCGGCATCCACCGCCACTCGCAGCACGCCGTCAATTGGCGTGTGACAATCTACCAGCTGGCGTGCCACCGCCACGGCATCCGCACGCGCGGGCGGCGCCGGCCCACGACCCCCACCACCGCTGCTCCCGCTGCTGCCGCCGCTGCTGCTTCCTCCCGCGCCGCGCAGCGCGGTGCGCATACGAGACAGGGGTGCGGAAGCGGGACTGGCGCTGCCGCCAGCAGTGCTGCCGCCAGGGGCGGTCAGGAGTGGCAATGCGGAAGGCAGCGGCAACCACTCCCCATGCTCGCTGCCGCCGCGCGGTACCCACAGCAGGGTACCCCGCAGTAGACGTTCCGCAGCCACCCAGTTGTCAGCAGCGGCAGCGCGGCGCACCTCCCGCAGCAGGCGCAGCGTGCCCAACCACAGCAGCACAGCAGGCGTGATGGGGACGGTAGGCGCGGCGCCTGAGGTGGCAGCTGCTGGCAGCGTCAACGCAAGTGCGCCGGCGGCGGCCATGCCCAGCGCCGACTCCAAAATGGCAGTGTTCACTGCAGCTACATCCACCGCACCCACAGCGCCGCCCACGCCGCCAAACGCGACGGGCACGACGGCGCGCAAGGAGTTGAGCACGCGCTCATGGGCGGCGTACGCCGCCACAAGGCGGCACTCCTCCATCGCGGCCGTCACGGCGCCTGCCGCGGCACGCGCAAGCGGGGGTTGTGGGCCACCGCCAGGCGGCGTCAGGGAGGCGGCGGCAAGCAACGCGGCGCCGGGTGGCGTGGATGCCAGTGCCGCTTCGGCGGGCGGCGCCGCAGCAGTCACGCGCCCTGCCGCCACCTCTGCGCGCACCACACGCAGGGTGGCAACCAGCGCTGCCAGCAGTGCGCCACCGGTGGAGGCCGGCGGGTCGGTGGCAGCGGCCGTGGCGGCTGCGGCAAGCTGACCAGCCCCGCCCTCACCTGCCACTGCAATGCCCTCCAGGTTGCCGTGCACGCCACCCGCCGCCACGCCGTCGCAGCACGCGGCAATGAGGTCCACCTCAGCCGTGTGCGCGCACACCAGCGCCGCCTCGGCATGCAGCGCGTCGGGCAAGCCGCCACGCTGCTGGACGGCAGCTGCCGCTGCGGCGGCGGCACGGAGCGCGTCTACGTCGTCACCCGCCGCCGCAGCACGCCGCAGCGGCAGCATGACGTCATGCAACACGGCTGCTGCTGCAGCAAGCGGCGGCGGGGGCGCTGCACCAGCCGCCATGGCATCCTCTGCCGCCGCTGCAACGTATGCCAGCGCCGCCTCACTGCCTGCCACATCCACCGCCGTCGTGTCCAGCGCGCCCGGTGTGCCAGCAATGCCGTGGTCGCGCAGGGCGTGCAGCAGTAGCCGCGCACCCTCCCGCCGATCTGCGCTCGCTGCAGCTGCCAGCACCTCCGGGCGCGCCACGGGCACCACGGCGGCAGCGGACAGCGCGGCTTCCAGTCGTCGGCGCAGGGTGGTACCGTCGCCGCCGCCGCCCGCACACAACCGATCGAGGACGGCATGAACAGGCTCGTGGCTGTCCCCGCCTCCCTGCGTGGCGCGCAGCTCCACCACCAGTCGGGCGCCGCGCGCCAGCGCTGCCACCTCGTCGGTCGTGGAGTCAGCACCCAGGGTGTCTACCTCTGCCAGCATGGCCACCAGGCTATCGGCAGCTGGCAGAGGTGGCTGGGCTATAGCCACGGCGGCCGCCAGCCCATCCAACCGCATAAGCACATCACCGGCCCCCGCATACGCCTCATCCACCTCCGCCACCGTTGCTGCTGCCGCACTAGCGGCCGCCGCACCGCCAGCAAGCGCCGCCCACAACTCGGTGGCCAGGTGCCGGCACGCCAGTGCGGCGCGCACCGCTGCCACCTCGCCACCCAACACACTTGGCAGGCGGCCGCCCAACTGTGGCAGCAGCGCGTCTATGTCTGCCAGTCCCGCAGCCACAGCATCCCAGTGCGGCTCCAGCGCCTCGCCGCCGCCGCCGGGTGCCAGTGACGCGCGGATGGTGCGTACTAGGGACGCCAGGCACACCAAGGCACGGCCGTCTGGCGTGCGGAGGGTACGCAGCGCGGCAACCACATGGGGCGGCACACCAGGTGGCAGCACCAAGGATGGGGCGCCGTCTGCGGCCGCCCCGCTGCTGTCACGCGATGCCGCCTCTGCTAGGAGGCCACTCAGTGGCTCGTCAATGCCGCCAAAGGCGGTGCTGTCCGCCATCGCCGCCAGCGCAGCAGCGTGGCCAGCTGCCCAGCTGGGTGGCACACCCGCAGCATCGTCTTCTGCGGCTGTGTCAGTGGGCGGCGGCCGGCTTGCCAGCGCGCCACTGGCGGCGGCAAGCAGTGCCGTCTTGCTGGGTGCACCGGCCGCCAGCGCCGTGTGCAGCGTTGCCAGGCGTGCCTCCTCTGCCGCAATCTCTGCCAGCACGCGGTCTGCCTCCGCAGTGGCGGCGGCATCGTGGATGGGGCCGCCAAAAATGTCCGCCACCTCCGCCGCCACGGTACGCGCGTCGGCGATGGCGGCGCGGTCGTACTGCCGGATGCCGCGCTCCAATGCCGCCAGGGCGGCGGTGCGGCGCGCGAGCGCCGCGTGCCGGTTGCGAGCGGTGGCAACGGTGGCGTTGGAGAGGTCCAGCGCGGCGGCACGCGCCAGCGTGTCTGCCAGCGCGTCTGCCACCTCGAGCGGCGACACGCCGTTCATGGCCGCCAGCGCCGCCGTCACCGCCTCCTCCTCCGCCACCCGGTCGCGCAGCGCCGTTGCCAGCGCCACCTCACGAATGGCAAACGCGCCGTGCGCCACCGCCGCCTCCGCTGCCGCCACGCTGTCGCGCAGCTCCGGCAGGGCGCGCGCAGCCATGGCGGCGCGCAAGCGGGCACGCAGCGCCAGCAGACGCGCCGCCATCACACGCGCGGCGTGGCCGCGGTACACCCGTTGCAGGACGGGCGCAGCTGCCATCATGGCTGTCTCGCGCAGGCGCTGCAGCGTGCGGTGCTGCTCCGCGCGATACAGCAGCTGCGTGCGTCCAAATTTGATGCCGCTGAGGCATGGCTCGGTAGGCACCGCGCCCGCCACCACCGCCGCACACTGCGTCTGGTACCACTTGGCGTCATGCGGCGCCACCACCGCAACGCCACCAATGCGCTTGGCAGCGGTGGTGTGGGGACGCGGCGGCGCTGCGGACAGCGTGCTGCCACCGGCACCGCCGCTGCCGCCGCCGCCGGTACTACCGTGCGCCCACCGCGACGCCACCATGTGGTACCGCGAGTAAAAGGTGTGGTACGTGCCGCAGAAGGGGAAGCCCTGCTGCCGGATGCGCACCGCCTCAAACACGCCCGCATAGCGCAGCTGCTGCAGCACCAGCAGCGGCTCAAAGCACATGGGCTTCTTCAGGTTGTTGGGCTTGATGCACCGCACGTAATGCGGTGCGGTGGCATTCAGGGTTGCCATCAGGTCATCCAGCTGGCCCTTGAACACACCTGCCTGCGTAGTAGGCCGCCGCGCGCCTCCGCCGCTGGCACTGCCACCGCTACCGCCACCGCTGCCACCTGCCGCCCCACCAAACAAACCACGCGCCACCATGGCGTTGGAAGAGGATGCCAGCAGCGTAATGAGGTTAGCAAACAGCTCGTCGCGGTTTTTCTCCACAAAGTCGGTGACGTCGTACGTCACCACGCCAGCGTAGTGCACGACGCCAAACAGGGACCGCGCGTCAACGCCTTCCACTGACGCCAGGCGGGTGGCACTGCCTGCACCGGCGGCAGGCGACGGGCGGCTTGCGGCGTTGGCTGCCCCGGCACCAGCACCCGCGCCACGACCGCCACCACCGCCACCACCGCCGCCACCACCGGTGCCCGGGTTGGGTTGGTACACAAACCGGGGGTTGGCGGCGTGGATCTTGGCAATGCGGCCAATGTACTTGGCGTCGTTGGCGCCCGGCAGCACCACCTCGTCGTCCAGCACCGGCAGCAAACCCAGCGGCCGCTTCTCAATGGTGTCCAGCACGTCCTGGTTGTCCTCAAACCGCACCTCGCTAAAGTCGATACCCTCCGCCAGGTACGTCGCGGTCTCTGCCTTGAACACGTGCGTGTTAAAGTGCTGCTGCAGCTTCTCGTTGCAGTAGTTGATGCACAGCTGCTCGAACGAGTTGTGCGCAAAGATCTCGAAGCCAAAGATGTCCAGCACGCCGATGACGCCGACACCGTGGCGTGCGGCAGCGGGGTCCACCGCCAGCGCGCGGTTCACGCGCGCCACCAGCCAGTCAAATAGGCGGGCGTACAGCGCCTTGGCAAGCGCGTTGCGCAGGTCGGCAGCCTTGGCGGCGCCGTGTGGCGAGCGCAGCGTGGCGCCCGCCACCACGCGCACGCGGGAGGTCAGCTCCAGCTCCAACGCGGCGGCCGACACGCCGAGGCAGGAGGCGGCGGCGGCGAGTGCAACGCGGGCAGTGGACCCGTCGGTACGTGGCACGTGGCAGCAGCCGTCCGAGGTGCTGGTGGCGGCGTCGGGCGGCGCGTCGGGCGGTGGGCCGTCAGCAAATGCCAGGTTACCCAGGTGTAGCACGGCGGCTGCCACCGTGTACGCTGACACCCGGTCTGCCTCCTCCACCGCCAGCTGCCCAAACGCGCGCTCCACGTCCGCCCACTCCTCTGCGTCATCGGTGCCAGGGATGGCAGTGCAGCCGGAGGACGCTAGGTAGGCAAAGGCATCAGGGGTGGACGGCAGGGCGAGGGCCGCGCGCAAGGACGGCGGTGCAGCCGCCACCAGCTGGTAGAATACGTGATACGAGCGCTCGGTGGGTGCGGGCGCCACCACGCGTGACTTTTCCAGCAGGTAGTTCACAACGCGGCAGCCAATGATGGCGCCGTGCACCGCGTCAAACTGCACCTCCAGCCACTTGCCAAACCGGCTGCTGTTGTCGTTGCGCACCGTGCGCGCGTTGCCAAACGCCTCCAGGATGGGGTTCGCCGCCAGCACGCGCTCGTTCATGGACGCCACGCGCGCGCCCGCCACCTCAGAGAAGTACTGCAGGCACTTCTTGGTGGCCTCCGTCTTGCCCGCGCCCGACTCGCCGCTGATGATGATCGCCTGCGCCGTGCGGTCGTCCCGCAGGCCGCGGTACGCATTGGCTGCCACACTGAAGATGTGCGGCGGCGCCTCCGCGCCGGCGCGCAGGGTTGCGTATCGCGTCATCACGCTGGCGGCGTACAGGTCGGCAAAGAATACGTACGGGTTCAGCGAGATAAGGATGGCGCCGATGGAGGTGAAGATGCCGCCCACGTCGCCCAGGAAGCGGCGGCGCAGGTTGTGCAGAATGTTGCCCTCCTCCACGTCGCTCATCTTGATCATGTCGTCAAAGTCCTCCGCCAGGCTGCGCACCGCGTGCACCCGCGGGCCCACATCCTCCGCCGCCACCAGCGACGCCGTCACCGCGCCGCTCTCCGACGCCACCTCAAACTCCTGCGCGCCGCTGGCGAGGGTGCGTACCAGCCGACCCGCCACCCACCCCTCACTGGCACTGCGCAGCCAGTGCCAGATGCCGCCGCCACCGCCACCGCCATCATCGCCGCTGCCGCTGCGGCGGTGGGTGGTTGGAGGCGTAGCACTGCGGCAGCTAGTGCCGCCTGCACCACTGCTGCCACCTGTCGGGCTGGGCGCCGCCACCAGCGCAGCGATGGCGGCGCTCAAGTTGGAGTCACTGGCGGTTCGTGACAGCTGCCGGCTGTGCTCGCTGGCGTCCGCCACGATGGCTTCCGCCGGGATCTCGGACAGCAGCGCCGACCCGCGGCGCGCCCGCCGGAGGGCGGCACGCCCATCAGCTGTATCCATGGCCACGGGTGCCGGGCGGCTGGCAGCGCAGGGCTGTTTGCTACTGCGTCGGGGGCACAAGCAGCAAAGACAGGCAGGGCACAGGCGGGCACAAGCGGCGGATACAGGCAGGCACACAGACGGGCACAACAGGGCGGGCACAGGGGGCACAAAACAGGGTGGGAACAAAAACGAACCGTCCGGCACACAAAGCGGGTGGAGGTGGCAATGGCGTAATTGACACCTGTCGCGCGCTCCCGTGGTGTCTCCACTCACGTTTCGCTGGTCCTGCAATCAAATCTTGGATGCAAAGTCCGCGGCAGCCGGCAGCCGTTGGCACACACGGCGAGTGCGTCACCCTGATGACAGTACACTGGCCACTGGCCACCTGTGCAGGCTGCGCCAGGTGCGGCGACCGTGCGGCCTAGTCACCCGGTGCGCGGCAGCGTTTGTCGCTCTGGCAGCGGCGCCTCGTCTCTCCCAGCGAGTCTTGGTCTCGCTCGCGCCTTCAATTGAGCGTGACAGTCGGTGATCTGATTCGGTGACAGTCCCTCGCAGCAACGATCGGCAGCAAGCAGCAAAGCAGCAACCACAGCTAAATCCCCTCTCCCCAATGTCCCTGTGTCATGTGTAATGTGCCGGGCGTTGCAGCAATCACTACCGCGTCGGCGAATGAGAGTGGTAACAGTGGCGGGTAGGCGGGGTAGGGAGGTTGGTGAGAGGCTGAGGTGGCGGCACTTGACACAAGTTGACAAGTCCAACTCGATGTGTGCACCAACGTGCGCGCGGAAGTCGGAAACACGCCGGTTCACTAGCGACACCATCAAGGTTGCCACCCTCAAATAATTGGGGCTGGGCGCACGCTGCCGCGCGATGACAAGGTGACGTTGTCAATGGCACCGCTGCGGCGGCCACGTGGTAACGGACTCTTTGTCAGGCTGCTGCTGCTGCTCTGCTCTCCTCTCCGCCGCGGCCGCTGGGCCGGCGCTGGCTGCGGCCGCTGCGCCGCTGCGCGCGAAATTGTACGCGCCGCGCTCTGCACACTGCAGCGTGGCTGCCATGAGGACCATTTCAAACAAAAAATCTACGAGAATGAACATACGCTGCCTGGCTGGTAACTGTCGGGTACAAACGAAAACAACATGACATCATTGACAGGTGACAGGCTGTGACAGGTCACACGTGCGCCGCGGCGCGCGCTGCCGCCGGCATGGCGACAGCGACAATAAATAAATAAAAAAGTGTCAGTGGCGGCGGCTGCGGCCCACCGGCGTGGCAGCAAAGGCAATGCCTCGCGCCTTGGCAGCAGCCGGCGCCGCGGCAGCGCCACCGCCAGAACCGGTAGAGGGAGCGTCCACACGTGCGGCAACCGGCAATGAAACAATCACGGCCTTACCGGTACTCCCCGCGTCAGCAGCAGTGCCAGAGCGTCCGACGCCGAGTCGAGTCCACAGCAGTGGGTTCAGCGTGGAAGTCGACGCGGCGGCAGGTGGCGGTGGCAACTTTGTTAGCAGTGTTGGCGGCGCGGCGGTGTTGCTGCGGAGGCCACGCAACGCTGCGAGACGCCGAAACAGCGCTGTGGCTGCTGACGCGCGGAGCATCATGCCGTGCGCACGCGCACACTGCAGGCGCAGCCACAAGCCGGCAAACACGGCAAAGGTGCCCAAATTGATCACCGTCAGCAGTGCCGTCACCGCCCACTCAATACTGCTCATGGCGTCCGGCGTGTGCAACTCAGCAGTCATCACCCCCACGTTGAACTGCAGCAACGCGGTGGACACCACAGCGGTGAGGAAGGTGGCAACCAGCGACGCCATCTCCAACCGATTGAACAGGCGCCTAGCGTACGGACTGTACCGCGCCTGCAGCACCGCAGCAGCTGCAAACCACAACGTGGCGCCCACGCATTGCAGGTACGGGTTAGTCAGCGTCACCGCCAGCAGTACGACGCCCGCCTTGCGGCACAGCACCAGCGCCTCCCACCACACACGGCTGTCACCCGACACCACCCACGCCTGGTTAAGCCGGTCAGATACCAAACTGGACCGCCGCTGGCCACGGCCCGGCTGCCCAGCCGTGGCGGCGCTGCTGCCAGGCGGCGCCGAAGGCGGATGGTCAACCGCGCCTTCCTCGCGGCTACCGCCAGTCGGTAACTTTGGAGCACCAATCAAATGCGTGTCTGTAGCTTTGGCCGGCACCGTGACGAGCGTGCGCGACGGTGCGCGGTAGCCGTCAAACAGGAAGCCCCAGGTGGCGTGAAATGCTGGGTCTACCAGCTGTTCATTGCGCGCTGTGCCCATCAGCCACGCCAGGCCAGCTGGGAACCCAATGCCAAGCACGATTAGCACCACGTATGCAAGTGCGCGCGCAACCGCGTGCTGCCCCACACCGCATTCCACACGCAGGTCGGACCGCAAGTATCGGATGCCCGCCACCGGCTCGATGCAGTCCAACGCGCGCAACGACGCCGACACGATGGGCATGTACGTCAAGAACAGCACAAACAGCAGCGTGGAGTAATGGCGCTTGGTTGCCCACCATGCCGCCACTGCCGCCTTGAATCCCGCGGTGTCCAGCCGGCACCGTGGCCTGCAGTGCAACGACCGGCCGGTTGTAACCACATGGAAGATGGCCACCACTGCAGCCGACGCCAGCACCGGCAGCGCGATGGTAGCGACGTACTGGAACAGGTACGGTAGCCACAAGATGCACTGCAGTGCACCCACCGATAATGGGCTGGCACTTACCACCTCCGTCCATCCCATCACGTTGTTGTATGCCTGCGTGCTGCCGGCGCGGAACACGCGCAGGCTGCCCACAGCCTGCAGGTACCCTAGCGTGATGCGCAGCACGATGGCAGCGTCTGAGCTTTCAGACGCCTTGCGCAGCGCCACGCGCGTCAGGATCACCAGCACGACGACCAGCGCTGCCAGCACAAACATCCACAACGCGCCGGCGGTCCAGCACACCGCGCACGCCTCGCCAAACTGCGCGAAGTTAACGGCCGCATCGCACACGCCGCACAGGGGCCCGGTGTAGCCGTACGAGCAGCTGTAGTCCGCGCCGCTGGCATTGCCGCTGTACACCAGCGTGCATGCTTCTGCATTGTAGCAGGGGTGCAGCTCGGTGGTTGGTCCCAGCGGCTGCCCCGCCTGACTTGCCGGCCGGTAGTAATGTGGCAGCAGCGTCAGGATGCCGGACACACACGTGGCGCCGGCAGGCGGGCAGCCATTGCACGTAGCACCCCTGCCGCCCAGGCTGAACATGCCGCTATCACAAGTTGCACACGTGATGGTCACCGTAGCCTGCCCCGCCCGGCAGCCGTCAGTCTCCACCGCAAACGCCAGCGTCGGTGAAATGGCCAGCCCACCAACGGTGCAGGTGAGAGACAGACCATATACTTCGCCCTGCGGCGCCACCAGTGTGAAGGCGTCAAACGTTGCAACGTGGCTGTCGGCCGCCACCACCACTGCCGTGTGCTGCAGGAATACAGAGGAGGTGTCGTTGGTGGTGGTGGCGGACGTGTTCAGTGCAATGGTGCACGCAATGGGTGGCAGGTCGGTGTGTTGCGCTGGCGTGCATGGCGACGTGCGGCTACCGCCAGGTGGCAGTACTGCGATGCCCACGCTGAACGGCGACAACACTTCCCCAACCAGCGCCTTGGTCGCCGGCGGCACACACAGCTCCACCGTCAGCAATGTGGCCGGCACGGTGAAGTTGAGCGGCGTCACGGCGTCGCCGGATGCGAGGTGCTGGCAATCCACCACCAGAGTGACAGCCAGTGTGGTGGTCGACGTTTGCACCACAAAACTCGGCACGGCCACGACGCCGCTGTTGTTTGTCGGGATGGACCGCAGCGACGTCAGCGACGGGGAGGTGCCCACAAGCACAAGCTCTGCGGCGTGAGTCAATGTCGCAATAGTGCAGCTGGCATCGGCAACCACGGCGTCGTTGTGCCGCGTCACCACTGCCACCACCAGCGGCGGATCCAGTGGCCATGGCGACGACGCGTCGGACGCAATAAAGGTGGATGGCAGCGCCGACAGGATGCGCGTCTCCAACGATGCGGTGGTGAGACGCAGTGGCGGCGTTGCCAGCACCTGCCCCCACACGGTGCACGATGCTTGTACGTACAGCTGCGTGGCCTGCGGTGCCTGCACCGTGACGTTCACCGCCAATGGTATCGTCGATGTGCCTCCTGATGCACTGCCATCCACTGCCAGCGACCAGGCGTCTACAAGGAGCCGCGTGCTGCGCACAGTTGCATTCACCAGCAGCACCTCGCAGGTACCTGTCGCCGTGGCGCCGATATCACTTGATGCTGGCGCGCCAATGGACGCAGCCAGGTGCAGTGGCAGTGGTGTGTACGCCAGCGCGATGGTTGGCAGCGCATCCCATGCCAGTGTCAACTGCAGCGTGGAAGTCGTCAGCGCTGGCAGCCGCACTCGCTCGCCGGTGGGCACCCAGGTGCACTCGGCAGCCACTGTCAGTTGTGTAGCCAGTGGGCAGGCTGCCGTTGATAGTGGCGGCATGGTGACCA
>ERZ778022.1916-NODE-1916-length-24193-cov-5.709255_pt1 | contig 24193 bp, 6 predicted proteins | sample MGYA00375752_ERZ778022 | MGnify/ENA primary metagenome ERZ778022 (study PRJEB29350, sample SAMN05389826) | bioreactor metagenome | isolation source: Thiocyanate bioreactor | place: South Africa: University of Cape Town | collected 2014-04-04 ...
CGCCTTCAGCGCATTGGCCGGGATGATGCCGGCCAGGAAATCGCCCACCGGAGGCACCGGCGGCACCGTCTCCGCACCCGCCAGCGCGTGACGCAACGCGGCGGCGGAATCGGCCGGTAGCGGCACCAGGTCGAGGAACAGCGGTGTCAGGAACGCCGCCGCGATCGCCGACGCCGCCATGACGATCAGGTAAAGCCCGACCGCCCGCCCGGCGAGCTTCCCCGCCTGCGCCGCCTCCGCCGGCGTGCGCTTCACCTGCCGCGGCATCTTGCTTGCTTGCTACCTTGTGTCTTGGAGCTGAGGCGCCTTGTGGACTTGTCCCAGTACAGGTAGTCGCTGCGGTGGTGTCACCGATCGTCGTCGTCGTCGTCGTCTTCAGCTTGTCACCAACACCTATCACCCACTACTCAGCACCGCCAAGCAGTACCACCAGCACCAGCCACCAGCACCAGCCACTAGCCAGCACCCAGCACCCGCCACCCAACACCCAGCGCTACCCAGCAGCAGCGTCGTCGTCGTCGCGCCGTCACAGTAGTGTCGCCGTCCCCGTACACCCGAACTCCCAGCACCCAGTCAGCACCTGTGCCACCCACCACCACCTATCCAGCCCGAACCACCACCACCCACCACTACCCAGTCAGCACCCAGCGCTACCCAGCACCGTCGCAGTGCCCCAGCGTCAGCACCAGCACCACCGTACGACGCTGCTACCAGTACGGTACCACCGGTAGTGGGCGCACGCGCGTGCACCGGATGTGTCGCCACTACTGCCACAAATGTCAACAGTCGCTTCCCCAGATCCACTCAGACGCCGCAGTGCCGGCGTTGCAGACCCCGTACGAATAGTGGCGCCCCGCCGCCGTAGCGTTGCGATGGTCGTGCCAGCAGCGCGATGGCACCAGCGGCGGAAAGCTGCGGCCACTCCTCGTCGCCGGCGATGCGTTCTGCGATCCGTGGATATGGACACGCGTCGTCGACTTCAACCTTCAAACGACTTACACGCCACGCAGAATTTCACGCGTATCTTGGCCAAATTCACACGATCCCCACGCAGTGCAGACCGCGTACCCGGCGCCACGCGGCGCAGAAATTCCTTGCGCGGGTGCTGCGTAGCGTAGGTGAGTTAAATACCTGCGGCGCGCGGCGCACAAAGGCGGCGATGGCACGCGCCATTTGGTTGGCCGCCAACTTCAACAAAGCCTGGAACGCCGTTCTGCCGCTGTTCGCCGCCGCCGCACGATGCCGCACCGGCTTATTGCACGGAGCTGCAAGAAAATCCGGCAGCCAGTGGCATGCGCCGCAGCGCACAGTGAGATGCAAGTTGTTGCGGGGTTATTGGCAAGCGGGGTTGTTTCCTATCTTGCGTTTTTTTCGCTTTCGACGCACGAACGCACAACGTCGCACATTCGTTCAACAGTTCAACTGCCGCGCTGCCGCGCGCTACTTCCCGGCAGCCGCCGCCGCAGCAGCCGCCGCCGCGCCACCGCCACCACCGCCACCACCACCACCAGACCCACCAGATCCGTTACCAACAGCAGCTCGTCCCTCTGAGACGGCCAGCAGCGCCGCGGCGGCAGTTTCCGCAGCCGCCCAGCTGGTGCGGAACGCCTCCAGCACGGCATCCACAGCAACAGTCGGAGGCGGCACGACAGCCGCCGCGTCGCCAATGGCGGCCTCAAATGCGGTCATGACAGGCGCCAGCGCCTCCGCCACCACCGGCAGTTCCCGCGCGTCGCAGTCATTCACCGCCGCCGCCACGTCCACAATCACGTCCTCCAGCTCCACCGCCGCCGCCGCCACGCCGTCCAGCGCGCCCCGCGCCGCCACCGACGCGGCGTCCGTGTGCCAGCCGCTCGCATCGGTGGGCGGCGCCACCAGCGGCGCAGCCACCACGTCCACCACCGCCAGCGCGCGCTGCATGGCACCAAACGCCGCCTTCAGCGCCGCAATGCCCGCCTCTATCACCGCCGCCCGCGCCGCCCCGCTGTACTCCTCCACTTTCTCGTCGGCGGCGTCGTCGTCATCTTCATCCGCGTCTTCGTGTATTGTTTTGGCGACTGCAGCTGCCGCTGCTGCCGCCGCCCCACCCCCCCCCCCCCCCCCCCTACTCCCCCCCCCGCCGCCGCTAAAATCATCCCCGGCATGCTCCTCGCGGATCTCGGTGGCGGACACCTTCATGACCTTGGCGGCGGACAGCAGCTTGCGCCGCGCCGCCGCCACGTCGCCGCGCGGCAGCAGCTTCACGCGGTCCACCGCCTTGCCCACCATGCCCGCGTGGTACAGCATGGCGTCGCCGTGGCGGGCCGCGGCGGCACGCAGCGCGTCACCCAGGCCGCGCCCACCTGTCGCTGCCTTGGGGGCCGACGTGGCAGCAGCCAGCGGCGCCACCATGGAGCGCAGCGCGGCAATCACGGCGGTGGCGACGGCGCGCGTTTCGGCGCGCAGCGGGGCACCGCACAGCGCGCGCTTGGTGGCGAGCTGCGTGGCAGACACGAGGGCGCCTGCTGCTTCAGCGAGTAGTCCACACACCTCGGCGGCAGCGGCTGCGGCCCCATCGCCAGCGGCGGCAGATGGTGCCAGCGTCGGCAGCGCGCGCACCAGCAGCGTGAAGCGCAGCGTCTCGTGCCCCACGGCGCCCGCCGCGGACGCCAGCGCGCCGCGCAGGCGCTCCTCCAGGGTCGGCGCTGTTGGGGTGGTGCTGTCTGCTGGTAGTGGGGGCGGCTGGTACACGCGCTCCGTCTCCACGTCGACTGCAGCGGCTAGCTCCTCCAGTTCGGTGGCCAGCGCCTGGAAGGGGCTGCGCGCTGCTGTTGTGGCTACTGTGGCTGGTGTGGGGGCGGGGGCGACAGAGGCGGAGGCGCCTGTGCCAGCGCCAGCAGCGGCGGGAGGCGTCGCCATGGCGGCGGCAGCAGCGGGTAGGTGCCAACGAAAGAGTTGTCACCCACGTAACGCTGGCTGACAGCAGAAGCAGAAGGAACCGGCGTCGATACGGTCGGTCAGCCACGTCACACCGACTTGTGTGTGGAGGCAAGTGAGGGTCGGGGACGACAAGGGAGAGCTACGAAGGAGGGAGCAAGGCGACGAGAGATTGGCGACAGTAGAGAGAAGTGAGACGTCATGCGCTGAGAGCGACGAGGGATAGCTTAGGAGGAGGGTGCAACGCACCAAGAGAGATGGAAGCAGTAGACGGCGATAGAGGAGTGACACGAGGCGATAGTAGGCGGCGAGAGAAGCAGGGGATAGCAGCTCTAAAGGAGGGAGGTATGCGCCCAGACGATTTGAGAGAGAAGTCCGTCTCCCCCACCATCAAACCACTAGTATTAGCTCATTACTTTCCACCGTTGCTTCTCACCCACCACGCACACACGCCACCTCATAATAATAAAATATCGCTATTCCACGTATATTACGTTGTGTCGCGCGTGGCGTTGTGGCAATATAACCACCCACCCAAAGCGGTGGCGCCCCCGCTGCGGCGGGCCGCATTAAGTATTAACCCACTTTCTAATTAAATTTAACCAGAGCATCGACCCAAGTGAGTTAAATGCGCCCTGGTTAAATTTAATGCGGGAGTGGGTTAAAGTTAATGCGGGAGTTAACCCACCTGATGCGCGGGTGGTGTTTGTATTAAATGCGCGCGTGTGTGTGCCTCCCGCACCGTAACCACGGGAAGGGTGCAATATTGAGAGTGTGCTGGTTGTGATGTGTGGGGTGCCGCGCACTGTGTCGCCCGCCCCCTATTTTAATTTTGCGCTCAAAGTCGCCTAGTTGTCGCACGACGACGAGTTCGCCCATACGCGTGGCTGCAGCCAACTGGTGCTGGTGGCAACTGGTCGCTGACCTGACGCCTACTACTGGAACCCAAGCTACAGGTACGTGTCGTCTGACCTACTTGTTGCCAGATCTCTTGCTCTCTTCTGCCTCACTTGACTGGTCGGGTCTCTCTCTCTCTCTCTCCCCTACTGCCGCTTGGCGCCTACCGGTATTCCTTGTCGTCTGGTACTGGCTTGGCGCCTACTCATTGTTGCCCCTCTTGACGCCTAGTGACCCAACTCGGTACTCTCTTGTCGCCTACTAGTACTGACGGTTCTCTTGTCGCCTACTACTGCTGGAGCGCCTGGGTACTGACAATTCTTACTCGTTGCCCTCACAACTTGTACGTGCCGTCCGTCTCTACTGGCCTCGTCTGGGTCTTGACTACTACTGGTACTGGTTCTCTCTGGACGCCAACTGGCTATAACGCTGCCTTGACGCCTACTGGCACTAGAACGCGTCGCTTGACACCTACTGGACCTTGGTGCTCTCTTGCCGCCGCCTCCTGGACCTACTGACGTCCTCTGGTACGGGACCTGGACACCTACTGCCTTGCTCTTGTCGCCTACTGTCTCGCTCTCGACACCTACTGCCTCTCTCCTACTGTCGCCGACTCGCCCTTGTCCCTTGTCGCCGACTGGCTCGCCCTTGGCTTGCTAGAGGACGCCTCATCTGGAGGGCCAGTGGAGGGCGCCTTATCTGGTGCTCGTTGCCTAGCTGCCGCCCTTCACACCTTCCGGCTCACTCTTGTCGCCTACCGGTTCAAACGCTCGCCAACGCTCGCTTGGAGGGCGAGTGGAGGCCGCCTGGTTCTGGTGCTCGTTGCCTAGCTGCCGGCGCAGCGTGCAGAACCCCCTTTGCCACCAGCAGCAGCAAGCAGCTACCAGCTGTGGGTGTGTGTATCGAACAACAGCAGCTCGATAGGGAATGGAGACGAGGCAGCGGAGATAACGAACTCGAAGGAGGGAGAAGGGATGGGATGCCATGCCCGCCGCGTGTGAATGAGGAGAGAAGGAGGAGAGGCGGCGCACACGAACAGGTTGAGCGGAGTGTGGTGGAAGCCGGCGACACGTTTGCTCCACCGCCGTCGTTCCGCCGCCGCCCCCACCACCCCCCCCCCCCAACCCCCCCAGCCAACATGGGGGCCATCACGCCCAAGCAGGCCAAGGCGTTCCCGCCGTGGCGCGAGGAGATCAAGAGCGTGGCGTTCCGGCAGGCGGTGGTGGGCGAGTTCATCGCCACCTTCATGTTCCTGTTCTCCACCATCGGCTGCGTCGTGTTCACGCAGGACGGCGGCATCTCCACGGCGCGCCAGCTGGAGGTGTCGCTCATCTTTGGCAACGCCATCACCATCCTGGTATTCATATTTGCCGGCATCTCGGGCGGCAACATCAACCCCGCCGTGTCGTGGGCGCTCATGTGGGTGGGCAAGATCAGCCCCGCGCGCTGCGTCATGTACACCATCGCGCAGTGCCTGGGCGCCATCGCGGGCACGGGCTTTGTGCGCATCATGACGCCCGCCATGTTTGACAAGGTGGACGGCGGCGCCAACCAGATCGCCAAGAACGCCAACGCGCAGGAGGCGCTGGGCGTCGAGTTTGGCTGCACCGCGCTGCTGGTGCTCACCGTCATGGCCGCCGTGGACGCGCACCGCGCCGACGCGCAGAAGCACATCCCCACCGTCGCGCCGCTCGTCATCGGCCTCGCCGTCACCGCCGCGCACTTCATTGCCATCCCCGTCGACAACTGCTCCATCAACCCCGCGCGCACCTTCGGCGTCGCCGCCATCTCCGGCAACTGGAACGACCACATCGTGTTCTGGGTCGGCCCCTACCTCGGCTCCACCGCCGCCGCCCTCATCTACTACTACCTCTTTGACCTGCACGACGTCACGCACGCCGCCGCCGCCGCCGCGCCTGCGATTGCCGACGCCGCCACGCCCGCCAAGCTGGCCGCCGCGCCCGCCGCGCTGCCCGCCTCCGCGCCCCGCACCGCTGCCTTTGTCGGCCGCGCCGGCGGCGACGGCGAGGCCACGGTGGACATGTCGCACGCCGACTCGGGCGCGCTGCAGGAGTGGCGCTAAGCAATGGCGCCTGATCTGCTGAGATGAAGTTGCCTGGCTGACTGACTGGACGGTACCGGTACCTTTAACACCCGCTACGAACACACGCGACACACACACCTTACTTCATGAACCTATGTCCCGCATGCGACCGGGGAGAGGGGGGCGCGCGCCGAGTGCCGGCGTGCGCCATTTCGCCCCCCGCCCCTGCCCTCCCTGCCGGTGCACGCCGCGCCGCTGCACGTTGTTGCATGTGCTCTCCCCCATCCATCCCTCCCTTCTCTGTTTGAAAAGACGCCGTAACCAACCACCACTACTATAGGAACGGCTGCCAGCCGGGGAACATGACCGCCCACGACGTCACGGACGTGGCCTCGGCAATGACGCGCGCCACCTGCGCTGCCGGCGTGAGTGCGCCGCCCGCTGCCGTGGCCACGTAGTCCGTGCCCGTCAGCTTGGCCTGCACGCGCGCGAGCGTGCGTACCGCATTCGCCTCGCCACCACCCCCACCACCAAGTCCGCCACCGCCGCCGCCACCGCCGCCACCACCACCGCCCGCCAGCACCTCGCGAGCCACACTCACGTCACGACCATTGCCGCCGCCGCCGGCGGCGTCACGGCCGCTGCGGAGGCTGGCCGTGTCAGAACCACCACCACCGCCGTCGTCGCGCGCCTCCCACCGCTGCAGCCGCATGCCGTCGTCAATGGTGATGTTCCAGCGGAACAGCGGGTCGTGCAGCACGACGGCCAGCACGGAGGTGATGGTGGCGGCGCTGTCGCGCAGCACGCGCAGTGTCGCCTCGGAGCACGCTGTGAAAGCGCCGTGCACGCCTGCCACGCCAAACCCAGCCACCGTATCGCGCGTCAGCCGCGCTGGCACCAGCTCGGGCGTGGGCAGCAGGCGGCCCTGCTCAAATGCTACGCCAAAGTCAATGTGCACCACCTCACCACCCGCCGTATCAACCAGGATATTGTTCACGTGACGGTCGCCGATGCCTGCCAGGTAACCCACCATGGCTGCTGCCGCCACGCTGCGTGTGTACGCTCGGCGCGCGCCCGCCCACCGTGCTGGCGACGGGAAGTGGTCCAGGAAGAAGTGGTGGAACACGGGCCGCAGGCGCGCCAGGATGCTGCCCATCACCTCCTGCCGCGTGTCGCGCACCGCCGCCGGCGGAACACCTGCTGCTGCACCGGGGCCACCCCGACCACCACGCAGCGCTGTCGCGGCGGCGTCCATCTCGGTGCGCGCCGCGCTCGGCGCCAGGTCGCCAGGTGCGTAGCGCACGTGCGCCTCCCACGGCTTCTCTGACAGGTACGCGCCCATGGCCAGCGCGCCATCCACCCACGCCAGCACGCCCGTGGTGGGCGACAGCGGCACGACAGCATAGCCGCGCAGGCGTAGCCTGTCGCGCCGCGCAGCGGCGTCCACCGCCAGCAGGCTGTTCACCACCGCAAACAGCTGCTGGATGGTGGCGTCCTGCCGCAGATCGTCGTGCCCCGCCGCCTCGCCCCACTTCACCAGCTGCCGGTACAGCCGGCCGTCGCTGCCCACTGCGCACAGCACTTTGGGCAGCGAGATGCCAGATGGCGCTACAGTGGCGGCGGGCACCAACAGCGCGCCCGCCACCGCGGACGCATCCCGCACCGACGGCGGGATGCCCAGCGCCACCATCGTGACGGTAGGTGGCGCTGGCAGGGGCACGAGGGGCACCAGGCCGGGAATGGATTCAGCGTCGCCGGTGCGGATGGCGGTGAACACGGGGCAGGTGGCAAGCACTGCCGCCTGCCGCGCCTCTGTCAGCCACGCCAGGCTACGTGAGCCGTCGTCATCCAGCGCCACAGCGGCCAACGGCACCGCCTGCCCGCGCATGCCCTTATCCACCGGGTGCATCGCCAGCCGGATGAACGCCGACGCCACCAGCCGCATGACGGTCACGCGCGCGCCCACGCCTGCACACGCCGCGCCAGCCGCGCCCAACACCCGCCGCCCCGCCGTCACACGCACTGCGTCCACAACCCGCCCGCCACGCCGCGACATGCGCCCCAGGTTCTCCAGGCACAGCAGCTGCAGGGCGGTGCGCGACGGCAGCGCCAGCATCAGGCGCAGCAGCAACACATCCAGCGCGTCGCCCAGCCGCCACCGCGCCACGCCGGACGCCCACCGCGCAACCGCGCCCGCCACGCCTCCACCGCCGCCACGCGTGCCGGCGGTGGCGCCCATTGCGGCGGCACCCGACTCACCCAGTCGTGATGCCAGCTGCGGTAGCGCAACGGCAAAGGGTGCCGCTGGCAGCGTCGCCCACTCCGCGCCCACCGCAGCCACCGTATCATCGTCGCCGCCCGCCGCAGCGTCAAACGCCAACTGCAGCAGGCGGAAAACGGGGCGTACCAGCTGCGGCGGCGGCTCACCACCAGCGCCGCATGGTGCCAACCGCACCTGCCGCGCCGCCGACCGCACCGCCAGGCTGCGCGCCTTTGCCTCAGACGCCGCCGCGTCGGCGGCCGCCGCCCGGTCCTGCGCCGCCTGCGCTTCCAGGTCTGCCGCGTACCGCCGCAACGTGCCGGCGTCCAGCGGCCCCAGCGCCGCCGCCACACCCGCCGCGTCCCTGTCACGTACCGCGGCGGCATGCCGCGCTACGCGGTCACGCAGCGCCTCGTGCAGGCGATACCGCTCCAACCGCGCCGCCGCCTCGTCCACCGACCCCGCCGCGCGCTGCCGCAGCGCCTCCAGCACGCCGTCGGCATAGGTAGACATGGCGCTAGCCACCGCGGCTTCACAGTGCGAACGCGCCGTCAGACCCACAACTTCTAACCCAGGCCCTGCCTCGCCGCCAGAAGTGGGAAGGGCGGCCGCAGCGGCTGCCGCGGCAGCCAGCAGCAGCGGTGCTGATAGTGCCGTGTCCGGCCGCAGGGTGGCAGTGACACGCACTGCCACCGTCGCCAGCGCCGCCAGGCTGCCCGCACCCCCGCCGCCTCTACCCAACCCGCTGCCGTCGTCCAGCCCGGAGCCGCTGTCCAGCCCGCAGTCACGCAGCCAGGCAGCGGCAGTGAGCAGCGTCGCCACCAGTCGGCGGCCCACCGTCACGCACGCTCCCGTATCACGCGCCGTCGCTGCTGTCATCAGCCCGCCCGCCAGCACACGTGCACTGGCTACCAGCGACGCCGTGGCGGTGTGCCACTCGCCCGCGCGCCACGCTGCGCGCCCCGCACCCCACAACCCAAGGGCGGCCAGCACCTCGCCGCCGCCGCCATGGTGCCCACCGCCGAATGCGGCGCCGTCTGACGCCATGGCAGCCACCCAACGTGCCGCACTGACGGCGTGCAGGGCGGGCGCGCTGGCCAGCGCCGCAGTTGCCGCGCTGCCGTAGACTGCTGGCGATGTGCCCCCATGCCCACGGGCACGCGCGCGTGCCCAGCCCGCGACAAGGCGCGCCGCGGCGGCCTGCGCAACATGCGCCACGCCGCCGCCGCCCACCGCTTGCAATACTGCTACCACCTGCGGCGGGTCCAGCAGGGCGCGGATTGCAATGGGGCTGCGGTCGCCTAGCGGCAGCACGGTGTGCCCTGGCGCCACTAACTCAACCACTGCCGCCAAGCTGGCGTCAGTCGGCGTGACCCAGCTCACGTCGGGTTGCGGCAAGCCTGCCACGCTCACGGCACCAGCCGGCGGCGGCGGGAGTGCCAGGCTGCCCCACGTTGCCAGCGCCGCGCTGCCGTCGCTGTCGCCCGCCAGCACCGCCGCCAGCACGCCGTCTGCCGCCACCTCGCTACCCGACGGTACACCACCGCCACCACTGCCGCCAGCAGCGTAACCCGCCGCACCCTCGGCGTCACCCGCCGCCCACGCGGCGCGCGCCAGCTGGCGCGAGATGGCGCGCGGCAACGGCTGCGCCGCACTCACCTCCCATGCAGCACTGGGCATGTAGGCGTACCGCAGCGCATCGCGCGCCACCGCCTCGCCCGCCACCAGCGCCAGGGTGGGCGCCGCTGCACGCAGCGCCGCAGCAGCAACGGTGGCATCAAGCCACGCCGTGTCCAGCATCGCGGCGGTGCTGCTGCCAGCGGCATCCAGCGCGGGGGACGGTTGCAACGTCGCAGCGGCGCGGGTGTAACGGTGCAGCATGCGAGAGAGAGTAGCGGCGGCATCCAGCGCGGCGGCAGGCAGCACGGCCCCCACCCCCGGGATCGGCGTCACCAGACGGTACGCACTCATGGCTCGGCTGGCGCGCCGCGGTGCAACCCCCTCACCACCGGCGCCGCCATCGCTCGACGCTGCTGCCGCCGCCATCGCACCTGCTGCCGCTTCACGCAGGCGCGGCGCCTGCCGGATGAAGAATCGAGACAGCCACGACAGCACCGCGCGCTGCCGCCGCATGCCGCGCACCACACCCAGTAGCAGCGTGGTGGCCGCGCCGCTGCGGTCCGGCGACGCACCGTCTGCTGCGCGTGCCAGCGCGTCCAGCCACCAGCGCCGCGGTGGCGCCGGGCGAGATGCTAGCTCCTGCAAGTGGCGTTGCGCGCTCGCCAGCGGCCCACGTAACAGCGGGTCATCAGCGAGATAGCCTGCCACTAACGGGCCGCCGCCACCACCACCGTCGCCGCCGGCTTCGTCGCCTCGTCCGCTCCCCACGTATGCCGCCGCCACCAGTGTCGCCGGCAGGCAGGCGTGCGCGGCACCCGGGATGAGGCACAAGGCCGGCAGTGCCGCGCGGGCGGCAGCAGACGCGGTGGCGGCATCCCCGCCGTGGCAGGCAAGCAGGCACCCACGCGCCAGCAGGCTGTGTGTCGCGCCGCTGGCCGCCAGTGCCAGTACCAATGCCACGCCGTCTGCCACGCCGGCATGCGGCTCACCAGCCGCCACGCTGCGGCCATGCAGCAACGACGCCGCCAGGGTGGGCGGCGTACTGGCGCCCTGCACCGCCAGCGCTGCCGCCATGCCACCGCCGTCACCGCCGCTATCGTCTGCCGCCTCGCCTGTGGCATCATGCCCAGCAGGCAAGCTCTCCCACCGCGACACTGGCACACCACCACCACCGCCGCCGCCACCACCGCCGCCACCCAACACCGGCGGCAGGGGAGGCGGCTGGGGCGCAGTGCGGCGCAGCACACCCGCCAGCGCGGCGGCATGCGGCGGCAGCGACGCAACCGCGCGAACGCCGGTGGAGGCACACTGCATGGACCGCAGCGCAGTCAGCGCCGCCAGCAGGGAGCGCGTCGCAGCATCCACAACCACCACCGGCTCCCGCACGCCGGCAGGCTGTGCACAGCCGCCACGTGGCATCGCGGCACCCAACACGTACGTATCGTCACCTCCGCACACGCTGCCGCCCGTCGCGCCACGCCAGGCGGCATCTGCCACCAGATATGCGCACCGGCTGTCAGCCCACGCGCCGGGCATTGCGCGCGGCACAAACGGCACTGTACCGGCCATGCTGGCAGGGAGGGTGGGCGCGCCGGCGGCATCGCGTGGCAGGCCGACGATGGCAAGCAGGCACGTGGCAGCGGCGTGCGCCGGCAGCAGGCAGGCGGGTGCCGTGACTACCACCGCCAGCGGTCGGCGACTGGCGTACACACCGCTATTCTCCCCCAGTGCCGCAAGCGTCGACGTGCGGTCACCGCGCCCTTCGGAATGCATGGCAACCGGCTCCACACACACGGCGCCCACACTCAGCGGCTGTCCGCCCGCCGCCGCAGCAGCGGCAGCATCCATTACGGCTGCCACCCATGCGGGTGGCCGCACGCCGCCAGGCGCATGCTCCCCTGACACGGCGTGCAGCGCCGCAACGCACGCCAGCGGCGCGCTCACCCCGCCCGGCGTCTCCTCCTCGTTGCCCACCTCTGCCAGCATCTCCACCGCGCTGCCGGGCAGGTCCCGTGACCCATCCACGCCGGTCGCCAGTATACCGGCGTGCGCAGTCCATGGGTGCGGAAGGGGTGCCGGCGGCGGCAGAGCAGCAGTACCGACGGCCGCGGCCGCAGCAGCTACGCGGCGGCACGGCAAGATAAGGGGCAGAGTGTCGTACGTCGGCCGCGGCAGGCCACCGTCACCCGCCGCACCATCTGCCACGCTGCCGCCGTACGCTATTGCTAATGACGTCGCGGCGGCGCGCGCCGCCGGCAGGTGCCTCTCCACAGCGGCCGCCACCAGCACCCACGCTGCCGCCAGCGGCGCCACAAGTACGGTGGTGTCGGGTGCTCTTCTGTCGCCAGTGGCGCGCGGCAGCCAGCAGGCTACCGGCAGCGCCAGCGGGAAGCGACTGGCGTTGGTCGCTGGGTCTGCCACCACGGCGGCAAGGCGCGCTGCCGCCAGGTGCACGCCTGCTGGTGCATCGCGGCCAGCATGCACCAGCCCTTGTGCCGCATCCACCCACCCGGACACCGCTGACACTACGCCCGCCGCCGCTAGCGTCACGGCCCGCCTGTTTGGGTCACCATCACCCTCCTCTGGCGCCACTGGCACATCCTCTGGCCACAGTCCAAGCTCCCGCGCGGCCGGGCAGCCACGCAGTTGTTCAAGGCACTGCGCCAGCGCCGCCACGCGGGCCAGTGACAATCGCCACGACGGGCGGCGCGGCAGCCATGCCAGCGCGCCATCCCACGCCCCACCCGCCGCCGCGGCGGTGACGGCGGTCGCCACTATGGCCATCCCACGCGCACACGTGGCTGCCAGCGCGCAGCAGACGTCTGATGCCGCTGGTGCTACGGCTGCCGCGGTGTGCAGCGCCAGCAGGAGGGAAGTAAGCGCGGTCTCGGCGGCACGCCCAGGTGTTGGCGCGTCGGCCGCCACGCCTGGCGGCCAGTCCGCCAGCACGGCGCACATGAGTGGCGGCACAGCTTCCGCCACACCCCGCGCCAGCACCAGGCAGTGAGCAACGGCATCTAGCGCAGACAGCTGGGCGCCCCCCGTGGACGCAACAACAGTGGCCACCTCACGGTACGCCGCGGCGTGGGCATGCGCCAGCGCGGCTGCTGCAGCAGAGGCGACGGAGGGCGCTGCAGGTGCGCATGGCATCGCGGCGGCGGTTGACAGCGCAGATACCAGGACGCCATGGGCGGCTTGCAACAACGCTGCCCGCACGTCACGGCCGCTGCCAACCTCCCCGCCCGTGCCTGCTGCCGGTCCACGCCGCGCCAGCGTCAGGTTCAGGACGGCAGCGGCGCACGCTACCGCCGCCATTGCGTCATCCTCACGTACGTCGTGTGCTGCCGGCGGTGCCAACCACGGCGCCGGCGCGGTCAGTGCGCGAAGCAGCGGCGCGCGCAGGTTATGCACTGCCGCCACCGCCTGTAACCCACGCTGCGCCAGAATGTTGCAGAAAACCTCTGTGACATCGTCGCCGCGTGCAGGCGCTCCGGCAAGCGCACACAGAAACAGGCGTGCACCCGGCGCAGCTCCTGGTGCTGCCTGGCATCCACCACTACCATGCGCACCGCTGCCTGGCGCGGCCTCCCGCAGCGCCCACACCAGGCTACCCCCGCTCCCCACCCCGTCGGACCCCACCAACCACGTCAGCACACTGCGTACCACGCCCACCGTGTCATCGCCCCCGCCTCCTCCGCCGCCACCACTGCCGCCACCCCCGCTGCCGCTACTTGTACTGGCCCACCGCACAGGGCGCAGTGCTCCCGGCGCGCCTGCATGGGCACGCAGGGTGGCCACAATGATGACCACGGCGGCGGCAGATAGCAGCGCCGCGCCACCGCACCGCCCACCATCGCAATCCTCGCCGCCCTGACACGACCCCGCCGCTATGGCGCCAGGCAGCAGGACGTCAGCCACCAACCCGCCGCCGTGGCGGCCCAGCAGCGCTGCAATCTCCGACAGGGGCAGTGGGTCGCTGCCAGCAGCGTTTGCAACAGCCGCACGCGGCGCGGCAGCAAGCTGCAAGCTCCGTGCCACGCCCGCTGTCCAGTGGCTGCTGCTGGCATCCCCAGCCAGCGTCGGTGCAGGTGCCGGCACCTCGCTCCCCTCTGCCGCCGCCGACCGGCATGTGGCAACCACCCACGCCAGCTCGGCTGCTGCGCCGTCCACAAAGTCGGTGACAGCGGCGGCAACGCGACCACCACCGCCGCCGCTGGTACGCGGGTGTGCGGTCCAGGTGTCGGGGGCGCAGGGCGGCGCGCCGGGAGGCGGCGGCAGCATGGCTGCCAAGCTCTCGCGCGTCAGCGCCAGGTCGACCGCCGGTGCCAGGCCCTCTGTGGCAGCGGCGCAGTCCGCCAGCGCATGCACCAGCGGCAACCATGCTGGCGCAGCGGCGCCGCTGCCTTCTGCATGACCCGCCGCCCCGGTGGTGGCAACCCAGGCGAGGCGGCTGGCAGCCGAGGCAAGTGCGGCCGTCGTCAGCTGCCGCTCATACGTGGCGAGGCCGGCAAATGCGTCACCCGTGAGTAGGCGCCAAGGCAGGGGTGCGGGCGTGGTGTTGCCAACAAACCAAGCGCGCGCCAGCGGCGCCATCAGGGGAGCAAATACGGCTGCTAGCGATGGCAGCGGTGGCTGCGGCGTGACCAGGCCAATCGCTTGCGCGCTGCTTGCGGCCGCAGCCAGGCGGGCGGCAACCATGCCTGCATACGGCGAGTGCGGGCTGGCGGCGCGTGCCAGGGCGGCAGCGGCAGTGGCAGCCTCAGGACGGCAATGCAGCAGCAGGTGAGCCGCGGCAGTGACGGCAGAGGCACACACGCCACCCCGCACGCCGTCGTCAGCATCATCGTCCAGCCCACCACCGCCGCCGCGGCTGCCAGGCGCGCCATCTGCATAAGGAAGCGGCAACCCACGCCACCGCAGCGGCACCGTGATAGTCACTGTGTTTGCGACGCCACCCGTCGCAGCAGGACCCGGCGGCCGCGCGTACGCCGTCACGTCCGCCACCCACCACGGCTGCGTGGCACGCCGCACGTCGTAGGCGCCTGCAAGCGCCGCAAGGGCGGGGGCCGCGGCACGGCGCACGCCGGGCGCCAGGTGGTGTGCACCCACATGCAGGATGGCGTACTGCAGCAGCTCCGGCCCCGGCCGCAGCGTCACCGTCGGGTACGCCGCCGCCTGCGGCGTGGGTGGGTCATGGAACACGGCGACAGGCACAGCTGGCAGTGGTGGCTGGCCGCCTGTCGGCACCGCGCCGGCATCTGCGCTACCCAGCTGCCACGCTGCCGCAACTGCGTCCCCTACGCCGTCCTCCCACCCCGGCGGCAGGTGCAACACCATGGCACCCGCGGCTGCCACTTGTGCCGCTGCCAGTGCGTCGCTGCCGCCGGGCGACGAAAGCGCGGGCGAGTAGGATGCAAACAGCAGCGCTGCCGCCGCCTGCGCTATGGATGTGGTGTGTGCCAGCCCCACAGCAGCAGCCGCAGCAGCTGCCGCACCGCCGCCACCACCGCCACCCCCAAAACCGTCGCTGGTGGCAATGCCAAGTGGCAGCGCGCCAGCCGGGGCGCCGGGGCGCAGGTAGGGGCACATGGCGGCGACGCTGCGCAGCGTGAGCGGCGGCAAGTCGTCGGGTGGCAGCACGTCTGCAGCACGCACGCGAAAGAGGTTGGAGGTAGTGAGCCGTGACAGGGCAGCGTGTGTCGACCAGCCAACCGTCACCGCCGTCACCACCGGCGTCAGGTCGACGCCAGCCACGTGTGCTGGCAGCGCGCAGCATGCCCACAACGCAGCTGGGCGCGCATGCCACGGTAGCGCTTCGGGTGCCATGCCACGTTGCGCCGCGGCTGCCACTGCAGCGGGCACGACGCCAGGCCATGCCTGCAGAGTGCGCGCGGTGGCCGCCACCACGTACGCCACGACGTCCAGGGCGGCAGGCATGACGTCGTCCGCACCACCATGTGCGCCCCGTGCCGCCACCACTGCCGCGCCCGCCACGCAGCGCGCCAGCGGCGCGGCAACGGGTGCAACCCAGCTTGGTATTGGTACCGCTTCACTAGCCGGCGCACTCCATGATGCTGCCAGGACGCCGGGCACCGCATCTGCCGGCATGCCTACCAACGACCCGGCGGGCACCTCTGCTGCCAGCGCCGCCGCCAGTGTGATGCCAATGCGCCACGGTGCAGCGGCAGCTGCCGCAGCCAACCGCAGCGCCGCAGCGGCAGCGGCGCGCGGAGTGAAGGCACCCGCCAGCACGACGCGCTGAATGAGCGCTGCTACACCGCTGCTACCAGTATCACCTCCGCCGCCGCCACCACCGCCAGGCGCGCCATCTACCTGCTCCTCGCGCGCCGCGGCACCGTACGCCGTCACTGCAGCCGCGAGGGCCGCGTCCTCTTCGGCTCCACGCTGCCGCGCCCACGCAGCACCCTCCAGTGCCAGTGCGCGGAATGGCTCCAGCAGCGCCATCGCGTCGGCCGCTAGCAGCAATGCGCGCTCCCGCACCTCCTGCGCATGAATGCCAACGCGTGTACCCACCGCCTCCGCCCCGATGCCGGACCCAGCCGCACTCCCACTAGTCCCCACCTCGTCGCCATCTGTGTCGACAAGCTCTCCCCCATCCCGCCCAGCAGCAGCGCCGCCGCCACCGCCGGCGCCGCCGCCACCACCGCTGCTGCCTCCACCGACGTCGTCGTGGTGGGGCGGCGGTGGCGGCGCCGCCACCCGCGTGCCCACAAACTCGTCGTCGCTGTCAGCCGCGGTGGGGCGCACCGGTGGCGCCGCCACGTGAGCGCGCTTCGGGGGAGGTGATGCAGCCGCTGCAGCTGCGGCATACGACGATGGTGGCGCACCGCCCCGCTCCGTGTCAGGAGCCCAGGCGTCGTCCACCGCCCACTCGTCTGCCACGTAGCTGCGCTTCACGCCTGCCACCTGCGTGCCACCGCCATTGGTAGCACCGGCGGGCTCACCGCGCGCAGTCAGCGCGTGAAGCAGCTCGCGTCGTACGCGTGGCGCCATGGCGGTTGGCGGCGGCAAGGGCGCGCGCGCAGCAGCCAGCAGCGTGGCAGCCAGGGCGTCGGAAAGAACGCACAGTGCGGCGGCGGAGCGCAACGGCGCGGCGGCGCCATGTCGATGCGTCAGCGCCACCGTCGCCAGTTCCCGCGTGGCATACATGGCCAGCAGCAGCAGCGTGCGGTCTGGCACCACTGCTGTCGTTCCGGCCGCACCGCCACTTCCATCACTCGCCGCCTCCGCAGCAGCCATGCGCCGCAGTTGCGCAACGGGCGCGGTGGTAGCGACTGTGGTAAGCAGCGCCGCGGTCAATGCGTCTTGACACTGGGTGGCAGGGTGCGCCATGACGTCGCACGCTGCCAGCCAGGCGCGCGATAGCTGAACGACAGCAATCCACACCGGCAGCGGCAGGTGCCGGAGCGGCAGGGCCGCGCGCCACGTCGATTCCAACGCTGCCGCCGCCGACAACGTCGCAGTTGCCTCGATGCCAAGCAAGGACAGCAGCGCTGACCACCACGGCACCACCAGCGTGTCGGCAATGGGCGGCAGAGGTGATGCGGTTATGTCGGCAAGTTCGAGGGGTGGCTCGCCGCCAGCGCGACGGTACGACGTGGTGAGTACGGCGTGCAGGGCCGCAGGGGTGGCAATCAAGTGCAGCAGACAGGTGGCAAGTGAGGTGGCAGTGGGTGTAAGCGTCGTGTCGATAGCGCATGTGGGCGGCGGCGGTGCAGGCGCCACCCCGGCCCCCAGAGGTGCATCACCCCACCTTCGCACGCCTTCGCCACCATGGATCACGTCACGCAGCGCGTCAACCGCGCGCGGCAGCATACGCTCTGCAGCCCACAGTGCCGCCGCCGCGGTGGCAGGCGCGGAGGCGTCACGCAAGCGGTCAGGGATAAGGCGCGGAAGGACGGCAGATGACCACCACCACACAGCCGCACGCGGCAGCGCGACACTGGCGTGGGCGACGTCAATGGCGTAGCGCGCGTGTATGGCGCCAGCCAGCACCGGCAACGCTGCATCCGGCCGCTCGCCACTTTCGGCCAGGCAGCTGGTCAGGTAGGCGCGCTCCAGGTGCACGCCGCGCGGCACCGCGTGCACCAGGTTGCGCACCGCCTCGGCACCCGCGTCGGCGCCACACAGGGCGGGCGGTGCGCGACGCCACAGTTCCACGAGCGCCGCCACGACGGCCGCCTCGCCGCCAGCTGCCAGCGCGGCGGTCGGCGGCATCAGTGCCTCCTCAATCGGCTCCGCCACGTGGCGAGTACGCGCCAGCGTGTAGACTGGCGCGGCGGATGGCGCAAGCAGCTGTGCCGTTGCCGTCACGGCGGCAACAGCGGCCGGCGACAAGGGGATGCGCGGCAGCGACACTAGCAACGCGGGTAGCGCCACAATGCACACCGACTCAGAGCCGGAGAAAGAGGGTGTACCATCTGCCACCACGTCGGCGACACGCAACGCGTCAGCCAGCAGGTGTAGCGCCAGCTGGCAGGGCAGGGTGTCACGGCGTGCCGCAAGGTGCGGCAAGCACGTGCCTGTCAACACCTGGACCAGCCGCGCCCATGCGGCACCCTCCAAACCCGCCGCCTCTTGCACGCCCGCCTGCAGCGCCACCAGCGCTAGCGCCGTGCCGCCGTTGCGCTGTAGGGCGGGCAACGCGTCAGTTGGCGCCGCGGGTGGCGCCACTTCCGCCGCGCCGCGCTCAATGGCGGCTTCGATGCAGGCTGCCCACGTGGCAGCGCCGTCGCGCTGGCGGCGCGGCACGCGAGGTAGGACAGAGGAAAGAGCGGTGGTGGCCGCCACCGCGGCACCTGCCCCCTCCGCGACGCCCGCGCTGCTACTTAGCACGGCAGCGGTTGCGGTGGGCAGGCCAACCGTCAGCGCAATGCCCCACGCGTCGCCACTACCCGCGGCCGACGGCGCGGCGGTGCGCGGCGCATTCAGCAGCAAGTATGCTAGCCGCAGCAGGGCTACCGTCGCGTCCTCCGTCAGCGCCGCCAGCCGCGACAGCCAATGTGCCACGACGCCAACCAGTGCGGCAGTTGGGGCACCGCGTGCCACCGCGTCGGGATGCCATGCCAGCACAGCTGTCGTCGTCTCCAGCAGGTGCATGGGCAACACTGGCGTGCCGACGCTTGACACCAGCGCGGCACACATGCTGCGCAGCGTGACGGTGCGCGACGACGACGCTGCTACCGCCGGCGCGTCGGCGGCATCCGCGTGCCCACTCGCCATCGATGTAGCGTGTACGTAATACGCTGCGTGTGCCACGAGGCGGACATAGCCGCCCGGCGGCGATGTGACGACATCCAGCGGCGAGGCGTCAAGTACCGCGCCAGCACGACCGCCCGCCGCCGTACGACCCAACCGCGCCGCCAGGCTGGCATCTTGCAGCAGCACAGGCGCCAGGCGGCACGCGAAGTGCGCCAGCCACGCCTCGATCGTGTGCCGCCCGCCGTGCGGCGGCAGGGCGTGCAGGCAAGGTGCCACGGCATGCATGCGGAGCAGCGCTGCTGGCAAGCTGGCGCCGGGCAGCGCATGCACGGTGGTCAGGTACGGCGGCAGCGCGGCCGCCGTGCCGGGTACTTGCGCCGCCGGGCACCACACTGGCAGAGTAATACCACTGCTGCTGCTGCATTCGACGGGGTGCGCGCCGTCGCGCCCCCGCGCTTCGCCGTGTGCCGCGCTGGCCACGTCCATGACGGCGCACCAGAAGCCCACCGCAGCACGCTCCGCGCTCTTGCCGTGTGCTACCAGGTCGGCCCAGGTACGTGGCCGCGCCAGCAGCGCCACCAGCGCCGTGAACTGCCGACCATGCAGTAAGCCGGCAGCCGTGCTACCGCGCCGTCGCAGCAACGCCGCCAGCATGTCCATCGCCACCGTCAACTTCTCGCCGTCCTCGCGGTGCCCTGCCAGGCTGGCCACCCCCTCGGTTGTACCGCCGCCGCCAGCACCACCACCGCCGGCGCTCTCGCCAACCAGCAACACACCGCCGGTCGCCCAGTCAAGCGCGTGCGCCATGCTGCGGCTGGTCGCCGTCAGCCAGGTGTTGATGGCGGTCAGCAGGGTGCGCAGCGGGATGACGGGGGCGCGGGAGTCGTCGACGCGGCCGGAGGCGGCGTGAGGCACGTGCTGCAGCAGCAGTCGCGCGGTGTTCAGGCACTCCACAGGTGGCGGTGGGCGGCGTGATCGCAAGCCGACCGCTTCGCCTGTCGACGTTGCAGCGGCGGTGGCAGCAGCAGCAGCGGCAGCGGCAGGGCGCACGGTCAAACCCAGAGCCAGAAGTGTGGACAGCATACCCACCAGGACGGCGGATGGCAGCGCGCGCAACAGGTGTGGCACAAAACAGCGGCGGCGCAGTAGCGCCAGCAGCGGGCTGCCGCTGTGCGCATGTACCGTTGGCTGCGTCAGCCACAGGCGGGCACGACGCATTAGCGTCGGCGCCCCAGGGTCAAAAATCCCGCTGCTATTGAGGCGCACCGCCGCTGCCACCAGCGACGTTAGCGTCGTGATGGCCTCCTGCGCGCATGCGTCGGTGCGGTTGCCTACCGCGTCGGCGCGGGACCGCGGCTTCACGGCGGCGGAGATGTACGCCATGACGGCGGCCAGGCCGTCACGCCAAGCACAAACTAGCCCGCCGGGCGTCCAGCACGCCGCAAACGTGGCTGCCGCGCCACCCACCAGCTCGTCAGCCACCGCCTTCAGTGCCGCCTTGCGTGACACGATGGACCGCCCTGGTATGTCACCGCGCAGGTCCGCCAGCCTGTCTGCCCACGTGGCAGCGGTACCTTCGTACCCAGCCCGCACGCCGCCCCCGCCGCCCGCGGTAGGTTCTTCATGCCGCCACCGCCACCCCACACCCTCCTCCCCGCTGCCCTCGCTGTCGTCGTCATCGTCGGCCGTTGCTGCTGGGTCGTGGTGGTGTGCGTGTGTTGGTGTGGCACGCCACCCACCGGCGCTACCACTGCTGCCGCCGCCGGCGCCGCCACGCCCGCGTCCGCGCGCCCGGCTCGCTGCAATGACTGCTGTCGCTGGCGGTCGACCCCTCCGTTGCGACGCTGTGACGCCCTCGTCTGTGTGGCCGACTCCTGCGGCAGCCGCACGTTGCCGGCGGCTCGGCTGCTGTGCCTTGCCACCTCGCCGCCGCCGAAACCCTTCGGCCTCCTCGTCGTCAAATGCGTCGTCGTCGTCGTAATCATCGCCGTCGTCGCCATCATCGATGTAGTCGGCGTCGTCGTCAGACAGGAACGGATGTCGTGCGCTGCTGCTGCGTGGTGCATCGTCCTCATCATCGTCCACTACCTCTAGCGGCGCGTTGGTGGTAGTGGTACCAGCCCGGCGTGCGCTCGGAAGCTGTAGCAGCGGCGGTGCAGCGGCATCTGACTGCCCCGCCGCCTCGCTGTACATCGGCTGTGGGCTGCCGCCGCCGCCGCCGCCGCCGCCGCCATGGTCGTCGCTGGCGTACCCGAAATCGAAGTCAACAGAGGCGGGCCTTGACGTCGCGCCTCGTGTGGCAGCAGCGGCGGCGGGTCGGGTGGCAGCGGCGGCGGCGGGCCGAGTTGGCGGTTTGCCACCGCCTTTGCCACCACCTTTGCCGGCGCCGCCTGCCTTGGCGGCCATCATGTGTTGGCTTGACTACCGGTACGGGGAACCAGTACTATCACGTCAGCCCCACCACAGCTACCAGTCCACCGCCCAGCCGGGTGTCACCACCGCAGCTACCAGTCCACCAACCAGATGCTCACTACAGTAGTCCACCCGCACGTCCAGTACGTCCACTACCACGTCCAGCGCGCGGCGTGCAGTTCTACCAGCCGAGTGACGACTAAAGCGGCCTACTACCACGTCAGCACCGCCACACGCTATCAGTCCACCGCCCAGCGGCGTACCACCGCGTGTCCCACCAACACGTCGCACACCACCACGTCCAGCGCGTCCACTACAACGTCCAGTGCTACCAGTGCTGGTAACTTACGACTCGCGCAGCGTATCACCACCACCTACCAGTCCACCGTTCAGACGCATACCACCACACCCAGTGTCGACTCACGTCCATACCTTCCAGTCCACCAACTTGCCGTCCACCGCCGCGTACACCACCACGTCGCAGCACGTCCACTACCACGTCCAGTGCTACCTGTACCGGTACCAGTCGATGCCAACCTGCCGTTCAGCACCACCCCACGCCGCACTGGACGTCCAATACAACCACCTTGTCAGCACTAGTCGACCAATCAGCCGTCCACCACCACGTCCACTACCGGAGCCGCGTCCAGCACGTCCAGTGCTACCTGTGTCGGTATGTACCAGTATGGCCGGTTGCCGGTACCAAGTCGATCACAGCTGGTAACTGTCGCCAAACCCACTACCAGTCCCAAACCTCACACAGCGCCCGAAATTTGGGTGATTGCAACGGTACGCTGCGTGAAGGTGCATGTGGGATGGGTGGGAGCGGGTGGCGGGTGTCGGTGTAGGTGGCGACTCGGAGGCGGCGGTGGGTTGGCGGGCAACTGGGAAAGATACGGTCGCCCGCGCGCGCACCTATTGTCACAGGCATTATTGTGGGCGACGCGGTTCGGCGCCGGTTCGCTGCGGCGGGTTGCCTGGGTGCAGGCTGGAAGATTTGAGTATGGCAATGGCTGCCACGTCGCGTGAGAGCATCGTGGCAATTCAAACAAGCTACGTGGCTACGTTTACGGCGTGGCACAAGTCACACGTCACACAAGTACACAGTACACAATAACACAAGTCTCGTCACAACGTCACAAGTGTCACGTGTCACAGCACGCAAACAATCATGGCACGCGAAGCAGGAGTAAAGAGGGAATCAGTCTATTCTCATTCTCCGCTAACAACGTCGGCACTGGTACTGGCGCCAGCGCCGGCGCGACGGGGCGGCCGGCGGCTTGGTTGTGGCGCCAGGGACACGGCAGCGATGCTGTGCCGTGTGTCTGCGACGCGTGATGGCGGTGGCCGCGGCGGTGGCGGCCGCACCAGGGCTACAGGTGCAGCTCCACCAGCGCTGGGGGCGTTGCTTGGTGGCGGTGCTGTTGGTGGGGCGTGTGCGTCGCGGCTGCCAGCATCGGTGGATGGCGGCGCCAGGCGCTCCGGCACTGGTGCCGGTACAGACGGCACGCCGCCAAACAACACACGGTGGGAGGCTGACGCGGCATCCAGCGCACCTGCCCCAGCATCAGCTTCAGCGGTGCTGGGCTCATCGCCCGCACTGGCAGCGCTGGTGCTGGTAGTTGGTGCTACCGGTACCGCTGCTTCTAACACCCGGCGCCGACGAGGTGGTGGCGCAGCGCTGCCGGGCGCGTTGAAAACGTCTAGTGTCGGTAATGCAGCACCTGGCACAGTGCGTTGCGGATCGGCACCGTCACCAACGAGTGCGCTACTGTCAACTGCCTCAGGCTTCTGCTGCGCGAGCTCACTGACGACGGTGCAAAGTGTTGGATCCGCTGTCTCTGGAGGGTCAGCCGCCTGCGCTGGTACCGGTACCGGTAGATTGACGACGGAGGGGCGGGCCACAACTGACAGGCGGCGTGCCACCACAATCAGTTTTGCAGCAGCGCGCCTTCTTATTGCCGTCACCACCGTGCTGCTGGCGTACCACGCCACGGCGCTGCCCAGCGCTGCTGTCATGGCGAGGTTCAGCACCAGCACAACAATCGAAAGGCGGTCCGTGATTGTTGCAGAGAGCGGTGACACGGTGGCGCCGACGGTGGTGGGCAGCTGCAGCGTCGACACCGCGGCAGTAATGTACAGGACCGCCAGCATCCCCGTCTCCAGGTTGTTGAACGCGTTGATAGTGTACGGCAGCATGTGCTGCTGCAACACGGTGGTTGTGGCAAACAACAGAACGGCAAGCATTACCTGGAGGAAGGGGTCAATCACCACCATGGCCAGTATCACCAGCACCGCCTTGCGCAACAAGACGACGGCTTCCCACCACACTCGTGTCTGCGGGCCGGCCGCCAGGCGTGCACAGCAGTAGCGTGCAGCTGTCCATCGCGCGCCACACCGCACTGCCCACCATTGCACACGCCGCCCACCCTCCCGTGGCGCTACTGCTGCCATCACTTCTGCCGCGGCCTCTGCTGCGTTCAATTGCCGGTCACTCGACTGCTTCAATGCCCCGCGACGCGCCCCGCGGTCGCCGCGTTAGTAGCCCAGGTACAAGAAGCCAAATGCCGCCGCAAACTGTTTATCGTGGAGGCGGTGCGACGGTGCGCGCACTAGTGTCCACAAGATGGCTATCGGAAAGCCTGCGCCAAAAAGCACCAGCACCACGGCGCAAGGCGGCGCAGCGCTGGCGGGCATTGTGATTGCAGCCATGGCGTTTCTTACGTTTGTGGGTCTGCGTGCCGGTGACAGTGGCAGCGTTGCATCGTGGCGGCCGCCGCTGAAGATGCTGCTGGGATTTGTGCAGGCGGTGTCGGCATTGC
>ERZ778022.1927-NODE-1927-length-24083-cov-5.170551_pt1 | contig 24083 bp, 19 predicted proteins | sample MGYA00375752_ERZ778022 | MGnify/ENA primary metagenome ERZ778022 (study PRJEB29350, sample SAMN05389826) | bioreactor metagenome | isolation source: Thiocyanate bioreactor | place: South Africa: University of Cape Town | collected 2014-04-04 ...
GGCCGGGCACGCCTACGACTTCGACGATTCCTCGCCGCCGATGATCGGCCACCCGTCGGTGCCTCTGGTCTCGGCGATGATCTCGGCGGCCGGCGAGCGGCAGGCGAGCGGGCGCGAGATGATCGCGGCCTTCGTCGCAGGTCTGGAGATCGCGGCCGGGCTCGGGCGGCGCATGAACCCGGCGCATTACGAGGCGGGGTGGCATGCCACCGCGACGCTCGGCACGCTCGGCGCCACGGTGGCGGCCGGCCGGATCGCCGGGCTGGACGCGGGGGCAATCGCCAACGCGCTCGGCATCGCCGCCTCCAGCAGCGCCGGCATCCGCAAGAATTTCGGCTCGATGGTGAAGCCGCTGCATGCGGGGCTGGCGGCCCGCAACGGCGTGCTCGCCGTGCAGCTCGCGGCGGCCGGCCTCAAGGCCGATCCGGCTGGGCTCGACGGCAACAACGGCTTCGTCGACGTGTTCCGCGGCGAAGCGGACATGCCGGCCTTCACCTTCGGCGGGGCGCTGGAGATCGACGCCTCGGGCATCGGCATCAAGCGCTATCCGTGCTGCGGCTGCACCCACTCGGCGCTCGACGCGCTGCTTGCGCTGCGGGCCGAGCACGGGTTCGGCGGCGGCGAGGTGGAGGCGATCCACTGCACGATGAACGGGCTGGTGCCCGACATCCTCGTCCACCATCGCCCGACCACGCCGGCGCAGGCCAAGTTCAGCATGGAATACTGCCTGGCGGTCGCAGTACTCGACGGCGCCTGCGGCCTCGACCAGTTCGACGGCAAGCGCGTGGCGGCCGGCGACGTGCAGGACCTGCTGGCCCGCGTGACGACCTCGGTCGACCCCGCGATCGTCTACCGCAACGGCGTCTATCCTGGCACCGTCACGGTGACGCTGAAGGACGGGCGCAGGCTGTCGCGCTCGGCCGAGGAAGCGCTCGGCCATCCCGACAGGCCGCTGTCGACGGCCGACCTCGAGCAGAAGTTCGTGTCCTGCGCGACGCGGGCGCTCGGGCCGGACAGGACGCGCGCCGCCTTCGCCATGCTCGCCGCGCTGGAGGACGTTCCGGCGCTGCCACACCTCATCCAAACGCTGACATCGAAGGGAGTGACGTCGTGAACGCGACACCGTTGAACCAGTTCCTGGGCATCGACCTGCACAAGCGGTCGCAGAAGGCGCGCAAGACCGGCATCACCATGGTGATCGACATCGGCTACAGCCCGGCGATGGTGGAGAGCGTGCTCGACCTCTACGGTCACCTCGTCGACATCGTGAAGCTGACCGAGCTGCACCTGACCAGCCCGAAGGACGTCATCAAGCGCAAGGTCGAGCTCTACAAGCAGAAGGGCGTCGGCGTGCAGCCGGGCGGCATCGTGGTCGAGCTCGCCCGCCTGCAGAAGAACGAGCGCAAGACGCTGGAGGGCCTGCGCGAGCTGGGCTTCGACCATCTCGAAGTGTCGTCCAGCTCGACCACCCAGCGCGAGGCCGAGATCGAGAGCCAGTTCGTCGGGCTCGCCCGCTCCCTCGGCTTCACCGTGATCGGCGAGGTCGGCAAGAAGTTCCATGTCGGCGACAAGACCCGCAAGTCCGACACCGAGCTGGACATCGAGGAGACGCTGGCCGAGTTCCGCGCGCTGCTCGGCGGCGGTGCCGACAAGTGCTACTGGGAAGGCCACGTGCTGCGCCGCATCATGGGCGACACGGCCGCCGACATCGTGGCGCGCCATCCCGGCGGCACCGACCAGGTGCTGGAGGTCGCCAGGCAGATCGGCCCGGAGAAGATCATCTTCGAGGTGTCGAGCATGATCCCTTACGTGCAGCGGCGGGCGCAGCAGTTCTGGCTGGTGCGGCTGTTCGGGCCGGACGTCAACGTCGGCAACGTGCGGCTGGAGGAGGTGCAGTTCATGGAGCACATCCGCCTCGGCACCTGGCCGGTGTTCGGCTTCGGCGAGCTGGGCGACCACCCCTACATGCAGGCGCTGGAGAGGTCGCAAGGCGCCGCGCCGCAGGGCGAGTGGTGGAAGGCCATTCCGTTCGAGAGGGCGCGCACGGCATGATGCGGCAGGCGGGCGGCACCGGCCGCCCGCACCGGAGGCACGACGCAGGGAGGAGCCACATGCACCTGCTGAGACAGAAGGACTTCGTCGCCGGGCTGGTGTTCCTGGCGATCGGCGGCGGGACGCTGGTGATCGGCCGGTCCTACCGGCTGGGTACGGCCTCGGAGATGGGGCCGGGCTACTTCCCGATGCTGCTGGCGGTGGCGCTGATGGCGCTCGGCCTCGTGCTCGCCGTCAAGGCCTGGCGCGACACGGCGGGCGAGGAGATCGAGCCGCTGCACCTGCGCGTGCTGTTCTTCCCGACGCTGGCGATCGTTCTGTTCGGCCTGATGCTGGAACGCCTCGGCATCGTGATCTCGCTCGCGGCGCTGCTCGGCGTCGGCGTGTTCGCCAGCCGCGAGACGCGGCTGAAGGAAGTGCCGTTCCTGATCGTGGCAAATGAGCGACATCCTGAGCAACCTTTCGCTGGGCTTCAGCGTCGCGCTGAGCCTCAGCAATCTCGGCTTCTGCCTGCTCGGCGCGCTGCTCGGCACGCTGATCGGCGTGCTGCCCGGCATCGGCCCGCTGGCGACTGTGGCGATGCTTTTGCCGATCACCTTCTATCTCGACCCGACGACGGCGCTCATCATGCTCGCCGGCATATACTACGGCGCGCAGTATGGCGGCTCGACCACCTCGATCCTGGTCAACCTGCCGGGCGAATCCTCCTCGGTCGTGACCTGCCTCGACGGCCACCAGATGGCCAAGCAGGGCAGGGCGGGGGCCGCGCTCGCCGTCGCCGCGCTCGGCTCGTTCCTGGCCGGCACGATCGCCACCTGCGTCATCGTGCTGTTCACGCCGCCGCTGACGCTGGTCGCGGAGAGCTTCCAGCCGGCCGAATACTGCTCGCTGATGGTGTTCGGCCTGATCGCGGCGGTGGTGCTGGCGCAGGGCTCGCCGATCAAGGCGGTGGCGATGGTGCTGCTCGGCCTGCTGCTCGGCATCGTCGGCACCGACATCAATTCCGGCGAGCGCCGTTTCACCTTCGGCATGATCGAGCTGACCGACGGCATCGAGTTCGTCGCGCTGGCGATGGGCCTGTTCGGCGTGCGCGAGATCATGACCAACCTCGAGAAGCCGTCGGTTCGCATGACGACGGAGATGATCGGCCGGCTGTGGCCGACGCGCGACGACTTCCGCCGCTCGTGGATGCCGGCGCTGCGCGGCACGGCGATCGGCTCGCTGCTGGGCGTGCTGCCGGGCGGCGGGGCGCTCCTGTCGTCGTTCGCCTCCTACACGGTGGAGAAGAAGATCTCGCGGCGGCCGCAGGAGTTCGGCCACGGCGCGGTCGAGGGCGTGGCGGGGCCGGAAGCGGCCAACAATGCCGGCGCGCAGACCTCCTTCATCCCGCTGCTGACGCTCGGCATCCCCGGCAACGCGCTGATCGCGATGATGGCCGGCGCGCTGATGGTGCACGGCATCCAGCCGGGGCCGGAGGTGGTTCGGCTGCAGCCGGCGTTGTTCTGGGGCCTGATCGCCTCGATGTGGATCGGCAACCTGATGCTGCTCGTCATCAACCTGCCGCTGATCGGCATCTGGGTGCGGCTGCTGCGCGTGCCCTACAGGCTGCTGTTCCCGGCGATCCTGATGTTCTGCGCGATCGGCGCGTTCGGCGTGAACAATGCCAGCTTCGACATCCTGCTCGTCGCCTTCTTCGGCGTGGTCGGCTACGGCTTCGCCAAGATCGGCTGCGAGCCGGCGCCGCTGATCCTCGGCTTCATCCTCGGGCCGCTGTTCGAGGAGAATCTGCGCCGCACGCTGCTCCTTTCGCGCGGCGACTGGAGCGTGTTCGTGACGCGGCCGACGAGCCTCGTGTTCCTGCTGCTCGCGCTGGGCTTGCTGGCGCTGATCATATCTCCGATGATCCGCCAGAAGCGGGAGGAAGCCTTCCAGGAAGATTGACCGCGCGCCCCTGTCCGGGCGCTTGCAGAAGGCGAGGGGGAAATGTGGATATCCTGACGCAGCAGGGACTTGTCGCGCTCGCGCAGGTGACCTTCATCAACCTCGTCCTGTCCGGCGACAACGCCGTCGTCATCGGCATGGCGGCGGCCGGGCTGCCGGCGCGCCAGCGGCCGCGCGCGATCGCGGCGGGCATCGCGGCGGCGACCGTGCTGCGCATCGTCATGGCCGTGGTCGCGGTGCGGCTGCTCAGGATCAGCGGCCTCGTGCTGCTCGGCGGCCTGCTGCTGCTGTGGGTCTGCTGGAAGATGTGGGGCGAGATTCGCCGCACGGCGGAGGCCGAAGCACTGGCGCCTTCGGCGGATGCCGACGGGGTGGTGGCCGAGGAGTCCGGCAAGACGCTGTGGGAGGCCGCGACGCAGATCATCGTGGCGGACGTGTCGATGTCGCTCGACAACGTGCTCGCCGTGGCCGGCGCGGCGCAGGAGCAGCCGGTGATCCTGGCGATCGGGCTGGTGCTCTCGATCGCGCTGATGGGGCTCGCCGCCTCCTTCATCGCGTCGCTGCTCAACCGCTACCGCTGGATCTCCTATGTCGGCCTCGCGATCATCCTCTACGTCGCGGGCTCGATGATCTGGCAGGGCGCGCTCGACGTTTGGGACGTCGCAGCGGCGTAGAGACGGGCCGCTATCCCATCAGCGCCGAGACGATCCGTTCGCGGGTCATGGGCATGTCGTGGATGCGTTGGCCGAGCGCGTGGGCGACCGCGTTGCCGACCGCGGCGGCGGCCGGGCCGCCGGCGCATTCGCCGACGCCGAGCGGCGGGTGCTCGCGCGCATCGACCAGCTCGACCCGGATCTCGGGAATGTCGGAAAAGCGGATGACGGGATAGCTCGCCCAGTCGGTGCTGGCGACGCCCGTCTCGCCGAAGCGGACCTCCTCGATCAGCGTCCAGCTCACGGCCTGGACGATGTTGCCCTCGACCTGGTTGGCGAGGCCGTCAGGGTTGATAACCAGCCCGGCGTCGACGGCGCACCAGACGTCGGTGACGCGCACGGCCTCCTCGACCTCGACGGCGGCGACGACGGCCGCATAGGCGGCGGTGTTCTTGTAGCGGGCGAGCCCCAGCCCCATGCCGCGCCCGTCGCCGCCGGCGCCGCGCCGCGGCCAGCCGGCCATCACGGCCGCGCGTTCAAGCACGTGGCGCGCGCGCGGGTCGGGGAGGATCGACAGCCGGTAGGCGAGCGGGTCCTGCTCGACGCGGGCGGCAAGGTCGTCGACCAGCGCCTCGATGGCGAAGACGTTGAGCGTGGCGCCCAGCCCGCGCAGCGAGGAGGTGCGCACCGGCACGTCGTGGACCAGGTGGAAGTCGATGCGTTTGGGACCGACCGCGTAGAGCGGGATGCCGTTGCGGGTCGCGCCGCCGCCGCGCTCCTCCGGCACGTCGAAGGGCTTTCGGGGCGGAGGCGGCGTCTCCAGCGCCTCGGCGGCGAGAAGGGTGGCGCCGCCGACGCCGGGGCGCTGGCCGTGGGCGGCGCTCCAGATCTCGGTCGTCCAGTCGACGGGGCGGCCGGCGGCGTCGAGCACGGCGTGGACGGCGACCGTCATGGCGGACGACAGCGGCTCGCAGGCGAACTCCTCCTCGCGCCGCCAGAACAGGCGGATCGGCCGACCGGGCAGGGCCATCGCCACGAGGGCGGCGTCGAGGGCCGCGTCGTCGGCACCGTTGTGGCCGTAGCAGCCGCCGCCCTGCACGTGGTGGCAGGCGACGCGGTCGGGCGGCAGGTCGACGGTCTTGGCGATGTTGGCGCTCAGCGGGTGCATGCCCTGCGCATGCGACCAGACGGTGAGGCGGCCGTCCCCGAACAGCGCCAGCGCGCAGGAGGGCGCGATCGAGCCGTGCGACAGGAATGGCCGAGTGAAACGGGCCGAGACGCGCGCCGGTATGCCGTCGGTAAAGGCGTCGCCGATCAGGCGGTCGTGCGAGGGCTGGGCCGCCACCCAGGCGGCCGTCGCCTGCTCGGGCCGCAGGGTGCGGGCATTCTCCCAGACGGCGCAGGCCTCGGCGGCGACGGCCGCCCGGCGCACGGCCGTCTCGTCCCCGCCGGCGAAGGCGACGAACTGGCCGACGCGGACGATCTCGATCGGCGCGCCGGCCTTGCGCCGGATCGCCGCCTCGTTGAGCGAAACGAGGCGGGCGTCGCGGCCGGGCTGGCGCAGCGTGCGCGCATGCAGCATGCCCGGCAGCTCCATGTCGTGGATGAAGCCCGCGCCGGCGAGCTTGGCCGGCAGGTCGAGGCGCGGCACGCTGGTGCCGACGATGCGATGGGCGGAAGCCGGCTTGGGCGCCACCGTGCCGCTCGCCTCGACCGACAGGTCGAGCTCCGGCGCGATCGTCCAGTAGTCGATGCCGCTCGGCTCGCCGTTGCGCAGGAAGGTGCCGGCCGCAACCGCGATCTCGTCCGGCGCGGCGTTGAGGCGCAGCGCGGCGCGCTCGATCGCCATGGCGCGGACCTCGGCGGCGACGAGGCGGATGGCCGCGCCGGAATGCTCGATCGACCAGCTCGACGAGGTATAGCCTTCGCCGGGGCCCTCGACGCTGTTGCCGGACATGATGCGGACCTGGCCGAGATCGAGGTCGAGCTCCTCGGCGGCGATCTGCGCCAGCGCGGTGAGGATGCCCTGGCCGAGCTCGACCTTGCCGGTGGCGACGCGCACGGTGCGGTCGGCCTCGAAGCGCAGCCAGCGGTCGAGGCGGGGATTGTCCCTGAGGCTGTGCGCCAGCTCGGCCATCGGGCGCTCCCGGCGCGCAGGCGGGCGGCCGCCGCGAGCACGGCGCGCAGGATGCGCGGGTGCGAGCCGCAGCGGCACAGATGCGGCTCAAGCGCGGCCGCGACCTCGGCGCGGGTCGGGTCGGGATTGCGGTCGAGCAGGGCCTTCGCGGCGATCAGGATGCCGGAGAGGCAGTAGCCGCACTGGCCGGCCTGCGCGTCGATGAAGGCCTGCTGCAGGGGATGCGGCGCGTCGACGGTGCCGAGGCCCTCGACGGTGACGACGGCGCGGCCGGCGAGCGTGCCGACCTCGCGGCTGCAGGAAAAGCACGGCTCGCCGTCGATCAGCACCTGGCAGGCGCCGCACCGCTCGAGGCCGCAGCCGTAGCGGCTGCCCTTGAGGCCGAGATGGTTGCGCAGCACGTCGAGGAGAGGGGTGGCCGGGTCGGCGTCGACCGTGTGGGAACGGCCGTTGACCGTCAGCGTGATGGGCTCGCTCATGCCGTCTCGTCGTCGTTCGCCTGCGCCGGGCCGCGGCCCGAATGGGAGCCGGCGGCGCGCGAGCCTCGCGCGCCGCCGGCAGGTGTCGTCGGAGCTTGTCCGATATCCGGCCGCCCGTGAAGGGCCGGCCATCCCGTCAGGTCGGCTTGACCAGCCCGGCCTCGACCAGCGGCCGGATCGAGTCGATCTCGCGGGCGATGGTGCCCTTCATCTCCTCCGGCGAGTTGGCCACCGGGGTGAGGCCGAGGGACTTCAGCTTCTCCCTGGCCTCCGGCGTGTCGGACCACGCCTTGATCGCCGTGTAGATCTTGTCGACGATGTCGGCCGGCATGTCCTTCGGCCCGACGGCGCCGAACCACAGCGTCTGCTCGTAGCCGTCGATGCCCTGCTCGGCCACCGTCTTCCCCTCCGGCAATTCGGGCAGCCGCTTGGCCGAGGTGACCGCCATGCCGATGATCTTGTTGTCCTTGATGTGCGGCAGGTAGTTCGACGGCGCGGCGAGCGCGTAGTCGATGTGGCCGCCGAGCAGGTCGGCCAGCAGCGGCGGCGAGCCCTTGTAGGGGATGTGGGTGATCTCGATGCCCTCGATCTGGCCGATCATGGCGGCGCAGATGTGCCCCTTGGTGCCGGCGCCCGGATTGCCGATGTTGACCTTGCCGGGGTTGGCCTTGGCGTAGGCGATCAGCTCCGGCAGCGTCTTGGCCGGCGCGCTGGCGCTGGCGCTGAGCAAAGCCGGGCTCTCGGCGACGACCGTGATCGGCGCGAAGTCGACCTGCGGGTCGTAGGCGAGGTTCTTCTGCACCACCTTGTTGGCGGCGATCGGCGCGCTGCCGCTGACGAGGAAGGTGTAGCCGTCGGGCGCGGAGCGGGCGAGCTTGCCGCCGGCCAGCGCGCCGGCCGCGCCGGCGACGTTCTCGACCACGAACTGCTGGCCGTATTTGGCGGTCAGCAGGTCCGCCACGAGGCGGGTGATGATGTCGCTGGTGCCGCCCGGGCGATAGGCCGAGATCACCGTCACCGGCTTGCTCGGCCAGGTATCGGCGCGGCCGATGCCGGCCGAGGCCAGCACGGCGGCCGACCCGCCGAGCACAATGAGTTCGCGTCTGTTCATCATCACTCCTCCTGCCCACTCGTTGGATCGAGTTCGCTCGTTCTTGATGTCCGAACCTACCGCCCCGATCCCTCGCGAAGAACGGCTGGTTCCGTGCGTTCCGCCTCTTGAAACGGCCGGCGCCTCGCGACGGCTCAGGCGCCGCCGGCGAGCCAGCGCTCCTCGCCGGCATGGAAGGCGGCGAGCGCGTCGGGCCGGTCGTCGCCGAGAAGGTCCGGGTTCACCTCAACGCCGCGGCTGCGCTGGATGTAGGCGAGGAACTTGTAGGAAGGCCGCAGCGTCTCCAGCACCGACCAGTCGACCGGCAGCGCCTCGGCCGGGTTGACCGGCTTCATCACGTCGCGCTCGAACAGGACCTCGAAGGTCAGGAGCTTCCAGACGCCGTCCTCGCGCACCGCGCGCGAGAAGAAGCGGCAGAAGACGTGGAAGTCGACCTCGACGCCGGCAAGCACGGCGCGGTTGAAGATCATGGCCGGGCTTTCCACCGTCGCCCGGTCGCCGGCGACCTGCGCGAAGGCGGGGAAGACCCAGTGCTTGCCGCCGCCGCCCCTGGCGCCCATCCATCTGCGCGAGGCCTCGACATAAGCGTCGCCGCCGTGGCCGTCGTACCAGCTCGTGCGCACGTAGGCGTCGCGGTGGAAGCAGGCGACCATGACGTCGAAGCGGCGCTGGTCGCGGGCGAAGCGCTCGCGGCGCACGAGGTCGAACAGCTCCTCGCGGTCGAGGAAGGCCTGGAGGCGCGTGTCGCGGTCGTGTTGCATCGTCGGTCCCGGAATGCTGGTTCGAGAAGGTGGGCGGCCGCTGCGCTACTCGGCTTCCTGCAGGCCTTCCTCGCGCACCCGGCGGAAGGCGGGCGAGACGATGGAGAGCAGCAGCAGGGCGGCGACGATCAGTGTGCCGAGGCTGACCGGGCTGGTGAAGAACACCGTCGCGTCGCCGTGCGAGAGCAGCAGCGTGCGGCGCAGGTACTCCTCCGCCATCGGGCCGAGGATGAGGGCCAGGATCAGCGGCGCCGGCTCGGCCCCGACCTTGCGGAAGAAGTAGCCCAGCAGGCCGAACAGCACCATCAGCTCGACGTCGAAGACGCTGTTGTTGATGCTGTAGACGCCGATGGCCATGAACACGCAGATCATCGGGAAGAGGAAGTGGTAGGGCACGGAGATGAGCTTGGCCCACATGCCGACCAGCGGCAGGTTGAGGAAGAGCAGCATGACGTTGCCGATCCACATCGACACCACCAGGCCCCAGAACAGGGACGGCTGCTGCGACAGGATCTCCGGCCCCGGCTGCACGCCCTGCACCACCAGCGCGCCGATCATCAGGGCCATGGTCGCGGTGCCGGGAAGGCCGAGCGTCAGCATCGGGATGAAGCAGGTCTGGGCGGCGGCGTTGTTGGCGGATTCCGGGGCGGCGACGCCCTCGATCGCGCCCTTGCCGAACTCCTCCGGGTGGCGCGACACCTTCTTCTCCATCGCATAGGCGGAGAAGGAGGCGAGCAGCACGCCGGCGCCCGGCAGCACGCCGAGGACGACGCCGATGCCGGTGCCGCGCAGGATCGGCCCCACCATGCGCCGCCAGTCCTCGCGGGTCGGGAACAGGCTGCTGACCGGCGCGATGCTGGCCATGCGGCTGCGCTCGTTCTCGAGGTTGACCAGCACGTCGCCGAGGCCGAACACGCCGGTGGCGACGACGACGAAGTTGAGCCCGTCGAGCAGGTTGGGCGTGCCGAAGGTGTAGCGGGCCGCGCCTGAATTGATGTCGGTGCCGACCATGCCGAGCAGCACGCCGAGCAGCGCCATGCCGAACGCCGTCAGCAGCGAGCCGCTGGTCAGCACCATCGAGGTGACGAGGCCGAGCACGATGAGCGAGAAATATTCGGCCGGGCCGAAGGTGAGTGCCAGGCCCGCCAGCAGCGGCGCGGCGATGGCGATGAACAGCGTGCCGACCGTGCCGGCGAAGAAGCTGCCGATGGCGGCCGCGGCGAGCGCGCGGCCGGCCTTTCCCTGCTTGGCCATCTCGTGGCCGTCGAGCGTGGTCACCACCGACGAGGCCTCGCCGGGCAGGTTCATCAGGATCGCCGTGGTCGAGCCGCCATACTGCGTGCCGTAGAAGATGCCGGCGAGCATGATGAGCGCAGTGTCGACCGGCAGGCCGAAGGTGAAGGGCAGGAGCATGGAGATGGTGGCGACCGGCCCGAGGCCGGGCAGCACGCCGACGGCGGTGCCGAGCAGCACGCCCAGGAAGCAGTAGACGAAGTTGGAGAACGCGGTGGCCGTGGAAAGGCCGAGCATCAGGCCGTCGAAGATGTCCATGTCGATCTCCCCGCGCCGCTAGAAGCCGACCGCGTGCAGCCAGGAACCGGCGAGCGGCATGGGCACGCCGAGCAGGTCGACGAAGGCGACCGCGCAGACCACCGAGAAGGCGGCCGCGCCGGCCGTCGCCTTCCAGTCCAGCCGGAACTTCACGCTGGCGGTGGCCGCGCCCACGACCAGCAGCAGCACGGCCAGCGGCAGGCCGAGCTTCTCGACCAGCGCGCCGAACAGGAAGACCGCGCAGGAGACGATGGCGAGCGGCTTCCACCGGATGCCGGCGATGGCCTCGGCGCTGCCGAAGCGCGCGCGCATGAGGATGGCGACGCCGGTCAGCACGAGCAGCGAGGAGATGATGAGCGGGAAGTAGCCCGGCCCCATGCGGTTGGCCGTGCCGAACGGGTAGTCGCGCGCCACGAGCAGGCCGACGGCGCCGACCGCGACGAAAAACGACCCCAGTGCGGCGTCCTGACTTATCTTCACCGGCTCTCCCCCTTCGTCATTGCGTCGCCGCCCGCCCCGCGAGGGACCCGGGTCGGCTGTCATGCGGCGATCCGCGTTCGCGCGGACGCGGTCCTCCCGAACCCTTCGCGCCGTCGTGCGGCGGCTGTCGTCCACGGACCCGACAGTAGGCCATCCAGCCCTCGCTGCAACTCCCCGTGGCCAGCGTTCCGTCAGGCGAACGGATGGGGCCGCGTCAGGCCGGGACCGTTGCCGCGAGGGCCGGCTCGACCAGCAGCACGACCTTGCCGACCTGCTCGTTGCGGTCGAGCAGCCCATGCGCCGCGCGCACCTCCTCCCACGGGAAGGCGGCATGGATGCGGGTGACGATGCGCCCGTCCTCGAGGAGCGGCCAGACGTGCTTCACCAGCTCGGCCGCGATGGCGCCCTTGTAGGCTGGCGGGCGCGGACGCAGCGTCGAGCCGGTGAGCGTCAGCCGGCGGTGCGCGATGGCGCGGGTGCTGACCTCGGTGGTCGCGGATCTGTGGCTGCCGAGCAGCACGACGCGGCCGTCGAACCTGAGCAGGTCGAGGTGCTTCTGCGTATAGTCGCCGCCCTGCGCGTCGAGCACGACGTCGACGCCCTCGCCGCCGGTGACGCGCCGGACCTCGGCCTCCCAGTCGCCGCGGTAGTCGATGGCATGCTGTGCGCCGAAATCGAGGCAGACCTGACACTTCTCTTGCGCGCCGGCGGTGGCGATCACCGTCACGTCGAAGAGCCGGCGGGCGATCTGGGTGCCGGCGAGGCCGACGCCGCTGGTGCCGCCCTGGATCAGCAGCGTCTCGCCGCGCGCCAGCCGGCCGAGCCAGACGATGTTGTTCCAGGCGGTGAAGAAGACCTCCGGCAGCGATGCGGCCTGCGCGAAGGTGAGGCCGCGCGGCAGCGGCATGCATTGCAGCGCCGGCACGGCGCAGAACTGCGCATAGCCGCCGCCATTGGCGAGCGCGCAGACGGCGTCGCCCGGCCGCAGCCCGTCGACCCCGGGGCCGACCTCATCGACGATGCCGGCGATGTCGAGGCCGGGCAGCGGCGAGGCGCCGGGCGGCGGCGGATAGAGGCCGAGCCGCTGGCGGATGTCGGGCCGGTTGACGCCGGCGGCGAGCACGCGGACCACGACCTCGCCGGCCCCGGCGCGCGGGCGCGGCATCTCGACCATGTGCAGGACCTCGGGGCCGCCCGGCCGCTCGATCCCGATGGCGCGCATGGTCCGCGCCGTCACAGGTGGCGGCCCTCGTCCACCGGCACGACGATGCCGGTGGAGCTCGTCAGGTCGACGATGCAGGCCAGCACGGCGCGGGCGACGTCGTCGGCCTCGGTGACGTGGGCCAGCGGGAACCGCTCGGCCGTCCGCTCCAGTTGCTCGCGCGTCCGGTTGGGCACGAAGCCGGTGTCGACGCCGGCCGGCGAGACCGAGAAGACGCGGATGCGGGGCGCCAGCACCTTGGCGAGCGCGACGGTGAGCGCGTCCAGCCCGCCCTTGGCCGCGACATAGGCGAGGCTGCTGCCGATGCCGGTGCGGGCGGCGATGGACGAGACGTTGACGATCGCGGCGCTGCGGCCGGCTTCGAGCAGGGGGCGCATGGCGCGGACGACGGCGAAGGGGCCGCGCAGGTTGAGGCCGACGGTGCGGTCGAAGATGTCGTCGGTCAGCGCGTCGAGGTCGCCGGCCGGGACCGGCGTCGTCGCGCCCCCGGAATTGACCAGCGCGTCGAGGAAGCCGAAGCGCCGGCGCAGCGCGGCGGCGGCCCCGGCGACCGAGGCCGGATCGTCGATGGCGATGCGCAGCGCGAAGTGGCCGTCACCGTCGAGGCCGCGCATGACCTCCTCGGCGGCTTCCGCGCGGCTGTTGAAGCCGACCGCCACCCGGCAGCCGAGCGCGGCGAGCCGCGCGGCGACCGCCCGGCCGATGCCGCTGCTGCCGCCGGTGACGAGCGCGGTGCGCGGGACGGGAAGGTCGGGGATGTCGATGCGCGGCATGCCTGTTTCCTCGGGAAAGGCGGGATGTTGTTTGCCGAGCCTAGCGGCTGCGGCCGCGTCGCGGAATGCTCGGGATGGGTGCACCGCTCACCCGGCGTAGTCCTTGAGGGTGGCGGCCGCGGCGGATCTGATGAAGCCGTGGTCGCTGGAGAGCATGAAGGCGGTGGCGCCGAGGCCGGCGACGAAGTCGAAATCGGCGCGGCTGGTCGGCAGCATTATCAGCGGCACGCCGGCCTGCCGCGCGGCTTCGGCCACGCGCGCGGCGATCTCGGCGACCTGCCCGGCGGCGCCGGGATCGCCGGCGAAGGAGGCGGTCAGGTCGCCGCGGCCGACGAACAGCGCGTCGATGCCCTCGACCCGCGCGATGTCGCCGGCGAGGTCGATGGCGTGCCGGTCCTCGATCATGGCGACGACCGCGACCTGGGCGTCCTGCAGCTCCATGTGGCGCGCGCCGCCGACGCTGCCCCAGCCGCTGGCCCGCGTCAGGCCGGCGAAGCCGCGGCTGCCGCCGGCATAGCGGCTCGCCCGAACGATCGCCTGCGCCTTTTCCACCGAGGCGACGTGCGGCACCATGATGCCCATCGCCCCGCAGTCGAGCGCCGACAGGATCGCCGCGTCGCTCGCCTCCGCCACGCGCACCAGCGGCGCGACGTTGGCGGTACGGGCGGCGAGGATCATCAGGTCGGTCGTGCCGCGGTCGAGCGGCGCGTGCTCCTGGTCGATGATGACGAAGTCGTAGCCGACCGGGCCGAGGATCTCGATCACCTGCGTCGTCGGCAGCTTGAGGAAGGTGCCGAACAGGCGCTGGCGCGCGCGCAGCCGCTCGCGGAAAGCGGTGAAGGGCGGGCGAGGCTCGGGCATGGGCGGCTCCTTGGTCCGGCCCTGTTCTAGCGATCCGGGCGGTCGCCGCCGCTTTCGATCCGAAGCGTTTCCCTGTGCGGAATGGGCGCCGTGCGCGCGGCGTTTCTGTTGGCGAAACGAGGCGTCGCGGGCGTTGCGGCGCCGGGCCGGTGGTGCGAGCCACGAAGGGCCGTGAGCGAGGACGTCTCGTTCGCGCGAGGAGAAAACGACTTGGCGGACCCGACCATCATAAGCTGCGCCGTGACCGGCAACATCACGACGAAGGAACAGACGCCCTATCTGCCGGTCACGCCGGAGGAAATCGCCAATGCGGGGCTGGAGGCGGTGCGGGCCGGGGCGGCGATCGTGCACGTCCATGTGCGCCACCCCGACGGGCGGCCGAGCATGGAGCTGGCGCACTACCGCGAGGTGGTCGAGCGGCTGCGGGCGGCCGACGAGGACGTCGTCATCAACCTGACGACCGGCCCCGGCCAGCGCTTCGTGCCGAGCGTCGACGACCCCAAGGTGGCCGCGCCCGGCACCACGCTGATGCGGCCGGAGCTGCGCGTGGCGCATGTCGCGGCGCTGCGGCCGGAGCTGTGCAGCCTCGATCTCAACACGATGTATTCGGGCTCGTCGGTGGTCATCAACACGCCGGCCAACCTCGCCATCATGGCCGACATGATCCGCGAGGCGGGCGCGAAGCCGGAGCTGGAGGTGTTCGACAGCGGCGACATCCAGCTCGGCAACCATTTCATCGAGCAGGGCAGGCTGGAGGCTTCGACGCTGTTCCAGATCGTGCTCGGCGTGCGCTACGGCGCGATCGCGACGCCGGAGACGCTGGTCTACCTCAGGTCGCTGCTGCCGGCGGGCGCGCCGTGGAGCGCCTTCGGCGTCGGCCGCTGGGAATTCCCGATGCTGGCGCAGGCCTGGCTGCTGGGCGGCCATGTGCGCGTGGGGCTGGAGGACAACATCTATGTCGAGAAGGGCGTGCTCGCCGAAAGCAATGCCGTGCTGGTGCGCAAGGCCGTGCGCATCGTGACCGAGCTGGGCGGCAGGGTTGCCAGCCCCGGCGAGGCGCGCGAGCTGCTCGGCCTGAGGAAACAGGCGCCACGGCCGGCCTGACGGCGCGCGGCAAAGGTTGCAAGCGAAGCAGGGAGGTCACGATGTACGACAGGAGCGATCCGCGCTCGAGCCTGGGCAAGGACACCAAGGCGGCCGCGGCGCGCGTTCACGAGAGCTTCTTCGGCTCGCAGGTCGCGCTGTTCCACGAGACGGAGCCGCAGGTCGGCGACGGCAACGGCAGGACCTGGATCAGCCGCGGGCAGAACTTCGTCGTGGCCTACAGCGAGGCGCGCGCGGGCGGCGTGTTCGCGCGCGCGGACCAGCCGGACGAATATGCCGTCATCATCCCCGACGGGGAGACGCGCGTTGCGATCACGACCGCCGACGGCACGACGGAGGTGCCGGGCTATTCGCTCGCCTTCGTGCCGCCCGGCCGGAGCGAGATCCGCATGCTGACGGCCGGCACGATCGTGCGGCTGCTCACGCCGAAGTCGAAGGACATGGCCGACGCGGCCTCGAACGCGGACGCCTTCGCGGGACCGCATCCGAACGTGCCGCCCTTCGAGCCGTGGCCGGAGCCGCCGGACGGGCTCAGGCTGCGCTGGTACACGCTCGACGTGCCGGAGGACCCGTCGCGCTTCGGCCGGATCTGGCGCTGCACGACCTTCATGGTCAACTACCTGACCCCTCGCGTCGGGCCGCGGGCGCGCGACAAGGTCTCGCCGCACCACCACGACGATTTCGAGCAGTGCTCGCTGGCGCTCACCGGCGAGTTCACGCACCATCTGCGCTGGCCGTGGACCACCAACATGAACGTCTGGCGCGAGGACGAGCACCTTTTCTGCGGTTCGCCGTCGATCTGCGTGATCCCGCCGCCGGCGATCCACACGACGACCGCGGAAGGGCAGGGCGTCAACCAGCTCGTCGACATCTTCTCGCCGCCGCGCATGGACTTTTCCATGAAGCCCGGCTGGGTGCTCAACGCCGACGACTATCCGATGCCGAAAGGCTGATGCGGCGGACCAGAAAGCCGGCCGGGGCGACCCGGCCGGCTTCGATTTTCCCTGCGCTGCCAGCGTGTTGGCGGCGGTGCCTCGGAGATTCGTCGAGGCGGCGTCAGTCCGACAGGCCGACCAGCTTCGCCGGGTTGTCCGCCACCATCGTGCGCACGTCGGCCTCGCTGAAGCCGAGCGCGAGGCAGAGCTTGATCGCCTGGCGCATGCCCTCCACCGGGGTCGGGTTGTCGACCTGGCCGAGGTCCGAGCCGATCGAGGAATGGGCGACGCCGGCCGCCTCGATGTGCTCCTTCAGCTCCTGCGGCGAGAAGGTGTTGAAGCGCGAATCGACGTAGAGGCCGGCCGACTGCTCGACCAGCGCGCCGAGATTGGCGAGGTCGCGGATGTCGTCATAGGTGAAGTGCAGCCCGTACATCGGGTGGTTGATGAGCAGGCGCTTGACGCCGCGGGCGCGCGCCTCGTCGAACAGCCGCCAGATCTCCCAGACGTGCAGGTGTCCGGACGACAGGATGGCGTCGAACTCGGCGATCATGTCGAGGATCTGCTTGACCTCGTCGAGGATGTTGCCGGAGGCGTCGACGACGGTGAGCAGCGGCGAATCCTTGAGCTTCACGTTTGAGGCGAGCCGCACCTTGCGGTGGGCGCTGCGGATGTGGTTGGCCGCCTGCGCGGTCGGCATCCAGATCAGCTTGGCGCCCATCTTCAACTGCGCGTCGACCACGAAGGGATCGAGCCCGCCGGTCGAGTTGTTGAGCACGAGGCCGCTGTACATCCGGAAGTCGGGCCTGCCGAGGACGCGGTCCATCAGCGGGATGAAGGGCGCGACCGAGTAGTGGTGGTCCTTGAAGAGCAGGCCGCGCATGCCTGCGGCCACCGCCTCCTCGGCCGCCTGCATATGGTCGAGCTGGCGCGGCATGGTCGAGGGGCCGGAGTGGACGTGCAGATCGAGCGCGCCCTCCAGCAGCCGGTTCGCGGTGGCGTCGTCGACGGTCGACATGAGCCGCCTGGCCTCCTCGCGATTGCGTTTCACGTCGTCCGCCGAAGCCATGCTTTCCTCCATTCCCGGGGTGGCTTCGGCTTAGTGATTGACAGCCGGCATCCTCAACTTATAGTCCCCCACGTTTCGCTGGCCGAAACGCAATTGGCTCCGCGGGAGGACGGCCGATGGGGATCCGCGCGATCGAACGCGCGATGCAGGTGCTGCAGGAACTGAACCTGCAGCCGGTCAACACGATCGCCCACCTGCACGCGCGCACCAAGCTGCCGAAGCCGACGCTGGTGCGCATCCTCAAGACGCTGGAGGAGGCGGGCTATGTCGAGAACGACGCGCGGCAGGGCGGATACCAGGTCAGCGCGCTCGTCACCTCGCTGAGCTCGGGCTTCCACAAGGGGCCGCTGGTGGTCGAGGCTGGGCGCGCCTGGGCGGTGGCCATCACGCGCAAGCACAAATGGCCGATCGCGATCGCGCTGCCGGACTATGACGGCATGGTGGTGCGTTTCTCGACCGTGCCGGACAGCCCGGTCTCGCCCTTCCACAGCACGGTGAACCGGCGGCTGTGCCTGCTGACGCGCGGGCTGGGGCGGGCCTATGTGGCCTTCCTCGACCGCGAGGCGTTCGACCTGATCATCGACGTGCTGAAGAAGTCCGATAATCCGGAGAACGCGCTCGCGCACCATCCGGGCGAGCTGAAACGCATGGTCGAGGAGATCCGCGAGGCGGGCTATGCGACGCGCTCCTCGCTGGTCGAGCCGCGCAACTCCAACACCATCGCCGTGCCGATCGTCAGCCAGGAGGGCAGGGTGCTGGCGAGCCTCGGGCTGACCTATTTCAAGTCGGCCTTCGATTCCGAGCAGGAGCCGGCGGCGCGCTACGCGCCGATCCTCAAATCGGCGGCGACGGCGATCTCGGAAGACCTCCACCGCCTCGCCAACAGCATCGCCATCGACGCGCACTCGGTGCAGGCGGACCATCGGCCGTAGCGGCGCACGGACAGCCCCTGCCGCGATGCGGCGGGGCTGCTTGCGGGCCTGCGGACTATGCGCCGGGCAGGGTCTTGATGACGGTCTCGAGCTCGCTTAGCAGGCGGTCGACATGCTGCGGGCCGAACACCAGCGGCGGCCGGATCTTGAGGACGTTCGAGTTGGGTCCGGTGGCCGAGATCAGCACGCGCCGCTCGCGCAGCCCGTTGACGATCGCCAGCGCGGAGGCGCTGTCGGGCTCGCGGGTGCCGCGGTCGCGGACCAGCTCGACGCCGATGTAGAGGCCGGCGCCGCGCACGTCGCCGATGCCCTCGAAGCGCCTGGCGATCTCGGCGATGCCGTTCCTGATGAGCGCGCCCGTGCGGGCGGCGTTGTCCAGCAGCTTCTCGTCGCGGATGACGTCGAACGTGGCCTGCGCGGCAGCCATGGCGACCGTGTTGCCGCCGAAGGTGTTGAAGTAGCGCATGTCGTGGCCGAAGGCGCTGACCGCGTCGGCCGACACCGCGATGCCGGCGACCGGATAGCCGTTGCCCATCGGCTTGCCCATGGTGACGATGTCGGGATCGACGCCGTGGCGCTGGTAGCCCCACAGTTTCTCGCCGGAGCGGGCGAAGCCGGACTGCACCTCGTCGGCGATGAACAGGCCGCCGGCCTGGCGCACCACCTCGGCGACGGGGGCGAGCAGGTCGGTCGGGTCGGCGTAGATGCCGTCCGAGGAGAACAGCGAATCCGCGATGAAGGCGGCGACGCCGTCGCCGTGCCGCTCCAGGTCGTGGATCTGCGCGGCGACGTCGGCCGCCATCTTGCGGCCGAGCACGGCGGGGTCGAAGCGATAGGAATCGGGCGCCGGCACGCGGCGCACCCAGGTGCCGAGCGGCGAGCGCTCGCCGAGCGAGGGCGAGAAGCCGGCCGTCAGGTGCGAATTGCCGTGATAGGCTTCCGACGTGATGATGATGCCGCGCTTGCCGGTGCGGTGCATGGCGATCCGCAGGGCGAGGTCGTTCGCCTCCGAGCCGGTGCAGGTGAACATCGCATGCGCGATCCGGCCGCCGAAGGTGGGCAGCAGGTCCTCGGCGTAGCGCAGGATGCCTTCCTGGATGTAGCGGGTGTGGGTGCACAGGCGGCCGAGCTGGCCGGTGATTGCGGCGACGACGCGCGGATGCGCGTGGCCGACGCCGACGACGTTGTTGTAGGCGTCGAGGTATTCGTTGCCGTCGGAATCGTAGAGCAGCACGCCGCTGCCGCGGCTGACCTCGACCGGGTTCTTGTAGAACAGACGGTAGGCAGGCCCCAGGAGCCGCTCGCGCCGCTCGACATTGGCCCGGGTGGCCTGGTCGAGGCCGGCGGCGTCGGCCGGGCTGAAGCCGTTCACCATCTTGCCGGGAAGGGTCTTCGCGTGGGTGTTCATGGCCGGCATCCTACTCCTTGGTCAGCATGTGTGGTCGCGCACCGTGCGCGTGCAGCAGTTGCGCCGAAATCTCCTCGACGGGGCGTTCGAGGAACCAGTCGAGCTGTGCCCAGCTCTGGTGGGTGTTGCGCATGATGTAGGCGACATTGTCCGTGAAGAGCTTCGAGCGCCAGACCGTCAACAGGATCCGCGCCACGAGCCGCGCCATCGCCAGATGCGGGATCAGCACGAGTTCCTGCTCCGTCAGGTCGGCGACGCGGAGGTAGCCGCGCAGGAGATCGCGCCCGTCGCCGAACAGATCGACCGTCGCAGCGGCCGGGAACTGGTTGGCGAGCGCGGTCGCGACGTCCACGGCGATCGCCGTGCGCACAGCGTCGCCGAAGTCGATGATGCCGGTGACGAAGGCGGGCGCGCCGCGGTCGACCAGGATGTTGCCGCGGCTGAAGTCGTTGTGGAGAACCTGCCGGCGGCAGGCGGCGAGCGCCGGCTCGATCGCGGCGAAGCGATCGAGGCCGCGCCGCAGCGCCGTACGCCTGTCCGCTTCCTCGATATGGGCAAGAAGAGGCTCGAGGCCGAGCAGGTGGAGCATGTCCCAGGGAAGGCGGCGGCAGTCGGCGGGATGGGAGAAGCCGGCCATCGCAAGGCGCAGCCGCGCCTGCATCTCGCCAACCTTCCCGCGTTGGGCCGCGGTCGACGCCGTGTCGCTGAGCAGGGTTCCCGCCAGATAGGTCAGCAGGCGGGTCGAGCGGGGCTGGCCCGCGCGGTCGGCATGGGCGAGAAGGCGCTCGCCGTCGAGGCTCCTGACGACGCGGGGAACCGGAAGGGAAGGGTCAGCCTGCCGGACATGCTCCAGCAATGCGAGCTGGAGGTCGATCTCGGCCGGGTCCTCGCCGGGGTTCGACGCCTTCAGCACATGGGCCGAGCCGTCGGCCGCGAGGATGCGGAACGTGTCGTCCTTCTCGGCCGCCAGACGGCTGGCGCGGCCGACGATGCCGAACCGCTCCGCGACCAGCGCGGCCGCCTCATCCTCCGACATGCGCAGGTGCCGCGCCGACAGGCCGGCCGCCTCCGCAACACCTGGCTGGAACATGGAGCGTCTCCCTGGCGTCCGCCGCACCGGCGGCGCGAACCGCGGACGGCATATGGCGTCTGCCGTCCCAAGGCCTATCTCATAATGTGTATCCAATATCAACATTTAATTGATACGATCTAATGCAGGTGCGTTGCGCGCGCGCACCGACTACAGGCCACCGAAGACGTTCGCGCGTCGCGCGATTTCAGCTCGACGCGAGCGGGGTGCGGGGCGCCGCGGCTGCTCAGGCGTAGCGCGAAAGGATGTCGCCGAGGCTGCGGCGCGGCCGCTCATCCTGGTCGATGTTGGCTTGCGCGAAGACGTGCCAGAGATGGTGGACGATCGCCCGGCCGCTCGCCTCGGGATCGCGTGCCTTGAGCGCGCCGATGATGGCGCCGTGGTCGTCGAGGTTGCAGTCGCTGTCGTGATTGCCGGTGCTGTGCTGGGCGAGGATCAGCGAGGTGCGCGAGATCAGCGATTTGAGGAAGACGGCCAGCACCTCGTTGCCGGCCATCGCGGCTGCAAGCAGGTGGAAGTCGCCCGAAAGCAAGATGGCAGCCGTGTGATCGCCGGTCCGCCTGATCTCGTGCTCCCGTTTCAGATGAGCGGAGAGGTCGACTATCTGCCTGTCGGTGACGACACGCGCGAGCTTGGAGAAGATCTCGCGTTCCACCACCGTGCGCGCGTCGAAGACCTGGCGGGCCTCTTCCGGCGTCACGCTGGCGACGAAGGCGCCGCGATTCTTCTTGAACTCGACCAGCGACTCCGTGTGGAGGCGATTGAGCGCGGCGCGCACGATGGTGCGGCTGACGGAGAACAGCGAGCCGATCGAATCCTCGCTGAGCTTGGTGCCGGGCACCAGCTCGCGCGCCAGGATCGCCTTGAACATCGCCTCGTGGATGCGGCCGACCTTGGAATCGGTGCGCTCGTCGAAGCCGCCGCTTTCGGCGCCGTTCATGCCGTCATCCAACAGCGCCATCGGGAGCCTCCGGATGCCAGCATCGACCGGACCGGACGGCAGCGCGGTCCGGCACGGGACGAAGCCCGGCTCGCGTCGGCTTGCCGGCCGAGCCCGTTGTGGCGAGGAAAGGAGCGATTTGCATGCGATCTGTATGAGGTGTGAATACAATCCCTCACTCGCGCTTCTTGCCTGTCCGGCCCGGAATGTCAACGCCTCACAGGCATAGCCGATTGGGCCACAGGCTTGGAGCGCGGCTTGTCCGCAGGCGCTTCTAGACACGGATCAGCCCGCGCGGATGAGCCGAGATCCATTCGGCGCCGTCGGCCGTGACGAGCGCCATGTCGCCGATGCACACATGGCCGAGCGAGGGCAGGGTGAAGTTGGGGTGGATCTCGATCACCATGTTTTCGGCGACCAGCGGCCCCGCCACCGACCTGTCCCGGGCGGGGTCCAGGGCGGCGGCGCAGGCGGGCTCGACATAGTCGACGCCAAGCGCATGGCAGGACTGGAAGCGGAACGGGTCGCTCGCCCGCGTGTAGGGGCAGGCCGCGTCGATGCCGGCCTCCAGCACGTCGACCAGCCGCGACAGGGGGGCGCCGGGGACGAGCGTGGACAGCGCCTCGTCCTGCATCTCCATCAGGCGCCGGGTGCAGTCGAGGAGATCGGCCGACGGCTCGCCGCGCACGGCGGTGCGCAGGCACTGGGCGAAATGGCCTTCGTACTGCACGGTGGTGCCGAGCTGCAGGCGGTCGCGCGGCCCGATCGCGTCCTTCAGTTCGCAGAGCTCGAAATAGGTGGTGGCGGGGCGCTCGTCGACGGCGATCCACAGCCGGGCATGGTCGGCGCCCATGCGCCGGCCCCGGCACTCGGCCTCGACCATGATGTCGGTCGGCGTCGCGCCGGGGCGCGAGAAGGCCTCGACCGCCGCGTCGATCATGGCGGCGGAGATGGCGGCGGCGCGCCGGTGCAGCGCCACCTCGTCGGCATGGCGCACGAGGCGCATGTCGTGAAGCGGCCCGTCGAGCGGGATGCGCCGGGGAAAGGCGGCCGCGAGCGCCGTGGCCACGGTCGCGCCCATCTCGCCCTCCGCGCAGGTGGCGACGGGCCCGCGCCCGGCGACGGCCGCCAGCGCCTCGACCAGCTTGCGGGCGAGATCGGCGCTGTCGCGATAGGCGACGGCGCGGCCGATGCCGGCGAGGCGGGTGCCGAACACGCGCGTCGTGTTCGGGCCGCGCGACAGCACGAGCGGTTCGCCGGCGGCCGGAAGGATCAGCGCGCAGGCCGAGTCGCCCGGCGACCAGCCGACGAGATGACGCACGACGCCCCCGCCGCCCATCGAGGCCGGCCGGCCGTGGGGGACGGGCGCGCTGGCGCCCGCCGCGGCGACCAGCGCGCGCGCGGCCGATATGCGCTCAAGGAGGCGGTCCGGGGAGATGCGGTCGTCGGGCGATGTCACGTGCGTCCATCCTTCATGTTCGATGCGTCGCGATTTCCAGCACTCAAAGTATAAAATATGTAAAAATCACCGTATTCTGCTATTTCAGGCAGATATTATACTTATATAAGAATGTCATTTGCGCAAATCGCGAATATTTATTCCTGCCTGATCATGTATCCTCTGTAAAGGCGACGAGGCCTGTCCGGCCCGGCGCGCAGGCACCGAAACGAAGACGAGGAAAGCCGCAATGCAGCCATTCGACGGGTTCGGAACGGGCCTCCATCTCAATGCGGGACGGGTGGGCGGCGACTATCCAGCCGAGCTTCGCCCCGTGCTGTCGCTGGCCGCGGCGCGGGCGGCGATGGAGGAGATCTCGACCTGGCCCGGCTACGCGCCGACGCCGCTGGTCGCGCTGCCAGGGCTGGCGGATGCGCTCGGCATCGCCGAGGTGACCTACAAGGACGAGGGCGGGCGCTTCGGCCTCGGCAGCTTCAAGGCGCTCGGCGGCGCCTATGCGGTCCGCCGCCTGCTGGGCGACGCGGTCGCCCGCGCGACGGGGCGGCGTCCCACCTCGGCGGAGCTCGCGGCCGGCGCCCATGCCGCAATCACGCGCGCGATCACCGTGACCAGCGCCACCGACGGCAATCACGGCCGCTCCGTCGCCTGGGGCGCGCATATGTTCGGGTGCCGGTGCGTGATCTACGTGCACGCCACCGTGTCGGACGAGCGGGTGGCGGCGATCGCCCGCTACGACGCCGAGGTGGTGCGCGTCGAGGGCAATTACGACGACGCGGTGCGGCAGGCCGATCGCGACGCGGCGCGGCATGGCCGGCTGCTCGTCTCCGACACGTCCTACGAGGGCTATCTCGACGTCCCCCGCGACGTCATGCAGGGCTATTCGGTGATGGTGCAGGAGGCGCTGGAACAGCTCGGCCGCGGCGGGGCGTTGCCGACGCATGTCTTCATCCAGGGCGGCGTCGGCGCCCTGGCGGGCGCGGTGACCGCGCATCTGTGGGAGAGCCTGGGGGCCGATTGCCCGCGCATCGTCGTGGTCGAGCCGGACAAGGCCGCGTGCCTGCTCGCCAGCGCGCGGGCCGGCAAGCCGACGGTGATCACCGGCGATCTCGATACGATCATGGCGGG
>ERZ778022.1935-NODE-1935-length-23994-cov-5.533356_pt1 | contig 23994 bp, 25 predicted proteins | sample MGYA00375752_ERZ778022 | MGnify/ENA primary metagenome ERZ778022 (study PRJEB29350, sample SAMN05389826) | bioreactor metagenome | isolation source: Thiocyanate bioreactor | place: South Africa: University of Cape Town | collected 2014-04-04 ...
CGAGAACCAAAAGGCGGCGCATCTTGCGATCCGCAACGGCTTCGGCTTCATCGACATGACTTCCTTCGGCAAGATCCGCGTCGAGGGCCGCGATGCGCTGACCTTCCTGCAGCGGCTCTGCGCCAACCAGATGGATGTCGAGCCGGGCAGGATCGTCTACACCCAGATGCTCAACCATCGCGGCGGCATCGAAAGCGACCTGACGGTCACCCGCCTTTCGGAAACCGCCTTCTTCCTCGTCGTGCCCGGCGCGACGCTGCAGCGCGACCTCTCCTGGCTGCGGCGCAACCTTGGGCAGCAAGAATTCGTCGTCATCACCGACGTGACGGCGGCGGAATCCGTACTCTGCATCATGGGGCCGAAGGCCCGCGACCTGATGCAGAAGGTCAGCCCGAACGATTTCTCCAACGCCGCCCATCCCTTCGGTTCGGCGCGCGAGATCGAGATCGGCATGGGGCTGGCCCGCGCCCACCGCGTCACCTATGTCGGCGAACTCGGCTGGGAACTTTACGTTTCCTCCGACCAGACGGCGCATGTATTCGAAACGCTGGAGGAGGCCGGACGCGATCTCGGCCTGAAACTCTGCGGCATCCACACGCTCGATTCCTGCCGCATCGAAAAGGCCTTCCGCCATTTCGGCCACGACATCACCGACGAGGACCACGTCCTCGAAGCCGGCCTCGGTTTTGCCGTCAGGACCGGCAAGGGTGAGTTCATCGGCCGCGACGCGGTGCTGCGCAAGAAGGAGGCCGGGCTCGACCGTCGGCTGGTGCAATTCAAGCTCACCGACCCCCAGCCGCTGCTCTTCCACAACGAGGCGCTGGTGCGCGACGGCAAGATCGTATCGATCGTCACCTCGGGCAATTACGGCCACCACCTCGGCGGCGCCATCGGCCTCGGCTACGTGCCGTGCAAGGGCGAAAGCGAGGCGGACGTGCTGGGCTCGGCTTACGAAATCGAAATCGCCGGCACGCGGGTGAAGGCCGAGGCCTCGCTGGCGCCGATGTACGATCCGAAGGCCGAGCGGGTTCGGATGTAACCTCTTCTCCCCAGCGGGTAGAAGATGCCCGTCAGGGCAGATGAGGGGGATGAGCCGCGAACGACCTGAGCGCAGGCGAAGGGCGGACTATGCCGAACCGCCCCCTCATCCGACCCTTCGGGCCACCTTCTCCCCGCTGGGGAGAAGAGGGAGCTAGAGGCTCCCGCGACAGACACCATACGCGCGCCGGAACGCGGATTTTCCGGTTTGTCTTCAAGGAGATGAACATCATGCTCGCGCCCGAAATCAAAACCCACGAAAAACCCCTCGACCGCATCGACCAGCTGGTCGCCGCCCATCGTCCGGGATATGCGCTCACCCGCCCCTTCTACATGGATCCGGAGATCTACGAGCGGGACCTGGAGCGGGTGTTCTTCCGCCACTGGCACTGTCTCGCCCATGAAAGCGTCATTCCCAACCCGGGCGATTTCGAAGTCTTCAAGCTCGCCTCGGAGGCGGTGATCCTCACCCGCGCCAAGGACGGCACCGTGCATGCCATGCTGAACCTCTGCCGCCACCGTGGCGCCGAGGTCTGCACCAAGCCCAAGGGCAATGCCAAGGCCTTCGTCTGCCCCTACCATGCCTGGACCTACGGCAATGACGGCGCGCTGAAGGCGGCCCGGCTGATGCCGAAGGATTTCAAGCGCGAGGACCACGGGCTGAAAAAGCTGCATGTGCGCGTCGTCGAAGGCCTGGTCTTCATCTCCTTCGCCAAGGAGCCGCTGGATTTTTCCGAGGTGGAAAACCTGCTGCATGCCACTGCCGGCCAGTATGGCTGGGGCAAGGCCAAGGTCGCCCATCGCCAGACCTATCCGGTCGATGCCAACTGGAAACTCGCCGTCGAAAACTACGTCGAGTGTTACCATTGCGGCCCGGCGCATCCGGAATATTCCGAGACGCATGCGCTGGAGCAGCCGCTGCACATGATCGAGGAACTGAACGCCAAGATGGAAGCCCGTACCTGCGCGCTCGGGATCGACGTCGGCTCCGGCGACCACTGGCAGACCTCGCGCAACAACAAGGAAGCCATCCACGCCTTCCGCTATGCGCTTTATGACGGCGTCAAGACCGGCAGCAAGGACGGTTCGCCGCTGTCGACCCTGATGGGTCGTTTCAGCGATTTCGACGGCGGCGTCACCTCGATCCATCTCGGCGGCACCTCCTTCCTCGTCTGCTATGCCGACCACGGCATGATCTACCGCTTCATTCCGCGGGGCGTCGAAGCCTGCGAGATGGAACTGATCTGGCTTGTCGACGAAAAGGCCGAGGCCGGCGTCGACTACGATTTCGACAAGCTGACCTGGCTCTGGACGGTGACCACCGACGAGGACAAGGCGATCATCGAACACACGTCCCGCGGCGTCCGCTCGCATTTCTACGAACCCGGCCCGATCGCGCCGATGGAGCAGAACGAGCTGCGCTACATCAACTGGTATCTTGACGAGATTTCGCGCCCTGCAAGCGCCTGATGCCGCTTGCCTTCCCCTTGCCCGCACGGCAAAGATCCGGCGGGCAAGGAGGATCACCATGGAAAAATACGCGTTCCGCATGCGGCTCAACCCCGGCATGACGGAGGAATACAAGGCGCGTCACGACGCCATCTGGCCGGATTTGGTTGCTCTCCTGAAGGAAGCCGGCATTACCGATTACTCCATCCACCTCGACGAGGAATATGGCTTGCTGTTCGGCGTGCTCTGGCGCACCGACGATCACCGCATGGGCGATCTGCCCGCACACGCCGTCATGCAGCGCTGGTGGGCGCATATGGCCGACATCATGGAAACCAGGCCTGACAACGAGCCGGTGGCCGTGCCGCTGCAGACCGTCTTCCATATGGCGTGACGGCGCCTGTTCCGGCCGGAACAGACCAGGCGGCAAGCCTGTGCGATTGTGTTCTCAACGGATGGGACAGGCCCGTCCGCTCCACCAAAGCAGCGCCGACCGATCCGAAACGGCGCAAGGAGAACATCATTGTCGCGTCTTCTGCCCTCTCTTGCCGTTGCCGTCGCCACTCTTCTCGCCGCCACCTCCCCGAGCCCCGCCGCCTATCAGGACTGTTCCTCGGTCGCCTCCTATCAGCAGGTGTCGGACGGATACGGCCGGGTGCCGACCTGCTGGGTGAAGAAGGTGCGCAGCTACGATGCCTACGGCAATCCGGTGGTGAAGAAGGTTCGGCTCTGCAAATAATTCTAGACGAAGCTCGCCCCGACATTCACCGCCAGCGCCAGCACGGTCGTGTTGAAGAAGAACGACAGCACCGAATGCAGCAGCGCCAGCCGGCGCATCGGCATGGAGCTGATCGAGACGTCCGCCGTCTGCGCCGCCACGCCGATGGTGAAGGCGAAATACAGGAAATCCCAGAAAACCGGCTCCTGCGGATTTTCGGGAAACTTCAAACCCTCGCCGCCCTGCGCACCGGCATAATAGCGGTGCGCATAGTGGACGGTGAACAAGGTATGCAGGAAAACCCATGAAATCAGGATCGTCGACACCGCCACACCGGCGCGAATCCAGATATCCGAAGGTACGGTATCCTTCAGCCCGTGAAGCTCCACCGCGATGCCCGCCATGCTCGCGAGCGCCGCGCCGCTTGCCAGGATAAGCAGCAAACTATCGGAAAAATCGAGCGCCGCGGCACGGCGACGAAGCCGGTGCAGGTTGGTGGTCAGCATCCGGTACCATGTCAGGCCGATATAGATCAGCGCCCCGACGACCCAGCCGAGCAGCAGATTGTCGGCCGTCAACTGTGCCGAAGTGAGGAAGGCGAACACCGCCACGCCGGCGACAACGCCGATCGTCAGGCTCTGGTGCCGGCGGAAGAAAACCAGTGGACCACCCCCGCGCTCCAGCCCATTCTTGTCCGCCATGCCTTCACTCCTGCCATCTTGCGGCGATCACATAACAAAACCCCTCCCCGCGCAAGCAGGAAGGGGCAAGGGACAAACCGTCGTGCGGAAAAATCAGGCCGCAGCCAGTTCCTTCTGGACCATGGCGCGCAGCGCGCCGAGATCCTTGCCGAACAGGCGAATGCCTTCGGAGAGCTTTTCGGTCGCCATGGCGTCTTCGTTCATCATCCAGCGGAAGGTCTTTTCGTCGACCTTGACCGGTTCCTGCTTTTCAGCCGTCTCCGGCGAAAGCTTGCGCTCCAGCGTGCCTTCGGCCTTGGAGAGTTCCTCGAGCAGCGCCGGGCTGATCGTCAGGCGGTCGCAACCGGCCAGCGCTTCGATTTCGCCGACATTGCGGAACGAGGCGCCCATGACGATCGTGTCGATGCCGTTGGTCTTGTAGTAGTCGTAGATCGAACGGACCGACAGCACGCCCGGATCGTCTTCCGCCGTGTAGGTCTTGCCGGTGGACTTGGCGTACCAGTCCATGATGCGGCCGACGAAGGGCGAGATCAGGAACACCTTGGCGTCGGCGCAGGCAATCGCCTGGGCCTTGCTGAACAGCAGGGTCAGGTTGCAATCGACGCCTTCCTTCTGCAGCACTTCGGCGGCGCGGATGCCTTCCCAGGTGGAAGCGAGCTTGATCAGGATGCGGTCCTGGCCGATGCCGCGCTCCTTGTAGGCGGCGACGATCTGGCGCGCCTTGGCGATCGAGGCTTCGGTATCGAAGGACAGGTCGGCATCGACTTCGGTCGAGACCCGGCCGGGCACGAGGCCGACGAGGGCAGCACCGACGGAGATCGCCAGGCGGTCGGCGACGGCGGCAACGACGCCCTCGCTGGAGCCGTTCTGCGACTTGCCCCAGCTGACCGCTTCCTTGACCGCATCGGCAAACATCGGGGTGCCCAGCGCCTTGAGCACGATGGTCGGGTTTGTGGTGCAATCGACCGGCTTCAGGCGGGCAACCGCCTCGATATCGCCGGTATCGGCCACCACGGTGGTCATCTGGCGCAGTTGGTCAAGCTTGGAAGTCATCGTCTCTGTCCCTTGTTGAACCTCTGACCCGCCTTGCGGCGCATAAGATAAACGCGCGACCATGGGGCTGGTTTCGTGGCCGGACTATCGCCAGTGTCGGGGCGAAAAGTCAAGGACATTTGCGCATTGGAGTTGACATAAGTACCATCCTCCTCAATATCACAGCCATCGGCGATCACGGTCGCCAGAAGAAAATCCCGGAGGCTTCGTGGTCAAGCTCAGACGCGGCACGCATACGGCCTATTCAGAGACCGCCTCGCTGCGCCTGCGAGCCGCCTGGCTCTATTACAACCAGGGCCTGACGCAGAAGGATGTGGCGACGCAACTCGGCATCAGTCGCACGACCGTCATCCGCCTGCTCGACGAGGCGATGAAGCGCTCCGAGGTGCAGATCTTCATCAATGAAGGGATCGGCGATTGCGTCGAACTCGCCGTGAAGCTGGAACGCGCCTATGGGCTCGACGAGGCGATCGTCGTGCCGGCACCGGTTTCCAGCGATGTCGATACGCTGGCCAAGGGTGTGGGCATGGCGCTCGGCCAGTTTCTGTCGGAGGTGATCACCGACGACAGCACCATCGGCGTCGGCTGGGGCCGGACGATGACGGCGTCGCTTTCCAGTTTCCGCCCGCCGCGGCGCGACAATTGCAAGGTCGTCTCGCTGCTCGGCGGCATCGTCGCCGTACACGTCACCAACCCGATCGACTATTCCTGGCGGCTGGCGAGCCAGCTCGGCGCCGAATGCTACATGTTCCTGGCGCCGCTGCTGGTCGATTCCGTCCAGACAAAGCGCAATCTCGTGGAAAAATGCGGTCTGGACACGATCTACCGCCTGGCGGAAACGCTCGACCTCGCCATCGTCAGCTGCGGCGATATCGGCCCGCATTCGACGTCGCTGTCGGAAGGCTGGATCTCCAAGGCGGAACTGAACGAGCTGATCGACGCCGGCTGCGTCTGCGATACGATGTTCAACTTCCTCGACAAGGACGGCAACTCCGTCGACCACTCGATCAATCAGCGGGTGATGTCGGTGGATCTCGATACGCTGAAGAAGGCGAAACACATCGTGCTGTCCTCCGGCGGCGCCCACCGGGCGGTGGCGATCCGGGCGACGATCAAGCGCATCGGCTGCAACACGCTGATCACCGACGAAAGTGCCGCGAGGGCCTTGCTGGAGCTTATGGACTGTCCGCCGGCATCCATAGCCCCCTGACGCAGCATCCGGCCTGACGCCGTCCGGAGCTTTTTGTTTTTACGCAATTGCGGACGCAAAACCGTTCAGCACTTTTGCTGGGATTGCTCTACATCTGCCCGGCTTCCCAGCCGAGCATGGCGCGTTTGCGTGTCAGCCCCCAATGATAGCCCGTCAGCGCACCGTTCTTGCCGAGCGCGCGGTGGCAGGGCACGACGAACGAAATCGGGTTGCGGCCGACAGCGGCACCGACGGCGCGGCTGGCGGTCGGCTGGCCGATGTCGTGGGCAATGTCGGAATAGGTCACGGCGCGGCCGAGCGGAATCTTCAGCAGGCTTTCCCAGACGCGCACCTGGAAATCCGTGCCGATGAGCACCACCCGCAGCGGCTGGTCCGCCGACCATTGGCCGGGTTGGAAGATGCGCGTGGCGTAAGGCTGCGTCGCTTCGCTGTCCTCGATATATTCGGCATTCGGCCAGCGGCAGGTCATGTCTTCCAGGCAGGGCTGCTCCTGCCCGACATCGGCAAAGGCAAGCCCGGCAAGGCCGCGATCGGTGGCCATCACCAGCGCGATGCCGAAGGGCGACGGATGGAAGCCGTAGCGGATCGTCAGGCCGCCGCCCCTCGCCTTCCATTCGCCCGGCGACATCGCCTCATGGGTGACGAAAAGGTCGTGCAGGCGCCCGGGGCCGGACAGTCCCACCTCAAGCGACGTTTCGAGCAGCGGCAGTTCTTCCTGCCGCAAAAGCCGCTTGGCGTGATCAAGCGTCACGGCCTGCAGGAAACCTTTCGGCGACAGGCCGGCCCAGCGCGTGAACGTTTTCTGGAGCTGCGTCGGCGACTGGTTCAGCGCCGCGGAAATCGTCTCCAGCGACGGCTGGTCGCGGTAGTCTTCCGAGATGAGTTCGATCACCTTGCGGACGGTTTCGTAGTCCGGGCCTTCAGGCGTGATATCGGTTTTCAGGTTCGCGATCATGTTCATCGGTTTTCTCCTTGACCCGGAGAAAACCACGAAAGAGCCGGACAAACCACCCGATTCTTGCCGGTGCTCAGATCCGCCGGCGCACGGTCGCCAATGCGCCGGTCATCGCTTTGGCGAAACTTTCCCGGTCGTCCGGATTGAGGAAGGAACCGATATCGGTGCGCCGCCCCTCGCCGGCGACATGCATCGAAACGATGCCGATCTCCGAATGCCGGCGGACGCGGAAGCGCGCCCAGAAGGGATTGAAACAATGCTCGACCATTCGGCCGGACGGCGCAAACTTGCGGATCGACAGGTTGGTCCGCGAGACCGTCACTTCCTCCCGCGCCTTTGCAGCCCGGTAGTTCATCAGGAAGGCACCCCACAGAAGCAGGAAATCCACGCCGAAGAACAGGCCGACCGGCCAGGCGCCCGTTATGCAGAAGAACAGGCCGTGCGCAAAACAGATGACGCCGGTGATCAGCAGCAGCACTCGAAACCCCTTGCCCCCCAGCGAACGGTAGGGCACGAGTTCGGCTGCAAAAACCGGCTGGTCGTTGAATGTCTCGGCGTTGCCTTCTGCCATGGCGGATGGATATAGCTTGTCCATGAAAAAACCTGCGTCGCAATCCAGCACCCAAAGTTTAAAAAAGCAAAATGCGGCCCCGGGGCGAAAACCCGGCCCTGCTAAAACCGCCTATACCAAGGCGGAGCTGGAGGAGATGTTTCGCCGCTTCTCGGTGCAGCGTCCGGAACCGAAAGGCGAACTGGAGCACAGCAACCCGTTCACGCTGGTCGTGGCCGTGGCCCTGTCGGCGCAGGCCACCGACGTCGGCGTCAACAAGGCGACGCGCGGCCTCTTCAAGGTGGCCGACACGCCGGAAAAGATGCTGGCGCTCGGTGAGGAAGGCGTCACCGCTTACATCAAGACCATCGGCCTCTACCGCAACAAGGCGAAAAACGTCATCGCGCTGTCGCGCATGCTGATCGAACGCTTCGGCGGCGAGGTGCCGCAGACGCGCGATGAACTGGTGATGCTGCCGGGGGTGGGCCGCAAGACCGCCAACGTCGTTCTCTCCATGGCTTTCGGACAGGCGACGATGGCCGTCGATACCCATATCTTCCGCATCGCCAACCGCATCCTGCTGGCGCCGGGCAAGACCCCTGACGAGGTCGAGGAAAACCTGCTGCGGACCATTCCGAAACATTATCTCTACCACGCCCATCACTGGCTGATCCTGCACGGGCGCTACACCTGCAAGGCTAGGCGACCCGAATGCGAGCATTGCATCATCGCCGATCTCTGTCGATCGCCCGAAAAGACCGTGGATATTCCCGCGCCGCTCGTCGAGCTACCGCCGCAACTCATCGGCGAGACCGTCGAGTAGGAGAGCGATCGCCGCTTCGTATCCGGCGCGATCACCACCGCCGGCGATGGCAAGGGCCGCCCGGTCGAAGGCGGAGGAAAACAGTGCGGTCAGCGGCCCGAGAAGCGCCTCCGACCGCGATCCCTTTACCACATCCAGCAAGCCGCTCCGCAGCGAAGCCTCGGCATGGTCGCCGTCGAGGGTCGCCATGTCGAAAGGGCCGAGCACCGCCGGCGCCTCCAGCAGCAGAAGCCGTGTCCTTCCTTCGACCGCCATGGCATCGAAATAGGCCGAAGCACCGGCCAGGAGCGCCTGCCGTGGCGTGGTGGCGTCTGCCGACCCCGCCTCAATTGCCAGCGCCACGGCTGCCGCCTCCTGCTCGACGACAGCGCGAAACAGCGCCTTCTTGTCCTCGAAGTGATGATACAGCGCGCCGCGCGTCACGCCGGCGGCCGTCACGATGTCGGGGGTCGGCGTCTCGGCATAACCACGGTCGACGAACAGTCTGCGACCCGCCGCTATCAGCGCCTGCCTGGTTGCCTCGGTGCGTTCACGATTGCTGCGGCTCATTTTTCCTCTTTACATACAAACTGCATGCATGTTATTTAATAAAACATACAGATTGTACGCAAAGATGCGCCGGAGGAAAAGAGATGAAATCCACGAGCTATTACCCCGTCATCATGACCGACGACGTCGCCGGCACGGCTGCCTTCTATTGCGCCCATTTCCGCTTCCGGCCGCTGTTCGAAAGCGATTGGTACGTACACCTGCAATCGAGCGAGGACGAGCATGTGACGCTCGCCGTGCTCGACGGCACGCACGAAACCATTCCCGAACAAGGCCGCGGCAAGGTTTCCGGCCTGCTGCTGAACTTCGAGGTGGACGACGTCGACGCCGTCTACGCGGCGTGCCGCGGCGCAGGCCTGCCGATCCTCAAGGAGATCCGCGACGAGGATTTCGGCCAGCGGCACTTCATCACCGCCGATCCGAACGGCGTGCTGATCGACATCATCAGGCCGATCCCGCCCAACGCGGAATTCGCCGCCATGTATGAGGCATCCGCCATGCCGCAATGACGGCAATCGTCAGCGCGGTGCGGCAATCACATCGCGCTTCGACAGCAGTTTGTGCAGATGCACCATCAGCCCGGCGGCAAACAGCGGCGTCAGCAGGTTGAGCAGCGGCACAGCCAGAAACGCCGCAATCAACAGGCCCGCAAGGAAAACCGTGCCCGAATGCCGTGAACGGAACAGCCGCGCATCGGCCGGCAAGCGAAAGCGCATGGCGGCGAACTCGAAAAATTCCCGCCCGAGCAGGTAGCCGTTGACGAGGAAGAACGCCATCAGGTTGACGCCGGGAATGAACAGCAACAGCAGGGCGATGCAGTTGCCGACGATGACGACGCCGAGAAACTTGATCGATCCGCTGATCGCCTCCGCCAGCGGCAGCGCCCGGCCCGGCGCGTCGCCCGGATAGTCGCGCTTCTCCACCACTTCGGCCACGTCGTCGAGGAACAGGCCGGCGATGACGGCGGTGACCGGCGACAGAAGCAGGCCGAGCGCCAGGGCCAGGCCGATGCTGGCGAAAATGCCGAAGACGAATGCGAGCCATCCCGCCCAGTCGGGAATTCCCGGCAGGAAACTGTCGATCCAGGGCAGCGCGAAATAGATGAACAGGCTGCGCAAGGCAAACCACAATCCGGCCAGGACCAGGATGGTCAGTCCAAGTACCTTCCAGAATACCGATCGCGTCTGCGGCGCGAAAAGATTGAAGAAGGCGAGCCGGGCAGCGTCTAGGATCATGCAACGGTCCTTTTTCCAAGATTGCCTAGAAGTAGGAAAGCGCATCGGCCCGGACAAGGAGACGCGTCTACAATCTTGCGCGAAGAAGATCCTTCCACAAGCGGAAATATTCCAAGTCGAACACTTGAAAATAAAGATAGTTCTAATATAAGAACAGAACGGCAGAGGTGGCAGGCAAACCCGTTTATTTTCCGGCTCTTTTCGAGACGCTTCCTGTTCCTGTCCGTCTGGATGGCATGCGTATCGGCCAAGGGCTCGATACGCGGGGCGAAAGGCGAAGGGGCGTGCAAGACCTCGTTGAAAAACTGCAGCAGTACGCCAGGAGCGGGACGCCTGCCGAGCGCAAGATCGCCAAGTATTTTTCCGATCACCTCTCCGATCTCTCCGTGGAAACGGCCGCATCGATCGCCGTGCAGCTCGATCTCAGCCCGATGACCGTCGGGCGTTTCCTGCGTACGCTCGGCTACCAAGGCCTCGGCGAGATACGGCCAGACAGCAACGACAACGCCGTCTTCTCCGCATGGCAGGTCAACGATCACCTCGACGTCCTGCACAAGGACATGCAGGACGGGCAGTTGCTTGCCGAGATGATGGCAAAACAGATCGACGCCTTGCAGCAACTCCACACCATGACAACCCAGCCGATCTGGGCCGCCGCGGTTCAGGCAATCATCTCTGCCGACGAGGTTTTTGTGGCCTCCTTCCACAATATCGGCGGCGTTGCACGCTACTTCACCGAACAGTTGACCTATGCCCGCGACAAGGTTCGCTACATGGACGGCCAGAACGGCACCTATGCCGAACTGCTCGGCCGCGATGCCGGCAACAGCCTGCTCATCGTCATCACCTGCCGCCGTTTTGCCTCCAAGTCGCGCACGCTGGCCCGCACGGCGAAAAAAGCCGGCCACAAGGTGCTGCTGATCACCGACCCGCATTGCGACTGGTCGCGGGAAGCCGCCGACATAACGCTGGTCCTTCCCACGACGCGCCCGAGGATGTGGGACAGTTTTACGCCGCTGACCGCCCTGCTGGACTTCCTCCTGACATCCGTCATCGTTGCCGGCGGAGAGGCAACAAGCCAGCGCACCCGGCGGATCAGCGAACTTCAGGATATTTTCGGCGATTTCATGCGTCGCTGAAGCTGGCGACCGGACCGTCGCGATCGACCCATTCGACGTGGTCGAGTTGCTCGCGGAACGGACAATTGGCGATGTAGCCCTCGATGAGGCGCTTCGACAGGGCAATGACAGCGGGATCGTCGGAGAGAAGCGTTACCGTCAATCCGCCCTCATCGGCTTTCATGCGGGCGACGCCGCCTCCGGGCATGGCCGCTTCCGCACACGCCTCGCGACCGCCGTCGGCAGGTTCCTGGCCAAAATCCTTTGACAGCTGCTGCAAAAAACGCAAGGCGCTGCTCGTTTCAATAAGGCCCGTCGCCATTGGCATGACTTCTTTTCCTCGCTACATCCGGTCACGACTTGTGAGTGCATTATAGTGCGGAGCACATGTCGATGCGATCACAATTACGAAAAAATCCCAACTATAAACAGGAATGCTCAGGCAAGCTTACGGCCATCCACCCATACGCCGGCTATATTTGCCCGGGATGCACCGAAAATGATCTTTTGTAGGATGTCGTCGCCGATATCGAGGTCACCCCACAGGCGAATCGTTCCTTTATCTGCGTTGGCATCGACCACCATCGCATCGAATCGATATCCGGGCGAGAACTGGCCGACCGGCAGGTCGAGGGCTTTCGCACCCCCTGCCGTGGCCACATGGAAGGCGTCGCGGAAATCGAGGCGCGCCGGGCCGAAGGTGCTACGCGACGCAGCGTCGAGCCGCGGATCGACGCCGCTTTCCAGCATGCGCGAGGCCATGATCGCCGCCCGGCAGTTTTCGAACATCGAGGCACTCGGCCCGCCGGAAATATCCGTGCCGAGGCCGACATTCAGCCCCTTCTCCAGCGCCGCCCGCAAGGGGAAGACGGCATTTGCGAAATAGGCGTTGGAGAGCGGGCAATGCGCCACCGCCGATTGCCGCGCCTTCAGCGTCTCGACATCCTTTTCCGTCAGGAAATTCGCATGCGCCAGCACGCTGCGGCGTCCGAGCAGGCCGAAGCGATCGAGGCTTGCCGTATCGGTCATGCCGTGGCGCGACAGCACGTAGCCATGCGCCCAGTCGCTTTCCGAACAATGGGTCTGCACATGGCAGCCGCAGTCACGGGCAATAGTGCCGAGCCCTTCCAGCGTCGCATCGGTGCAGGAGGGGATGAAGCGCGGCGTCACCACCGGCAAGACGCGCTTTTCCGCATTGTCGGGATGGCTGCGGATGTAGTCGATTAGATCGCGCGTGCCGGAGAGCGCTGCATCCGTCGAGGCGTCGCGATAATAGTCCGGACATTCCTCGGCATTGTCCATCGCCACCTTGCCGATCAGCGCCCGCTGGCCGCGTTCCAGGCAGGTATCGGCGAGAATGCGCGTCGCATCCTGGTGAATGGTGGCGAAATAGAGCGCCGTCGTCGTGCCGTTGGCGATCAGGTCGTCGACGAGGAGACGGTAGGCACGGCGGGCGAAGGCATGGTCCTCGTATCGCGCTTCCAGAGGAAAGGTGTATCTCTGCAGCCAGACCTCCAGCGGCACGTCGAGCGCATTGCCGAGCTGCGGAAATTGCGGTGCATGCACATGCAGGTCGACGAAGCCGGGGAGAAGATAAGAGCCTTCCGGCAATGTCACCAGTTCGCCGGCTGCAGCGCGGGTTTCGCGAATGGTGCGGTAATTCGGATCGCCATGGCGATGGATCGAAGCGATCGTTCCGTTCTCGTCGATCGAAATCAGCACGTCGTCGAGACGATCGATGACACCGCGTTCCGGGGAGTGGAAACCGGAGGCGCAGATCGCCTTGTTCCGCAGGTGGGTCATGCACATGTCCTCAAAATCAGCCTGCCCGGAGGGCTCGCCGCAAAAATATGGCCTCCTTATATACCCAGGCCGTGATCTTATCACATTGTCCGACACCGAAGCGATATCGCTTCGGCTGGACACGCTCCAGTTAAAAACTGCGATCGCGAAGCGCCAAGGCTTTTTCCCGGAACCGGGCGCGGATTTCGGCTTCGTCGATCCCCGGCAGGATACGATCCTCCATGATCACCCGCCCGTCGACGATGGTGGTGACGACATCGTCGGCCCGCGCCGAATAGACGAGCGCGGCCGCATGATCGTAGACCGGCAGGCAATGCGGCTTGTCGAGATCGACGATAATGACATCCGCCTTCTTGCCCGCGGCCAGCGAACCGACCTCCGGCCGGTTCATCGCCTTCGCGGCGCCATGGGTGGACAGTTCCAGAAGCGCGTTGGTCTTGAGAAATTCCACGTCGCCGGTCCTGTCCTTGTGGATCATGCCGGCGAATTTCATCTCCTGGAACATGTCCAGCGTATTGTGGCTGGCCGGCCCGTCCGTCGCCAGTCCGACGGTGATGCCCGCCTCCTGCACGCAGCGCAGCCGCATCGTGCCGGAATTGAGCTTGGCGTTGCAGCAGGGGCAATGGGCGATCCTGGTATCCGTCTCCGCCATGATGCGGATATCGTCGTCGTTGAGCTGGGTGCAATGCGCCGCCGTGACATCACTCTTGAGGAAACCCAGCGAATGCAGCCATTGCACCGGCGTCGTGCCGTAGGTTTCGGCGACATAGGCGATTTCCTGCGGCCCCTCGGCAAGATGCGTGTGGATGACGACATCCTCGGCATCCGCCACTTCCCGCACCAGCCGGTACATGTCGGCACCGCAGGAATAGGGCGCGTGCGGCGACAGGGCCAGGTGGATGCGATCGTTTCCGCTGCGGTGATATTGTGCGACGCGATCGCCGAACGTTTCCAGCGCCTTCCACGACCAGTCGGTGATCGGCTCGTAGATGCCGCGGTCGGCAAAACCGTAACCGAGCGTCGCCCGGAGCGGCACCACCTTCAGCGCCTCCAGTTCCGGGCTGACGGCATAGGCATCGAAATGTTCGTTGAAAGTGGTCATGCCCGATTTCGCCATCTCGACCAGGCCCATCAGGCTCGCCCAGTAGAGCGTGTCGGGATCGAAATTGCGCTTGAGCCGCCACATCGTCTTCAGCCATTCGAAGAGCTGCACGTCTTCCAGCAGGCCGCGCAGCAGCATGTTGGAGGCGATATGGGTGTGGCAGTTGACGAAACCCGGCATGACGACGCGGCCCCTGGCGTCGATCACCTTGGCCGCCCCCTGCGTATCGATCTCGGCGGCCGGTCCGACGGCGGCGATCGTATCGCCTGATATCGTCAGCGCGCCGTTTTCGATCTTCGGCCGCCCCGCCATCGGCAGGATGACCGCGTTGACGATGGCGATGTCCGCCGCTGCCTGTGCCATGCTCATGCCGCCTGCGCCGTCGTACCGTAGGTGATGCCCTTTTCCTTCAGCCAGCGGCGATAGGCAATCGAGGTCGCATCCGCCCGCGTCGGGATTTCGGTGCGCGGTTCCATCGGCAGGAGCACCGGCCGCTGGTTTTCCAGGATGATGCGGTCCTGCAGGAAGATGACCTGCTGGAAGCCGACCAGTTCCGTCACCGTCGAGACGTCGTCGATCAGGAACATCACCGGATGCGCCCGGCAGCGATCGGGATCGAGCGGCTGGACGAAGAGGCAGATCAGGTCCTGCCGCGTCTCGGAATTCGGACAGGTCTTGTAGAGCAGCGTCGTGAACGGCGTCATCACCCGGTAGATATATTGCGTCATAAGGCCGCCGGTGGCCGACAACGCCGCCTGCGGCTGGAAGAACTGGCAGTTCGTCGCCCAGACCTCGTCGACGTCGCGGCGGATCTCGGCATTGTAATGCAGCACCTCCGTATGCGGCTCGGCGCCGAGAATATCGGTGTGCACGAAGGGAAAGTGCGCCATGTCGAGGAAATTCTCGACAATCCGCAGCGCCGACGCCTTGACCGACACCACGCCGCAATTGACGACGCGCCGGTCCGGCTCATGGGCCTCGGGAATGGGGAAAAGATCGTGGTTCGGGCTGCCGAGCGTCGTCCAGACGAAGCCGTAACGGCGGATGATCGGCAGTTGCCGCTCCTCGCCCTCCGGCGTGATGGTGATCGTGCCGTCAGCCGTGCGCGTCACGTCGAGATCGGTGCCGAGCAGCCGGTTGCGCGAGGCGCCGTAGGGAATCAGCGTTTCGGTATCGATGACATGCCACTGGTCGAGAGCGGCCTTGTCGGTGCATGTGCCCATAGCCTCTGCCTTTCTTACTGGCTGTAAATCCTGTCCATGACAGTCTGGTGTTTGGCGAGCAGGCTTTCAACATCGGTGTGGCGGAACTCGCCCGAGCCGATGATCTGCCGGCCGTTGATATAGGAATAGTCGACCTTGAACGGGCCGCACATCACCAGTGCGGCCAGGGGATCGCGCTGGGTGCCGGACAGGCCGAGTTGGTTGAGCTTGACCGCAATGAAATCGGCGCTCATGCCGGGCGCGAGATAACCGATATCGTCACGCCCGAGGATTCTTGCGCCGCCGCGGGTGGCCATGGTCAGCGCCTCGCGGGCCGACAGGGCCGAAGGCGTGCCGCCGAAGCCGCCGCGCCCGCCGGGCGTCTCCGAAAGGTATTTGTTCGGCGCCACGCGCTGCAGCATCATTGCCAGCCGCGCTTCCATGAACATGTTCGACGTGTCGTTGGAGGCGGAGCCATCGACGCCGAGGCCGATGGCCACGCCCTTGTCGAGCATCTCGCGGATCTTGGCGATGCCCTGGCCGCAGCGCATGTTGGCGGAGGGGCAATGGGCGACGCCGGTGCCGGTTTCGGCAAACAGGTCGATTTCATCCGAGGTCATGAAGATCGAATGGGCGAACCAGACATCCGGTCCCAGCCAGCCCACCGATTCCGCGAAACCGACCGGCCGCATCCCGTAGATGTCATGGCAGTAGACCTCTTCGAAAAGGTCTTCGGCCAGATGCGAATGGAGGTGCACGCCCTTATGGCTGCGGGCGAGCGCTGCGGCCTCCTTCATCAGCCCCGGCGTCACCGAAAACGGCGAACAGGGCGCCAGAATGATGCGGCTCATCGCATGGCGGGCGTTGTCGTGGTAGCGGTGGATCAGCCGCTCGGCATCCCTAAGGATATCCTCCTCCTTTTCGACGCAGCTGTCCGGCGGCAGGCCGCCCTGGCTCTGCCCGCGCGACATGGCACCGCGTGCGGCGTGGAACCGCAGGCCGAGATCCCGGGCGGCATCGATGGTGGCATCAAGCGTGCAATTGTTCGGCAGGATGTAGAGATGGTCCGAACTCGTCGTGCAGCCGGAGGCGATCAGCTCCGCCATGGCGACCCTGGCCGAAACGCCGATGGCATCGTCGTCGAGGTTCGACCAGATCGGGTAAAGCGTCTTCAGCCAGACCAGCAGTTCGTCGTCCTGCACCATCACCCGCGTCAGGTTCTGGTACATGTGGTGATGGATGTTGACCAAACCCGGCATGACGATGTGGCCGGAGAGATCGAGCACCTCGTCGGCCGGCGTTCCGCCGAGCTCCGCCATGCTGCCGACGGCTTCGATAACATTGTCGCGCACGAGGATTGCGGCATCCGTGAGCTCGCGCCTGTCGTCGTCGAAGGTGGCGAGATGGCTGATATTCTTGAGCAGCAGGGTCGGCATGGCAAAATCCTCAGCGTACGTCGCGATAATAGGGTTCGCCGAGCGCCGCGGGGGCGGCCATGATGCGGCGCATTCGCTGCCAGGCGACGACCGGCACGATGATGAAGGCGATGGTGCCGAGATACGGCAGCATCGACAGGACGGGGGCTGCAATCGGCCAGTTGCGCGCCTGGCCGACAAAACCGAGCGAGGTGATCAGGCCGAACAGCAACGCCGCCCCTACCGCGTTCAGCGGCCGGTATCCCGCAAAAATGACCAGCGACACCGCGATCCAGCCACGCCCCGCCACCACGCCCTCCGACCAGGACGGCACGAAGGCGAGCGTCAGGTAGGCGCCTGCCCCGCCGGCCAGCGCCGAACCGGCCGCGACATACCAGAAGCGGATCTTCTGCACCGGGATGCCGGCAGCATCGGCGGCGGCCGGATTTTCGCCGAGCGCGCGCATATTCAGCCCGTGGCGGGTGCGAAACATCAGGTAATGCAGCGCGATCGGCAGCACGATGTAGATCAGGTAGACGAGGATGTTCTGCGTGAACAGACCGCGGCCGATGACCGGGATCTCGCTGAGATAGGGGATGGCGATCGGCGCGAAGGTGGCCGGCGCCGGCATACCGGAATAGGCCTTGCCGATGGTGGCGGCAAGACCGGTGCCCATCAGCGTCAGGGCGAGGCCGCAGAGCACCTGGTTGGCGCGGATATAGACGGTGACGAAAGCGAAGACGCAGCCGACGATGAGACCGACCAGCAGGGCGCAGAGGAAACCAAGCGCCGGATTGGGAATGGCGACGACGGTGGCGATGCCGGTGATGGCGCCGAGCGCCATCAGGCCTTCCGCACCGAGATTGACCACGCCCACCCGCTCGGCCAGCACTTCGCCGAGTGCCGCGAGCGCCAGCACGCCGCCGGCGAGGATGGATGTCTGGATGAGGCCGGCGATAAGATCCATGGCGAAAAATCCTCAGGCCTTGGCCGGTTCGGTGCGGATGATGCGGTAATGCGCCAGTTCGTCGCCAATGGCGGTGAAGAACAGGATGAGGCCGGTGATGGCGAGCACGGTGGACACGTTCAGCCCCTGCGTCTGCAGGATGATGCCGGAATTGAGGATGATGCCCATCAGCGCCGCGCCGGCCAGCACCCCAAGCGCCGACCCGCGGGCCAGAACGGCGACCATGATGCCGAGATAGCCGAAATTGTTGGAAATGCCGCCCTGCAGGCGATGCACGGTGCCGGCCACCTCGAACATGCCGGCAATGCCGGCAATGGCGCCCGACAGCAGCATGACGAGGATGAGGTGCCGGCGGAACGGCATGCCGGCATATTTCGCCGCCTGCGGATTGGAGCCGGCAATCCGCACCTCATATCCCCAGCGGGTGAAGGCGAGCACGGCGGCAACAAGGATGGTGATCACCACCGCCAGCGGGAACCCCCAATGGACGATGCCCCAGAATTCCGGGATGTCGTGCGGCAGCCGCGCCGTGGTGGCGAGCGCCTGGCCGCCCGGATCGAGCCAGGGACCCGTCGCCACCCAGTAGACCAAAAGGGTGGCGACAAAATTGAGGAGCAGCGTGGTGATCAGTTCGTTGACGTCGGCATAGGCGCGCGCCAGCGTCGGGATGAGGATCCACAACGCCCCGCCGATGGCGCCGGCGACAAACATCAGCGGCAGCATGACGACGCTCGGGCCGGGGATGAACAGGGCAACACCCGTCGCGGCAAAAGCGCCGGCGTAAAACTGGCCCTCGCCGCCGATGTTCCATGCACCGATGCGCTGGGCGACGGCGACGGAAAGGCCGGTGAGGATCAGCGGCGTCACCAGGAGGCCGACATCCTCCAGGCCGAAGCTGGAGCCGAAAGTCGCCTTGATCACCTGCCCCGCAAGTTTCAGCGGGCTGGCGCCGGTGCCGGCGAGGATGATGCCGGCAACGAGCAGGGCCAGCACGATCGCCGCGGCGCGGGCGGCAAGGGCGGCGGATGGCGGGGCGGACGGAAAACGCTGGACACGAATGGACACGATCAGACCTCCGCAGTGCTGGCGGCGACAAAACCGCCGCGCTGGCCGCCCATCATCAGGCCGATGTCTTCGATGCTGGCGCTGCCGGTTTCGGCAATGCCCATGATTTCGCCATGGAACATCACGGCGATGCGATCGGAGAGGTTCAACAATTCCTCCAGCTCTTCGGAAATCAGGATGACGCCGACGCCGAGATCGCGCAGTTCGACGAAATAACGCATCATCGTGTTGATGGCGCCGACATCGAGGCCGCGGCTCGGATAGGCGGCGATCAGCACCTTGTCGGCGATGCGCATCTCGCGCCGGGCGACGAGGCGCTGCTGGTTGCCGCCGGACAGGTTGCGCACCGGCATGCCGAAATCCGGCACCATGACGGAGGCCGCCTCGGCGATCTGCCGCGCAAGGCCGGTCGCGGCGCGCGGGCGGAAGAAGCGGCCGACGGAGACCGGCGGTTTCATATATTCTCGGATCACCGCATTGTCGGTGACGCTGAGTGCCGGCGCAAGGCCGCTGTAAAGCCGGTCCTCCGGGATATGGCCGACGCCGAAGGCGGCGAACTCGGCCGCGCCGGCGCCGGAAAAATCCTTGCCGCCGACGACGATTTCGCCCGATGCCGCCGGCCGCATGCCGGTCAGCACCTGGCTCAACTCCTTCTGGCCGTTGCCGGCAACGCCGGCGATCCCCAGAATTTCGCCGGCATGGATATCGAGCGAAATGCCCTGCAGCACCGTATTGCCGTCGCCGTTGCGGGCGGAAACCGAGCGCAGGCGCATGACCGGCTCTTTCGAGACCTGTGCGGCATTCGGCCCGCGGGCGCGCAAATTGCTGAGCACGATGTCGTGGCCGACCATCAGCCGGGCCAGCATCTTCTGCGAACAATCCTTCGTCAGTTCCGTCGTCACCTTGCGGCCGCCGCGCAGCACGGTGATGCGGTCGGATATCTCCAAAACCTCGTCCAGCTTGTGGCTGATGAAGATGACGGCATTGCCGCGCGAGACGAATTCCTTCAGCGCCTTGAAAAGCTCGTGCGCCTCGGCCGGCGTCAACACGGCGGTCGGCTCATCGAGAATCAGGACGCGAGCATTGCGGGTCAGGACGCGGAGGATTTCGACACGCTGCTGCTCGCCGGTGGAAAGATCGCCGACGCGGGCTTCCGGCCGGACGGCGAGATTGAGCGCCCCGGCAAGCTCCGCCGTGCGCGCCTCCAGCGCCTGGGCGCTGATACGCTTCGGCGTCTCATCCCAGCCGAGATGGATGTTTTCGGCGACGGTGAAGGCTTTCACCAGCTTGAAGTGCTGGTGCACCATGCCGATGCCGGCAGCGATCGCCTCCACCGGCGAGGCGAATGTCCTGGCATACCCGTCGATGATGATCTCGCCGGCATCGGGCTGGTAGATGCCGGTGAGGATATTCATCAGGGTGGACTTGCCGGCGCCGTTTTCGCCCAGCAATGCATGGATTTCCCCCGGCATCACGTCGAGATCGACGTCCTTGTTGGCGATGACGCCGGGGAAATATTTGCAGATACCCTTGAGCAGCACGAGCGGCGGCGTTCCCGGAGCGATCTCCATGGTGGCAGGTGTTGCGGCAGACGCTGTCATGCTGTTCTCCGGACCTTTCGATCGTGCCGGCCTCAGAGGCCGACGACGCCTTCGATCGACCAATCCCAGTTGTAGAGTTCTTCTTCGGTCATGGTCTGGCCGGCGGCGACCTTCACATTGCCCTTCGAATCCTTGATTTCGCCGGTGAACGGACTCCAGCCGCCGAGGATCTTTTCGCGGACGGCATCGGCCTGCTTGCGGGCTTCTTCCGGAACCGTCTCGCCCCAGGCATCGCGGTCGACGCCGGCGCCCATGGCCAGCAACGTTTGCGACGGCGTCCACTTGCCTTCGAGGCGCAGGCGCACCTGCTCGACGTAATATTTCTTGAAGTCGATGACGATCGACGAGACATAGGCCTTTGGGCCGTAACGGCGGATATCGGTGTTCCACATCACCGCCTTGGCGCCACGCTGTTCAGCGACCTGCAGGTAACCCGCCTCGTCCATAATGCCGAACAGCAGGTCACAGCCGTTGTCGAGCAGCGCCGTGCCGGCCTGGGTGGCGGCCTGCGGATCGAACCACGAGTTGATCACGACGACCTGCATCGTGGCATTGGGATTGACCGAGCGGGCGCCCATCAGGAAGGCGTTGGTGCCGGAAAAGACCGAAGGAACCGGGAAGGACGCGACGTAACCGAGCTTGCCGGTCTTGCTCATCAGGCCGGCGGCGACGCCGGTGACATAGGTCGGATACCAGTGCGATAGGTAATAGGTGGACAGGTTTTCGAGCGGATTGCGGCCGTCGCACTCATAGAAGGCAACCTCCGGCGACCGCTTGGCGACATCGTAGAGGAAGTCGCCGTAGTTCGAGGTGGCGAACACCATGTTGGCGCCTTCCGAAACGAACTGACGGTAGGTACGGGTGGCATCGGCCGAATAGGGAATGCTTTCGACGAACAGGGTCTTCAGCTTCGGGAAGGCCTCCTGCACCGCCTTCATGCCCTGGTCATGGCTCCAGGTCCAGCCTTCATCGGTCACCGGGCCGGTATGGCCGAAGGCGATCACGGCGTTTTCTTCCGCCACGGCCGCCAGCGGCTCGGCGGCGCGTGCCGGACGGATCAGGCCGCCCGGCAGCAACAGCGACGTGCCGGCGGCAGCGCCCATGTTGAGAAAGCCGCGGCGGGAGAGATTACGCAGGTCGATCATGTGTTCCCCTTTTGATTGTGATGTCCAAGACATGAAAACTTTTGCGAAGCGGCACGGGAGCCTCGTTCCTTTCCGACGCAACAACCGTGCCAGTTGCCGGCAATCCCGGCAGGCTGCGCTCCGGCCGTTGGTGCGAACCGGAACGCGCCTTGAACGAGACCGAAAGCCATCGGCCACGCCTAAAGGCGGCAGAAACGCCTGTGCGCCTTGCCCGAAAAACGCTGGATTTTCGCTTGCTGACGCCTGACGGCGGCCGATGGGAAAACTGTTTCAGATATGAGTTGTTCGCAATAGAGCCAATTTTTGCAGACAGGCACTGCGCAAAAGGCAACATCACGATCAAAAAAACCGCTTGAACTCCGCCCGCCCCAATGCCTAAAATGCCTAAATCAACGGCATGTCTATTTTTTAGGCTTATAGCTCATGAATGCGGCAAGGGGAATGGGATGACATCGATCTGTCGAATCGGCGCGGGGCGCAGCTGAGAATGGAAGAAGCCAGCTTCACCTTTCTCGGCCGCCGCCTGGATATCGCCCTGACGGTCGGCGCCTGCAGCGCGGCGGCGATCGAGCTTTCCGTTGCCGGCGACGAGGTGCTGGTCGACGCCTTCGAGATGGCCTGCAGCCTCGGGCCTTATGACTGCATAATTCTGGATGTCGTGCGCACCGGCCATTGATGGCCGGCCGGCGCCTATGGAGCGTTTGATATGATTGAACACAAGGGCTGGATACCGGTGACACTTTCCACCGCGCTGGAGCCGGGAACCTCGGCTGGAACGCTGGTCGGCGGCACCGAACTGGTGGTGTGGCGCGACACAAAGGGTGCCGCGCATGTCTGGGAAGACCGCTGTCCGCATCGCGGCATGCGCATGAGTTTCGGTTTCGTGCGCGGCGACCACATCGCCTGCCTCTATCACGGCTGGCAATACGACACCGCCGGCCAGTGCCAGTACATCCCGGCGCACCCGACCCTCGACGTGCCGAAGACGATCAAGGTGCCGACCTATACGGCGGCGGAAAAGGGCGGCATCATCTGGGCGGCGCTGTCCGCGGAAGCAGCGGAAGCCGCTATCCCGGTCGAGGATGGCGAAGTGGTGCCCGTCCGCAGCATCTACATCGATCGGCCGTTCGAGGCCGTGCTTGCGGCGCTGAGAAACGCCAACATTCCCGCCTTCACCGGCGATGCCGCACCACGCTTCGAAACCATCGCCGACGGCATCGGCATCGCCAGCACCGGCGACGACCGCCTGCTGATCGCCTGCCAGCCTTTCAACCCGACGCGTACGGCGCTGCACCTCGTCATCCAGGGATCGGCGGAAACCTATGGCGGTGCCGGGCAGAAACACTTCGCCCGCTGGGCAGAAACCTTCCGCCTGATGCTCGAAACCGTCTCCACCCCCGTTGCGGAGATGGCATGATGCCGGCGATCACCCTCTACAATTACGATCTCGACGAAAACAGTTTTCGCGTCCGCCTGATGCTCGCCATGCTGAAGCCGGAGCACGCGACCATCGCCATCGACATGTTTCCCGGACAGGAGCAGACGAGGCCGACAATGCTGGCCATCAACCCGCAGGGCACCCTGCCCGTGCTCGTTGATGGCGACCTGACGCTTGCCGGCGCCGAGGCGATCCTGGCCTATCTTGCCAAGGCATACGATCCGGCCCGGACCTGGCTGCCCGAGGATGCCGCCGGTTTCGGCCGCGTCCAGGGCTGGCTGCATTTTTCAGCCACCATGCTTGAAAACGCCAAGCAGGCTCGCCTGCAGGCCCTGTTCGACACGCCGGGCGACGAAACGGCCCTGCGCGCCGGGGCGCGAAAAGCCTTCCGCATCATGGACGACCACATGACGGCGCGGCATTTCGACGGTGCGGACTGGTTTGTCGGGGACAAGCCGAGTTTGGCGGATCTGACGCTGTTCCCCTCCTTCGCCTTGAGCCGGGATTTTGGTATCGATCATGACGAGTTCCCGGCGCTTCGGCTGTGGATTCGCAAATTTCGCGCCTTGCCCGGTTTCTTCACGATGCCGGGCATTCCCGATTACCATTGACCCGATTGGATGACCCCATGAGCAGTTTGACCCGCTTTTCCGTCGCGCCGCTGTCGACCATGACCCGCCGGCTCGCCGACGTCGCTTCCGGCCGCACCGCGCCGGACCTGGTGATCAGGGACGCCCGCGTGCTCTCCACCTATTCCGAGCGGATCCTGCCGGGCAAGGAGATCTGGGTGGCGAACGGCCGCATCGCCGCCGTCAAGCCGGCCGGCACCTACAAGGGCGGTTCGGCAAAGCTTTACG
>ERZ778022.1937-NODE-1937-length-23966-cov-4.292961_pt1 | contig 23966 bp, 24 predicted proteins | sample MGYA00375752_ERZ778022 | MGnify/ENA primary metagenome ERZ778022 (study PRJEB29350, sample SAMN05389826) | bioreactor metagenome | isolation source: Thiocyanate bioreactor | place: South Africa: University of Cape Town | collected 2014-04-04 ...
ACGGCGTCCGCGTTGCTGCCGGCATCGGCTACAGCGTCCGCTCCGAGTACAATGCCTCGGCCATCGCGACGGGTATGAATGGTGCAGTGTCCTTCGCGCCGGGTGGCGGTGGTTTCACCTGCACGATCAACTGCGACAAGGAAGTGAAGCAGCTCGCGGGCTCGCTCTCGGTCCGTCACATGCCGACGGGTCTGTTCTTCACGGGTGCCGCCGGACGTCGTGACAACAACGACTTCCAGATTATGGTCACTGCGACGGGTGATGCAGGCCCGCGTAACTCGTTCGAATCCGACTTCTACTACCTGTCGGGTGGTGTTGCCCGGAACTTCTTCGGGATCGGCGACACGGTGCTCTTCGGTGAGTACAGCCAGTGGAAGGGCGTGGGCCAGGAGTACGCTATCGGTGCTGACTCCAAGGTCGAGCACTGGGGCATTGGTATCCTCCAGAACGTCGACGCGGCTGCGATGGAGTTCTGGCTGACCTACAAGAACTACTCGCTCAGTGCTGCTGACTTCTGCAACGCAGGTGGCCGTGGCGGCTGCCGGGACCTCGACTACGTCCTCGCTGGTACCCGCATCCGCTTCTGATCCGAAGCAGATCGAGAGCCAAAGTTAGGAAAGGGCCGCCCGCAAGGCGGCCCTTTCTCTCGCTGGCAGCCTGGAATGACCGGGTCACCCCAAGGCCTGCTCGGAATGTCGCACCCTTGCGCATTTGGAGGCCGGGCTCGCCCCTTGCGTCTACCCACAGGCTGGGCTAACACCCCGGAAGGCGCAGGCTCACTGGCGCTCGATTCCCGAGCTGCCTTGCCCCGGCCGCCGCCGCGTCAGTCACCCAGGACGGACCGATGCCTGAACTGCTGATGACCTATCTTCCGATCGCCATCTTCATTGGCGTTGCGTTGGTGATCGGTCTGGCGCTGATGATCGCGCCGTTCCTTGTTGCCGTCCGCAATCCCGATCCCGAGAAGGTCTCGGCCTACGAATGCGGCTTCAACGCCTTCGATGACGCACGCATGAAGTTCGACGTGCGCTTCTACCTCGTCGCCATCCTGTTCATCATCTTCGACCTCGAGGTGGCCTTCCTCTTTCCCTGGGCTGTCGCCTTCAAGGAGGTTGGCGCCTTCGGCTTCTGGTCGATGATGATCTTCCTGGGCGTGCTGACCATCGGCTTCATCTACGAGTGGCGCAAAGGAGCGCTCGAATGGGATTGATCGTGCCGCCAGCTCCGGTGTTCGACAAACCGCGCGAGGGCGCCGGTGGCATCGTGAAGCCCGGCGATCGCGGTTTCACCGAGCTCTCCAACGAGCTTGCCGACAAGGGTTTCCTCGTCACGACCACGGATGACCTCATCAACTGGGCGCGCACCGGCTCGCTCTGGTGGATGACCTTCGGTCTCGCCTGCTGCGCCGTCGAGATGATGCAGGCCTCCATGCCGCGCTACGATGTCGAGCGCTTCGGCTTCGCGCCGCGCGCGTCGCCGCGCCAGTCGGACGTGATGATCGTCGCCGGCACGCTCACCAACAAGATGGCGCCGGCGCTCCGCAAGGTCTACGACCAGATGCCGGAGCCGCGCTACGTCATCTCCATGGGCTCGTGCGCCAACGGCGGCGGCTATTACCACTACAGCTACGCGGTTGTGCGCGGCTGTGACCGCATCGTGCCGGTCGACATCTACGTGCCGGGTTGCCCGCCGACGGCTGAAGCCCTCGTGTATGGCATTCTGCTCCTGCAGAAGAAGATCCGTCGCACCGGAACCATCGAGCGTTAGAGCACCATGCAGACGACCAGCGACAGCCTCGACGAGCTCAAGGAGCACATCACCGCCGGCCTTGGCGACAGGCTGCGCGAGACGCGCATCGCGTACGGCGAGCTCACGCTCCTCGTTCCGCGCGAGCAGATCGTGCCGGTTCTGACGTACCTGCGCGACAACGGGCGCTGCCAGTTCGAAGTGCTCATTGACATCTGCGGCGTCGATTATCCCGCGCGCGAGCGGCGTTTCGATGTCGTGTACCACCTGCTTTCGGTGCGCCAGAACCAGCGGATCCGCGTCACGCTCGAGACCGACGAGACGACGCCCGTCCCGAGCGTCGTCAACGTCTTTCCTGCCGCCAACTGGTATGAGCGCGAGGCCTATGACATGTACGGGATGCCCTTCTCGGGGCACCCGGACCTCCGCCGGCTTCTGACCGACTACGGCTTCGAAGGCTATCCCCTGCGCAAGGACTTTCCCCTCACGGGCTATGTCGAGGTGCGCTACGACGACGAGCTGAAGCGCGTCGTCTACGACCGCGTGCGGCTCACGCAGGAGTTCCGCAACTTCGACTTCGAGAGCCCTTGGGAAGGCGTCGACTATGTCCTCCCCGGGGACGAGAAGGCGGCAGCCCCGCCGCCCGCGCCGCCGCCTCCCGCGAAGAACTGATCCGGCGGCTTCCGCCGAGCGGCTGCAGGCACCGCGCCCGCATGTCAGGCGCGCGCGTCGACCTTGATCATGTCGGCCGCTTTCTCCGCGATCATGATCGTCGGCGCGTTCGTATTGCCCGAGATCAGGTTTGGCATGATCGAGGCGTCTATCACCCGTAGCCCGCCAATGCCGTGCACGCGCAGCCGCGTATCCACGACAGCCATCGGGTCGCTCCCCATCTTGCAGGTGCCACAGGGGTGAAAGACCGTGGTGCCGCGCTCCATGGCGAACTGCATGAACTCTTCATCGCTCTGGCACTGCAATCCGGGGATGGTCTCGGTCTTGATGAGGGGCTTGAACGAGGGCTGCTCGGCAATGCGCCGGGCGAGCTTCAGGCCGGCGAGCGTGACGCGGCGGTCGCTTTCAGCAGCAAGATAGTTCGCGATGATCGACGGCTTTTCCTTCGGATCGGACGAGACGATGTGCTGGTGCCCACGGCTATCGGGCCTCAGCACGCAGATCGTCGAGGACACGCCAGGATACTTGTGCAAGCCCTTGCCCGGTGCGTCGGCCGAGAACGGAATGAAGTGGAACTGGATGTCGGGCTCGTCGAGCTCGGGGGATGATTTCGCGAAGACGCCCGCCACGGCCGCGCCCGTCGCGAGGATGCCTTGCCGATTGAAGGCATATTGGAGCCCGGTCTTGAACTGCAGCATGGGGCTGTGCCACACCGCATTGAGACTGTAGGGCAGCGTGACCTCGTAGACGGTCCGCACCTGATAGTGGTCCTGCAGGTTCTCGCCGACGCCCTTGAGCTCGTGGCGAACCTCGACGCCCGCCTTCTTCAGCACCTCGCCCTGGCCGATCCCTGAAAGTTCGAGGATTTGCGGGCTGCCGATGGCGCCTGCCGCCAGCAGCACCTCGCGGCGCGCCTTGATGAAGCGCTTCTCGCCACCGACCGAGTAGCGCACGCCCGAGGCGCGCTTGTCGTCGAGCGCAATGGCCTCGACCTCGGCGTGCGTGATGACGCGCAGATTGGGGCGCCCGGCAGCATCCTTGAGATAGGTGACCGCCGTCGAGCCGCGCCTGCCATTGCGGATGGTGGCCTGGTAGTAGCCGGCACCCTCCTGCGAGGCGCCATTGAAGTCGTCCGTCGGGGGGATGCCCGCCTCGATACAGGCCGCGACGAACGCGGAGCACAGCGGATTGTCGACGAGCACGTCCGTGACGGAGAGCGGGCCGCTCGAGCCGTGGAGCTCGCTTTCGCCGCGCTCCTGGCCCTCTGCCTTCTTGAAGTACGGCAGCACGTCCGCGAAGGACCAGCCGACATTGCCGAGCTGGCGCCACACGTCGTAGTCGCGCGCCTGACCGCGTACGTAGAGCAGCCCGTTGATCGCGCTCGAGCCGCCGAGGACGCGTCCGCGCGGCCAGGGGACGTAGCGGCCGCCGAGATGAGGCTCGGGGCCTGCCGCGTACTGCCAGGTGATGTCGGGATTGTACATCGTGCGGAAATAGCCGCCGGGAATGTGGATCCAGGGGTTGGTGTCTTTGCCGCCGGCCTCCAGCAGCGCGACCGTCACGCCCGCCTGCTCGCTCAGCCTGTTGGCGAGCACGCAGCCCGCCGATCCGGCTCCCACGATGACGTAGTCGTAGCTGCCTTCATCCTTCCCAACTGGCATTTTGCCTCCCGGTCGTCGTGTGTCGTCCGCGCCTGCTTGCTGCTGGCCACATGTTGCCGGGAATGTACACCGAATGCCGGAAAGATCGACTCTTCAGGATCGGTGACGGACTAGGGGAAGGGCAGATCGGCCCGTCCCTAGCATGGGGTGATGAACCGCAGCTTGGGCCAGCGCTCACGCCACTTCTTGGTAGTCTGGCGCGCGCAATATTCTTCGCGCCTGGCTGCGAACGCCGGCGTAGGGCGAACGATCAGCCCGAGCAGATCCTGCAGACCGTGCGGGGCGAGGATCTCCACGCGCCCATCCTCAAGGCGCGCCGCGATGGCCGTGGCGGTCTCGGGCCAGCATCGGAGGGCATCAGCCGTATTCCCGTAGGGAGGGTCACCGTTCGTGCTCCACATGCGGGCTTGGTTATGCACCTCCCAGGCGGCGTCCGGCATGTCCGCAAACAGCCGCCTCTGCAACTCGAGGTCCCGCGCAGGGCTCACGTCACTCGGATCGTGGAAGACGACATCGACATCGCTGCCTGGGGTGGGCCTCGCGGGGAAGCCGTGCAACTGATCCCAGATGGCATTGCGGATCGTTCCCGCGCCGATCCAGCAATCTTTGATCTCGAGCGCGGCGACCGCCGTCAGCAGGCGCATGATACCGGCCTGCTGCCCGAGGAACGATACGATCTCGTCCTTGCTTTGCATTCCAGCCAATCGACAAGTGCCATCGCGGCGTCGCGCGCTGCTTTTCTATCGCGCACGCATGACTTCGGGAAAGGGTCCGTAGGAAAGCTTGCCGCACGTGTAGGCGTGCTTCGCCGCGGCCGCCACCAGGCCGCCCGAAGTCAACGGATTGAACCCGATGACTTCATCGATGTGCCCATCCGCGAACGTATAGCCGATGTTGTGCTCCTCCTGGCCGAACGTTCCGTTCGACCGCCATTTCACACAGGCGATAGGCCTCGGCGTACCCAGACCCATCGGCCCGACCCAAAGTCCCGGCGGGGAGATCTCGGCATGGACAATGCTGCTGGGAGCTGCCAGGCACGGCCGTCGAGGGAGGTACGGCAGCGGTCTCGATGCCCGCGGCGTCATTATTGGCGCAGCCACCCAGGATCAAACCGAACGCGCTCGAGACGAATAACCAGAACAACGACCGGTGCCTGTTCATCCACGTTCTCCTGAATGGAGAAAGCGTAACATGCGGCTGATGATCTGAGTACGGCCACCGGGAAATCCGGGATCCGCGCGTGGCGCTTGTGCCACGGCAGTCAGGGCCAGCCGACCGCGGATAGAGTGATGTTACTGATTGGCTTACGACAATTGCCGGATAGCATATGCAGGCGACGGAACGATTCAATTCGCTGCGTTGTTGAAGCAAGTGCTGGCGGCCTCCGGCAGGTCCCCGGCCGCCTGACGACGCATCCCGCGCCGCCGTAGGTAAACCTTAATACGGCTCGCCTATACTCGGCCTCTGGATAGGGAAACGGCCCATGCCGAGGGGAGTACAGCTCCTCCGGCACGAGGTTTGCAGACCAGAAGCACGAGCAGAGGCTCGGAGTGTCCGCTGCCGGCGGCCGCTCGGGGAGTCCGAATATGGCACGCGGTAAGGTCGGCATTGCACTTGGGGGTGGCGCAGCACGCGGTTGGGCGCACATCGGTGTGCTCAGGGCGCTCGCTCAGGTCGGGGTTGTCCCGGACATTATCGCAGGCACGTCGATCGGTGCGGTGGTCGGTGGTTGTTTTGCCGCTGGCCGGCTGGACGAGCTCGAGGGCTTTGCCCGCGATCTGACCAAGCGCAAAATCTTCGGATACCTGGACTTCAACCTCTCCGGCTCCGGTCTCATCACCGGCCAGCGGGTCGTGGAGCGCCTCGAAGGCCACCTCAAGGGTCTTCAGATCGAGGAAATGCAGTCGCGTTTCGCCGCGGTCGCCACCGAGTTCGGGACCGGGCAGGAGACCTGGATCACGCGCGGGCCGCTCGTCGAGGCGATGCGCGCCTCTTATGCGCTCCCTGGAATCTTCAAGCCCGTTCGCGTCAACAACCGTTGGCTGATGGATGGTGCGCTCTGCAACCCCGTGCCGGCTTCGGTCTGCCGTGCCCTCGGCGCCCGCTATGTCATCGCGGTCAATCTCAATTCGGATGCCTGCGGACGCGGCAATCAGTTCCCAGAGCTCGACGGTGGCCTGATCGAGCGGCTGCCCGAGCCAGAGCCGGAACCGGCTCCCGCACGTACGCTCGCCAACGGCTTCGGCGCCCGCAACCTCATCAAGCGCCAGCTCTTCGGCGGCGGCGACAGCGGCCCCGGCATTTCGAGCGTCATGGTCGACGCCTTCAATATCGTCCAGGATCGCATTGCGCGCTCGCGTCTCGCCGGTGACCCGCCGGATGCGATCATCAATCCGCGCCTCGCCGGCATCGGCCTCTTCGACTTCCACGCTGCCGATGCGCTCATCTCGCGCGGGATGGCGGCTGCACAACGCGAAGCCGAGGACATTCGCCGCGAGATCGCCGCCCGCGAAGCGGCGACGCAGCGCCACCTCGCGCTCGCGTAATCTCGGAACCCTGCATAGCTCCGCGCGTATTGGTGCTGGATTGCCGGCGCCGCTCGTGGTCTTGTGCGCCCTCCGATCAGAAGAGCGCCGGCACAACACAGTGCAAAAGCCCATGCAGGACGGAAACGCAGACGCTGAGCTGGCGCGGCGCGCGGCGATCAAGGTCGCGCATGATCGCCTCGACGTCTTCGCTGTTTCCATCCTGACCCTGCTGTGCATCTTCCTCGGCATCGGCCAGGTGGCGATGAAGGTCGCGAACGCCGGCATCTCGCCGATCCTGCAGGGAGGGCTCCGCTCGCTGCTCGCTGCGGCGCTCGTCGGACTTCTTTGTGCGGTACGTGGCATTTCGCTCCGCGTGAGCCGGGTCGCGGTCCTGCCGATGATCATCTCGGCCCTCTTCTTCACGGCCGAATTCGCCTTCCTTTATCCCGGCCTCGATCGCACGACAGCTTCGCGGGCGGTGATCTTTCTCTACACCTCGCCCTTCGTCGTCGCGGCGGCCTGCTCGCGGCGCTTGCCGGAATCATGGTCGTGCTCGCTGGGCGCGAGACCACAGGCGTCAGCTCGCTCGCGGGTGATCTGCTCTGCCTCGCGGGAGGTATCTCGTGGGGCCTGCTGACGCTCAGCATCCGCGCGACGCGTCTGGCAGCCGAGCGGCCCGAGCGCGTGATCTTCATGCAGCTCCTGATATCGGGCCTTCTGCTTCCAATCATTTCACTCGCACTCGGTGAGCGCGGGATCACCGATCCCTCGCCGCTCGTGCTGAGCGCGTTCGGCTATACCGTCGTCTTCGTCGCCTTCATCACGTTCACGACAAGTCTCTGGCTCATGACGCGCTATCCCGCCTCGCGCGTCATGGCCTTTCTGATGATCACGCCGGCGTTCGGCGTTGCCGCCGGTGTGCTTCTCCTCGGAGAGCCGCTGACGATCCATCTCGGCGTCGGTCTGGTCGTCGTCGTGCTGGGCCTTTGGCTCGTGAACCGGCCCGCGACAAAAACAAAATAAGGACGGGCGGGTCTGGGAGGGTGTCCCTCCCAGTAGGGGTGCGGGGGCTAGCCCCCGTCGCGCCGAAGGCGCGAACAGGGCTGCCGCCCTGTAACCCGGCTCGGGGGACCCCCCCGACCCCCCGTCTTTTATGCCTTTCAGAAGAGCGAGCCTTGCCCACCCGGGCCGCTCCGTTTCGGTGCGCGCGGCTTCGGCGCGTCCGTCGGCTTCGCCTCGGCAGCATCCACCGCTGTGATGCTGGCGCTCGCGCGTCCATCGGCAAGCTCGATGCCCACGCGCGCATCGATCGCGAGAGCAGAAACGCTGCGCACGGCACGCCCCTCTGCGTCACGCACGACCGCAAAGCCGCGCTTGAGCACGCTCTGATAGCTCAGCGAGGCCAGCATCTGCGCCTGCGCATCGAGTGCGCGCCGCTCGAGTACCAGTCGGCTCGCAAATCCTTGCCGCAGGCGCCCCGACAGATCCACGAGGCGCTCGTCGAGACGCACGACACGATGGCGGAGCGGGTGCGGCGTCAGACGCGCAGCAAAGCGCTCGAAGCGCGTGCGCTGCGTTGATGTGCGTCGTGCCAGGGCCGTGAGACCGGCGCGCTGGGCGCGCTCCAGACGCTGGCGATCGCGCTCCAGGAGTTGCGTGACGAGACGCGGCTGGAAGCGGGCTTCGACGCGCGCAAGGCGCTTGCCGTGCGCCTGCGTGTTGGCATCGAGCGCGCGCGCAAGGCGACGCTCCACCGCATCGAAGCGTTGGCGCGGCAGTGCCAGCAGATCCTCGAGCCGCGGAATGCCGCGCGCGGCGGCCTTCAAATGCGTGCGCGCTGCTTCGATGGTGCGGTTGATGCATTTCCTGAGGCGCAGCGCGAGATCGCCAATGCGCTCGACGAGCTCGCCGTGTTTTGGCACGGCCCATTCGGCGGCCTTCGTCGGCGTCGGCGCGCGCGCATCTGCGGCGAGATCGATGAGTGTCCAGTCCGTCTCGTGGCCGACCGCCGAGATGAGCGGAATAGCGCTCTCGGCCGCGGCGCGAACGACGATTTCCTCGTTGAAGCCCCAGAGATCTTCGAGGCTGCCGCCGCCGCGCGCGACGATCAATACATCTGGCCGCGGTATAGGCCCATCGACCGGCAGACCATTGAAGCCGCGGATGGCCGCCGCCACTTCCTTGGCGCTCGTCTCGCCCTGCACGCGCACGGGCCACACGATGACGTGCGCCGGATAGCGCTCCTCGAAGCCGTGAAGCATGTCGCGGATGACGGCGCCGGTCGGCGAGGTGACGATGCCGACGACGCGCGGCAGGAACGGCAGCGGCCGCTTGCGCTCCTCCGCGAAGAGCCCCTCGGCGGCGAGCTTGCGCCGGCGCTCCTCGAGCAGCGCCATGAGCGCGCCGACACCCGCGGGCTCCAGCGCCTCGATGACGATCTGATATTTCGACGAGCCGGGATAGCTCGTCACCTTGCCTGTTGCGATGACCTCGAGGCCTTCCTCGGGCTTGAAGCGGAGCTTCTGGAAGACACCGCGCCAGATGACGGCCTCGATCTTGGACTTGTCGTCCTTGAGCGCGAAGTAGCAGTGGCCCGAGGCGTGCGGTCCCCGATAGCCTGAAATCTCACCCCGGAGCCGGACAAAACCGAAGTTGTCCTCCAGCGCCCGCTTGATGGCATTGGAGAGCTCGGTAACGGTCAGTTCCGGGTTGTTGCTGGCGCCGGCGCGGCCGGCGCGGACTGGCTCTGCCACGAATCGCACCCGTTTGTTACAACGCTGTTCATGCTACATGAACTTGGCCGCAGCAAGGGCTGCGCGGCGCGATATTCTTGCGACGCGGCGACCCGGCGGGATAGGCCACGGGGCTATAATTCGGGGGCGGCCCGGCGCGTCATGGGCGCTGCATAATAAGGGGCAGGCGGATGAACGTCCTACTGATCGGTTCCGGCGGGCGCGAGCATGCGCTCGCCTGGGCGCTGGCGGCGAGCCCGCTGCTGAGCCACCTCTACTGCGCGCCTGGAAATGCCGGCATCGCCGAGGTCGCCGAATGCGTCCCGCTCAAGACGGACGATCATGCTGCCGTCGTCCGTTTTGCGCGTGAGAAGGCCATCGATTTCGTCGTCGTCGGACCCGAAGCCCCGCTTGTCGCAGGCCTTGCTGACGATCTCGGCGCGGCAGGCATCAAGGTCTTCGGTCCTTCACGCGCCGCAGCTCAGCTCGAGGGCTCCAAGGGCTTCACCAAGGATCTCTGTGCCGAGTTCAATATTCCGACGGGGGCCTATCGCCGCTTCACGGATGCGGCTTCCGCCAAGGCCTATGCGGCATCCCAGTCTCTGCCCATCGTGATCAAGGCCGATGGCCTCGCGGCCGGCAAGGGCGTGACGATTGCGACGACGCGCGCCGAGGCCGATGCCGCCATCGACACATGCTTTGCCGGCGCGTTCGGCGCTGCAGGTCATGAGGTCGTCGTCGAGGAATTCCTCGATGGCGAGGAGGCGAGCTTCTTTGTGCTCGTTGACGGCAAGAACGCGCTCGCGCTCGCGACGGCCCAGGACCACAAGCGCGTCGGCGACGGCGATACCGGCCCGAACACGGGCGGCATGGGGGCTTATTCACCGGCGCCGGTCATGACGCCCGCGCTCGTCCGGCGCACCATGGACGAGATCATCCTGCCCACCGTGCGCGGCATGGTGGCGCGCGGCACGCCCTTCCGCGGCGTGCTGTTTGCGGGCCTCATGCTGACTGCGGACGGCCCGAAGCTTATTGAATACAACGTGCGCTTTGGCGATCCCGAGACGCAGGTGCTTATGATGCGCCTGAAGTCCGATCTGCTCGCCGCGTTGCTCGCGACAGCGGACGGGGTGCTCGACAACTTCGATCTTCGCTGGTCGGACGACGTCGCGCTCACGGTTGTCATGGCCTCGAACGGCTATCCCGGTGATTACACCAAGGGCACGGAGATCCGCGGTCTCGATGCTGCGGCGGCTGTCGACGGCGTGCAGATCTTCCATGCTGGCACCGAGCGGCGCGACGGGCGGATCCAAGCGACTGGCGGCCGCGTTCTCAATGTGACGGCGCTCGGGCGCACTGTCAGCGACGCGCAGGCGCGCGCGTATGCGGCGGTGGACAAGATCGACTGGCCCGGCGGTTTTTGCCGACGCGACATTGGCTGGAGGGCCATTGCACGGGAGCGGCAGGAGAAAGCGGGCGGATGACCGTTCTGGACGAGCTCTTTCCGGGCTTCACCGACGAGCGCATGATTGCGCGCGGCGTTGAAATCTTCGCGCGGATCGGCGGCCGCGGTCCACCGCTCCTTCTTCTGCATGGCTATCCCGAGACGCACGCCTGCTGGCATCGCGTGGCGCCCGCCCTGGCCCAGCACTTCACCGTCATCGCGCCTGATCTGCGCGGGTATGGCCGCAGCGGCTGCCCGTCGTCCGACGGCAATCACCGGGCCTACTCCAAGCGTACGATGGCTCTCGATATTGCCGCGCTCATGACGGCCCTCGGCTATGAGCAATTCAGCGTCATGGGACACGACCGCGGCGCGCGCGTCGGCTTCCGCCTCGCGCTCGATGCGCCAAAGCGCGTCGAACGCCTCGTTCTCCTCGACATCATCGCAACGAGCGATATTGCGCGGCTCCGGGAGGAGGGTTTCAAATTCGGGATGCTGCATGGCGTGTTCCTGTCACAGCCGGCCCCGCTCCCCGAGAGCCTGATCATGCAGAACCCGCAGGATTGGGTCGAAAGCCGCTTTCGCCGCGCAACACTGGCGAAATCATCGGATGTGATCCATCCTGTGGCCATGGCTGACTATATCGACATGCTGGCGCACGCGGACCGCGTCCATGCCACCTGCGAGGACTATCGCTCGGAGCATCGCGTCGATCTGGTTTTGGACCAGAACGACCGGGATGCCGGCACGCGCATCTCGTGCCCAGTTCAGGTGCTCTGGGCGACGGAAGGATCGCTCGCGGAGATTGCGGATCCGCTCGCCGTGTGGGCGCCGTGGTGCGCGCATCTTTCCGGCGGCCCGATCGAGAGCGGACATTTCATCCCCGAGGAAAATCCGGCGGCGCTGATCGAGCGGGCTCTGCCGTTCCTGCGTGCAAAGGAGGCATGAGCATGGCCGACCTGCCGGACCTCTTTCCGGGTTTCGAGACGCACGTCATCGACGTGCCTGGTGCCGAGATCTTCGCCCGCGTTGGGGGCAACGGGCCGCCGCTCCTGCTGCTGCACGGCTATCCGCAGACGCATGTCTGCTGGCACAAGGTTGCGCCCGAGCTCGCGCGCCACTTCACGCTCGTCATCCCGGATCTGCGCGGCTATGGCGCGAGCCGTGGCCCCGGCGACACGGAGGAGGTCGATGCGGAGCATCTGGCCTATTCGAAGCGCGCCATGGCCGCTGACTTCGTGGCGCTTATGCGCGTGCTCGGTCACGATCGCTTTGCCGTCGTCAGTCACGATCGCGGGGCGCGCGTTGGATATCGCCTCGCCCTCGACCATCCCGACAGCGTTTCGCGCCTTGCCGTCCTCGACATTGTCACGACGCTCGATGCCTGGGCGGATACGCGCAGGGAGACCGTGATCGGGCGCTTCCATTGGAGCTTCCTCGCGCGGCCGGCACCGTTTCCGGAGACCCTCATCGGGCGCGATCCCGTGTACTTCCTCGAGTATCTGCTCGCGCAGTGGACGGCGAGCGGCGATCTCTCCGCGTTCGACCCGGCTGCGCTCGCGCATTATCGCGCGGCTTTCATGAAGCCCGAGGTCATTCACGCGAGCTGCGAGGACTACCGCGCAGGCGCGACGAGCGATGTTGCGTTCGATACTGCGGACAAGGCCGCGGGCCGCCAGATCGCATGTCCGATGCTGGCGCTCTGGGGTGTCGAGCGCGGGCAGGGCGCGATCAACACGCCGCTCAAGGCTTGGGAGCCGTGGTGCCCGCATATCCAAGGCGCCGGCGTCGTGTCAGGCCATTTCCTGCCCGAGGAGCAGCCGGCAGCCACACTCTCGCATCTGATACCGTTCCTGCTTGCCACCTGACGGGGGCGCACGCGCGCGACATGCGTAAAAGTATCGTCACGAGCAAACCTTCTGAAGCGCGGCTGCCGGCGGCGGTGTCGCGGGAGCCGAGCATTGGGCTCGCGCTCGGCGGTGGCGGTGCGCGCGGGCTCGCGCATGTGCTCATTCTCGAAGCCTTCGACGAGCTCGGCATCCGGCCGACCTTCATCACGGGCACGTCGATCGGCGCCATCTATGGGGCTGCCTATGCCGCCGGACTCTCGGCGGCGCTCATCCGCGCCCACACCGAGGAGATCCTCGCCCAGCGCCTCGACCTCGCGCGCAATCTGATCGCGGCGCGCTCCGATCCGGTTCAGAAGCTCTTTCGCCTCTTCTCGCTGCGCTCCTCGCTGCTGAAGCCCGAAACGTTGCTCGAGCACATTCTGCCGTCACGCGTGCCGCGCCGCTTCGAGGATCTGCGCATCCCGCTCGCCGTCGTCGCGACGGATTTCTACGCGCAGGACAGCATCGTCTTCACCGAAGGCGACCTGCGCCAAGCGATCGCGGCGAGCATCGCGCTGCCCGTCATTTTCCAGCCCGTGATCGTCAATAACCGCGCGCTCATGGACGGCGGGCTCGTCGATCCGCTGCCTTTCGATCTCGCCTCGGCGGCTGCCGACATCAGCGTCGCGGTGGACGTTTCGGGCGCGCCGCGTTCGGATCCGCGCGAGATGGGCCCCGGCGCGGTCGAGGCCATTGTCGCCTGCTCGCAGATCCTGCAGCGCTCGCTCGTGCGCGAGAAGCTCAAGCGCCAGCAGCCCGATATCTACATCGACGTCGATGTCGATGCTTTTCACGTGCTCGAGTTCCACCGCTTTCGCGAGATCCTCGCCGCCGCGGCGCCGGCAAAGGACCTTCTCAAGCGCAAGCTCGACCTGCTCATGGCCAGCCACACGGTTCCCGCTGCCGAGCCGGTGCCCGCCATCACCGATCAGTCACCGCAAGCAATGGAGACGCCGCCGCCCAAGCGCCGCCGTCTCTCGCTTGGCCTCAAATCGCGCAAACGCAAGGAATGAGCATGGACGCGCAGCCCCTCTCCAGCCCGTCTACGCGTCCGACTGTGGCGCTCGCTCTTGGCGGGGGAGCTGCACGCGGTATCGCGCACATCGCGATGCTCGAAGCCTTCGATGAGCTCGGCATCCGCCCCAAGGTTATTGCGGGCTGCTCGATCGGCGCCGTGATGGGCGCCTGCTACGCGGCCGGACTGTCGGCAAAGGACATACGCGCGCACCTTGCGCCGCTCGTCGTCGGCCGCAGCGCTGTCGTGAAGCGTATCCTCGGCCATCCATCCAAGCTGTTCAAGCTCTGGAGCCCGCGCTATCCGACCATCGTGGACGGGCCGACGCTCTTGGAGATCCTCCTGCCCAAGGCGGTCAATACGGACTTCGCGCGCCTCTCCATCCCGCTGCATCTCATGGCTGTCGACTACGCCACCATGGAGTCGGTCGTGCTCAACAAGGGGCCGGTCATCCCCGCCATCACGGCAAGCTCGTCACTGCCTTCGCTCATGCGGCCGGTGGAGATCGACGGTCGCGTGCTGTTCGACGGCGGCTTCGCCAATCCAACGCCGTTCGACGTCGTCCAGGATCAGGCGGACGTTACCATCGCCGTCGATGTCGGCGGCCGGCCCGACCTTCGCAGGCCGGTTGCCTCTCACGGGAAAGAGGAGCTGTGGGACGGCGCCTTTTTCGCGCTCTTCAATGCCATCGTGCGCGAGAAGGAAGCGCGGCGCGCGCCGGACTTGATGCTGCGCCCTGATGTCGGGCTCTACCGCACCATGGATTTCCCGAAGATGGAGGAAATTCTTGCGAGATGCGCGCCCGAGAAGGCGCGCCTGAAACAGTTCCTCGCCGAGCGTGTTCTTGGCAGTGCCGCTCAGGGCACATCGAGCACGATGTAATCGTCCTCGATACTGACGTTGAACGTCTCGGCCTTGTACGGCCCCTCGACGACACTTGCGCCGGCCTCGACCGCGACCGGAAACTGCATGAGCCGCATGCGCCGGGGATCGCAGTATGAGCGCCCCGTGCGCACGTCGAACTCCCACTGATGCCAGGGACAGCGCAGGATCTCGCCCTTGCGCTCATACTGATAGTCGCCAGGGCCATCCGAGCGCACGAGCCTGGTGAGGAGACCGCCGCACAGGCTCGCGCCCTTGTGCGGACACTTGTCGGAAAGCGCGAACAGCTCGCCTTTGATGTTGAGCACCACGATGTCGCGGTTCTCGACGCTGACTTTCTTGCGCGTGCCGGGCGGCAGGTCCGCAGCGCGGGCCACGACATGACGGGTCACGGTCTCGAATGCTCCAGCGTTCGGGCCTGCACTTTGCGCGGCATCAGTTCAGCCGGAAAACCGACTTCCCGTTCTCGGTAACGATGCGGCGGTGCTGCTCGGTGGTGACGCCGGCCGGGAACGCGCGGAAGGGATCGTCGAAATCCCAATGCGGGTAGTCCGAGGCGAACAGCAGCTTGTCCCAGCCGATCCAGTCCATGATGTCGAGCACGTGGCGGCGATCGTCCGGCTCTTCCATGGGCTGCGTCGTGAAGTACACGTGATCGCGGATGTACTCCGAGGGGCGGCGCTTGAGATGGGGCACTTCACTCCGCATCCGCTCGAAGACCTTGTCGAGCCGGAAGGCGAGCGCCGGCGCCCAGGCGAAGCCGCCCTCGATCATCACGACCTTGAGCTTCGGGAAGCGCTCGAACACGCCCTCGATCACGAGGCTCGTCACGACCGTCTGGCACGAGGTGGAATGCCCCGCGCCTTCCTCGATGTAATACGAGGGCCAGCCGGCGCCCGAGACCGGATGCCCGCTCGTGCCGAACACGTGGAAGCCGATCGGCAGGTTGTAGCGCTCTGCAGCCTCGTAGATCGGCCAGTAGCGCCGGCTGCCGAGAGGCTCCGAGGAGCGTGTCAGCAGGAATACCTGCCCGAAATCCGTGTCGGCGCCGCAGCGCTCGATTTCCTTCGCCGAGGCGACGCCGTCCTCATAGGGCACGACGAGGCCGCCCTTGAGCCGCTTCTCCGGGCGCGTGAACGTATCGCGCTGCCAGTCGTTCGTCGCCGAGCACATGGCGGCTGAGAGCTCGAGGTTCATCTCGCCCTGGCCCGTATTGCCGAGCGGCCCGAGAATGCCGTGCTCGACGCCATAGGCATCGAGGTGCTGCTCCTGCATGAGCCGGAGGGACGAGCCGGGGCGTCCACCTTCCTCGGGCCAGGCATCGCGCCGGCAGGCGAGCGGCGCCGACTTCGGATAGGGCTCGCCGTTGGAGCTGCCGTGCTTGCGGCGCATCCCGTACGTTTCGTAGTGGTCCCACCAGCGCTTGCTCAGGTACGGCTTGAAATCGGCCATCGAGCGCACGGCCGGGTGAATATCGCCGTCGATCACCGCAAGGCGGTTCGGCGCGGCGCTGCCTTTGCCGTTGGCGGTGGTGATCGCGGGGCCCATCGGGTCGTCAAGCGGCATGAGAGCCTCCTAGTGTGGTAATTCCGAAGTCCGCCACCACATCGCGGCGGGCGTCGGAGGCGGACTTCGGAATTTGAACCACACTAGAGTCATAGCTTTGCTAGTGTGATTCAGATCGAGAAATTCGTTCTGTACCGTGCCGCGACATGTGACGAATTTCTCGATCATCACACTAGTCGCGCGTAGGTTGCGAGAGGATTGTCGATCAGGATCTTCTTGCGGAGCGACGCGTCGATGCCGACCGGCATCATCTCGTCGTTGTCGAACTGCCAGTGCGGGAAGTCGCTCGCAAAGAGCAGCATCTCATCGGATTGAAGCTGGTCCATGAGCCGCCCGACGGTTTCGCCCGAAGCCGGGGCGTCGAACGGCTGGATCGTCAGGCGCACATGATCGCGCACGAACTCGATGGGCGAACGATCGATCCACGGCACTTCGAGGCGAACGCCGCGCCAGAATTTCGAGAGCCGCCAGAGGTAGGGCCCGATCCACGTCACGCCGGACTCGATCAGCACGAGCTTCAGCTTCGGGAACTTGACGAACACGCCCTCGGCGATGAACGAGCCGAGCTGCGTGTGAAAGGCGAGCGACTGCGCGGCGTAGTCTTCGAGGTAATAGCTCGGCCAGCCGGAGCCGGTCGTCGCGTGATGGTAGCTCGAGCCTGCGTGGATGCCGATCGCGAGGCCGTGCTTCTCGGCAGCCTTCCAAACCGGCCAGAAGTGGCTCTTGCCGAGCGGCTGCTCGCCCATGGCGAGCGCGAGCACCTGCACGAAGCGCTTGTCGGCAGCGCAACGCTCGATTTCCTCGACGGCCAGTTCCGGGTTCTGCAGCGGCAGCACGATCGAGGCCCGATAGCGCGGATCGCGGTCGAGCCATTCGGCGCGCATCCAGTCGTTGACGGCGCTGCAGAAGGCGGCGGCCATGTGCTCGTCGCGGATGAGCTGGACCGCGTAGAGGCAGTTCAGGATCGAATGGGCAAAGCCGTGCCGGTCCATGAGCGCAGCAGCGGTGCGTCCGGCATCCGTATCGGCGCGCGCACGGCCTTTGGCCTTGTCGGCGCGCCAGTCAGGCCGCAGCGTGATGGGCGCATTCGGCGGATAAGCGACCGACTCGAACGCCGTAATGCCGCGCACGTCGACGGTCTCGCGCCAGTACTCGTTCATGTGCTTCTTGAGCGCATCGATGTTCGGGACGTGCGGATGCACGTCGCAGTCGATGGCGCCCTTCCAGTCGGCCGACCATGCGCGTCTCTCCCACTCGGCGGCTTCGGCCGCTCTCGCCCATGAATCCACAGCACTAATATTTCACGCAAGGGCAGTGATGGCTAGTGCCGGAGGGGCCTATTTGAGCGGTCCTGCAATGCATGTGAGGGTGTCCGATCGCGCCTTTGGCGCGAGCGAGGCCACGGCCTCGCGCTCCGTCCGGGGGACACCCCCGGATCCCCCGTCTTTTTGAGATTTTATCGCATCAGGTTTCGCGATCCGCATCCGCACGTTCCAGGCGCCAGCGCACGATGCTCTCGCCGGGCGTCGCGCCGCGCAGCACGATTTGCTGGCTGAGCCGGGGCCCCGAGTAGTGCGCGTAGTCGAAGCTCTGCTCGAGCACGAGGGCTGCACCCTCGGCGCTGAAGCGCCAGTGACGGCCGTCCAATGTCTCGATGTGCGCCGTCCCCGCGGTTTCACCGAGCCGACAGAGCGTGTCTGGATGCAGGTGAAAGTGGATCGCAAATGGCAGGTCGCGGTTGAGCCGAAGCGTGCCGCTCGGCGCCCCGAGCCGATCCTCGCCTTCGACGCGCGCGCCATTGGCGGAAATGAACAGCCGGCGTGTGTAGCGTGGGCCGAAATCTTTGACGTAGCCGTCATGGCTCGCCCGCACGCCGGATCCTTCGGGGCTCGTGCTCACACCATAGCGGACCTCGCCCTGCTGGCGGATGGGCGGCGCGCCTGCCCACTTCTCCAGGAGCCGCGCCCGCACGAGCCGGGATGAGGAGCGATCGGCAAGGCAAAGCGTGTTGTGGCTCGCCGTCGCGCGCGAGGCGGCGCGCATGGCTTCATGTGCCTGGCCGGGCGAGCCGCAGTTCGCAAACAGCAGGCATGTGCCGACGCTCAGCTCGAAGGAGAGGCAGCCGGCGTGCGCGTGTCCCGCAAGCTCCAGCGGCGGCGGCGCACCGACATCCATGATCAGCACCGTCCCCCCATGTTCGAGGCGGACATAGCGGGACTGCAGCATTGCCGGCAGCGGCGCATCCGGGGCGGGGTCGTAGGCGATCACCGTCGCAAGGGCATCGGCTTCGGTTCGCCCCATGCCGTTGAAGCGGGCGAGTGTGCCGTTGCCGAGCCGCATGGCCTTCAGGAAGGCGATCATGCGGTCGATGGCGTCTACCAGGGCACGCGGTGCAGCGCGCCCGCGCGCGACGTAGCATTGGCGGAGCGGCATGAGATCGAGCAGGATCTCCACCGGAATGCCGGGATTGCGGCTGATGTGCCCGCCGTCCGGGAGGATCTGGCGATTGAGCTCATCGCCGAAGAGGCGCTGCATGCGCCGCAGTTGGCGGTCATGGCCAGCCACACAGAGGTCCGCGAGCACGAGCGCGGTCAGCGTGAGCAGGCGCTCGTGGCCAGCGGGCGCGTCGCGCCAGGAAGTCGCGAGAAACTGGATCTGCTGGCCGAGGCTGTCCGTCGTCGCTTCATAGGCGCGGGGTGAAACGCCCTCCAGAATGAGGCTCGCGTGGCTTATCCACGAGATGATCCGGCGTGCGATGACCGCGTGAGGATCTGTCCGCGGGAATGTCAGGGCATTGCGCTGGACCCATTCCGCGACGAGCCGGCGCGCCATGGCATAGGCCGCATCGCTGTTTGCCGCGCGCAGGTCGCGCAGCCAGCCAAAGCCATTGAGCTCGCGTGCCCAAGCTGGAGACGGCGGCAGCAGGGCAAAGGGAGAGTGCCCGTTGAGATCGACGATGGCGCCCCCGAGCCCGAGCTGGCCGGCTGCCAGCTCTTCGAAGAGGCTGGGATCGGGCGTGCGCAGGTCCGGCGGGACGATCAGCAACTCATCGGCGATGCCGGGCCCCGCAAGCCAGCGCAGGGCCCGTGTGCGCATGGCGCGGCTCAGAGCGCGGCGACGCGTGCGCGCCAAGGCGAGCCGCGCCAGATGAAGGCGCTCGCCCGGCGTCAGCTTGATCATCGACCTCGTTCCGGATGCCATGATCCCCCCAGTCGCTCGGATACCCTTATCACCACAATGATGGCAAGGCGGTGAGGAGGTCCGCCGCTCAGCCTTCGAGATCCGACTTGAGGCGGTCCAGCATCTCGACGCTGCGGGACGCGTAGGGACCGATCCAGCGGTCGTGAATATGCTTGATCGGCAAGGGGTTGAGGACGTTCCAGCGGACGCGGCCCTGGCGCCGCACGATCACGAGGTCGGCATCCTCGAGCACCTTGAGATGTTGCATGACCGTGCAACGGTCGAGGGCCGGGAATCGCGCACAGAGCGCGCCTGTCGTCTGCGGGTCGTCCTTCAATGCATCCAGTATGGAGCGCCGCGTCTGGGCAGCTAGCGCCTTGAAAATGCGATCGGCCGAATCGTCGGTTGACATGTTATATAAATATAACATGATGGGCAGGCGTACAAGGAGGATGCCCCATGGAGCTGAAGTTCAAGGTTGCTGCGCATATCGCGAGGCCGGTGTCGGAAGTCTTCGAGGCGGTCGCCAATCCGGCCGAGCTCTCCCGCTACTTCACGACGGGCGGCGCCAAAGGCCGGCTCGAGACCGGCGCCACGGTGATGTGGGATTTTCACGACTTTCCGGGTGCATTCCCGGTCGAGGTCGTCGAGGTCGTGAAGGACCAGCTGATCGTGCTGCGCTGGGAAGCGAACGACGGTGCGCCTTCGGACGGTGACGCCGCGGTGACAGCCTCGGCCGGATACAAGACGATGGTGACCATGACCTTCGAGGCGCTCGAGGACGGCCGCACGCTCGTCTCGATTGCAGAGGAAGGCTGGCGCGAGACGCCCGGCGGTCTCAAGGCCTCTTACGGCAACTGCCAGGGCTGGACGCAGATGCTCTGCGCGATGAAGGCGTACATCGAGTACGGCATCAATCTGCGCGAGGGCATGTTCAAGTAGAAGCGTTGAGGCTGGCGCCGCCGCTTAGCGTCCGCGACCACCGCCGCCACCACCGGCGCGACTGCCGAAGGGTCCAAAGCCGCCGCGCCCGGCGCCCGGGACGTGGATCATGTGACCACCATGTCCGCGGCCGCGGTGAAACTGGCCGCGTCCGCGCCGGCCGTCGACGATGTAGCCGCCGAGGCCATAGCCGTAGTAGCCGTCGTAGTAGCCACCATCGTAGTAGTCGCCGCCGTTGCCGCCCGCGTTCTCCGAGTACTGATACAGATACTGGTGCTGGTTGACGGTGATGTTGCGCTCTTCAATGGTGAGGTTCAGCGGCGTCTTGCCATCTGGATTGATGATGACGTGGCGCTCCGCCGGCAAGGCGCGGTACACGCGAACGCCTTCCTCGATCGTGACCGATGCACCATAGAACGGGCGCGTCTCGATGCGCGTGAGAGAGGCTGCTGCTGCGGCTGTGGCGCCGCCGAGCAGCAGGGCGAGGCTGAGAAACGAGGTGGACAGCAGCGCGCGACGCATGATGGTACAACTCCGGCAGGAACGCATTCGGGGGCTATACTACCCGAGCCGTGAAGATCTTCTTAAGAATTTGGTAACGATGCTTAACGTTCGTCGGCCTGTGTAGCGAGCACGCACGTGCCGGCAGGAAGGCTGAAGCCGCGCAGCAGTTCGGCGAGGCTCATGGGCTTTTTGCCGGCGCGCTGCACTTCGATGAGGCGGACGGCGCCGGTCGCACAGGCGATCGTGCCGGTGTCATCGAGGAGAGTGCCCGCGGCACCGGAGCCTTGGACCTGTGTCGCGCGAAGCACCTTCAGGCGTTCGACGCGGCCCTCGTGCCGTACTTCGAAGTAGGCCCCGGGCCACGGCGAGAGCCCGCGGATCTGGTTGTGCACTTCGGCGGCAGATCGAGCCCAGTCGATGCGAGCTTCGGCCTTTTCGATCTTGGCGGCATAGGTCACGCCGTCCGGCGGCTGCGGCGTGCACGCGAGCGTGTTCTTCTCGAGAGCCGCCAGCGCCTCGACCATGAGCGCAGCTCCGCGCGCGGCCATCAGATCGTGCAGCTCGCCGGCCGTCATTTCCGGACCAATGGCGATCGGCGCGGTCGCGCAGACGGGACCTGTATCGAGGCCTTCGTCCATGCGCATGATGCTGGCCGCCGTCTCGGAGTCGCCGGCCATGACCGCGCGCTGGATGGGTGCTGCGCCGCGCCAGCGCGGGAGCGCCGAGGCATGAAGATTGAAGCAGCCGAAGCGCGGCGCGTCGAGAACAGCGCGCGGAAGAATGAGGCCGTAGGCGACCACGACAGCGGCATCGGCCCGGTGCGCCCTGAAAGTTTCCTGCGTCGCCGGATCGCGGAGCGTGCGCGGCGTCAGAACCGCTATCCCCGAATTGTCCGCAAATTTGTGGACGGGTGATTTCTGCTCGTGCATCCCGCGCCCGGCAGGCCGCGGCGGCTGGGAGTAGACGGCTACGACCTCATGGCCCGCCTCGGCGATCGCCGACAGCGTCGGCACGGAGAAGTCCGGCGTGCCCATGAAGACGATGCGCAGCATGTCCATTGAGCTCCAAGAGCGCCCGACTGAGCCAACGGCCGTCACTCAGACCGCAGGGCCGTCCTTCGCCTGCTTGCGGAAGCGGCGGACGATCATGTCACGCTTCAGGCGGGTCAGAAAGTCGATGATCAGCTTGCCGTCGAGATGATCCATCTCGTGCTGGATGGCGGTCGCGAGCAGACCGTCTGCCGTCAGCTCCTGGCGCGCGCCCGTCCGGTCCGTGTAGCGCACGGCCAGTGATGATGGCCGCTCGATCTCGATCCGCACATCGGGAATGGAGAGGCAGCCTTCCTCGTGCACGCGCATCTCGCCGCCGAGTGACAGGATCTCAGGATTGATCATGGCGATGGGCTGCTTCTCGTCGTCCTTGTCGCTGACGTCGAGGACCAGCAGACGGCGCGGCACGCCCACCTGCACGGCGGCGAGCCCCACGCCCGGCGCCGCGTACATGGTTTCCAGCATGTCGTCGACCAACCTATTCAGCTCGTCGTCGACGCGTTCAATTGGCGCGGACGGCTGGCGGAGAATGGGGTCGGGGAGGATAATGATCGGTAGCTTGGCCATGCCGCTCAGATAGGCAACCGCGCCGTGCTGGTCAATTGTCATTCCGGTCGTATGCTCAGCATCCGGGACGGCATTGCGCTCGGGCCCCGACTGGGCTACCTGCTCGCAGGATCGATCCGGCAACTGCCAATGCGAGGAAAGGGACGTGTCTGAGGCCTTCGTGCTCGGCTGGGAGGAATGGGTCGGCCTGCCCGATCTGGATCTGCCCGCGATCAAGGCGAAGGTCGACACCGGCGCCAAAACCTCGGCGCTGCACGCCTTCTTCGTCGAGCCTTTCGGATCCGCATCCCGCCGCATGGTGCGCTTCGGCGTGCATCCCATTCCGGGCCGCAATGACGTCAAGGTCATTTGCACGGCCGAGGTGATCGATCATCGCGAGGTGACGAGCTCGAATGGCGAGAGCGAGATGCGCTATGTCATCCGCACGGCTCTCAAGCTCGGCGAGCGCACGTGGCCGGTCGAGCTCACGCTCGCCAACCGCGAGACCATGAGCTACCGCATGCTGATCGGCCGCCAGGCCATCCAGGACGACATGCTCGTCGATCCTGCGACGTCCTTTCGCCAGCCGCGCCTCAGCTATCGCCGCTACGACATTCCGACGCGCACGGCCGAGGATCGCCGCCCGCTCACCATCGGCCTTCTCACGCGCCGTCCCGACAATGCCACCAACCGGCGCATCCAGCGTGTTGCCGAGCGGCGGGGGCACAAGCTCGTCATGGTCGACCGCGACCGCGTCTCGCTTTTCATCGATACAAACGAGCCTGCGATCCTGCTCGATGGCGAGACCGCGCCGCATTGCGACGCGCTGATCGTGCGGCCTGGTCGCGGCACACCGACTTTCTCAGCGGCCGTGGCGCGCCAGTTCGAGACGCTCGGCGCGGTCGTCATCAATGGACCCGATGCGCTGCTGCGCGTCTCCGATCCGCTCGCGACGCGCCAGCTTCTCGCGCGCGCGGGCATTCCTGTTCCGGCCGCTGCCGTCAGTAGTGCTGTGACGAATCCAGACGCCGCCGACCGGCATCTCTTCGCCGATGGCTTCAGCAGTCATGCGCTGGGCCCGCTCGTTCGCCACACGATCGTCGGCAACCGTGCCGTGGCGGCGATGTCGCGCACGTCACGTGAACGCGATGACATCCACGCCGAAGCCGAATGGCGCACGGACGACGCGGCGGCAATCGAGGTGACGCGCGCCGTTGCCGAGCGTGCAGCGCGCGTGCTCGGGCTCGAGCTCGCAGGTGTTGACGCGATCGCCGGGCCTCAGGGGCCGATCGTCGTCGGTGTGACGGCATCGCCCGCGATCTCGCTCGCCGAGCGCGTCACAGGCGCGGCAATCTCCGAGGCGATCGTCGTGTACCTCGAGCAGACCGCGCGGCCGGTTGTGCGCGTATGAGGCACCCCACTTCCCCTTCTCCCCGTCCTTACGGGGAGAAGGTCGGGATGAGGGGCGGCCACATTTGCTGACGTTAGCGTATGCCGCCGCCCCTCACCCTAACCCTCTCCCCGCAAGCGGGGAGAGGGGATGATGGTCGCGAGCGGCTTGCCCGAAGTCCACAAAAACCGGGGGTTCGGGGGTGTCCCCCGAGCGGGTT
>ERZ778022.1938-NODE-1938-length-23965-cov-4.083438_pt1 | contig 23965 bp, 20 predicted proteins | sample MGYA00375752_ERZ778022 | MGnify/ENA primary metagenome ERZ778022 (study PRJEB29350, sample SAMN05389826) | bioreactor metagenome | isolation source: Thiocyanate bioreactor | place: South Africa: University of Cape Town | collected 2014-04-04 ...
TAATAATGATGCTGCCGCAGGCATTTTGTTAAGCATAGAAAAACAATCAGAGCATCCGCTGGCCGAAGCCGTTGTAAACTTTTTGCAGGGCAAACAAACGGCATCCATTTCAGCGTTTGAAAGCATCACGGGCAAAGGCGCAAAAGCCAATTTCGAAAACCAAACCTATTATGTCGGTAATAAAAAACTGATGTTTGAGAATAACATCGGCATACCCGATGAATTGCAGGCGCAGGCTGATGAATGGGGCCGTCAGTCAAAAACCGTGATATGGTTTTCCGATAGCAAACAGGCATTATCCATTGTTGCTATTGCAGACAAAATAAAAGACAGTTCGGTGGATGCAATCAAAGAATTGCAGGCATCGGGTATTGACTTGTATATGCTTACCGGCGACAATGAAGCTACGGCAAAAGCCATTGCAGAACAAACGGGTATCCGCCATTACAAAGCTGAAGTATTGCCGCAACACAAAGCTGATTTTATTAAAGAACTACAACAGCAGGGCAAAACCGTTGCAATGGTAGGCGACGGCATCAACGACAGTACCGCACTGGCCACCGCCGATGTAAGCATAGCAATGGGTAAAGGTTCAGACATTGCGATGGATGTAGCCAAAATGACCATCATTTCATCAGACCTTACTAAAATACCGCAGGCACTTCGTTTATCGAAGCAAACCGTTGCCACCATTAAGCAAAACCTGTTTTGGGCGTTCATCGACAATCTTATTGGCATCCCGGTTGCAGCAGGTATTCTTTACCCAGTCAACGGGTTTTTATTGAACCCCATGATTGCAGGAGCAGCAATGGCATTGAGCAGCGTGAGTGTGGTAACCAATAGCCTACGCTTAAAATGGAAGAAATAAATCTTACAAATTAAATACAAAATTCTACAACGGTTCTGCATGATAAGGTTCGGAACTTTGTAAACTAAAACAAGTAAAAATAAAAATAGCGAAATGAAATTCAAGACAAACATCAATTGCGGTGGTTGTGTATCAGCAGTTACACAAACGCTTGACACAGTGGTTGGTGAAGGCTATTGGAAAGTGGATACCCAGAACCCCTCCAAAATCTTAACAGTAACAAACTTGCAAGTTTCAGAAAATAAAATTGTGGAAGCAGTTCAAAAAGCAGGTTATAAAATTGAAAAGACAGAATTTTAAAGGTTTTTCAAAAAAAAATTCTAACTTTGAAATCGTAATGTTACAGAAGTGAAAAAATTTACCGCAGCAATATTAGCATTAGTCTTTATTTCCAGCTCAATGGGGATGACGGTACATATGCACTATTGTATGGATAAATTAGTTGCAGCTAACCTTTGGCATTCGGATAAAGATGGAGATGCTTGTAGCAAATGTGGTATGGAAAAAACCGATAAAAAGGGTTGCTGCAAAGATGAGCACAAGGTTATCAAAACTGATAACTATCAACAATCGATTGTAACTCTCATACCAGCGTTAGATGCATTTTCTTTAGCGCTACCGCCTCAAAACTTTTTGTTTGAAACCGTAGTGCCGTCTAAGGTTACGCAATTGCCTAACAGCAATGCTCCTCCTGAACGAAGTACCGTACCCCTTTTTATTCGCAACTGCGTTTACCGTGTTTAGAATTATTGTATAACTGCCTTTGTGCAGTGTAGCCGCTATCACTTTGTGATGCGGGTTTTTTATGCGTTTTATTTTTTTATACAATAATTCTTTAATAATGAAAAAGATATTTTTGACCCTTGGGCTTTTAATTGCTGTATTCATAAACGGTAATGCTCAGCATAACCATTCCCAACATACAACTGCAAATTCACAAGCAAAAACTGCTGTAAAGCCAAACCTAGCAGCAGAACAGGTACTTGCATTGTACTCACACTATATCGGTATAAAAGATGCGTTGGTGGCAGGCAGCCAGCAACTGGCAGCAACTCACGCCAACAGCCTTTCGCAAACCGCTTCCACTATTTCTTACCGCGACCTTTCCGAAGGCAATATCAATGCATTGCGTAAAGATGCGTCCGCTATTGCTGATGCAAAAGACCTCTCAGTGCAGCGCAAAGCCTTTTCCAATCTTTCTAATAATATATCAGCATTAGCAGAAAAATTTAAGCTAAGCGATAAGCCTCTTTATCAACAGTATTGCCCAATGGCAAAGGGTTATTGGCTAAGTAATGAAAAGGAAATCCGCAATCCCTATTACGGCAGTAGTATGCTTACTTGTGGTACTATAAAGAAAATCTTCTAAATCTATTGCATATGAAGCAATTAAAGGTGCTGGTAATGGTTGCCTTCTTAATTCTGTTGGCAGCCTGCAATAATTCAGCGAATGAAAAAGGGAGAATGTCTTCCCGCGGTCATAACAGTATGACTGCTAATACACCATCAAAAAACGGTTCTATTTCAAAATACGAAATTGGCGACCCTGTTCCCCACAAATTTTATGAACGAAGAGCAAATACTCGTTCCTGTAAATGGCAAAGATTATTATGGATGTTGTGCCATGTGTAAAGACAAGTTAGTAAATGACTTGTCAGCAAGAACTGCAATCGACCCCGTTACAAATAATAGAGTGGATAAGGCCGATGCTTTCATAGCAATTGCCGGCGATAAAGGTGTCGTAGCATATTTTGAAAATGCACAATCTTTCAAAAGATTCTTTCAGAAAAAATAAACAAAATCAATTACAAAAATCAAAAAAATGAAACAGTTATTTATCGGCCTGTTGGCCATCTCCGCAATCCTATTTGCTTCCTGCAATTCCAACTCAGATAAAAATAAAGACCATTCGGAAATGCAGCACGATATGGAAAATATGAAGAATATGCCGATGGAGGAACTTTCCGTAACGCCCACTTCAACTAATGCCAAATTCAGCGAAGTATTTGCCCATTACCAGCACCTCACCTTCGCCCTTTCAAACGATGATAGTAAGGAAGCTGCAAACGGTGCAAAAGCAATGGGCGAAGCCCTTGCTAAGGTGGACAAGTCGGGCTTCACAGCAGACCAGCAGAAGAACTATGCAGATTTAGAAGCGGATATGAAAGAGCATACAGAACACATTACAGCCAATGCAAATAATATTGCCCACCAGCGGGAACATTTGGAAACACTAAGCAAAGATGTGTACGACCTCACCAAAGCCTTTGGTGCAGGCAAGCCGATGTACAAAATCTTTTGCCCAATGTATAACGATAACAAAGGAGCATATTGGCTGAATGATTCCAAAGAAGTCAAAAATCCCTATTTCGGAGAAAAGATGCTTACATGCGGTGAGATTGAGGAAGAAATAAAATAAAAAATAAACTACTATGGTTCAAAAGATAATTGAACTTTCTCTGCGTAACAGGTACATCGTATTACTGCTTGCGGCTGCGCTCTTCATTTGGGGTATTTCTGCGGTGAAAAATAATCCGATAGATGCGATCCCGGATTTGAGTGAAAACCAGGTGATTGTATTTACCGAATGGATGGGGCGCAGCCCGCAGATAATTGAAGACCAGGTTACTTTCCCATTGGTAAGTAACCTTCAGGGAATACCAAAGATTAAAAATGTACGAGGCACATCTATGTTTGGGATGAGTTTTGTTTACATCATTTTTGAGGACAATGTAGATATATATTGGGCCAGAACAAGGGTTCTCGAAAGGTTAAACTATGCCCAGCGATTACTACCGCAGGGTGTTACACCCACGCTCGGACCCGATGGTACAGGAGTCGGCCATATCTTTTGGTATCATTTGGATGCTCCCAAAATGGATTTGGGAGAACAGAGGGCACTACAGGATTGGTATATAAAATTAGCCTTACAAACGGTTCCGGGAGTGGCTGAAGTGGCTTCATTCGGAGGCTTTGAAAAGCAATATCAATTGGTAATTGACCCCGTGAAATTGCAATATTATAGTGTTTCCCTTATGGATGTAATGAATAAGGTAAAAGCCAATAATAATGATGTGGGTGGCAGAAAATTTGAGATGTCGGATATGGCCTATATCATCAGGGGGCTTGGGTATATAAAGACGCCAGGGGATATAGAAAATGTCGCTTTAGGAAATTATAATGGCATACCTATACGCGTAAAAGACATTGGCACTGTGCAGATGGGAGGAGATTTACGCTTAGGAATATTTGACGTGGACGGCGAAGGTGAGGTTGTGGGTGGCATAGTTGTGATGCGCTATGAAGAAAACGCGGATAAGGTAATTAATGCTGTCAAAGAAAAAATGAAAGACTTGGATAAGGGTTTGCCAGAGGGCGTAAGTTTCAAGACCTCTTATGACCGAAGTGTTCTTATTGAAGCTTCTATAGACAATATCAGGTTCAAGTTAATTGAGGAGATTATTGCCGTGGCGCTCATTGTCATCATTTTTCTGTTTCATTGGCGCAGTGCATTTAGCATCATTATCCAAATTCCCATTACCATAGCCATTGCATTTATCCTGCTCAATGCCTTCGGCCTTTCTTCGAACATTATGTCATTAACAGGTATTGCCCTTGCCATTGGTGTTATTGTCGACAATGGAATTATCATGTCAGAAAATTCCTATCGCAATCTTTCAGTTTGGCAAAACCAAAATAATTCAAAAACAACTACAAATGAAAAGGAATTGGATTAGCGGGCTCATTCTAAAGAAAGCTAAAAGAAAGAACGATTATAAAAAAATCCCCGAAGATGTTCGAATGAGCATTATTGAACGTTCTTGCAAACAGGTTTCCAGGGGTGTATTTTTCTCTACAGTCATCATCATTACATCATTCTTACCGGTATTCCTGCTAACGGGTCAGGAAGGGAAGTTATTTCATCCGTTAGCATACACCAAGACCTTTATCATGGTCGTGGATGCACTGCTTGTATTGACGCTTGCACCTGTTTTGATATCATTTTTTATGAAGGGCAAATTTAAAGATGATAATAAAAATCCAATTAACAGAGGGCTTGAAAGGATATATGAGCCATTAATAAGATGGTGCATGAAATGGCGGAAAACTGTTCTTGGTATCAATTTGGCTGCGCTGATTATAAGCATTCCATTAATAATGAGTTTAGGGAGGGAATTTATGCCCCCACTCGATGAAGGTTCACTGTTATTTATGCCTGTTACGCTCCCGGATATTTCCAACTCAGAGGCTAAGAGGCTTTTGCAAGTACAGGATAAAATAATAAAATCTGTCCCAGAAGTTTCCCATGTGTTGGGTAAAGCAGGAAGGGCGAATACCGCGACCGATAACTCGCCTATCAGCATGATTGAAACGATTATTCTTCTCAAACCCCAAAAAGAATGGAGAAAGGGCCATACAAAGAATGACATTATAAATGAACTGAATGCAAAGCTTCAGATTCCTGGTATCACTAATGGCTGGACAATGCCAATCATTAACCGGATAAACATGCTGTCAACCGGAATACGAACGGATGTTGGCGTAAAAGTGTATGGTCAGAATCTTGACAGTATTTATTCCCTATCCCAAAAAATAAAGAGTCAATTAGCAGGTATTGACGGAATTAAAGACATGTTTGTAGAGCCAATAACCGGTGGCAAATATGTTGACGTAGAAATAAACCGGGATGAAATTGGCCGCTATGGATTAAGTATTGATGATGTAAATGCAGTAGTAGAAAGTGCACTAGGTGGAATGAAATTAACAACTACAATCGAAGGAAGGCAACGCTTTTCAGTAAATGCCAGGTATGGGCAGGATTTCAGAAACAACATAGAGGCATTGAAGCGACTGTCTGTTCAAACTATGGAATTTGGTTCTATACCATTAAGTGCGATAGCAAACATACAATTGTCGGATGGCCCGCCAATGATAAATTCAGAAAATGCCATGCTAAGAGGAACTGTGCTGTTTAACGTTCGTGAAAGAGATTTGGCAAGTACGGTGGAAGAAGCAAAGGAAAAGCTGAACCAGATGATGGGTAAAATGCCAAGCGGCTATTTTGTTGAATGGAGCGGTCAGTATGAAAACCTTATCAGGGGCGAAAAAACCATGAAGATGATTCTGCCAATTGTGCTGGTAGTTATTTTCCTGTCGATGTATTTTGCTTTTCATTCTTTTCGTGAAGCCTTTTTTAATTTAATTAGTATTCCGTTTGCACTAATCGGTGGTGTTTTTATGATTACCATTTGGGGGGTCAATCTTTCTGTAGCGGTTGCTGTTGGTTTTATCGCATTGTTCGGATTAGCTGTTGAAACCGGCATCGTCATGGTAATTTACTTGAATGATGCTATGCAGCAATTAGTTGCCTTAAAGGGGAATAGCAGAGAATCAATAACCAATAAGGACCTCAAAGAGTACGTGATTTTTGGTGCTTCTAAAAGGCTTAGGCCTAAAATAATGACAGTTTGTGTTACGCTTTTCGGGCTTGTTCCCATCCTATGGAGTCATGGTGTAGGCAGCGATATGATGAAGCCCATCGTACTTCCTATGGTGGGTGGCGTATTTACATCAGCCATTCATATTTTATTAGTAACACCAATTATTTTTTTAATGCAAAAAGAATGGGAACTAAAAAAATTGGGGAAAATAGATGTATTAGATGCGCATCATTAAAAAATCTAAAATGAAAAAAATTGCAATCATAGTAATTATTATTCTGTCACAGTATTCAATCGAGGCACAAGTCATGTCGCTAAATGAAGTTCTGGATACTGTTACTTTAAGACACCCAGTGGTACAGATGTATGATAATGAGATTCGTTCAATGGATGAGGCGGCTAAAGGAGCAAGAAGTTGGATGCCGCCAACCCTTGGGGTGGGCCAATACATGACGCCCTATAATGTAAATCTCTGGCGAAGAAATGGTGAGATGAAAGGTATGGGGTCTGTAATGCTTTCCGGAGAGCAAATGTTCCCAAACAAAAGAAAGCTGGATGCTAATGAAACTTACATGAGGGCTATGTCCGGTGTGGAAAAAGAAAAAAAGAACAGAGACATTAATGAATTAATTCAGGATGCCAAGCTACTCTATTATGAATGGATGGTACTACAAAAGAAATTGACAGTGGTTTATGAAAATGAAAAGCTGCTCGATTTTATGATAAAGAATGCTGAAATAAGATACAAAAACGGCCTGGATAAAATCAGCGCTTATTACAAAGCTAAGGCGGCGCTTGGCTCTACAAAGAATATGCAATTGATGTATGAAAACGACATTAAAGAAAAGCGAATCCGGCTCAATGCTTTGATGGGGAGAAGTGTTCTAATCAATTTCAACATTGATACAAATTACTATTTCAAAGACTATTCTGGTTTTGTTTTCGATACAACACTGTTTTTTGAAAACCGAAGTGACCTCAGAGTCCTTGACAGGGAAATCAATCTTAGTTACCTAAAAGCTGAAACTGAACGCCAAAGTTTGAGACCGGAATTTGGCATAAGATACGAAAATATGATTGGCTTCGGTGGTCAGCCAGTCCAGTACTCACTAATGGCGATGATGAAAATGCCCTTTGTAAGTTGGGCATCAAGGATGAACAAAGCCAACATAGAAAGTTTGAAATGGAAAGCCCGTGCCACTCAGTCACAAAAAGAAATGATGGTAAACGAATACAGCGGGATGGCTTATGGGATGCGAAATGAATTTGAGCTCAAAAAACGACAGTTGGCCTTGTATGAGGAGCAAATCATTCCTGCATTAAAAAACAACTATAAAACTATGCAACTCGGCTATCAACAAAATACCGAAGAGCTTTTTATGTTGTATGATGCCTGGGAGAAATTGAATATGACCCAACTTGAATATTTTGATATTCTTACCAAAGCCCTGGAAATGCAAGTAACTATTGATCGATTAATTGAACAAAAATGAATAAAATAATTATTCCGCTGCTCCTGGCAGTTATTATGATTTCATGTACAGAGCGAAAAGACCCTCATGCTTATCACTCTGATATGCAGGAAAAAGCCATGTACACATGCCCTATGCCACAAGACTCTGTTTTTAGTGACAAACCCGGAAAGTGCCCCAAGTGTGGAATGGATTTGGTGAAAATGGAACACGACAAACATGATGCGATTTATACTTGTCCGATGCATCCGGAAGTAGTATCTGATAAACCAGAAAAATGTCCAATATGTGGGATGGAACTTGTAAAAAAAGGCGCTACTTCAGAAAATAATGACAGTCTTAATTTGGAAACATTATTAAGGCCAACCAACGAATTTGTAATTTCAACCGTGCCGTTAATTGCAATGACTACAGAGGAAATTCCTGTTGAAATTGATGCATACGGACGGGTTGAATATGACACGAGAATGATTGGCAGTATTTCTTCAAGGGTTGAGGGAAGGATAGAGAAACTATATATAAGGCATAGGTATCAAAACGTCAGAAAAGGTCAGCGGATAATGGATATCTATAGTCCGGAACTGTTGACCGCTCAACAAAACCTCTTATTCCTTTTGAAAAATGACAACCAGAATCAAATGATGATTAACGCATCGAAGCAAAAGCTGCTACTACTCGGTATGTCCGCATCTCAAATTCAGGAAATCATCCGGAATGGTAAACCAGTTTACAATATTGCGGTTTATAGCAATTATTCCGGACATATCCATGATGCTGGTGGAACAGCATTGATGAATGTAGTTAATTCTTCGGCTACTATGACCACCATTAGTCCAAATACGCTGGAACTATCAATCAAAGAAGGTATGTATGTAAAAAAAGGGCAGACAGTTTTAAGTATTTATAACACTGGAAGAGTTTGGGCTTTGTTAAATGTTTACGCTGAAGATATCAGCACAGTCAAAAAAGGATTAAATGTTGTAATTACACCTGAGACGGCACCTGATAAAAAAATCAGGGGTACGGTGGACTTTATTGAACCGTTTTTCAGGGAGGGGAATAAAACTCAAACTATTCGGGTGTATTTTGATAATAGCCGTCTAAGTATTCCCGTGGGAAGCCAGGTACGTGCAAAAATTTTCGGTTCGCCGCAAAAAGGCAACTGGTTACCCAAAGAGTCAGTGGTTTCTTTGGGGATGAACAAAGCTACATTCCTAAAATTAAATGGTGGATTTGTTGCACATCGTATAAAAACAGGTTTGGAACTTGGGGATAAAATACAAGTTATGAGCGGACTTTCTGCGGACGATTCTGTGGCGGTTAATGGTCAATATTTAATGGACAGTGAGAGCTTTATTAAAATAGCAAATTAAACAAAATAGTCATGAAGTATTTTATAATAATTTTAGCCGCATTGTTCTTGATTGCCTGTAAGGGAAAAAATCAGGAACACGCCAATCATGATATTTATTATACCTGTTCTATGCACCCTCAGGTAGTATCAGATAAACCTAGCAAATGTCCGATTTGCCACATGGACCTCGTGCCCGTTGAAAAACAAGAAAATCCGGACCCCAATGCATTGGTCTTAAGTGAATCTCAAATAAAATTGGCAAATATTCAAACAGACACGATTGGATTTGGAAATTATGGAGATAAAATTACGCTTACCGGAGTTCTTAATTTCAATCAATATAATATGCAGTCAGTCAGTTCCAGGGTTATGGGGCGGGTTGAAAAACTTTATTACAAAAGCATCGGGACTTTTATTACAAAGGGTGCCCCGTTAATGGAAATATATAGTGAAGAATTGAACAATGCCAAGCAGGAATATTTGCTTGCATTGGAAAGGAAAAAAACTTTTTCCGCTGATGTCTCTATTGATTTTGACCAGTTGTTAGAAGCAGCAAAACACAAATTATTACTTTGGGGCATGACAGAGAGCCAGATCAAAACACTCAAAAGCGGTTCAAAAGCGACACCAAACACAACTTTTTATAGTACAGCTTCAGGTTACATAACTGGCTTAAATATTGCGGAAGGTGATTATGTTATGGAAGGTAGTACCATCATAAATGTAGCTAACCTCTCTACTCTTTGGGCCGAAGCTCAGTTATACTCATCTCAAATACCAATTATAAACAGGAACAGTATGGCGATTGTGCAAATCCCAGACATGGGCAATCTGGAAATAATGGGTAGAATAGATTTTGCCAACCCCGAAGTTGTTCCTGGGAGCCGGATAAATCTTTTGCGGGTTTCAATTCCTAATTCAGGTAACAAATTGGCGCCAGGAATGCCTGCATATGTTATTTTGAAAAACCCGGAAAGACATGTTCTCAGTCTTCCAATTGATGCGGTAATAAGAGATGGAAAAACGGCTGTAGTGTGGCTTCAAACCGCGGACAAGACATATAAGAGTAAGATGGTAGAAACTGGCTTAGAAACTGACAATAGCATAGAAATTAGGCATGGTTTAAAAGAAGGAGATATTGTTGTCACCTCCGGGGCGTATCTGTTAAATAGTGAGTACATATTCAAAACCGGTGCAGACCCAATGGCTGGTCATGATATGAATAATATGTGAGTTTTATGAAATTCAGAAAAAGAATATTTTATTTTTTTATCATCTTTTTGGTGGCTGTGCAATTCATCAGGCCGAGGAGAAATACGGGTGTACCACCCATTCCCCAATCTTTCATTGATACATTTCTGCCGAATGATACAGTGCTGAACTTGTTGTCCAATTCCTGTTTCGATTGTCATTCAAACAATACAAAATATCCGTGGTACACCAATGTTCAACCTATTGGGCGGCTTATGGCAAACCATATAAATGATGGAAAAAAAGAACTGAATTTCAATGAATTGGCAGCATTGAGCCCCCGCAGGCGAAATTCAAAATTTAAAAGTATTGCTGAGCAAATACAACAAGATGAAATGCCTTTAAAATCATATCTCTTAATCCATAGAAATGCAGCACTCAACGAAACAGATAAAAAGGTTTTAATCAATTTCTTTCAATCAAAAATCAATAACAATTAAAGCCAATAAATATGAAAAGTACAATGCACGAAAAACATAATACCCAATCGGGAAAACCCACGCAGTCCCATTCAATACAAATGGAACACAATGGCCAATACAAAAAATTGCTTTGGATGATGATTGCTTCCTTCATCGCGATGTACATTTTGATGTATGCAATGGTGGATAGTTTCCCTAATGTAATTCCCAATTTCAACCAGTTTTATATGGCAGGTTTAATGAGCGCCCCAATGCTGATTATTGAGTTATTGCTGATGGGCAAAATGTATCCAAATAAAAAACTGAATACTATCCTCATTGGAGTTGGCATTGCCTTACTTGTGCTCTTCTTTTCACTCATTAGAACGCAGGCAGCCATTGGCGACAAGCAGTTTCTAAAATCAATGATACCACACCACGCAGGCGCAATACTGATGGTGGAACAAAGTAAATTGAGCGACCCCGAAGTGCAAAAGTTGGCAAAAGATATAATTGATGCGCAGAATAAGGAAATCAATTTTATGAAATCAAAAATCAAAGAATTAGAAAACAAATAAACAATGTGGAAATCCATTTTTAATTTTCTCAAAAGCATTGTCACAAACCGAAAAAGTTGCTGTAAATAAAATACTATGCAAAAATATACTTGCCCAATGCACCCGCAGGTGCTTAAAGATGAACCAGGCAAATGCCCCCTTTGTGGTATGGCATTGGTGCCGTTGGGCGGTGGCAGTCAATCCGCAGGGCATTCTCACAAAATGCAAGACGCCGATGCACACGGCAGCCACGCCGCAGAACACAATACACATAATGCAGATAGCTACAACAAACACGAAGGGCACCATACCCACGACTTTCTGAAAAGATTTTGGGTAAGCCTAATTGTTACTATTCCCATATTGGCACTATCGCATATGATACAGAATTGGTTTGGGTTTAGTATTAGTTTCCCGGGTGATAAATACGTACTTTTTGCTTTAGGCACATTCATATATATCTATGGCGGAATGCCTTTCCTGAAAGGAATGGTGGGCGAAATAAAAGCCAATGCAATTGGAATGATGACTTTGGTTGCATTAGCCATTACAGTTGCTTATGCGTACAGCGTGGCGGTAGTGTTCGGCTTGCCCGGTATGGATTTCTTTTGGGAGTTGGCTACGCTTATAGTGATTATGCTATTAGGACATTGGTTAGAAATGCGTTCTCAAATGGCAGCGTCCAAAGCTTTGCAATCCTTAGTGGCATTATTGCCAAATGATGTAACGGTAGAGCGAAATGGGCAAGCAACTAAAATACCTATCAGCGATTTAAAAAATAATGATACCGTAATTATTAAGCCCGGCGAAAAAATTCCTGCCGATGGGTTAGTTATTGAAGGAAGTTCCTCTGTAAATGAAAGTATGCTCACGGGCGAAAGTGTTCCGGTAAAAAAAGAGGTGGATACAAAAGTAATAGCAGGTTCTATCAACGGCGATGGTGCTTTGCGGGTGAAAGCAACAGGCGTAGGAAAAGAAAGCTATCTCAATAAAGTTATCAATTTAGTTTCCGATGCGCAGGCAGCAAAATCCAATACCCAAAACCTTGCCGATAAAGTGGCTAAGTGGCTTACATTTATTGCCATTGCAGTAGGCATTGGCACATTTGCTTATTGGTACTTTACAGGCGGGAGCTTATCTTTTGCTTTAGAAAGAATGGTTACGGTAATGGTTACAGCCTGTCCTCGCGCATTGGGTGTGGCTATTCCTTTGGTAGTAGCTATTTCCACTACATTATCTGCCACCAATGGTTTGCTTATCCGCAATCGTACAGCTTTTGAAACCACAAGAAAATTAAACACCATAATTTTTGACAAGACAGGTACGCTCACCCAGGGCTCTCACGCAGTGCAAAGAGTAATTCCAACCGCAGGTTTTTCCGAAATTGAAATACTACAATATGCAGCCGCTGTACAGCAAAATTCTGAACACCATATTGCCAAAGGCGTTTTAAAAACGCTGAAAGAAAAAAAACTGCCTTTGTGGAAGTCGGAAAACTTCAAATATATGCAGGGCATTGGCGTTTCAGGTACAGTCAACGGAAAAAATATTATTGCCGCAGGTCCAAATTATTTCACTCAAAATAATTTGCCAATACCAGCAATTCCTACTGAAATAAATCAAGATGCAGAAACGGTAAATTTTGTATTGATTGACAACCAGCTTGCAGGCATTATCACATTGGCAGATACTATTCGGGAAGGTGCGCAGGAAGCAATCAATCAATTAAAAGAAATGGGCATTAAGTCTTTTTTGCTCACAGGCGATAATGATAAAATTGCAGCCGCTGTAAGCAACCAATTGGGTATGGACGGCTATTTAGCAAATGTGTTGCCACACAATAAGCAGGAAAAAGTGAAAGAATTTCAAGCCAAAGGCGAAATAGTGGCAATGACAGGCGATGGCGTAAACGATGCCCCCGCATTAGCACAAGCCGATGTAGGCATTGCAGTGGGTTCGGGTACTGATGTAGCTGCTGAAACAGCCGATATTATTTTGGTAAACAGCGACCCAAGAGATGTGGTAAAAATGATAGATTTTGGCAAACGCACTTACAGCAAAATGGTACAAAATCTTATTTGGGCAGTAGGCTATAATGTGGTGGCTATTCCATTAGCAGCAGGTATTCTCTATCCAAAATTTGTCCTTAGCCCCGCAATGGGTGCAGTCTTAATGAGTGTAAGCACTATTGTAGTAGCAATTAACGCAAGCCTTTTAAAACTTAATAAAAAATAACGAATGAAATATATACTCACAATAATGCTTGCATTTGCATTTTTATTGAATGCAAGTGCACAAACGACAAAAACAATCTACACCTGCCCAATGCACCCCGAAGTGCAGCAGGCTGCACCAGGCAAATGCCCAAAATGCGGAATGGATTTGGTAGCAAAAAAAGTGACTGTAAAAGCAGCTGCAAAACCTGTTCAAAATCCACCGGCAAAAAAACCTGCACCGAAGGCAGCACCTACAAAAAAGGATATGCCACCAATGAAGGATATGCAAAAGCCCACAGCCGAAATGCAGCACAATCAAATGCCTGCAATGCCTGAAGCTGATGTAAAATATACTTGCCCAATGCACGCCGATGTCGTTTCAGATAAGCCAGGCTCTTGCCCTAAGTGCGGCATGGATTTAGTGCAAAAGAAAAAAGAAAATAATGAAAACAAATCCCACCAGATGCACCCCGATTTTAGTGCAGATGAAAATGCGGATAAAATTTCTTTTCAAGGCAAAACAGTCCGCTACGATTTGTATGTAACGGATACAACGGTAAATTTCACAGGCAAAAAACGCCACGCTTATGCCATTAATGGTCAAATTCCAGCACCTGTTTTGTACTTCACAGAAGGCGACACAGCCGAAATTTATTTGCACAATCGCTTAAAGAAGGAAGAAACTTCCCTGCATTGGCACGGTGTAATATTGCCCAATTGGGAAGATGGTGTTCCCTATCTTACCACTAAGAGAATAGGTCCAGGCGAAACCCATTTGTACAAATTTAAAGTAGTGCAAAACGGCACTTATTGGTATCATTCACACAGCGGTTTGCAGGAGCAGGCAGGCTTGTATGGCACATTGATTTTTCGCAAGCGAGATGATGGAGCAATGGAAAATAAATATGCCGCCGTGTTGCCATTAATGCTTAGCGAATGGACAGATGAAAAGCCTAATCAGGTGATGAGAAGGCTTCATACTGCCAACGATTGGTATGCCATTAAAAAAGGAAGTGTACAGAGCTACGCGGAAGCCATAAAACACAATGCCTTTGGCACAAAATTAAAAAACGAATGGCTACGGATGAAAGCAATGGATGTAAGCGATGTGTATTACGATAAATTCCTGATTAATGGAAAGCCGTCAAGCGGCCAGCCACAATTTAAGGCAGGTGATAAAGTAAGGTTAAGAGTGGTAAATGGCGGTGCTTCCAGTTATTTTTGGTTGAATTACGGCGGTGGAAAAATTAATGTAGTAGCCAGCGATGGCAACGATGTAAAACCCGTTAAAGTAGATAGGCTGATTGTGGCTGTTTCCGAAACCTATGATGTAGAAGTAACCATTCCCGAAAATATGAGTTACGAATTTAGAGCCACACCAGAAGACAGAACAAAACACGCTTCCATTTGGTTAGGAAGTGGAATGAAAATGCCTGCACCCGACTTGCCCAGATTGAATTATTTTGAAGGAATGAAGATGATGAACGATATGATGAAGATGAACGGCGATATGAAGGATATGGGTATGAATATGAGCCTGCAAACGATGGATATGAACCAGGTAATGTATCCCGAACTGCACGGCAGCCAGCCAATGAAACACGATATGGGAAATATGGAACAATCTGCAACACCTCAAGACCATTCAATGCATAATATGGCTTCAACAGATACCGCTAAAATCCAAGACCATTCAATGCACCCAATGCAACAATACACTTGTCCAATGCACCCCGAAGTGGTATCCGATAAACCCGGCAAATGTCCTAAGTGCGGAATGGATTTAGTACCAAAAAAGTCAAAAGAAAATGAAAACGAAAAAATGGATATGTCCACTGTAAATGGTATTCGCACTTTAAATTACGATTTACTAAAATCACCCGAAAAAACAGCCTTTCCGACCGATGCACCTGTTCATAAAATTCATTTCACATTAGAAGGAAATATGAACCGTTATTTATGGTCGTTAGATAATAAAACTGTTTTAGAAACCGATAAAATAATGATTAAAAAAGGCGAAATATTAAGGCTTGTCCTAACCAACAATTCAATGATGCGCCACCCAATGCACCTGCACGGTCACGATTTCCGAGTAGTCAATTCCAATGGCGAATATTCACCGCTAAAAAATGTAATTGACATATTGCCGATGGAAACCGACACCATAGAATTTGCCGCAAATCAAGATGGAGATTGGTTTTTCCATTGCCACATATTGTATCATATGATGGCAGGTATGGGCAGGATTTTTAGTTATCAAAATTCAGAGCCAAATCCCCAGCTACCCAATAAAGCCGAAGCGTGGCGCTTGTTCAAAAAAGATAATAGAATGACAGCATTCAAAGCACAGGTAGGTCTTGAAAGCAACGGAAGCGATGGCGAATTTATGTGGATGAGCCACAGATATGCATTGAACGGAGATTGGCACATTGGCATAAAACCCGAACACGGATATGAAGGCAGCCTCCTATTCGGCAGGTATTTAGGCAAAATGCAATGGGCATATCCCTACATTGGTGCACAATACAGATACAAACCAAAGAGCCACGGCATTGAGAAAAATCTTTTCGGGCAGGAAACCATTCATAAAAATTATTGGGCACCCGTTGCAGGTTTTCAGTACACATTACCGTGGTTAATTGTAGCCGATGCAAGGATTGATATGTACGGAAAAATTCGCTTTCAGCTAATGCGTGAAGACATTCCCATTACCCCTCGTTTACGCTTCAATTGGATGGTAAATACCGACAAAGAATATATGGTAGGCTTCCGCTACATTACCACAAAATGGCTTGCCTTGTCCACCCATTACGATAGCGATATGGGCTATGGTGCAGGCATTACGATAATCTATTAAACAAGTAAAATCAAAAAAATAGAATGCAGGTTTCAACGCCTGCATTTTTTATTATGGGCTTCCCCTACGGGTCGGGCTATCCGCTACAAGTCCGCCACAAGGCAAACGCACAAACCTTCAGCAGGCTTTTCGCTACTATCCCTAAGCCGTAAAAAAAAATTTGCTGCAAAAAAGTAGCTATCGTAATATTGCAATGTATTACACAACAATGGGCATTACAAGAACAGATATTTTCAACAAACAGCAGAATGATTTAGCCATAACGCTAAAGGCTTTGGCGCACCCAGCCCGTATTGCCATTTTGCAGCACATAATCAAGCAGCAGGCTTGTATTTGCAACGATTTGGTAAACGAAATTGGTTTGGCACAGGCTACTATTTCCCAGCATTTGAAAGAACTCAAAAACGCAGGTATCATTAAGGGGAGCATAGAAGGCACCAGCGTTTGCTATTGCATTGATGAAATGGTTTGGGAAAAAATCAAAAAGCAAATGGAAGGTTTTTTCAATGCCAATGTCGGTACTACAAAATGCTGTTAGCATTTTTTTTGAACTTATTAATCGTAATAACACAATATAACAATTAAACAAACACAATATGCAAACCAACGAACAAATCAAAGAAATGGTAAGGCAGAAGTACAGCGAAATAGCCGTGCAGGATAAAGCCGTTAATGCAGCCTCTTGCTGTGGCGCAGGCGGTTGCAGTACCGAAGTGTACAACATTATGAGCGAAGAGTATGATGAACTCAACGGCTATAATAAAGATGCCGATTTAGGTTTGGGCTGCGGACTTCCTACGCAATTCACACAAATTAAAAAAGGCGACGTGGTTGTGGACTTAGGCAGCGGTGCAGGCAACGATTGTTTTGTAGCCCGTGCCGAAGCGGGGGATACAGGCAAAGTGATAGGAATAGATTTTACCGAAGCAATGATTAATAAAGCCCGTGAAAATGCTGAAAAATTAGGCTTCAACAATGTAGAGTTCCGTCAAGGTGATATTGAGCAAATTCCAATTGCCGCTAATGCCGCTGATGTAGTAGTGAGCAATTGCGTAATGAACCTTGTTCCAGACAAACCCAAAGCTTTTGTCGAAGTATTCAGGATTTTGAAGCCAGGCGGGCATTTCAGCATATCGGATATTGTGCTTACGGGCGATTTGCCAGAAAGAATTAAAAACGCAGCAGAAATGTATGCGGGTTGTGTGGCCGGTGCCATTCAAAAAAAAGATTACCTCAATATCATAACTAACGCAGGTTTTACCAACATTCAATTGCAAAAAGAAAAGCCAATCATAATTCCTGATGATATTCTTTCAAACTACCTCAGCAAAGAAGAAATCGCTGTTTACAAAGCCAACAAAAACATTATTTATAGCATTACCGTTTATGCCGAAAAAAACACCAACAACTGCACACTAGGAAGCGGTTGTTGTTAAAAAGTCAAACAAAAGAAAATGAAAAATATTTTAGTGCTTTGCACAGGAAATAGTTGTCGCAGTCAGATTGCACACGCATACCTGCAAAAATTTGCAGGCGATAAAGCTACCCTTTATAGTGCAGGAGTAGAAGTACACGGCGTTAATCCCAAAACTATTCAAACACTGAAAGAAGATGGTTTAGACATTACCTATTACACTTCCAATCATATAAGTGAGTACAAGAATATCCCCTTTGATTATGTAATTACCGTTTGCGACAATGCCAAAGAAACCTGCCCATTTTTTCCAACCAATGCCGTCAAACTGCACCACAACTTTCCCGACCCTTCAAAGCATAAAGGTACTGATGAAGAAATAAAGCAGGAGTTTGCCAAAGTGCGTGAAATGATAAAAAATTATTCAAAAGATTTTGTACAAAAATACCTCTGATGTCAGCAAATAATTGTGCGCCTGCATACGAGCGAAAACACCTTTCCTTCCTTGACCGCTATCTTACACTATGGATTTTCCTTGCAATGGCCGTAGGTGTGGCTATCGGCTATTTCATTCCTTCCGCACCCACATTCATTAATTCCTTTTCCACAGATACCACAAACATTCCGTTGGCAATAGGTTTAATTTTAATGATGTATCCACCCTTTACAAAAGTGCGTTACGAAAAACTCAAGGAAGTTTTCAGCAATACTAAGGTGCTTTCTGTTTCCCTGTTGCTGAATTGGGTTATCGGCCCTATCCTTATGTTTATTTTGGCTATTACATTTCTGCACGATAAGCCAGAATATATGATAGGATTAATCCTTATTGGTTTGGCAAGGTGTATTGCAATGGTTATTGTGTGGAATGAATTAGCTGATGGCAACCGAGAATATGCAGCAGGTTTAGTAGCAATCAACAGCATATTTCAAGTGTTGCTTTACAGTGTGTACGCCTATGTTTTCATTACGGTTTTACCACCTTTAATTGGTATCAACAGCACCGAAGTAAATATCACAATGGGCCAAATTGCAGAAAGCGTAGCTATTTATTTAGGCATTCCGTTTTTAGCAGGTTTCCTAACAAGGTTAGTTTTAAGAAAAGCAAAAGGCGATGATTGGTATAACAATAAATTTATTCCAGCAATTTCACCTCTTACATTAATTGCCTTACTATTCACAATTGTTGTAATGTTCTCTCTCAAAGGCGAACTCATTGTAAACATTCCAATGGATGTGGTTCGCATTGCTATTCCGTTGGTAATATACTTTGCAATTATGTTTTTTGTTAGCTTTCTTATTGGCAAAAAAATGGGAGTAGATTATAGCCGCAATGCGTCTATTGCATTCACAGCTTCGGGCAACAATTTTGAATTAGCCATAGCAGTTGCAATCGGCGTATTCGGTATCAACAGTGGTCAGGCATTTGCAGGCGTTATCGGTCCATTAGTAGAAGTTCCCGCGTTAATTGCATTGGTCAATGTAGCGTTTTGTTTAAAGAAAAAGTAGTATGATAAAAAAGATATAGCCATTCAATAAAAGCTATTTTTTTAGTCCTTACAACATTCGGCGAAGCAATCTCTTTCTACCTTTAATGTTAGGATTTCGCAATACAAACGACTTACTATTCTGAAAAGTTGTTTATTTTTTCCCTATGAAGTTTTTTGCAGCGATAATGGCGTTTGAAGTGTTATTCCTTTCCGTTCAGCCTGCATTTGCTTTATTTTCCAATATGCAAAAAACGGAAAGCTGTATCAGTTGTTGCCGCAGCGACAATGTTGCTGCAAAAAAATAGCAGCCTGCCAGCATGCCCTTCGACGGCAATTGTAACCCCTTCCAAGCCTGTAGTAGCTGTGTTGGTTATCTCATACAATTTACAACACTTTCATTTTCTGAACAATCTGTTAAGGGGTTAATATTGCCATTCTTGGCACAAAAGAAAATTTCACAATTTCCACCAAAATTTTGGCAGCGGCATAAAATTGCATAATACTTTATTCACATTACCAACAGCCCCTGTTGGTTTGCATACTACGCAAAAAACTTGCGTAGCTTAGCTTCTAATATATACAATAAATCATAAACAAAATGAAATATATTTTTTCAATCATAATGGTATTAGCGGCTATCACGATTTCGACAAAATCTTTTGGGCGAGTAAACGCCGACACATTAAAAACCGCAGCAATCAAAGTAAGTGGCATATCCTGCAACGGCGATAGGCCATTAAAAAGAAACTCATAAACAAAGACGGTATTGATGAAGTAACCTTTACTGAAGCAAAGGGCGGTGCCGTAACCTTCACCGTAAAATATCATTCTTCTGCAACAACAGAGAAAAAAATACGTGAATGGATTGAAGGAGCGCCAAGTTGCGACGACCCAAATCTATTTCCGTATAAAGCAAAAACAATTTTTCCCAGTTTTTTCCCAAGTTTTTTCGAAGCAAAATATTTTCAAAAATTAAAACCCAAACTATTTTTGAAGTTACTTTATTTTGACGTATTATTTGCCAAAGGCTAATAGTCTATCTGAGAATTCTTTTTTTGTTTCCATTTCATAGTCACCCAGATAGATTTCCGTTGTCGTCAGACTTGCGTGACCCAACGCCTCCTTAATATATTCAGTTGTAGCTCCTGATTGCTTGGAATGTGTGGCATAGGAATGACGGCATACCATATTGTTAGGTTTTTTTGATAACCCTACTTCTTCACCAATGGCAGCCATTCCATCAGTGATAAATTTCGTTAATGTTCTAACACGACTATATTGTTCCATCACACCCATAGATGTTTCTAATACAGGAAAGATATAATTATCCGGAGTCCTATGCTTATTACCCCATTTTTCAATGATAGTTTGCATATCGGCATTGATATAGGCAGTAATTATTATGGGATCATCCTTCATCGAACGCTCTGTTTTTGCCCGGATAAAATGAAGAAACTCCCCATCAATATTTTCATATTTCAGGTAGGCCAAATCTTTGGGGTTCATACCGTTCCCGAAATAACAGAAAAACCAGTAGGCTTTTGCTCTTTGGATATGTTCTTCTTCAGGCTCGAATTTATGTAATAGTTGTACTTCGGCCCGTTCTAATGATCTTTTTGCCTTCTTTGCCGTCGGAATCTTGTATTTCTTTTTTCCAAATGGATAGATATCTCCTTTCACTGTTTCCTGATTAATCGCCTCGTTAAATACCGCACGTAAAGACCGCAGCTTTATTCCTACTGTCGCTTTGGAACATTTATTGTCGTGGATCATCCACCGTTCAAACTGTATGAGGTACTCTTTCGTAATTGCGGATAATGGAATGTTACCTCTGAACTGTTTCAATGATGTATAAGCATCCCGATAACTTAATGCAGTTCCAATTCTGCCCTCCATTAATAAATTCTTTATATAGCTGATGAATGTTACTGCAATATAATCAAGAGCGGGGCTTACTTCATTAAAGATTGGGAAACGATCTCTATAGGATGAAAAGTCAAATTTATCTGCTTCTTGCCTCTGTTCCTGAACCGACTCTATTGCGACAGCTTTTTTTAATTTGCTTTTGCGTTCTTTAAATATCGGATTCCTCATAATGAACTCTTTTTCAAAACGATCAAAATCGAAAGGATTAATCTTTTTCGCCTCGATAGCAGCATCCCTCTCTAATTCTTGCAATGACGCTCTTACTTTTTGTAGGTCATCACTTATTCGGGGTGCTAAAAACTTGTTGTAGTCCTTCTGGGTAAGATTATATATGGTAGGATAATATTCTTGTTTTCGGTTTACCGTTACTCTTAATTTGGCTGGATAAAGATTTTCTTTTTTTACTCTCCTTGTGTCTAAAACAATTGCAATACTAACTGACATAGCTTAAAGATTTTTTGTTAAAAAAAATCTCCATTTGATTTGCATACATATTTGCATACAATCAGCGGTTAAACGGGGTATTCATCCGTATTAACGAAGATAACAAAATTCTCATTTACGATTGATAATCAAACGATTAAGTGAGGTTTGATTAAACCGAATTTAAATAGATTCGGTTTTCTGTCTGACTTAAAATCCTGTGGGCAGCAATGTCCGTGCGGGTTCAAGTCCCGCCCGGGGCACAATTGGCGAAACGAAAGTTTCGCTTTTTTTATGCCCACATGTATGATTTTTTATGTTGCGATGTAAAAGACGCTCCGCGGGGTTATACCGCGGGAGCAAAGCGCCAAATCCTTTATAAAGCCTGCGAAAACCGTAGTAAGTCGTCAAACTCCATATCCACGTAGGGGTTTGGCAGCTTTATTTTTTTTGTGGTTGGAAGATAAACTGTTCTGATCCCAGCATTACGCGCGAACTCCATGTCGGTGATGTTGTTGCCAATCATTACGGATTTGTTGAATTCAATTTCAGAGAAATCGTGTTTTGCGGCTAAAGCCATGCCAGGGTTGGGTTTGCGCATGAAATCTTTGTTATCAATGCCGGCTGCATAATAGATATTATCAATTTTGCCCCCAGCACCTTCAATGCCCTTCAACATTTTTTGATGGATACCGTCTAAATCACCCCGGCTCATAAGGCCTCGACCCACTCCCCGCTGGTTGGTAATTATTAAAATGCGCGCAAATGTTTCGGTGAGCTTTCTAAACAAAGCAGGAGCGCCATTCATAAATTCAAATTCGCCTGCGTTGAAAATATAGCTGCCAACTTTATCGTGATTGATCACACCGTCACGATCTAAAAATAAAGTCCAGCTCTTATCAATGTCGGAAAGATGGAAAGGAGGAAGCTTCAATTCTTCATTAGCGCGGTTAAAATCTTCCGGAATACCTATATCAATAAAATAAGCATCCTGCGGAACGCCACAAAAGTATTTTCCATCAACAAATTTTTCCAGATAGTCTTTTTCAAAGGAAAATTTTGGATGAAACTGATTTTGCAGAAACAGGGTTTTATTAATGAGGTAAACACCCGCGTTAGTCAGTCCTTCATCGTATTGCTGCTTTTCTTTGAAAGATGTGATTTTATAATTCGTATCAATTTCAACTACTCCATACCTGGCGAAATTTTTCATTGGCTTCAGCGCCAGTGTACATTCCGCCTGCGAAGCATTATGTTGTAGCAGGAGATCATCAGCGTTAAATTTAAAAAGCGTGTCGCCGTTAATAACAAAAACATTCTTGGTAGTTGCCTTTTGCATCGCAAAGGCAATGGCACCGCCGGTTCCCAGCGGCTCTTCTTCTATCACATATTCATAATCGAGTGTTTTAAATTCGTTGTTCAGAAAATCAAGAATGGCTTCGTGCCTATAACCCAGGCTAAAGATCAACCTTTGAATGCCCTGCATCCTCAAATAATTAATTACGTGGTACAGAAAAGGCCAACCTGCAACGGGGGCCATACATTTAGGTAAATCCGGAACAGCGTCTCTCAATCTTGTACCAAGCCCTCCCGCTAAAATGATTGCTTCTTTTTCTGTATTTACTTCGTGATGCATATTGGAGTTTTGTGGCGAAATTTACATATAAATTTTTTGTGAACACACAGAACGCAAAACAAAACGGACGCTTTGTCAAAAGTGGTTTAGAGACAGGCTTTTTCTATTGAAGAAAGTGTTTTAAAATTCCGGGTAGGCACTTTGGTAAAATTGGTTTTCAGGCTTTCATATTTGTAAGCAGTTTTTAATTGTGCTAAATGAGAATAGTATAATTTTGCGCCATGAATTTTACAGAATTTGGATTTGACGAGAGATTGATGGAAGGCGTTGAAGCATCAAGATACGAAACTGCAACCCCGATACAGGAAAAAGCAATACCCGTAATATTAAAGGGAAAAGATCTGTTGGCTATCGCCCAAACGGGAACCGGAAAAACAGCGGCGTTTTTATTGCCACTGATCAACAGAATGCTCACTCACCCGGGTAACGGGCAGGGCATAAAAGCATTGATAATAGTGCCTACAAGAGAGTTGGCCGTTCAAATTGCTCAAAATCTGGAAGGGCTGTCTTATTTTACAGGAGTAAGTTCCATTGCTATTTATGGAGGCGGCGATGGACAGGATTTTGTACAGGAAAAGCGCGGGCTTACCATGGGGTCGGAATTTGTGATCTGCACACCGGGGAAAATGATGTCGCACATCAAAATGGGTTATGTGAAGTTT
>ERZ778022.1952-NODE-1952-length-23834-cov-5.261407_pt1 | contig 23834 bp, 21 predicted proteins | sample MGYA00375752_ERZ778022 | MGnify/ENA primary metagenome ERZ778022 (study PRJEB29350, sample SAMN05389826) | bioreactor metagenome | isolation source: Thiocyanate bioreactor | place: South Africa: University of Cape Town | collected 2014-04-04 ...
TATCTAAAACTTGACTTTTTGAAGATAGTTTTAGCAGACTGTCGCCGACCACGGGCGGAGCTGGAGACGAGACATGGCCTTTCTGCCGCAGATGCAGAACAGGATATCGGGATTTTCGGTAAAGAAGGGGCCGCGGCGTCTTTCTCTAAACGGCATCGTCGCCGATCTCTGGGATGTGGAATGCGCGCCGGGCGCGGGCGGCTATTATGTCGGACGCGATCCGCGGCTGTTCATCGCGCTGGAAGCCGAAGGCGACCGTTCTGCGACGTTCACGCTGTCGGAACGCTCCGATCATGTGCCGGCCGCCGATCTGCCGCCCTGCATCTCCTATATCCCGGCCGACATGGAATTGTGGGGGTATGCCGACAACATCCGCTTCGTCCGCCATCTCGACCTGCATCTGGATGTCGAGACGCTGCAGCGTCGGCTGATGGAAGACCTCGACCGCTCGAGCCTCGACGATCCGCGCCTGATGTTTTCCGACGAGCGTATCCTCAGCCTGGCCCGGCTGATCGCTGCCGAATGCGACAATCCCGATCCCCTGCACGAGCTTTATGGTGACGGGCTGGCCATGGCGATGGTCATCGACCTGCTGAAGCTCGGCCGCAAGAAGGAGCGCAAGCGCACCCAGCTTGCCGCCTGGCAGCTGAAGCGGGCGGTGGATTTCATCGAGGCGCATTGCCTGCAGCGCATTCGCCTGGACGAACTGGCCGAGCTGACCAACCTGTCGCAATCGCATTTCAGCCATGCCTTCAAGGCCTCGACCGGCATGCCGCCGCATCAATGGCAGATGCAGGCGCGCATCGAACGGGTAAAGGCGCTGCTGCAGCGTCCGGACCTGTCGTTGACGGCGGTGGCGATGATGGCGGGCTTTTCCGACCAGGCGCATTTCACCCGTGTTTTCCGCAAGATGGTCGGCGTCACGCCGCTGGCGTTCCAGCGTCGGCTTGCCGATTGAACCCACCGGCACAGAAACCAAAAACAAACAATTCGTCGCAGGATCGAACAATCGCCGCTGGTTAACATGATATAAACAGTCATCTTAATTGCAGCAAATATACGGCGGAAATCCCTTACCGTCGATGAGTGCGGGGGCGCAGAGTAGTGATCAAAACGAATGTCTTGCTAAAGAAGGCGCTGCTCGGCAGCGTCGCCATCGCGGCCCTGGTGGCGCCTTCGCTCGGTTTCGCCCAGAGCGCCGGCAACTCTACGGAGCTCAAGCCGATCATCGTCCAGGGCCAGCAGGATGGCGGCGCGACTGCGACCGGTGAGGACACGGCGGAAGATACGGCGACTGGCCCGGTCAAAGGATACGTGGCCAAAGTGACCGCCACGGGCTCGAAGACCGCAACCGATCTCAATGAGATTCCTCAATCGGTCTCCGTCGTCGGCCGCGAGCAGATCGACGACCAGAGCCCCCAGAAAGCCGACGAGGCTCTGCGCTACGTCGCCGGCGTGAATGCCTCGACCTACGGTACGGATTCGGACACCGACTGGATCTTCATCCGCGGCTTCCAGGCCGACCAGACCGGCGTCTTCCTCGACGGCCTTTCGCTCTACCAGCACGGCTTCGGCACCTTTCTGGTGGACCCGTTCTTCCTTGAGCGCATCGAGGTGATCAAGGGACCGAGCTCGGCCCTTTATGGCGGCGCCAATCCGGGCGGCTTCGTCAACTATGTCAGCAAGCGGCCGACGGGCGAACGCCTGCGCTACGTCGAGACGGGCATCAACAATTTCGGCAACGCCTATCTCGGCCTCGATATCGGCGACCAGGTCGGCAGCGACGGTGCGGTCAGCTACCGCGTGACCGGCAAGCTGTCCGGCGGCGGATGGGAAACGGATTATTCGGACGATTTCCGCGGCACGATCGCACCCAGCCTGACCTGGAAGCGCGACGAGGATACGAGCATCACCTTCCTCGGCTCCTATCAGCACATCGACCTGACCCACACCAGCACCGGCTTCCTGCCCTATGAAGGCACGGTGGTCGATGCCCCCGGCTTCGGGCGTATCCCGCACGACCTCTTCTACGGCGAACCGGACTTCGACAGCTACAACCGCAATCAGGCCATGATCGGCTACGAATTCGAGCATACGTTCGACAACGACTGGACCGTGCGGCAGAACCTGCGCTACGCGCGCCTGTCGCTGAAGGAAGACGGCCTGTATGGCTCCGGCATCGATTTCACCGATCCGACCAAGCTCGGCCGCTACCGCTTCGCGCACGACACCGATGTCAGCATCTTCACGGTGGACAACCAGCTCGAAGGAACCGTCTCGACCGGCAATGTCGAGCACAACGTGCTGCTCGGGCTGGACTACCGGTATTATACCATCGATCACGTGCAGGGTTCGGCCTTCCCCGCCTCATCGCTCGATCCTCGCGATCCGGTCTACGGCAGCGTGCCTTCGCCGGTTGCGACCTATCTCGACCAGGATCTGGGCAGACACCAGCTCGGTCTCTACGCCCAGGATCAGATCAAGTTCGGCGACGGCTGGATCGTGACGCTGAACGGACGCTATGATTTCGTATCGACGGATGTCAACGACCGGCTGACGCCGGCCAATTCCGCCAACGACGATGAGGGCGAATTCACCTGGCGCGCTGCCCTGGCCTATGAATTCAAGAATGGCCTGACCCCTTATGCCAGCTATTCGACCTCCTTCAACCCGACGACGTCGACGGACGTCAACGGCGACCTGTTGAAATCCGAAACCGGTCAGCAGTGGGAAGCGGGGGTCAAATACCAGCCTGATTTCATGGACGCCATGATCACCGCTGCCTATTTCGACATCACCCGGCAGAACGTCGTCGGCCTGGATACGTCCTTCACGCCAGCGCGCCCGGCAGCCATCGGCGAAGTCGAAGCGCGCGGGTTCGAGCTCTCGGCACAGGCCAACGTTACCGACGGCCTGAAGGTCACCGGTGCGCTGACCTACCTCGACATGGAGGTGACGAAGGCGATCGGCGGATCGTGGGACGGAACGCCCGTCGGCAATACGCCGATCCAGGTTCCCGACATCACGGCCTCGCTGTGGTTGGACTATTCGTTCCAGAACGAAGCGCTCGAGGGTGCGAGCGTTGCCGCCGGCGTGCGTCATATCGGCAAATCCTGGGCAAACCGGGAAAACACGCTGGAGGTGCCTGCAGCAACCCTGTTCGACGCGGCCATCCGCTACGAGAGGGAAAAATGGGCCGTCGCGTTGAATGTGTCCAACCTGTTCGACAAGGATTACGTCGCGAGCTGCCAAGGCGTCAGCGCCTGCGGATACGGCGCGGGACGCACCTTCATGCTGAAGGCCAGCACCTCCTGGTGATATCGAATAGGGCAATCCATGGATTGCCGATGATGCATGACAAACGAACTTCCGACAAACCCGCCGACATTTCGGCGGGTTTTCTTTTTTGAAATATGAACGAACTCCGTTTACCGTCTACAAACAGAGAACAATCCGTTGTGAAGTGGTGCTCTAGCGGCGAGGCGCCGAACCTATCAATTATTGCCTCAGACAACGGGCCGACCACCGGCCAGAAAGGGGATTGCAATGATTACTCAGATCAAGGGCCTGCACCACGTCACCTCGATGGCGGCCGATGCGCGCACCAACAACGACTTCTTCACCAAGGCGCTCGGCCTGCGCCGCGTCAAGAAGACCGTCAACTTCGATGCGCCGGATGTCTACCATCTCTATTACGGCGACGAAGTCGGCACGCCCGGTTCGGTCATGACCTATTTCCCGTTCCCGCAAATTGCCCGCGGCCGTCCGGGCACCGGCGAAGTCGGCACCACGCTGTTTTCGGTTCCGGAAGGTTCGCTGGGGTACTGGCAGGAGCGGCTGGCCGGTCTCAAGATCGACGGCCTGAAGGCCGACGAGGCTTTTGGCGAAAAGCGGCTGCATTTCGCCGGTCCCGATGGGGACGGTTTTGCGCTGGTCGAAGTCAAGGACGACGATCGCGCACCGTGGACGCATGGCGGCATCGATGCCGATCATGCCATCCGCGGTTTCCATTCCGTATCCATGCGGCTGCGTGACGAAGGCGCCACCAAGGAACTCTTGACCTTCATGGGTTACCAGGCGGTCGAGAGCAAGGATGGCGTGACCCGGCTGATCGTGCCCGGCGGCAATGCCGCCCATACGATCGATCTGGAAACGCTGCCGAGCATCAATCGTGCCGCGCTCGGCGCCGGCTCGGTGCATCACGTCGCCTTTGCCGTCGAGAACCGCGAAAAGCAGCTCGAAGTCCGCAAGGCGCTGATGGATACGGGTTACCAGGTGACCCCGGTCATCGACCGCGACTACTTCTGGGCGATCTATTTCCGCACGCCGGGCGGCGTGCTGTTCGAAATCGCCACCAACGAACCCGGTTTCGATCGCGACGAAGACACGGCGCATCTGGGCGAAGCACTGAAGCTGCCGACGCAGCACGAACACCTGCGGGCCATGCTCGACAAGCACCTGCAGCCGCTTGAAGAGCCTGCCCAGGCCTAGTTAGGAAAGCGATCATGAGCAAAGACAGCTATGTGCACCGGGTGCGTCCCGGTGCATCGGGTGCACCGATCCTGTTTGCCTTTCACGGCACCGGCGGCGACGAGAACCAGTTCTTCGATTTTTCCGCCCGGTTGTTGCCGCAGGCAACCATCGTTGCCCCGCGTGGTGACGTTTCGGAATATGGCGCGGCACGCTTTTTCCGCCGAACGGGGGAGGGCGTCTATGACATGGCCGACCTCGCGCGGGCAACCGACAAGATGGCGGCGTTCATCGAGGCGCACCGCAGCGAAAGCGGGGCCGGGGCCGTGCTCGGTCTCGGCTTCTCTAACGGGGCGAATATCCTCGCCAATGTCCTGATCGAGCGGGGTGTTTTCGATGCCGCGGCACTGCTGCATCCGCTGATCCCGTTTGCGCCGCGCGACAATGCCGGTCTTGCCGGCCGCAAGGTACTGATCACGGCAGGCGAGCGGGATCCGATCTGCCCTCCTGATCTGACGACGGCGCTGGCGGAGTATTTTACCCGCCAGAATGCCGTGCTGGATCTCGAATGGCATGCGGGCGGCCACGACATACGGCCGAATGAGGTGGAAGCCATCGAGCGTCTGGTCGCCGCTTATCGGCAGTGACGACGGGGAGGAAACGGAGCGCTTTTCCGGCAAGAAGGGAAGCGCTCCGCCCGTTCGTTGCCTTGCATTGCCGAACGTTTCGCGAAACAAGGGCTGCATGAGCATTCCGACGACCCATCCCTTCGCTTTCGATCCCACCTATGGCATGACGCTTGCCGATCTTCGGGCGATCTCGCCGCCGGAGGCGCCGGCGGGTTTCGAAGCATTCTGGCAGAAACGCTACCTTCAGGCGCTCACGGTCGATCCGCATCCGGAACTGAAGGCGAGCGAAAGCCGGCATCCCGATTGGCAGGTGCTGGATCTCGGCTACACCTCGACGGGCGGCGTCAGGATCGGCGGCTGGCTGCTCCTGCCGAAGGACGGGCCGGTGCGTCGGGGACTTGTCGTCGGCCACGGTTACGGCGGCCGCGACCAGCCGGATTTCGACCTGGCGGTCGAAGAGACGGCGATCCTCTTTCCCTGCTTTCGCGGCCTGTCGCGCAGCCCACATCCGCCGATCTCGGCGAATGCGTTTTTCCATGTGCTGCATGATATCGACAAGCCGGAACGCTACATCATCGGCGGCTGCGTCGAGGACCTGTGGCTCGCTGTCTCGGCCCTGCTTGCGCTCTATCCCGGGCTCGACGGCCATATCGGCTACAGCGGCATCAGCTTTGGCGGCGGCATCGGCGCGCTCGCCATTCCCTTCGATAAGCGTATCCGGCGCGGCCAGCTGACCGTGCCCACCTTCGGCGACCGCAAGCGCTGGCTCGGCCTGCCGACCACGGGCAGCGCCGCCGCGGTGCAGGCCTACCAGAAGCACCATGGCAGCGTCTTCGAGACGTTGCGCCTGTACGATGCGGCCTGCGCGGCGCGACGGATCACCGTGCCGATGCTGGCGGCGGTCGCCCTCTTCGATCCGGCGGTGGCGCCGCCCTGCCAGTTCGCCGTCGCCAACGCCCTGCCGCAATCAAAATTTAATGAAATCTTCATCCTGGATGCCGGGCATTTCGACTATCCTGGGGCAGCACGGCAAAATGCGGTGCTTCTCGACAGGCTCAGTCTTTTCTTCAAGGCATTATGAATCGCGAATATTTTCGTTGGTACAGCCATCGCCTGAACCGGGACATGGAGTTGCTCGTGTTCGGCCACGCCGGCGCGAAGGTGCTGATGTTCCCGACGCGCGACGGCCGTTTCTGGGAATACGAGCAGTTGGGAATCGTCGCCAGCCTGGCGGACAAGCTGCGCGCCGGCCAGTTGCAGCTTTATTGCATCGAGGGGCTGGCGAACGAGAGTTTTTACGGCCGCCACAGCCATCCGGCCGACCGCATCCGCCGCCATGCGGCGCTTGAAGATTACATCCTCCATGAAGTCCTGCCGTTGATGGCCGAGAAGAATGCGCATGACTGCACCATCGTCCAGGGCTGCAGCCTCGGCGCGTTCCAGGCCGCAAGCCTCGTCTTTCGCCATCCGCATCTGTTCCGCAAGCTGGTCGCCTTTTCCGGCCGTTACGACCTGACGATGAAGGTCGAAAGTTTTGGCGATCTTTTCGACGGTTATTACGACGATACGGTCTATTACCATACGCCGGCGCATTTCCTGCCCGGCCTGCATTGCGAGCAGCGCCTCCGGCACCTGCGCCGGGTGGACATCGTGCTGACGATCGGCAACGGCGATCCTTTCCTCGACAACAATCATCATCTGAGCCGCATCCTGACCGAAAAGCAGGTCGGCCATCGGCTGCATCTCTGGGATGGCCGCGCCCATCGCGGCAGCGCCTGGCGGCAGATGGCGCCGCTTTACATCTGAGCGCCGCTTCGGGGCGACGATGGGTCGTGCAGGAAAATCTTGCTCCTCGGCTTGCGATGCGCTTGCGCCTGCACGATAGTGCCGGCCGAAATCAGAAGCCGAGGATATTCGGCCAAACGGGAGTGCACGATGAGCAATCACCAGAAATTCTTCATCAACGGCGAATGGGTCGATCCGGTGATCCCGGCAACGCTCGACGTGATCAATCCGGCGACCGAAGAAGCCTATACGCAGATTTCCGTCGGCTCGAAGGGTGATGTCGACAAGGCCGTCGCCGCGGCCAAAGCCGCCTTCGAGACGTTTTCCCGCACGACGCAGGCCGAGCGACTGGCGCTGCTGAAGCGTATCCTGGAGGTCCATAACGAGCGCTTCGAAGACATCGCCCAGGCGGTTTCCGACGAAATGGGCGCACCGCTGTCCTTTGCCCGCGACGCCCAGGCCTGGGCCGGCCGCGCCCATATGGAATCGACCATCGAAGCGTTGGAAAACTACGAGTTCAGCCATCAGCGCGGCAAGACGATGGTGGTCAAGGAGCCGATCGGCGTCTGCGCGCTGATCACGCCGTGGAACTGGCCGCTCAACCAGATCGTCTGCAAGGTGGCGCCGGCCATCGCCGCCGGCTGCACCGTGGTGCTGAAGCCGTCGGAAATCGCCCCGATCAGCGGCATCGTTTTTGCCGAGGTCATGGAAGCCGCCGGCGTGCCGAAGGGCGTGTTCAACCTCGTCAACGGCACCGGCCCGGATGTCGGACAGGTGATGTCCGGCCATCCGGATGTCGACATGGTGTCCTTCACCGGTTCGACCCGCGCCGGCATCATCGTCGCCAAGACGGCGGCCGATACGGTCAAGCGCGTGGCGCAGGAGCTTGGCGGCAAGTCAGCCAACATCATCCTGCCGGACGCCGATCTCGAAACGGCGGTCACCAAGGGCGTCGAAGGCTGCTTCGGCAACACCGGCCAGTCCTGCGATGCGCCGACGCGCATGCTGGTGCCGGCCGATCGCCATGACGAGGCGCTGGATATCGCCCGCAAGGCGGCCGAACCCTTCAAGGTCGGCGATCCGAAGTCGGAAGACACCGTGCTCGGCCCGGTCGTCAGCCAGTTGCAGTTCGACAAGGTGCAGCGCCTGATCGAAAGCGGCATCAAGGAAGGCGCCACCGTGGTCACCGGCGGCCTCGGCCGGCCGGAAGGCCTGAATCGCGGTTATTACATCCGTCCGACCGTCTTCGGCCACGTCACGCCTGAGATGACCATCGCCCGCGAGGAAATCTTCGGGCCGGTCCTGTCGATCATCTCCTACAAGGACGAAGAGGACGCCATCCGCATCGCCAACGACACGGTGTACGGCCTTGCCGCCTACATCCAGTCGGGGGATATCGCCCATGCCCGCCAGGTCGCTTCGCGCATGCGCGCCGGTTCGGTCTACCTGAACTATCCGGACTGGGACACCAACTCCTCTTTCGGTGGCTACAAGCAGTCGGGCAACGGCCGCGAATATGCCGATTTCGGCATCCATGATTTCCTCGAAATCAAGAGCGTCGTCGGTTACGAGTCGTAATCGCATCCATCAGTGGCGCCGGCTTCGGCCGGCGCTGCCTCGTCCCTGCCTCGTCCCTGCCGGGGATGATTTCAGCACGCCGCCCGGCCCGAGCCCCTGACACCGAGCGTTGCTTTAAAAGACACACCCGAACGCAATTCTTCTGCAAAGCCTGCCGCCTGCTTGTCGCAACCGTGCGGTGCGGCTAACACGTTGAGGCCTCAAATAGTTTGAAAGCCTTATCATGACGCTGACCGAGCAGAAGCAATATCGCCTGGGCTTGACCTATGTGGCGTTGTCGGCGCTTGCCTGGTCGTCGTCGGGGCTGTTCATGCGGGCGATCCATGCCGACCTGATGACCATCGTCGCCACCCGCGGCATCGTCTCCGGCCTCGCCACCTTCCTGTTCTTCCTCTATCTCGAACGCAGCCGCGCCTGGGCGATCCTGCGGGCCATCCGCTGGCCGACCATTGCCGCTACCTTCTTTTCGGCGGCAAGCATGATTTCCGGCCTCGGGTCGATCTATTACACCTCGGTGGCCGATGCGATGGTCATCTATGCGACCGTGCCCTTCGTGACCGCCGGTGTCGCCTATCTCTACATCGGCGAAAAACCCAGCCGGTCGACGCTGATTGCCGCTTCCGTCGCCATGGCCGGCGTGCTCGTCATGCTGATGGACGAAGGCGGCGGCGGCAGCCTGCTCGGCAAGGGGCTGGCGCTGGTCATGACGCTGACGGTCGCGGCACTTGCCACCATCATGCGCAAGCATCGCGACGTGCATATGCTGCCGGCGATGTTTTCCTCCGCCTGGCTCTGCTCGCTCTGCACCATCTGGTTCGCCACGCCGCTCGCCCTCAGCGGCCACGATGTCGGTCTGGTCGTGCTGTTTGCCGTGGTGCAGAATTCCCTCGGCCTCATCCTCTATACCTTCGGCTCGCGCTGGATTCCCGCCGCCGATGCCAGCCTGTTGACGGCGCTCGAAGTGCCGCTGACGCCGCTCTGGGTGTGGATCTTCATGGACGAGGTGCCGGCGCGCTCGACGATGATCGGCGGGCCGATCGTGCTGCTTGCCCTGTTCGGCCACATCTTCGCGGAGATCCGCCGCAACCGCTCGACGGAGGTTGCGGTCCACGCGTGAGGCGGGCGAATATTTTCAGTCATAAGGCTGAAAAATTTTCCGTTTGACTAAATTTTTTCAATGCGTCACTTCTTCTGCAACAACAGGGGAGCGTGACCGGCGTGGCATTGACCATCCGCGAACTGATACAGCAGGCGACGGACAATCTGACCGCCAGCGAACGCAAGATCGCCGGTGCGATCCTTGCGGACTATCCGTTCACCGCGCTGCAGACCATTCAGGATCTGGCGGCCAAGACCGGCGTCAGCGCGCCGTCGATCACCCGTTTCGTCGCCAAGCTCGGCTGCGGCGGTTTCCAGGATTTCCAGCGGCAACTGATCGCCGAACTGAAGGAGGGCAAGCGTTCGCCGCTCGACCTGAAATCCAGCCAGGTGCCTGTCGGCCATTCGCAATTTCTCGGCGATTATGCCTCGCGCCTCTCCGGCGTCATCGCCGAGATGGCCGAGACGGTGTCGCAGGAGCAGTTCGATACCGTGGCGGCATTGCTGGCCGATCCTGCACGCCATGTTTTCCTGCTGGGCGGGCGGGTCAGCGATAGCCTTGCCGGTTACCTGTCGATCCATCTCCGCCAGATCCGCGCCCGCATCCACCATATTCCCGCCAATCCGGAAATCTGGCCGGATGCGATGCTGCAGATGCGAAGGAAGGATGTGGTGGTTCTGTTCGATTTCCGCCGCTACCAGCCCAATCTTGCCGAGCTGGCGCATCGCATCGCGACGCATTCTCAGGCGACGATCGTCCTTATCACCGACCGCTGGCTGTCGCCGATTGCCCGTGACAGCAGCCATGTCATCGCCCTGCCGATCGATTCCGGCACGGCGTGGGACACGGTGGTGGCGGCAATCGCCTTTCTGGAGGCGCTGATCGTCAGGGTTTCGGAGACGGATTGGGAAGCGACGCAAAAACGCCTCAGCCAGTGGGACGGCCTGCGCCTCGACCGGCCGGTCGAAGACGATATCTAGAAAAGGGGAATTTCGATGCACCGTGAAGACCTGATGGTGGCCTGCACCAACGACCTCGCCGGAAAGACGCGCGGCAAGGCCTTTCCCGCGTCGCAGCTGGAAAAGCGCCAGCATCGCGGTATCGGCTGGACGCCCACCAACGTCCAGATCACCTGCTTCGATTCGATTGCCGACAGCCCCTTCGGTTCTCTGGGCGATCTCGTGCTCATTCCCGATCCGGCCACCAGGGTGGCGATCGCCACCGAGGGCGACGGTGTTCCGCCGGAACAGTTCGTTCTCGGCAACATCCGTTATACCGACGGCCGGCCGTGGGAATTCTGCACCCGGTCGCTGCTGCAGGCGGCGCTCGATCGGCTGAAGCGGGTCACCGGGCTGACGCTGTTCGGCGCCTTCGAGCATGAATTCCAGTTCGGCGGACCGGTGATGGCGCCGGGCAATTCGTTCTCGCTGGCCGGTTTCCGGATGCGCAGGGCCTTCGGCGAGGCGCTGATCGCGGCGATGCGCGCCGCCGGCATCAGCCCCGACACGTTCATGAAGGAACATGGCGCCGACCAATACGAAGTGACGATCGGTCCCAAGGCCGGCATCCGTTTCGCCGACGAGGCCGTCATCCTGCGCGAGGTGGTGCGCAGCACGGCGCTGGCGCACGATGAAACGGTGACATTCACGCCGATCCGCGATCCGGCCGGCGTCGGCAATGGCGTGCACATCCATATGAGTTTCCTGGATGGCGACGGCAAGCCGGCGACCTGGGACCCGGCCGGCAAACACGAACTGTCACCGGTCGCCGGCCAGTTCGTTGCCGGCGTTTTGAAATATCTCGATGCGATCACCGCCATTACGGCGCCGAGCGTCGTTTCCTATCTGCGGCTGACGCCGCATCGCTGGAGTGCCGCCTTCAACAATCTCGGTTTCCGCGACCGCGAGGCCTCGGTGCGCATCTGCCCGGTCTCCGATCTCTCTGATATCGCCAAGGCCGCGCAGTTCAACTTCGAATTCCGCGCCGCCGATGCCACTGCCAGCCCCTATCTGCAGCTTGCCGCCATCGTCCATGCCGGCGTGCAGGGCATCGAGGAGGGTCTGCAGGTGCCGGAAGCGACGCAGGAGGACCTGTCGCTGCTCGATCCGGCCGCCCTCGCCGAACGCGGCTACAAACGCCTGCCGACGACGCTCGAAGAGGCGCTGAAGCGGTTCGAGGCAAACGGCACCGTCACCGGCTGGTTCCCGCAGGGGTTTGCCGACGTCTATGTCAAGCACAAGCTCGGTGAGATCGACCACCTCAAGGGCCGCGAGTTGAAAGACGTCTGCGCCGCCTACGAAGAGGTCTATTGATTGGCGGTCAGAAGGTCGGCGGCGTGTTGATCCACAGCAGCACGGTCTCGCCGTCATGGCGGTTGCGCCAGGAGTGCTGCCGCTGGCTGGCGAAATACAGCGAATCGCCGGGGCCGAGATCGAAGAACTGGTCGCCATCGAGCACCATCTCGATCCGCCCGGACAGCACATGGACGAATTCTTCGCCCTCGTGCTTGTAGGCGCCGTCGCTGGAGGCGCCGGGGGCGAGTACGAAGCGATGGCAATCCATCATCAGCTGGCCTTCGGCCAGGAGCTGGACGGTGACGCCGGGGGATGTCGCCGGCCAGGCGCGCCACTCGCCGCTGCGCACCACTTCGCGGGCCTCGTGGCTTTCCTCGCCGGAAAGGCGGGAAACGGTCGTGCCGTAATATTCGGCGAGATCGTGCAGCACCTTGAAGGTGACGCCCTGCGACGTACGCTCAAGCGTCGACAGGATGGACGGCGCGATACCGACTTCGCCGGCGACATCGTCCAGCGTCTTGCCGAGGCCGTGGCGCAGGCTGCGCAGCTTGCGGCCGAGATCGTGCTGCAGCGCATCGGCGTCCGTTACGCCGTTGTCGGATTTTGCCGGCGGATCTTCCGCCTCCAGCGCCTCGCGGATGGCGGCTGGATTGAGGCCACGCTCGCTGCGCAGCCAGGAAATCCGCTTGAGGCGGGCAACGTCGTCGGCGCTGTATTGCCGGTGGCCGGTTTCGGAACGGTCGGGCACGACAAGACCCTGGCTCTCCCAGAGCCGCAGCGTCGAGGCAGAAACGCCCGCCAGCCGCGCGGCTTCCGCCACCTTGTAGCGCACAGTCTGCATGCTTCTCATCCGCAACCTTTCGCACCGCGTCAAAGTTCTGCTTAACACAGGTTTTGCCGGAAACGGAATTGCGTTGGTGGAAGCAGCGGGGGATTTGCTTGAGGGCAGTCGTATGCGGACCGGGTGTCTTTCCCGATCCGCATTTTTGCGGGGCGTCAGATGTTGGCGAACACGCTGTCGACGGCCTCCGTCGCGGCCTTGACGACGATATCGGCCTCTTCGCGTGTCAGGCAGAGCGGCGGCGCGAAACCGAGGATATCGCCCTGCGGCATGGCCCGGCCGATGACGCCGCGTTCCAGCAGGGCGGCGGCGACCTGCGGGCCGATTTTTTTGCCCGGATCGAAGAAGGCGCGGTCGTCCCTGTCCTCGACGAATTCGACGGCGGCGAGCATGCCGTCGCCACGGACGTCACCGACATGTTTGTGGCCGGCAAGCGCCTTCGTCAACTCGGAGCGGAAGTAGGCGCCGGTCGAGCCGGCGTTGTCCACCAGGCCGAGTTCGTCGATCACTTCGAGATTGGCGACGCCGGCGGCAGCGCAGATCGGATGGGCGGCATAGGTCCAGCCATGGCCGATGGCGCCGAGCTGGTCGGAACCCTGCACCAGCACCTGCCAGACCTTGTCGGAGACGATGACGCCGGAGAGCGGCGCATAGGCTGACGTCAGGCCCTTGGCGATGGTGATCAGGTCGGGCTTCATGCCGTAGTGGTCGGAGCCGAACATGGTGCCGAGGCGGCCGAAGCCGGTGACGACCTCGTCAGCGACGAGCAGGATGTCATATTTGTCGAGAACGGCCTGGATCTTCTGCCAGTAGCCCTTCGGCGGCGGCACGATGCCGCCGGTGCCGAGGATCGGCTCGCCGATGAAGGCGGCGATGGTATCCGGCCCTTCGGCAAGGATCATTTCCTCCAGTTTGTCGGCGCAATGTTGCGAGAACTGGTCCTCGCTCATCGTGCGATCCGGCCGGCGGAAATAATAGGGGGCTTCGGTATGCAGGATCGGCGCCCGCGGCAGGTCGAAGGCATTGTGGAACAGCGCAAGGCCGGTCAGCGAACCGGTCATGACGCCGGAGCCGTGATAGCCGCGCCAGCGCGAAATGATCTTCTTCTTTTCCGGGCGGCCGAGGATGTTGTTGTAGTACCAGATCAGCTTGATGTTGGTCTCGTTTGCGTCCGAACCGGAAAGGCCGAAATAGACGCGGCTCATGCCTTGCGGCGCACGGTCGATGATCATCTTGGAGAGCGTGATCGAGGCTTCCGTGCCGTGGCCGACATAGGCATGGTAATAAGCGAGGTTCTTTGCCTGCGCGGCGATGGCATCTGCGATCTTCTGGCGGCCGTAGCCGACATTGACGCAATAGAGGCCGGCAAAGGCATCGAGGCTGGTCTTGCCGCTGGCATCGGTGATGTACACGCCTTCGCCGCCCGCTATCACCCGCGTCGGCGTTTCGCCGCGGGCATGCATGCCCATATGCGTCGAGGGATGGAAGAAATGATCGCGGTCCCAGGCGGTGAGTTCGTTGCTTCTGTCGAGCATCGTCGTCCTCTCGGTGTTTTCGTATTGCGTTTCAGGCGGTGGTTATGTTTGCGAAAGTGTCGCAGGACCGGGGGAGAGAGTGAGTCCAATCCCTCTCGCACGAAAAGAGAAATCGACTGAATCCGGCCGCCCGAAAAGAGAAAGTCTCTATGTCGGCTGCTCGCCGCCGAGCAGGCTGGCGAGAGGCAGCGCCGTCTCCTCTTTGACGGTTTTGGTGACGATGTAGGTGAAGTAGCGGTCGATGCCCAGTTCGCGGTCGAGCAGGCTGTCAACGAGGCGCTGATAGGCATCGATGTCGGAGGTTATGACCTTGAGGATGTAATCGACGCCGCCGCCGACGGACCAGCAGGCCGTTACCTCGGGGATCGCCATGATGGCGCGCTCGAACTTGTCGAAATCCGCCTGGCGGTGATTGCCGAGGGTGACTTCCATCATCACGCTGGCCACCGGCGCGAGACGCCGCACGGCGACCGCTGCGTGGTAACCGACGATGACGCCTGCCTTTTCCAGCTTGCGCAGCCGCATCCAGCAGGGTGTCGGTGAAAGCCCCACCTGTTCGGCGAGCGCCAGCTTGGTGATGCGGCCGTCGCGCTGGATGACGTCTAGAATGCGCAGGTCGATGGCATCGAGTTTCATGCGGGAACACTCGTGTCCGGCATGGCGGCGCAGCCATGCCGGCCTGGCGCGGCAAGACCGATTCTGACCGGTGTGGAGATCATGATCTGCGGTTTTCCTATCCGTTCCTGACGGTTGCCAAGCCTTTTTCTGCCTGTGAATCAGATGGCATGTGTTGTCCGGGACGGCAAGCGCACCGACGGCAATAACGAGCCGGAGCACCGTAAAGGGCGGTCGTCCGGATGGCCGAGACCTTGTCGCGGATCCTTTCCGGTTGCCGTTGCGGCAGGTGGTGTTTAAACAGCAGGCATGCCGTTTTCTTTCGGAGTGTCGAGCGTCGCATGAGACCGAATATTCTCCTGATCACCGCCGACCAATGGCGGGGCGATTGCCTGTCCGCCGTCGGGCACCCGGTCGTCAAAACTCCGAACGTCGATGCGCTGGCCGGTGAGGGAACCCTGTTCCGGCGCCATTATGCCGGTGCAGCGCCCTGTTCGCCGGCGCGCGCCAGCCTCTATACCGGGCTCTACCAGATGAACCACCGCGTCTGCCGCAACGGTTCGCCGCTCGATGCCCGTTTCGACAATATCGCCCTGATGGCGCGGCGGGCGGGGGACGATCCGGCGCTGTTCGGCTACACCGATACCGCACCGGACCCGCGCCACCTTGCCCCCGGCGACCCGCATCTCACCAGCTACGAGGGCGTGCTTCCCGGCTTTACGGCGCGCCAGCTCCTGCCGGAACATGAAAGGCAATGGCTGTCCTGGCTGCGCGACCGCGGCCATGCGGAGGCGACGGACCGCGGCGTCCACAAGCCCGCCGGCGACCTGCCCGAGGTGAACGCTGGGGCTCCGGCCTATGGCCAGGACGAAACGCAGACGGCGTTCCTCACCGGCGAATTCATCCGCTGGCTCGGCGAGCAGGAGGCGCCGTGGTTTGCGCATATCTCCTTTCTCCGGCCGCATCCGCCCTGCCGGCACCCTACAACACCATGTACGCGCCGCCGCAGGACGATGCCTTCGTCCGCCATGCCGACCGGGAAAGCGAAAAAGCACAGCACCCCTATCTCGCCTACGATCTCGACCGCCAGCCGAAGGGTGCCTTCGTCTTCGACGCCGAGGGTGGGGTGGGCGACTGGAGCGCACAGGAATTCGCGACGCTGCGCGCGGTCTATTACGGCATGATTTCGGAGGTGGATGCACAGCTCGGCCGCCTCTGGCAGGCGTTGCGGGACGGGCATGCGTGGGACAACACCATCATCGTCTTCACCTCGGATCATGCCGAGATGGCGGGCGATCACTGGTCCTTCGGCAAGAGCGGTTTCTTCGATGGCTCCTATCATATCCCGCTGGTGATCCGCGATCCCGCCTCGAAGGCATGCGGCGGGCAGGTGGAGCAGTTCACCTCCGCCACCGATATTTTCCCGACGCTGTGCGAACGGCTGGGCGAAAGCCCCGAAGGGCACTTCGACGGCGCATCCCTGTCCGGTTTCCTCGCCGGTGAAGCGCCGGCCGTCTGGCGCGACGGTGCGTTCTGGGAGTTCGATTTCCGCGATATCGCCCGCGGGCGGCAGGAAGCGCATTTCGGCCTGCCGTCGAATGCCTGCAACCTTTCGGTCTATCGCGATGCGGCGTTCAAATACGTGCATTTTGCCGGCATGCGGCCGCTGCTCTTCGATCTCGGCAAGGATCCGGGTGAATTGCGAAATGTCGCCGACGATCCGGCCTATCTCGGCACGCGGCTCGCTTATGCCGAAAAGCTCTTGTCCTTGCGGGCACGGCACCTCGACCAGACGCTGGCCTATACGGAACTGACGGAAAACGGACCGGTGCGCGGGCGCCGCTAGGCGTTTGGAGTACGGAAAAAGGGGAAGACCGCATGACAGGCATCGATATTGCCGAATTGACCGTGAGCGCGGCGCAGCAGGCATTTGCACGCGGCGAGTTGACTGCGGAAAGCCTTGCCCGGGCCTGCCTCGACCGGATCGCCGAATTCAATCCGTACTACAACGCCATCATCTTCCTCAATGAAAAGGCGCTGGACGAGGCGCGCGATATCGATCGCCGCCGCGCGGCCGGCGAGGTGCTCGGGCCGCTTGCCGGCATTCCCATCGTCGTCAAGGATACGATGGATATGGTCGGTTTCCCGACCACCGGCGGATGGTCGCTGCTGTCCAGCCGCACCGGCGGCATCGACCTCCTTCCGGCGCGAGACAGCGATGTCGTGGCACGCATGCGCGCTGCCGGCTGCGTCGTTCTCGGCAAGACCAACGTTCCGGTGCTGAGTGCCACCGGCACGCATGCCGACGACAGCTGGGCCGGCCCGACGCTGAATGCCGTCGATGCGACGCTCGTCCCGGGCGGCAGCAGCGCCGGAACGGCCACAGCTGTCGCCGCCGGCTTCGCCATCATCGGCCTTGCCGAAGAAACGGGCGGCTCGATCCAGAACCCGGCCTCGGCGCAAGCGCTGGTGGGCATCAAGCCGACCTTCGGGCTGATCTCCAACACCGGCATCATGCCGCTCGGCGGCAGCACGCTGGACGTGGCCGGCCCGATTGCCCGAACCGTGACGGATGCCGCCCTGGCGCTGGATGTCATGGCCGGTTTTTCGCCGAACGATCCGAAGACCGTCGCCGGTCTCGGCAGCCGCCCGGCGGGCGGTTATGCTGCCGGTCTCGATGCGCAATCCCTGCAGGGCAAAAGGCTCGGCCTGTTCGGCCCCGGCTGGCGCCGTCCCGGCGACAGTTTTCGCCGGCGGCCGCTGCATCCGGAGATCGATGCGGCCTATCGCCGTGCGCAGGACGAATTGCGCGGGCGGGGAGCGACGCTTGTCGAAGATCCGTTCGCGGCAAGCGGTTTTGCCGATCTGATGAACACCTCCGCCGGCGCCGAAGATTTCGACATCCGCGGCATGGAAGGCCTTCCCTACGATCTGCAGCAATATCTGCGCAATCTCGGCCCCGATGCCGCCCTGCAAAGCTTCGCTGCCTTTGCCGAAGCGACCAAGGCCGAAGACCCGTTCGCACCCGGCGGCGTGCTTGCCTATATGCACGACCTGCCGGAATTCGTTGCCATCCTTGCCGATCCGCTGTCACGACCGACGCTCGAAACATTCTTCCTGTTGCGCGACGCCTATTTGCGGATCTTCAACACGGTGATGCAAGACAAGGCGCTCGATGCTCTCGTTTTCCCGCAGATGATGGATCCGGCGCCGAAACGCGGCGCGGATATCTCCATCCGCGAGACGACGGTGGCCGAAATCAATATTGCCGGCCTGCCGGGTGTCACCGTCCCCGCCGGTTATCTGGAGGGGGGCGAACCCTTCAACCTGATCTTCGTCGGCCGCGCCTGCAGCGAGGCCGGACTGTTGTCCCTGGCGTATGACTACGAGCAGGCGACCCGCCACCGCCGTTCCGCCGTGCTACGCCAGGCATGATCTTTAAACCCCCTTCATGCTGTGATCGTGGACAGCAAGGCACGATGATGGTGAAGATGGAAGCGCCGTTTCATGGACAATGACGACGCCGCCGGCGATACGGCAGAGCAGACCGGGGACCGCCGGACAGGGCGCCATCTTTCGCAGATCCTCGAGGCGATCGCGGCGGATGAAAGCCGCCTGCGCGTCTCTGTCGGCGATCTGTTTGAGGCGCTGGGTGACCGCGCCTTCGGCGCCCTGATGCTGATCTTCGCCCTGCCGAACGTCGTGCCGACGCCGCCCGGGACCTCGGCCTTGCTGGGCACGCCGCTGGTGTTCCTGGCGGCGCAGCTGATGCTCGGCTATTCGCCGTGGCTGCCGCAATTCATCGCGAAACGATCGATGACACGCACGGATTTTGCCGCGATCGTGCGGCGTATCGCGCCCTGGCTGGCGAGGGCCGAACGCATGCTGAGACCGCGGCTGACGGTGCTGGTCTATCCGCCGGCGGAATATCTGGTGGGCTTCGCCTGTTTCTGCCTTGCGGTCATCCTGGCTTTGCCCATCCCGCTCGGAAACATCTTGCCCGCACTGGCCATCTGTCTGTTTTCCTTCGGCATCCTGGAGCGGGACGGGCTCTGCACCATCATCGGCTGGCTGCTGTCCATCGTCTCCGTCATCGTTGTCGCCGGTGTTCTCTACGCCCTGTTCAAGGTGCTCGTCCTGCTGGTCTCGACGGCTTTTTCATGACCCTCGGTGCGGTGATTTCGCACCTGCTCATTTGACAGACCGGCATGAAGATGGCAGCAAACGGCAAGAGGACAATCTCGGACCGGGGTCATGGCAAAACGATCGGATAGTGGCGGACGGCTTGACGAGGCGGCGCGGGCCGGCTGGCTGTATTACGTCGCCGGCCGGACCCAGGACGAGATCGCCACGACCATGGGGATTTCGCGCCAGTCGGCGCAACGCCTGGTGTCGCTTGCCGTCGCCGAGCGGCTGATCAAGGTCAGGCTCGACCATCCGATCGCCGCCTGCCTGGAGCTTGCCCGCGATCTCTCCGAAAAATTCGACCTGAAATATGTCGACATCGTTCCCAGCGATCCTGCCTCGACCTCGACCACGGTCGGCATTGCCGAAGCGGGTGCAGCGGAAATCGAACGCTGGCTGAAGAAGCCGGAGCCGATCGTCATGGCTGTCGGTACCGGCCGGACGCTGAAGGCCGCCGTCGACCAGCTGCCGGTCATCGACTGTCCGCAGCACCGCGTCGTCTCGCTGACCGGCAATATCGGGCCGGACGGCGCGGCCGCCTATTACAACGTCGTCTTCAGCATGGCCGATGCCATCAAGGCGCGGCATTTCCCGATGCCGCTGCCGGTGCTTGTCTCGTCCGCCGCCGAGCGGGAGCTGTTGCACGAGCAGGCGCTGGTGCGCTCGACGCTGGCGCTGGGCGCGCAGGCAAACGTGACCTTCGTCGGTGTCGGCGAAATGGGCCAGGAGGCGCCGCTCTGCGTCGATGGTTTCCTGGCGAAGGATGAAATGGCAAGCCTCGTTTCAGCCGGTGCTATCGGAGAAATCTGCGGCTGGATCTTCGACCGCAACGGCCGGTTGCTCGACAACCCTGTCAACGAGCGGGTGGCAAGCGTTCCCGTGCCCTCGCGGGAGACATCGGTGGTCATCGGCATCGCCAAGGGCAAGCGCAAGTTCCAGGCCATCTGTGCCGCCCTGAAAGGGCGCATGCTCAATGGAATCATCACCGACGAGATGACGGCTGAGTATTTGCTCAAATCGTGAGCATAAATTATTTCATTTAAAATCATACACTTACCACGATTTTGCGGCGGTGCAGCAACGAATCCGCATTGACTTTTTTCGCGCGTCGATGAGTAATTGCCCATGAGCAAAGCGAATGCTCACTCTTTTTCTTCTGGGAGGAAGACATGACATTGAAGACTATTCTGCTCGGCGCCTGCTCGGCGCTGGCATTCGCCGGCCTGGCTTCCGCTGAAACGCTGACCATCGCCACCGTGAACAACGGCGACATGATCCGCATGCAGAAGCTGACGGACGATTTCACCACCAAGAACCCCGGCATCGAGCTGGAATGGGTGACGCTGGAAGAAAACGTCCTGCGCCAGAAGGTAACGACCGACATCGCCACCAAGGGCGGTCAGTTCGACATCATGACCATCGGCACCTACGAAGTTCCGATCTGGGCCAAGCAGGGCTGGCTGCTGCCGCTCGACAATCTCGGCGCCGACTACGACGTCGACGACCTTTTGCCGGCCATCCGCTCGGGTCTGACCGGCGAGGACGGCAAGCTGTATGCCGCGCCGTTCTACGGCGAAAGCTCGATGGTCATGTACCGCAAGGACCTCATGGAAAAGGCCGGGCTGACCATGCCCGACGCGCCCACCTGGGAGTTCATTGCCGATGCGGCGCGCAAGATGACCGACAAGAGCAACGAGGTCTACGGCATCTGCCTGCGCGGCAAGGCCGGCTGGGGCGAAAACATGGCCTTCCTGACGGCCACCGCGAACGCCTTCGGCGCCCGCTGGTTCGACGAGAAGTGGACGCCGCAGTTCGATCAGCCGGAATGGAAGAACGCGCTTGAATTCTACGTCAAGCTTTTGAACGAAGCCGGCCCTCCGGGTGCCTCCTCGAACGGTTTCAACGAAAACCTCGCTCTGTTCCAGACCGGCAAGTGCGGCATGTGGATCGATGCGACGGTGGCCGCTTCCTTCGTGACCAACCCGAAGGAATCCAAGGTTGCCGACAAGGTGGGCTTCGCGCTCGCTCCGGATACCGGCCTCGGCAAGCGCGGCAACTGGCTCTGGGCTTGGAACCTCGCCATCCCCGCCGGCACGCAGAAGCAGGAAGCGGCCGAAAAGTTCGTCTCATGGGCAACCAGCAAGGCTTACCTCGACCTCGTGGCTTCCAAGGAAGGCTGGGCCAACGTTCCTCCGGGCACGCGCACCTCGCTCTACGAAAACCCGGAATACCAGAAGGCGGCGCCTTTCGCGAAGATGACGCTCGACTCCATCAACGCGGCTGACCCGAAAAACCCGGCCGTCAAGCCGGTGCCTTATGTCGGCGTGCAGTTCGTCGCCATTCCCGAATTCCAGGGTCTCGGCACGGCCGTCGGCCAGCAGTTCTCGGCAGCCCTCGCAGGCCAGGTCACGGTCGACCAGGCGCTGCAGAGCGCCCAGCAGCTGACCACCCGCGAAATGACCAAGGCCGGCTACATCAAGTAATGGCTCCCAAGGACTGGAACGGGGCGTCCTTCACGCGCACCGTTCCAGAATGGGCCGCCGAGCGCCTGAGTGGCTTCGGCGGCCTTTTTTCACGCGCGAGCGCGCGTTGCCCTCCAAGAATTTCAGATCGGGACTAGCCATGGCGACGTTACACACCCGTTCAGCCGCGCGCCTGATGATGGCGCCTTCCGTGCTGCTTCTGCTGGCCTGGATGATCATTCCGCTGGCGATGACGATTTATTTCTCCTTCCTGCGCTACAACCTGTTGATGCCGGGCATGGAGGAATATGCCGGTTTTTCCAACTACAGCTATTTCCTCACCGATCCGGCCTTCTTCACGGCAATCGCCAATACGCTGCTGATCGTCGTCGGCGTGCTGTTGATCACCGTCGTCGGCGGCATCCTGTTTGCGCTTCTGCTCGACCAGCCGATGTTCGGCCAGGGGATCGTGCGCATCCTCGTCATCGCGCCGTTCTTCGTCATGCCGACGGTCTCGGCGCTGGTGTGGAAGAACATGTTCATGAACCCGGTCAACGGCTTGTTCGCCTGGATCGCCAAGTCCTTCGGTTTCCAGCCGATCGACTGGTTTGCCTCCGTGCCGCTGTTCTCGATCATCATCATCGTCGCCTGGCAGTGGCTGCCCTTCGCGACACTGATCATGCTGACGGCGCTGCAATCGCTCGACGAGGAGCAGAAGGAAGCCGCCGAAATGGACGGCGCCGGCGCCTTCTCGAAATTCTTCTACATCATCCTGCCGCACATGGCCCGCGCCATCACCGTGGTCGTCCTGATCCAGACGATCTTCCTGCTTTCGGTCTTCGCCGAAATCCTCGTCACCACCAATGGCGGTCCCGGCATCCAGAGCACGAACCTCACCTATCTGGTCTATGCGCAGGCGCTGCTGCAGTTCGATATCGGCGGGGCATCGGCGGGCGGCATCGTCGCGGTCATCCTGGCCAACATCGTCCCCTTCTCCCGCGTCCGCCTCATCGGCAAGAATCTGGAGGCCTGAGCCATGGCACGCAAGGTTACCACACGCCGCAAACTGGTCATGACCGCCATCGCCTGGGTGCTCGGCCTCATGATCTTCTTCCCGATCCTCTGGACCTTCCTGACCAGTTTCAAGACGGAAGCCGATGCCATCGCATCGCCGCCGCAGTTCCTGTTCTTCCACTGGACTCTGGAAAACTATCATGAGGTGCAGTCGCGCTCGGATTACTTCAAGCACTTCTCCAACTCGGTGATCATCTCCTTCGGTTCGACGCTGATCGGCCTGATCATCGCCATCCCGTCTGCTTGGGCGATGGCGTTCGCGCCGACGAAGAAGACCAAGGACGTGCTGATGTGGATGCTCTCCACCAAGATGATGCCGCCGGTCGGCGCATTGATCCCGATCTACCTGCTGTTCCAGAGCTTCGGCCTGCTCGACAGCCGAATCGGCCTCGTCATGGTGCTCACCCTCATCAACCTGCCGATCATCGTCTGGATGCTCTACACCTACTTCAAGGAAATCCCCGGCGAGATTCTTGAGGCGGCACGCATGGACGGGGCGTCGCTGATGAAGGAAATCGCCTATGTGCTGACGCCGATGGCGGTGCCGGGCATTGCCTCGACGCTGCTGCTCAACATCATCCTGGCATGGAACGAGGCTTTCTGGACGCTCAACCTGACGGCCTCGAAGGCGGCGCCGCTCACTACCTTCATCGCCTCCTACTCCAGCCCCGAAGGTCTGTTCTACGCCAAGCTTTCGGCGGCATCGACCATGGCGATCGCGCCGATCCTCATCCTCGGCTGGTTCAGCCAGAAGCAACTCGTTCGCGGCCTTACCTTTGGCGCGGTTAAATAAGGACGACAGACATGGGCAGCATTTCCCTTCAAAAAGTCTCCAAGGTCTTCGGCGAGGCCAAGGTCATCCCGTCGATCGACCTCGATATCAACAACGGCGAGTTCGTCGTCTTCGTCGGACCTTCCGGCTGCGGCAAGTCGACGCTTCTGAGGCTGATCGCCGGCCTTGAGGACGTCTCGGGCGGCAAGGTCGTCATCGACGGCAAGGATGCGACGGACGCCGCACCCTCCGAGCGCGGCCTGGCGATGGTGTTCCAGTCCTATGCGCTCTACCCGCATATGAGCGTGCGCAACAACATCGCCTTCCCGCTGAAGATGGCCGGCATGCCCAAGGAGGAAATCGACAAGAAGGTCAGCGATGCGGCCCGTGTCCTGAACCTCACCGATTACCTCGAACGCAAGCCGCGGCAGCTCTCCGGCGGCCAGCGCCAGCGTGTCGCCATCGGCCGCGCCATCGTGCGCCAGCCCTCGGCCT
>ERZ778022.1955-NODE-1955-length-23791-cov-4.560962_pt1 | contig 23791 bp, 16 predicted proteins | sample MGYA00375752_ERZ778022 | MGnify/ENA primary metagenome ERZ778022 (study PRJEB29350, sample SAMN05389826) | bioreactor metagenome | isolation source: Thiocyanate bioreactor | place: South Africa: University of Cape Town | collected 2014-04-04 ...
GCGGCTCCGGCACCGACACGCTGCAAATCGGGGCGAATTTCACCAGCACCAGCGACGCCCAGATCGTCAACATCGAGAACGTCACCCTGACCGCAGCGGTCACCCTCAACCTGGCCAACCAGACCGAAGGCTTCACCATCACCGGCTCCTCCGGCGCGGACAGCATCACCGGCGGGTCGGGGAACGACACGATCATCGGCGCGCAGAACGACATCCTGCTCGACGGCGGCCTGGGCACCGACACGCTCCAAATCGGGGCCAACTTCACCAGCACCAGCAATGGTCAGATCGTTAACATCGAGAACGTTACGCTGACCACAGCGGCGACCCTCAACCTGGCCAACCAGACCGAGGGCTTCACCATCACCGGCTCCTCCGGCGCGGATACGATCACCGGCGGGTCCGGCAACGATATAATTACCGGCGGCGCCGGTGCCGACACGCTGAAAGGCGGCGCAGGCACTGATACTTTTAACTTCGCCGCCGGCGACAGCACCCTGACGATCGGCGGATCGACCACCAACGGTACGATCAGCGGATATGACGTGATAACCGACTTCCAGCCTTCGACGGGCGAGCGAATTGGTTTCAACAGTGCGGCCATCGTGGCGAACGGCACCGGAAACGGCACCAATTCGACGCTACAATTGGCAAGCGGTCGCGTTGTGGGATCGCATTCGATTACGAATGGAATCATTACATTCGATGATGCTCCCAACAGTGGGACAAGTTCCCAGCAAAATGTTGGATATAGCGCCGCCTATGCCATAACGACGACTGCTCAAGTTGCGGCAGTATTGCAATATCTACAAGGCGTAGACCTGGGCAATGCGGGCTCCACTGTCGCTTTCGAGGCAACCATCGGTGGAACGAACCATACTTATGTCTTTATCCAGGGCACGGATAGCGGCACAAATGCTCAAGATGTCCTGATCGACCTGGTCGGTGTGAATGCGAGCAGCATCACTGCATCCGGCGGACAAATCGCCGTAGCCGGCACCACGAGCGTCAGCCCGCCCATCGTGCTCGATCTCAATGGCGACGGTGTCCACTTCACACCATTGTCGGAGGGCGTCACCTTCGACTACGCCGGCAACGACCATGCGGTCGGCACCGCCTGGGCTGGCAAGGACGACGGCATCCTGGCGGTCGATCTGAACGGCAACGGGAAGGTGGATAACGGCAGCGAGATCGTCTTCGGCGGCAACGGGCTGACCGACCTCCAGGGCCTAGCCCTGAACTACGACAGCAACCACGACGGCGTGCTCGATGCCCAGGATGCCGACTTCGCCAAGTTCGGGGTCTGGCAGGACGCGAACGGCAACGGGGTGGCCGATGCGGGCGAGTTCAAGACGCTGGGCGAGCTTGGCATCACCAGCATCAAGCTCACCTCCGACGGCAAGGGCTACGCCACGGCCGACGGCGACGTGATCGTCCACGGCACGACGACCTACACCAAGGCGGACGGCACGACCGGCACGGCGGCGGACGCGAGCTTTGCGACCGACAGCGATCGCCAGACGGTGACGGCATCCCTGGCTTCCGCGGCAGCGGGGGCGAGCGGGGTCCTGGCGGCGGCGATCGTCGCGGCGAGCGATGCGCCGGAGGCTCAGGCCGCACCGGCTCAGGCGGCGGCCGAGGACACCGCGCCGGCTGCGAGCGTGGCGCCCGAACCGGCGCCGGCGCAGGTCGAACCTCACCCGCAAGCGAGCGCCCTGCTCGGCACGGGTCCGGCCGAACCGCTCGCGCCGAGGGATGGGGCCGGCGCGCATGACGAGCATGGCGACGAGCCGGCGGCGACGAACCTGACCGCGGCGGCCCAGCATGGCGCCGACCATGGAGCCGAGCCTTCGGCGGCCGAGCCGCAGCACGCGGCGCAAGACGGCCCGGCCCATGCGTCCGCCTTCGACTTCGGCGGCGGCGACGCCCACGTGATGGACGCGCTGCTGGCGGCGAACATGCCCGGCGCGGCGAACGCTCCGGCACCCGCTCCTGCGGCGGATACGGTCGCGGCGGTGCAGAACGCGCTGGCCGACACGGCGGCAGCGAAGGCGGTCGACACGGTGATCGATCACTTCGCCACGGCGGAGCCGAACGCGGCGGCCAACACCGGCACCGGCGGGGCACCGGCGGAACCGGCGGCGGAACCGGCAGCGGGCGCGGCCGATCCCTCGGCGCTGCACAGCCTGCTGTTCGCCCATGTCGGGCCGGCGGCGGACCACGCGATGCCGATCGCGATGCCGCACGTCGACGAGCACGCCGCCGCGCTCGCGGCGGCGGCCTGAGCCACACCTGGAACTGCGGACCTGACAAGGGGAATTGGTCATGCGCGTTAACCATAAATTGCAGCTCGCGGCGGGGATGGCCGCCCTGTGCCTGGGGGCCGGCCTGCCGGTCGCGGCCCTGGCCCAGGAGGCCGGTTCCGACCTCATGGGGATGAGCGCCTCGCAGCTCCGGGGCGAGATCGCCCGGCGCTATGACGGCGCGCTGGCCGCGACCCAGGACCGGGCGGTCTTCGCCGCCGACGATCCCCGCTTCATCTGGGCCGCGCAGGCCAAGGCGCAGTGCGGCATCGCGCTGGGCTTCCTGAAAAGCGGGCACAAGGACCCGGTGAGCGTGGGCAAGTGCGACGACGCCTGGCGGCGGATGCAGGCCCAGCCCGTCCCGCTCGCCGCCACGCCGCTATCCGCGCCGCCGCCGCCCAGCGCGGCGTGCGGCGAGCAGATCGCCGGCATCGTCTTCTTCGACTTCGACGTCGACGTCCCGCCCGCGAGCGCCGACCAGACGCTCGACGCGGTGGCCCAGAACGCGGCTGCCTGCGGCTGGCAGCACTTGGTCGTGACCGGCCACACCGACCGCGCGGGCTCCGACGCCTACAACAACGCGCTGTCGGTGCGCCGCGCGACCAACGTCGCGGGCCTGCTCGCCGCCAAGGGCGTCGCGAGCGGCAAGCTCGAGGTTTCCGGGCACGGCGAGTCCGAGCCGCGGGTGCCGACGGTCGACGGCGAACGCAACCCGCAGAACCGGCGGGTCGAGATCACGGTCAAGTAAGCGGGGGCTTAGACATGCTGTACAACAAGATCATCATCGGCGGGATGGGAGCCCTGCTCGCCAGTTCGGCCGCCGTCGTCCACGCGCAATCGGCCGGTCCGGTGAGCATGGAGGAGGCCATCGCGGTCGCGGTCAGCTCCAACCCGCAGATCGCCCAGGCCCAGTACAATACCGAGGCGATCCAGTTCGAGCGCAAGCAGGCGCAGGGGCTGTTCGCCCCGCGGGTCGACGTCGAGGGCTATGCCGGCGTCCGCCGGCTGGAGAACCCGACGCGCCAGGCGCTGGGGATCGCGGGCGACGTGCTCTATCCGCGCGGCGGCGAGGTCAACGTCGACTGGAAGGTCATCGACTTCGGGCGGCGGCGCGGCGAATTGCTGCGCCAGGCGGCGCGGGTCGACGGGGCCTCGCTCCGGGTGGTCGAGCGCTCGGAGTTCATCGCGCTCCAGGTCTCGCGGCAGTACCTCAACATCCTCCTCCAGCAGCGCATCCTCGCGGCGAGCCAGGACAACGTGGCCTTCCACCAGGCAATGGTGAACGACCTCGGCACCGGCGTCTCGCAGGGCTCGATCTCGGTCGCCGACCAGCAGCAGGCGCAGGAGCGGCTCCAGGCCGCGCTGGTGCGCCAGACCGAGGCCGAGCAGGCCCTGGAAGACGCCAAGATCACGCTGCGGACCCTGACCGGGCTCGACATCGTCGCGGTGCAGATGCCGGCGACCTATGCGGAGAGCCTGCCCGGCTCGCCCGACGAGGCGGTGGGCCTCGCCCGCACCGAAAACCCCAAGGTCAAGGAGGCCGCGGCCGACGTAGATGCCGCCCATGCCATGGTCGACGCGGCCAAGGCCGATCTCTATCCGACGATCGGGATCGACGGCAGCGCCCGCTACGGCGAGGACATCGACGGGTTCCGCGGCGAGACCAAGGACCTCCAGGGCCGGGTCTATCTGCGCTGGAACGTGTTCGACGGCGGCATCAACCGCAACAAGTACCAGGAGATGGTCCGCCGGGCGAGCGAGGCGCGCTACAAGCTCTACGACGTGACCCGCGAGGCCGAGGAGGACGTGCGCACCGCCTGGAACGCGATGCGCGCGCAGACCCGGATCACCAGCGACCTCACGACGCAAAGCAAGGTCAACGACGACCTGCTGCTGTCCTACCGCAGCCAGTTCAACGTCGGTCGGCGCTCGCTGCTCGACGTGCTCGACGCGCAGAACTCGCGCTACAACGTGCAGGTGCGCCTGGAGACGGCGCGGTTCTCGCAGATGTTCGCGCAGTACCAGACGCTGGCGGCGACCAACCGCTTCCTAACCGCGCTGCACCAGGCGCCGGGCGCGGGCGCGGGCATGGCCGAGCGCGACAAGTACCACTACGGGCCGCCCAAGCCGGCCGAGACCGAATATCGCCGTGTCCCCTAAGAACAGCGTGATCTGAGACCATCGTGAGCGAAAGCGATCCCGTCCTGCCCGGCGCCCCCGCGCCGGAGTTCGTGGCTGCCCTGTCCGGCGCGCCGGCGCCGGAGTCCGTTGCCGCCACGCCGGGCGATGCCCCAAGCGGCCCCGATCCCCTCGTGGCCTGCATCGGGCAGCTTGCCGAGCGCTATGGGGTGAGCTTCACGCCCTCGCTGCTCGGCGGGCTCGCGCTTGATCCGGGCGGGCGGCTCCCGGCCCACCAGACCGAAGCCGCGCTCGAGCTGCTGGGGCTGAACTGCGATCCGCACACCCCGCTCAAGCTGCCGCGCCAGGCGCGGCAGTACCCGGCGATCGTCGCACTCGCCGACGGGGGCTATTGCGTCGTCCACGAGGCGCGGGAGCAGGACCTCCTGGTCTGGCGGCCCGCGCACGGCGAGGCGCGGTGGGAGCCGCGCGGCGAGGTCGAGGCCGCGTTCGGCGGCTGGCTGGCGACGGTCTTCGGCGATCCCACGATCCTGCGCGACCAGAGCCAGCCCTGGCACGCCCGCGCCCGCGAGCACTGGTTCTGGAGCGAGCTCGGCAAGAAGCGGCGGCACTTCGGCTCGGTCATGGCGGCCAGCGTGATGGTCAACCTGCTGGCGATCGCGCTGCCGCTGTTCTCGATGAACGTCTATGACCGGGTCATTCCCAACCGCGCCGAGGCGACGCTGTGGGTCTTGGCGCTGGGCGTGCTGATCGCCTTCGGACTCGACTACGCGCTACGCAAGGCGCGCACCAACGTGATCGACGAGATCGGCCGTGACCTCGACCTGCGCCTTTCGCAGAAGATCTACGCGAAGATCCTCTCGGCCCCGCTTGCCGACCGCAAGGGCCACACCGGCAACCTCGTCGCGCGCGTCACCGAATATGCGAGCGTGCGCGAGTTCTTCGCCTCGACCACGATCATGCTGGTCATCGACCTGGTGTTCCTGGCCCTGTTCGTGGCGCTGATCGCCTGGCTCGCGGGCTGGCTCTGCCTGGTTCCGCTGGTGGCCATCGCGGTCATGGCCGTGGCCGGCTTCCGCCTGCAACGCAAGGTGGTCCAGGCCGCGCGCGAGGCCCAGGCCGACTTCGGCCTGCAACAGACCCTGCTGGTCGAATCGATCGCGGGGATCGAGACGCTCAAGTCCATCGCCGGCGAGGGCGCGATGCTCGGGCGCTGGCGGCGCCTCGCCGATGTCGGCAGCGCCTCGCAGCAGCGCCTGAAGGAGATCACCGCCTCGGCCATCGGCCTGGCCTCCTCGTTCCAGCAGGTCTCGAACATCGCGCTGATCGTCGGCGGCTACTACCTCTTCGCCGAGGGCAAGATCACCATGGGCGCGATCATCGCGATCGTCATGCTCTCCTCGCGCTCATTGCAGCCGGCGGGCCAGCTCGCCTACCTGCTCACCCGCAGCGAGCAGGCGAAGCAGACCCTCGACTCGCTCCAGCGCCTCTGGGAGGACAGCGATGAGCGGCGGATGGGCAGCGCCTCGCTGCTGCCGACCGTGCGCGAGGGCCACGTCAAGCTCGAGGGGCTGAGCTTCGCCTATCCCGATACGCCGACCGAATCGCTCTCCGGGCTGGACCTGACGATCGCGCCCGGCGACCGGATCGCGATCGTCGGCCGGGTCGCCTCGGGCAAGTCGACGCTGGGGCGGATCGTCTGCGGGCTCTATCAGCCGACCGGCGGGGCCATGTTGATCGACGGGATCGACAGCCGCCAGTACCGCCCGCAGGACATCCGCGCCGCCTTCCGCTTCGTGCCCCAGGACGCCGAGCTGTTCAGCGGGACGATCAAGGACAACCTGCTCCTCGGCGCGCCGGACGCGCGCGACGGCGACCTGCTCGCGGCGCTCCAGCAGGTCGGCGCCGACCAGTTCCTCTCGCGTGACGCGGGCGGCTTCGACCGTCCGATCGGGGAATCGGGCAGCCGCCTCTCGGGCGGCCAGCGCTCCTTCCTGACCCTGGCCCGCGCGCTCGCCCGTCCGGCGAAGATCCTGTTCTTCGACGAGCCGACCGGGGCGATGGACAACCAGACCGAGAAACTCTTCGTTGAGCGGCTGTCCCAATCGCTGACACCCGAGCAGACGTTGATTATCTCGACCCATCGTCCGGCACTTTTTGCGATCTGCAACCGCCTGGTGGTGCTGGACAACGGCCGGATCGTGGCGGACGGCCCGAGAGATCAGATCCTGGCGACCGCCGGGGTCGGAGGGAAACCCTGATCATGGCCCACGCTCCCACCCTCGACCTCGGCACCCTGGACCCCCGCGTCCTGGCCAAGGGCATCCTCGACCTCGGCGAGTTCCACGCCGCCGGCCGGACCGTGCCCGCCCGGCGCGTCCTGCCGGTCGCCCTCGGGCTGTGCCTGCTCGCTGCCCTGGTGCTGGTCGCGGGCGCCGTCGCGCGGCCCTGGCTGTTCCCGGCCGGGCCGGACGGCGCGGTGGTCCGCATCCCGCTCGCGCAGCAGCAGTTCATCGCCAGCCTCAACGTCGACGACAAGGCCGAGCTTATCGTCGAGGGCGCCGACGCCCAGGCGCGCAACGCGGCGATCCCCCTCTCGGGCCTGCCGATGGAGCACGTCGGCGGCTTCAACCTCGCCGCCAGCCGCCTCGCGGGCGCCTATCCTACCGCGCTGCGCTGCCTTACCCAGGCGGTCTATTACGAGGCCGCGGTCGAGCCCCTCCAGGGCCGCCGCGCGGTTGCCCAGGTCGTGCTCAACCGGATGCGCCACCCCGCCTATCCGCACAGCGTCTGCGGCGTGGTCTATCAGGGGGCCGAGCGCCGCACGGGCTGCCAGTTCAGCTTCACCTGCGACGGCTCGCTGCTGCGCGCGCCCGCACCGCGCGCCTGGCACGAGGCCGAGGAGGTCGCGCGCGAGGCGCTGGCCGGGCGGGTCGAGCGGAGCGTCGGCACGGCGACGCATTATCATGCCGACTACGTCCTGCCCAAATGGGCCTTCCAGCTCGGCAAGATCGCGCAGATCGGGCGGCACATCTTCTACCGTTTCAACGGCGGCTGGGGCCGGTCAACCTCGCTCGACGCGGCCTATGCCGGGCGCGAGGCCATCCCCGCGCTCGACTTCGCGGCCCTGCGCGAGCGGCTCGCCGCGGGCGCCTCGGCGACGCTCCCGGCGACGGAACTCGCCCCCGGGCTGACCGTGCCGCCGGCCGTGTTCGACCGCCATGCCGAGAACGACGTCGGCGGACGCATCGACATGACCAAGGAATGGCGCCTGACGATCCCCGACCCGGTGGCCGCCAGCAGCCGCTATCGCGCCGCGATCGGCGATCCGTCCCCCGCCGCCGAGCACAGCGCCGCCGCCACGGCCAAGGACGCGGCGGTGACTGCCGCTCCCAAGCCCGCTCCAGCCGCCGCTCCGGCCGCCACGCCCTCGACTGCCACCGTCGCGGCCGCGACCGCCGTTCCCATCCCCGCCGTGGGCCATGAGGTCGCCGCCCGATGAGTTCGAACCTCTGGGCGCGTGCCCGCCTGCGCATCGCGGGATGGGACGCCAACCGTCAGCTCATCGCGATCAGCGGCCTGTCCCTCGCCGTGCTGATCCTGTGGGGCGCCTTCGCGCAGATCGACGAGGTCACGCGCGGGATGGGCAAGGTCATCCCCTCGAACAAGGTCCAGATCGTCCAGGCGGCCGAGCCTTCGACGATCGCCGCGATCCTCGTGCGCCCCGGCCAGCTCGTCAAGCAGGGCCAGCTCCTGCTCCGGCTGGAGGACGCGCACCTCGCCTCGACGATGGGCCAGCTCAAGGCCGAGAACGAGCGCCTCGCCGCGCGCGCCGAACGCCTCCAGAGCGAGGGCACCGGCAGCGGCGGGGCGGGATGCGGCGAGGGCACCGCCTGCGCCGAGGAGACCCGGCTCGCCCAGGTCCGCGCCGAGGCCACCCGCAGCCGCGAGAGCGCGCTCGCCGCCGCGGTCGAGCAGCGCCGCCGCGACCTCCAGGAAGGCCAGGCCACGGCCGCCGCGCTGGAGAACAGCGTCCGGCTCGCCCAGGACCAGGTCAACATGCTGACCCCGCTCGCGCAGAAGGGCATCATCCCCCAGACCGAGCTGCTCACCGCCCAGCGCGAGCTGGTCGACGTCCAGGGCCGGCTCAGCGCCGCCCGCCAGGGCACGGCCCGCGCCGCCGCCGCGATCCAGGAGGCCCAGGCCCAGCTCTCCACCGCCCGGTTCGACTTCCGCCAGCAGGCGCTCAACGAACGCAGCGAGGTCGCCACCAAGCTCGCGGTCAACGAGCAGTCGATCAAGGCCACCTCCCAGGAGCTGCGCGCGCCCGTCACCGGTCTCGTCAACGACGTCAAGGTCAATACGGTCGGCGGCTTCGTCAATGCCGGCGAGAAGGTCATGCAGATCGTGCCGGTCGACGAGAAGCTGCTCATCGAGGCGCGGGTCACGCCCAAGGACATCGCGTTCATCAAGGTCGGCGACCGCGCCAACGTCAAGGTCACGGCCTACGACTTCTCGATCTACGGCGGCCTCAACGGACGGGTCCGCAACATCAGCGCCGACTCGATCTACGACGAGGTCGAGCGGCAGGCCTACTACACCGTCCTCGTCGAAACCGACCGCGCCTACATCGCCAAGAACGGGACGCGCCTGCCGATCATGCCCGGCATGATCTGCGACGTCGAGATCGTCACCGGCTCCAAGTCGATCCTGACCTACCTCCTGAAGCCCGTCCTCAAGGCGCTCGGCACGGCCATGACCGAGCGATAGGGCGGGCTGGCCGACCCGAGCAGCCACTTCCCGGCGCCGCTGAAGGCCATGACCGCCTGATAGGCAGGCGCTTCGCGGTCCGCGTCGAGCAGGGCGTCGTCGATGCTGTCAAGCGCCCAGCCATGCCCGTCGAGGCGGACCACCAGCACCGCATGGTCGCGCTGTCGCATGGTGTCGCGGACCAGGGTGAAATAGGCCGCGTCCTCCGGCAGGCCGACCGCGAGCAGGAGCTGGAGCTTCAGGATCGCGATGTCCTCGCAGTCGCCACGGCCCGTGCGCAGGGTATCGGCGGCGGGCGCCCAGGCGTCCGGTCCCGCGTCCTCGACATAGCTGACGATCCCGTTCACCAGGCGGTTGAACGCGGCAAGCTCCTCGCGCGAGGCAGGCGGGCCGGTGCGGTCGAGGACGAAGCTGGCGCAGTCGAAGGACAGGCCCGCCTCCGCCACGTCGCGCCAACGGTCATCGTAGCGGGTATGGGCCACCGGAACGCCGACGCTGGCAAGGAACCGGGGCGCCGGGACCGCCGCTAGCGTGGCGGGCGCGCCGCCTGGCACGTCCTGCGCGGCGGCGTTCCCCGCCGTGGCCTCACCCTCCGACGGGGTCGGCGGGACGGGCTTGCCGGGAATGCGCGGGATCGCGTCGCACACCGCCCGCTCGTCGCCGGGTTCGGGCGCGCCGAAGGCGGCGGCGAACCGTTCTTCCTGGGTCGTGGGTGAGGCAATCGCGCTCGTGACTGACGTGACCGCCCACAGGCCGGCGCAGGCCGCAGCCATCAAGTGCAGGTCGCGTGGCGACACGCCGTTACCCCCATAATCCCGTTCCCGGAGGCAAAGGGTCGGATCGGATGGAATTCCACAAGCGCTCTGCGCCCCGGCGTGGCGCCAAGGCGGTGAATCGAATCAGTCGGCGCGCGCCAGCACGGCTCCGTGCAACCACTTGCGGCCTTCGCTGAAGGACAGCACGGGCTGATAGTCGTAGCTGGCGTTCGCATCGAGGACGCGGTCGGTCGAGTTGTCGAGCAGCCAGTACCGATCGTCGATGCGGACGACGAGCAGGGCGTGGTCGGCATGTCGGGCCAGGTCCCGGGCGATCGTCAGGTACATATCGGACCGCGCCACGCCCATGGCCGCCAGGATCTGCATCTTGGCGATCGCGATGTCCTCGCAGTCGCCCGCACCCCGCTTCAAGGTCATCTGGGCGGGCGCCCAGTAGTCGGCCGTACCGTAGAGCTTGTCGTCCTCGGCGAAGCGGACCTTGCGGTTGGTCCAGGCGTTGACCGCCTCGACAGTGGCCATGGTCGCCCGCCCCCGGGCGAAGCGGCTCAGGGTCGCGTCCTGCATCACGAAGCGCGACGACAGCCCTTGCTGGCTGACCCGCGCCCACTGGCGGTCGAACGCCGTGTGCGACACCACCAGGCGCTTGGTCTGGAGAAAGTCCTCGGGCGAGAACCCCGAGCCACGCCCCGGCGCGACGGCGATCACTGCCCTGGGCAGGACGAACCCGGTGCAGCCGGCGCCCGCGCCCGCCGGAACGGACCGCGCCATCGAGAGCGGCGCCGCGCCCGGGGCCAAGCCGGCGCCCGGAACGATCCTCGCGCCCACGGGCACGGCTTCGCCCGGCCGGGCGAGCATGGTCAAATCGTTGGCCTGAACCACGGCGGCACCGCCGCTCGCCTGCGCCGCCTGGTCCAGCCTGATCCGGTCGAGCGCGCTGACCGCACCGCCGAGAATGGCCGAAGCCTTGCTCGATGAAACTGACGCCGCCGCCAGTCCTGAAGCCGAGGCGAAACCCGCGTTGCCGAGCTGCGCCGGCAGGGCGGCAGCAGCCACGTTGCAGCTCTCCGTCTCCGGCGCGCGAAAGACGGCCGGCATCCGTTCGGCCGACGCTAGCGGCGCCGGATGCGGTCCCGCCAGCATGGCGCCAATCGCCACGGCGCCGGCCTGCTCGGCCAAGCCGAACAGCCCACAGGCGACAAGCAGCGAAGAGACGATGTAACGAGCCATGCACGCCGTTTTGACAGCGCGCGATGGGCATCGAATGAAGGGCTTTGGTTAACAAGCCAATCATCATAATTTCGCGGTAGACTGGATAAATACTATGGTTTTATTGAATTTTATTTCAAACGATCACTATCCTGTCCGCATTCCCGCCATGGAGACGGACAGAGGGCCTCAATCCTCTCTCGCCACCCGCACCAGCAGCTTGCCGACATGGCTGTTGCCCGAAAACACGCCGGCAAAGGCGGCCGGGGCGGCCTCCAGCCCCTCCACGACCGCTTCGGGATAGCGCAGCCGGCCCTCCCCGATCCATCCGGCGATGTCCTGAAGCGCCTGTTGCCCGCCGACCATGAAGCCGGCGAAGCCGCGCACTTCGAGGCCCTTCGCCATGATCGTGCGGAAGAAGCCCGGCAGATGATCGGGGCCGGGGCCCTCCATGCCGACGCCGTAATAGGCGATGTAGCCGCACAGCGGCATGCGCCCGCCGCGGTTGATCAGCGGCAGGACGGTGAGCGTCACCTCGCCCCCCACGTTGTCGATATAGACGTCGATCCCCTTGGGACAGGCCGCCTTGAGCTGGCCGGCGAAGTCGGCCGCCTTGTAGTCGGCCGCGCCGTCGAAGCCGAGGTCGAGCAGGGCGGCGCATTTCTGCGGACCGCCGGCGATGCCGACGACGCGGGCGCCGAGGATCTTGGCGATCTGCCCGGCGATCGTCCCGACCGCCCCGGCCGCGGCCGAGATCGCCACGGTCTCGCCGGCCTGGACCCGGCCGATCTCGATCACGCAGGCATGGGCGGTCTGCCCCGGCATCCCGAGCGCGCCGAGCGCGGTGGAGACCGGCGCGAGGGCCGGATCGAGCTTGCGCGGCGGGCCGCGGTAGTCGGACCTGTCCGGGGCGACGACGGCATATTCGCGCCAGCCGGTGCGCCCTTACACGATATCGCCGACCGCATAGCCGGGATGGTTTGAGGCGACGACCCGGGACACGGTCGGCCCGAACATGACCTCGCCCAGCCCGACATGGGTCGCGCCGGAGATCAGCGTCTCGTCGATGGCGAAGCGGATCAGCGGATCGAGCGCGAGCCACAGCGTCTTGAGCAGGATCTCGCCCTCGCCCGGCTCCGGGATCGGCACGGTCTCCAGCGCGAAGTCGTCGGCCTTGGGGTTGCCCTTGGCGTAGGACTTGAGGACCACCTGCCGCATCGTCCCGCTCACTTGTCGCGCCTCACCGTCACCGCCGACATCCCGCAGTGATCGAGCCCGACGAAGCGCGGCCGGGGCTTGTCCGGGTCGAGCCTCAGGTTCGGCCAGCGGTCCATCAGGCCGTTGATCGCCGCGACCATCTCCTGCTTGGCGACGTCCATGCCGAGGCAGCGATGCGGGCCGAGCCCGAGGCCCATGTGGTGCTGCTTGCGGCGGTGGATGTCGTATTCGTCAGGCCGCTCGAAGACCTTGGGGTCGCGGTTGCCCGCGCCGAGGCAGATCTGCACGCGCGCGCCTTCGGGGATCACGACGCCCTCGACCTCGACGTCCTCGGTGGCGAGGCGCGGGAAGATCGGGTCGGTCGGGCGCCAGCGCAGCGCCTCGTCGATCGCCGGCTCGATCAGCGCGCGGTCCTCGCGGCATTCCTCCCAGAAGTGGTAATGCGTCAGCAGGGCGTCGATGGTGATGCCGAGCTGCCGCCAGGTCGTGCCGCCGCCCGCGAAGATGATCAGCTTGCAGTAGGAGAAGATCTCCTCGTTGGTCAGCTTGCGGACCGTCCCGTCGGGATGCTTGAGATCGTTCTCGAGCAGGCCGGTGATGACGTCGTCCCCACCGTTGGCGCGGCGGTCCTCGATCAGCTCGGTCATGATCCGGGCGACCTCGGCGCGATGCGGCGTGGGCGGCGAGGGTGCTGTCGGTCAGGTGGCGGCGGAAGGTCAGCGCGTCCTCGCCCTCCAACCCGATCGCGCGGGTGACGACGTACATCGGCATCCGCGCGCAGAGCTCGAGGTTGAGGTCGGCCGTCTCGCGGCCATGGAGCCGGTCGAGCAGCGCGTCGGCCGCCTCGTCGATCCAGCGGCGCTTCCACCAGTCGAGCACCCGCGGGCGCAGGAACAGCGGCTGGCCGACCGCGCGATAGGCCTTGTGCTCCTTGCCGACCATTTCGAGGATCGTCCGGCCGATCGCCTGGATGCCCCGGCTTTCCTTCATCACCGCCGAGGAGAAGGTCAGGTTCTCGCGAAAGCCGCGCTCGCAGGCGGCGTAGGAGAACAGGGTCCACTGCTCGCGCCTGGGGCCAATGTAGTGGGCCTCGTCGATCTCGGGCAGGCCGAGCAGGGCGCGTGGGCTGCCCTGCTGCACCGGCGCCCGTTCGCGCAGGGCGTTCAGCTCGGCGACGTAGTTGCGATCGGTTTCGAGGCCCTTGTTCGCATCCTGCTTGGCGGTGTCGAACATCTCCGCATAGCGCTCGTCCTCGGCAGTCAGGGCATCGGCCATCGCGCGCTCCATTTGTTCGCTTATGCGAAATCTGATCTTTATATACGAATAGTTGCCAAGGCCGCCGCGAGTCAAGGATAAGGCCCACCGGACAAGAGAGGAATTGCCATGCAGACGATCACCTTCACTCACGCGGGCGCGACGCTCAAGGGCCGGCTTGCCGCACCGGCGGGCACGGTGGGCCCGCTGCCGCTGGTCCTGGTCTTTCCCTCCGCGCTCGGGCTCGGCACCCACGCGCTGACAGCGGCGCAGCGGCTGGCGGAGCACGGCTATCTGGGCCTCGGCGTCGATATGTACGGCGACGGGCTCTACAGCGGCTACGAGGGCAACGCCGCCGCGACGGGCGGCCACTTCGAGAATTTCGTCAAGCAGCCCCACCTGCTGCGCGAGCGGGCGCTGGCCTGGCTCGACCATGCCCGCGCGCTGCCGGGCGCCGATCCGGCGCGGATCGCGGCGATCGGCTACTGCTTCGGCGGGCACTGCGTGCTGGAGCTGGCCCGGACCGGGGCGGACCTCAAGGCCGTGGTCAGCTACCACGGCATCCTGACCACGCAGCTTCCGGCCGCGCCCGGCACGATCAAGGCCCACGTCACCGCCTATTGCGGCGGCAAGGACCCGTTCGCCCCGGTCGAGACGATCGACGGCCTGCGCCGCGAGCTGGACGAGGCGGGCGCGCGGCACCAGATCACCGTGTTCAGCGAGGTCGAGCACAGCTTCACCGATCCCGACGCGGGGCGGATGGGTCGCCCGGGGATTGCCTACGATCCCCTGGCCGATCGCGTGTCCTGGGCAGGCACGATTGCCGCGCTGGACATCTTTATGAGTTAGCGCGACTCTTTTCCCTATTGCGAATAAATCTCCACGAATGTAAACTCGTCTGCGAGAGGCAAATCATCGCGGCGACCTGACGCGGCGCGACCATGGGAGGGACACATCCGCGGCTTCCCCGCGGACCAGCTTCAGCAAGCATGCGCGCCCGGGCCCCTGTCGGCCGGCGCGCGGCGGCGGCACCACTTCAATTCGAAAAGTCGTAACGAAGGGGAGATTGGAATGAGGGCCTATCTGTACGCTTCCCCCGGCATCGCGGCCGCCTTGCTGTTCGGGCTTGCCGCACCCGCCTCCGCGCAGGACACGCATGAGGAGGCCGGCGCGCGCAGCGACGCCAGCGACATCATCGTCACCGCCCGCCGCACCGAGGAACGGCTCCAGGACGTGCCGATCTCGATCACGGTCTACAACCAGGAGCAACTGGACAAGCGGAACATCGTCCAGGCTTCCGACCTCGCGGCCTATACGCCGTCGCTGTCCGTCAACCAGCGCTACGGCCCGGAGAAGAGCTCCTTCGCGATCCGCGGGTTCAACCAGGATCAGAGCACGGCGCCCACGGTCGGCGTATATTTCGCCGACGTGGTCGGCCCGCGCGCCCAGGGCGGCACCACCTCCGGCAACACGGTCGGCCCCGGCGCCTTCATGGACCTCCAGAACGTCCAGGTGCTCAAGGGGCCGCAAGGCACCCTGTTCGGCCGCAACACGACCGGCGGCGCGGTGCTGCTGGTGCCGAACAAGCCGACCGACCGGCTCGAAGGCTGGGTCGAGGGCCAGGTCGGCAGCTACAACCTGCGCCGGGCGATGGGCGTGCTCAACGTCCCGCTCGCCGACACGTTCAAGGTCCGCATCGCGCTCGACCGCAACCACCGCGAAGGCTACATGCGCAACCGTTCGGGCATCGGGCCGGACGACTACAACGACGTGAACTATTTCGCGGCCCGGCTGAGCATCCTGGCGGAGCTTACCCCAAACCTCGAGAACTACACGATCTACACCTACAGCCACTCGTTCGGCCACGGCTACGCCGGCCCGATCGTGGCCTGCAACCGCGCCCTAAATCCGGGCGATCCGCTGTTCAACCTCGCCGCCTTCTCGAATCCCTCGAACATCCGCGCCACGGCCACGGCCGGCCCCGCCTGCGACCAGATCGGACGGGCCGCCGCGCGCGGGGATTCGCTGCTCGACGTCGACGTGGCGAACCCCGATCCCTACATCGACCTCAAGCAATGGCAGGTGATAAACACCACGACCTGGCAGGTCAGCGACACCTTCCGCATCAAGAACATCGCCAGCTACGGCGAATTCCGCGAGCGGGCCAGCTTCAGCCTCTACAGCGACAACTTCCGCACCAAGGCCGGCCAGCCGCTCCTCTACAACCCCGCGGGCGGGATGCCCTTCTCCTATATCCTGCTCAATCCCGCGGGGCCGGAGGACAACGCCGCGCAATCGACCTTCACCGAGGAGTTCCAGCTCCAGGGCAACACCAGCGACGGCAGGTTCACCTGGCAGGCGGGCGCCTATTATGAATCGTCCAAGCCGCTCGGCTGGACGCGCGGCTATACCGCGCAATATGTCGGCTGCACCGATCTCCAGGCGTTCCAGTGCGCGGCGCCGTTCCAGCCCGTGGCCACCGGCGGCAACTTCTCCGATTCCAAGACCAAGCTCGATTTCACCAACATCGGCTTCTACGCCCAGGGCACCTACAAGTTCGCCGAGTGGATCGCCCTGACCGCGGGCATCCGCTACACGATCGACAAGATCCACGGCCAGAACGAGAGCACCCGGATCAACATCTCCAACACCGGCGGGCCGCTCGACCGGGTCTGCAACGACACCTACCGCTTCTACACGCCCAACCCCACGCCGGGCGGCAATCCGCTGCCGCTCGTCGTGAGCGACGGCAGCCAGTGCCATTTCGAGATCGACCAGAACTCGGAAAAGCCGACCTGGATGATCGACCTGGAGGTCAAGCCGGTCGAGGACATCCTGCTCTACGCCAAATATGCGCGCGGCTATCGCCAGGGCGGCCTGAGCTTCACCAACGTCGGGCGCGAGACCTGGGAGCCGGAGAAGGTCGATTCCTACGAGATCGGCGCGAAGACCAGCTTCCGCAGCGGCGGGGTCAACGGCTATTTCAACCTGTCGGCGTTCTACAACGACTTCACCAACCAGCAGGTCTTCTCCGCGGCGATCGGCGCGGCGGGCAGCGGCCTGGCGGGCGGCGCGGTCATCCTCAACGCGGGCAAGTCGCGCATCCAGGGCATCGAGGTCGACACCTCGGTCAACCTGTTCGACAACAGCCTGCGGCTCGATCTCGGCTACACCTATCTCGATACGCTGGTGAAGCAGATCACCCCGCCGGCGGCGACCTATCCCTTCACGCTCTACATCCCGCAGGTGGCCCAAGGCGGACCGCTGGTGCTCTCGCCGAAGCACCGGCTGACGGCGTCGCTGAACTATACGCTGCCGCTGGACGATTCGATCGGCAAGATCACGATCGGCGGGACCTACGTCTATACGAGCGAGCAGCTCTCCAACAGCGCGACCCTCGCCGTGGCGCCCGATCCGCTCTCGCCGTACGGCTATTCCAGCATCGGCCGGCTGCCGGCGACCAATATCCTCAACCTGAACGTGAACTGGAACAAGGTGATGGGCTCGCCGATCGATGCGGCGTTCTTCGTGACCAACGTCACCAACCAGATCTATCCGGTCCAATACGGCAACGGCTACAGCTCGGCCGGGTTCGAGACGCTGATCATGGGCCAGCCGCGGATGTACGGTTTCCGCCTGCGGTACAGCTTCGGCAACTGATCCGGAACTCCCCGCGCCCCTCGTGGCGCGGGGACACCGCCTACGAGCGGGCAGTAGGCGACGTGCCCGGCGGCGCTCGCGTCAGCCCACGCCCAGCAGCACATGGCTGCCGTGCCGCTCAACCGCGCGGCCAAGGCGGTTGACGAACAGTTCGATGATCGGCGGGTCGACGCGGCGGGTGATCGACCACAGGTAGAAGCCATAGATCGCCGCCTCGCGGTATTGCCGCCAGGCTTCCTCGCGCTCCGGGAGGTCGCAGCCGAGGCCGCGCATGGCGGCGAGGTAATGGTCGAGCAGGGCCCGCTCCTCGCGCTCGGCCACGTCGACCGGGAGGACGGCGCAGACGTGGTAGGCAACGTCGAGCGCCCAGCCGCCGCGCTGGAGGAGCTGCCAGTCGATCAGGCCGGTCGCGCCCGCGGCGTCGCGGAAGATGTTGCCGGCATGGGCATCGCCATGGACCAGGAACTGCGGCCGCGCGGCGTCACGCTCGGCCAGGGCGCGCATCCCTGCGCCGAGACGCTCGGCGTTCCGGACCGCCGGGGACAGCCCCTCGCCGCGCTTGCCGTCGAGCAGCCCTTGCAGCGTCTCGACCGGGACATACTGCATCCGGGCAAGGTCGGCGACGCGCGGGGTGATCCAGTCCATCGTGGCGAGCAGCCCGCGCCCGGCATGGAGCGCGGCGAGCTGATCCAGGCTGGCCGCAGCCTGGTCGGCGGTGAAGGGCTCCAGCGCCGAGCAGAACCGCGCGCTCTCGGCGATCAGGTCGCGCATCACGACCAGGCCCTGCATGGCCGCGCGGTCGGTGATCGCGGCTACACAGGTTGGGGTGCGCACTGCCACCTGCGGCCCGACCCGGGTGTAGAAGTCGGCTTCGCGGATCATCGTCGCCCCGCCGCGCGCGGTCAGCTCGTCGACGTCGAGCAGGCCCTTGATGCAGAAGCCCTGCGGCTCGGCCAGGCCGTCGAAGGCGACGGCGAAGCGGACCTTGGTGGCGACGGTGCGGATCACCTCCTGGACCTCGACCGCCGTCACCGCGCGGCCGCCCGACACGCCGGCCAGGGCCTCGCCCAGCCAGGCCGGATCGAGCACGCCGTCCAGCTTCGCCGGCACCCGCAGCGCCTCCATCGCGATCGCTCCTGCCATGCGTGATCCTCCCTCGATAAATTCACTATTTCGGTAATTTGGTCGCAATATCGAATTTCATGCTTGACGTCCAGCACGCCCGGCAGTGTATCGGACCCCGATGAACCGCGCCGGCAAACGGGCGCGAGGGCCGGGAGAGCAGGATGGCGAGGCCGCTGGAAGGCATCAAGGTGGTGGAAGTCGCGATGTGGGCCTTCGTCCCGGCCTGCGGCGGCATCCTGTCCGATCTCGGCGCGGAGGTCATCAAGGTCGAGCCGCCGAGCGGCGACCCCCTGCGCGGCCTCGACATCGGCGAGCTCGGCGGCAGGAAGCGCGTCGACCTCTCGTGGGAATCGTACAACCGCGGCAAGCGCTCGATCACGCTCGACCTCAAGCAGGAAGCGGGCCGCGCGGTGCTGATGAAGCTGGCGGAGGACGCCGACGTCTTCCTCACCAACCTCCTGCCCCCCGCACGCCGGGCCATGGGCATCGACGCCGAGACGATCCGCGCGCGCTTTCCGGACATCATCTACGCCAGCGGCAGCGCGACCGGCCCCCACGGGCCGGACAGCGCCAAGGGCGGCTACGACGCGATCACCTTCTGGGCGCGCGGCGGCATCTCCTCCTCGGTCACGTCGGACGGGGACGCGGCGCCGGTCGGCCCGCCCGGCCCCGCCTTCGGCGACACGCTGAGCGGGTCGATGCTGGCCGGCGCGATCTGCGCGGCCCTGACCCGGCGGGCCCTGCACGGCGAGGCCTCGGTGGTCGACGTCTCGCTGCTCGGCACGGCGATGTGGTCGATGCAGCGGTTCATCGCCCAGGCGACGATGGACGGCGTCCAGCGCTTCCCCCGTCCGAAGGACCGGGTGCCCTACAACGTGCTGTCCTATACCTACCGCACCGCCGACGACCGCTTCGTCGCGCTGTGCATGCTGCAGGCGGACAAGTATTGGCCCCGGTTCTGCGAAGTGGCCGGGCGGCCCGACCTCGCCGCCGATCCGCGCTTCGCCGACGCGGCGGCGCGGCGCGACAACGCCCGGGCCTGCTTCGACGAGGTCGCGGCCCTGTTCGCGAGCAAGCCGCTCGCCGAATGGCGCGCGATCCTCGCCCGGCAGGACGGCCAGTGGGACGTCGTCCAGGACGTCGGCGAGATCCAGGACGACGTCCAGGCCCGGGCCAACCACCTGCTCCAGACGGTCGACTACGGCGACGGCACGACCATCCCCCTGGTCGCCGTGCCGATGATGTTCGACGGGCAGGCGATGCCCGCCCGCCGCTCGCCCGAGCTGGGCGACAGCAGCGAGGCGATCCTGGCGAGCCTGGGCTATGACGAGGAGGCGATCATCGACCTCAAGGTCCAGGGCGTGGTCTTCTGAGAAGGCGCGGCGGGCGGGCCTTCGGCTTGACACAATCGTTCATAACTGCGATATTCAATTCACGATTTCGAACCATATCCCGCAAGAGGAGTCTGGGAGATGAGCGAAGCTGATCCCGTATTCGGCAGCGCCACCAAGAGCGACTGGAACCTGGGGCCGATCTTCGACGCGGACGCGCACATCGATCCGCCGCACGACATGTGGAAGGACTACCTGCCCGCCTCCCAGCGCGACAAGGCGCCGGTGATCGAGCACGGCGAGGACTGCGACTACATCTGCTTCGAGGGCAACCGCCGCCCGGTGATGATGATCAACAACCAGGCGGGCCGCGCGGGCAAGGACTTCAAGATGAAGGGCCGCCTGTCCGAGCAGCGCAACACCTACGATCCGGCCAAGCGCCTCGCCGACATGGACCTCGACGGGATCGACCAGGCGATCTGCTTCGGCGGGCCGCTCGGCTCCTTCGACAACGACCTCTACATCGCCAGCTTCGAGGCCTACAGCCGCTGGGTGATGGACTGGGCGAGCCACGCCCCGCACCGCCTGTTCCCGGTCGGCCACGCGCCGATGCGCGACATCGACGAGACGATCGAGCACGTCCGCCGCCTGGCCGGGATGGGCTTCAGGATGCTCCAGCTTCCGGCCTTCCCCCAGAACGCCGAAGCGTGGAAGACCTCGTCCGAGATCAAGAACCTGAAGTCGGGCCAGGTCTCGGCCCAGACCGGCGATCCCAAGGGCGCGTTGCAATACTACCAGCCCGAGTTCGACCGGCTGTGGAAGGTGCTGTGCGACCACGGCATGGTCATCACCTTCCACCTCGGCGGGCGGGTGCCGCGCTTCGGGGAGAAGCAGCACTTCCTGCCCGACATGCCGATGTCGAAGCTCGCCATGGCCGAGCCGATCGGCATCTTCGTCTTCAACGGCATCTTCGACCGCTTCCCCGACCTGCGCATCGGCTCGATGGAATCGGGCGTGGGCTGGTTCGCCTGGTACGCCGAATATTGCGACCGCACCTGGGAGAAGCAGCGCTACTGGATGGACAGCCCGATCGACCGCCTGCCCAGCTCCTACATGGACAGCAACGTCTGGGGCTCGTTCATCCAGGACCGCACCGGCATCCTCGCCCGCGACCTGCCGGGCGGCCGGAACATCATGTGGTCGTCGGACTACCCGCATTCGGAGACGACCTTCCCCAACAGCCATGCCGTGATCCGGCGCGACTTCGCCGGGGTGCCGGACGCGGACGTGCGCGACATCATCTGCAACAACGCCAAGAAGTTCCTGCGGATCTCCTGATGGCGACCGCCGCGGCAAACGACGTCCTCCTCGCGGACGATCCGCTCTACCGGGAGCTCTACGACGTCCGCCGCGAGGCGGAGGCGATGGGCAACCTGGTCGAGCGGGACATGAGCGGGGAGATCGCCGCGCTCCAGGCCCGGGCGCCGGTCCACCGGGGCAAGCTGCGCGAACTGCTCGGCCTGCCCGGGCACGACCGGCACGTCCTCTCGGCGGGACGGCAGCACTATTCCGTGCTCAGCTACGAGGCCTGCGAGGCGGCGTTCCGCCAGCCCAAGCTGTTCTCCTCGCGGATCGTCCATCACCCCAACGAGCTGGGCGAGCTGGCGATGGGCATCCTCGAGATGGACGGTTCGATGCACCGCGCCTACCGCCGGACGATCCAGCCCAAGTTCATCATGCCCGAGGCGCTCGGCTGGTGGCGCAGCCGCAAGGTCGACGACATCGTCGGCCGCCTGGTCGAGCGGATGCGCGGCTGGGACCGCGCCGAGCTGAACCTCGACTTCTGCGCGCGCATCCCGGTCTATACGATCACCACGGCGATCGGTCTGGAGGGCGACGACGCCCTGGTGTTCCGCGACGCCTTCGTGAAGAGCGGCGGCATCGCCAACCGCCCGGTCGAGGAGATGCGCGCGGCCGCGGCGACGGTGCAGCGGATGCTGCTCGACCTGATCGCCGCGCGCCGGGCCGAGCCGGGCGACGACCTCATCAGCTTCCTCCTCGCCGCGCGGCTCCGGCTCAAGGACGAGGCGGTGCGGCCGCTGACCGACCGCGAGATCATGCATACGGCGCGGCTCGTCATGGTCGCCGGCGGCGGCACCTCGTGGGGGCAGATGGGCATCGCGCTCTGGGCCCTGCTCGGCCACCGCGACCAGTACGAGGAGGGCCGGGCGAACCGCGCGCTGATGGACCAGGCGATCGAGGAGAGCCTGCGCTGGAACCCTACCGCGCCGCTGTTCTACCGGATGATCGAGGAGGACACCGAGTTCCACGGCGTGCCGATGAAGGCGGGCGAGGTGCTGGAGCTGGGGCTCGGCGCCGCCAACCGCGATCCCACGCGATGGGACCGGCCGGACGCTTACGACATCCACCGTCCGCCCCTGACCAACCTCGCCTTCGGGCTCGGCACCCACCGCTGCCTCGGCATGAACGTCGCGCGGGTGGAGATTTCCGTGGGCATAGGCGCGCTGATGGACGCCTTTCCGGACATGCGGCTCGACCCCCCCGCGCCGCCGCCGTTCCTGCCCGGCGGGCTGGAGCAGCGCGGCATCTCGGGCCTGCCGGTCCTGCTGCGCTGATCCGCCGCCGGGGCTTCGGTCAAGCGATGGAGACGGGCGGCGACCGCAGCCCGCCGCACTCCTGCGCGAAACCCGCTTCCCCTGGCCGGGGAGATCGGCATAACCCCTCGATCATAAGGACGGACGGGAGAAGGACGTGACATCAGGCAGCTTCGCCATCGGCTGGCGGCAGGTCGCGAGCGGCTTTGTCCTGCTGGCCTGCGTCGCGGCGATCACCACGGCCTACAGCGTCGTCGCCGTGCCGCTCTCCGCCGAGTTCAAGCCCAGCCGGGGCGTGCTGCTGCTGGCGATGACGGTCGTCTCGGGCGTCTCGGCCCTGCTCGCGCCGTTCCTCGGCACGCTGATGGACAAGACCTCGCTGCGCAACCTGGTGATGCTCGGCGCGGGGCTGCTCGGCGCGGGCTTCGCGACGCTGTCGCTGGTCCAGAGCTTCTCCCAGGTGCTGATCGTCTATGCCGTGCTGATCGCCCCGGCCAACGTGCTGATCGGGCCGGTCGCGGTCACGGTCCTGCTCTCGCGCTGGTTCGTCAACCGGCGCGGCACGGCGCTGGGCATCGCGATCTCCGGCGTGGCGATGGGCGGGATCGTCTTCCCGCCGGTGATCCAGGCGTTCCTCGACGCCTTCCCGTGGCGCGAGGCGCTGCGCTATTTCTCGCTGGTCATCCTCGCCGCGACGCTGCTCGCCGCCGCGCTGGTGGTCAACCGCCCGGCCGACCGCGGCCTCCACCCCGACGGCGCGGCGCGCGATCCCGAGGCCGCCGCGCGCAAGGCTCCGCCTTTCTCGGTCTGGAAGATCCTCAGCGACCCCGCCTTCTGGCTGATCTTCATGATGGTCGGGGTCGTGACCTCAGGGATGAAGGGCATGGTCACGAACCTTGCCCTGCTCGGCAAGGGCCAGGGCTTCACGCCCACCGCCGCGGCCTTCCTGATCTCGACCTATGCCGGCTGCGGCTTCGTCTCCAAGCTCGGCTTCGCGGCGATCGGCGACCGGATGAACCTACGCTACCTCGCCGCGACGAGCCTGCTCGGCTTCGCCACCGGGATGCTGATGCTGACCCAGGCGCAGCTCGGCTACTGGTTCGTCGCGGCCGGCGTCGGGATGATCGGGCTGTTCGGCGGGCTGATGGTCCCACTCGAATCGATGCTCGGCGCGCGGGTCTTCGGCACCGGCGCGGTCGGCCGCGCGGTCGGCCTGCTGAGCATGGCGCTGCTGTTCCTGCTGCTGTCGACCCCGCCGCTGTTCGGCAAGATCTACGACGTGACCGGCAGCTACAGCGGCGCCTTCTACATCTTCGCCGGCCTGGCCCTCGCCGCCACGCTGATCACGCCCTTCGTGCGGCTCCATGCGCCCGAGGCGGGAGACGATGCGGCGG
>ERZ778022.1961-NODE-1961-length-23696-cov-3.841885_pt1 | contig 23696 bp, 17 predicted proteins | sample MGYA00375752_ERZ778022 | MGnify/ENA primary metagenome ERZ778022 (study PRJEB29350, sample SAMN05389826) | bioreactor metagenome | isolation source: Thiocyanate bioreactor | place: South Africa: University of Cape Town | collected 2014-04-04 ...
AAGGAAGGAAAGGTCCGCGCCCTCGGTGCCTCGAACTTCACGCCGGACCGCCTCGCGTCGGCGCTCGCGCTCGCGCGCCAGAATGGGCTCCGAGCCTTCGAGGTCTCCCAAGACCACTGGAACCTCGTCGAGCGGGGCATCGAACGGAGCCTCGTGCCGCTGCTCGAGAAGGAGGGCCTGAAGGAGCTGCCCTACTGGTCGCTCGCATCCGGCTTCCTCACGGGCAAATACCGCTCCGGCGCCCACGTCGAGTCCGCGCGCGCCGGCAGCGCGTCGAAGTACCTCGACGATCCGAAGAACGTCGCGCTGCTCGGGTTGATGGACGAGCTGGCCTCGGCGCACGGCGTGTCGGTCACCGCGATCGCGCTCGCATGGCTGAAGGCCCAGCCCGTCGTCGCGGCGCCGATCGCGAGCGCGCGCACCGTCGACCAGCTCGACGCGCTCTTCGAGTGCGCCAAGGCCACGCTCTCGCCGAGCGACGTCGAGAAGCTGTCCGCCGCGACGGCTCCTCCGCGTGCGTGAGGAGCGTTCGTGGACGCCGTCCGACCGCTTCAATGCGGACGGGCTGCCGCGAGCGTGCCTCCGGTGAGGCGGTTTGCGTACGTGCTCATCGTGTACGCACCGCAGCCAATCATGATCTCCAGCGCCTGCGCCCGCGTATAGCCCGCGCCGAGGAACGCATCCCAGATCTCCACTCCGACGTCGCCGCGAGTCACGAGGAGCTCACGAGTGAAGGCGGCGAGCGCGTCCAGACGCGTGTCTCCGAGCGCGACGCCCTCGACAAGCTTCTCGGCGAGCGCACTCTGGTCGATCCGACGAAGCAGGCGTGAGTGCATCGTGATGCACACCTCGCACCCCACATCGCGTGCGATGACGAGGATGACGAGCTCGCGCTCGACCGGCGAAAGCGACGTCCGCTCGAAGGCCTGCGCCGCGGCACGGAACGCCTCGAACAGCGCCGGTGCGGTGACCATGCGCGCGACGACCGACGGAACGATGCCGAACTCGGCGCGCGTAGCCTCGAGAATGGGGCGCGCCGCTTCGGGAGCGGAGCTCTCGTCGAGATCACTAAATCCACGGTCGATGGTCATCGGATGAGCTCCTCTCAATTATTGTCAATGCAACTATTTACCCGACGGCTAGCACGAGCTTCGCGCTCCGCGCTCAGTCGAGGCGTTCGGCGATGCGGCGCAACGTCCGACGCGTGATCTCGAGGTCGCGCTCTGGAATGTCCCGTTCGAGCTCGGCGACCAGCTTGCGGACGACGGGCACGAGGGTCTTCTTGGCCTCGCGTCCCTTCGGCGTGAGCACGACGAGACGAGAGCGCGCGTCTCCGTCATCGACGGCCCGCGCAACCAGACCCGCCTTGCTCATGGAATCCACGATGCGGCTCATCGTCGGCGCATCGCCATGGCACACGCCGCCGCGGGCGCTCTGCGTGCCCGTCTCGCTCCCACAGGCGAACGAGGACCATCCACTGCTCTGGCGTCAGCTCGTGGCCGTGCTCGCGGAACGCGCGATACATTGCCCGCCGCGTCGTCTCGTAGAAGCGGTTCACCCAGAAGGCGAGCGCGTTCTCGAGGACGATCTCGTCCTTGTCGAACTGATCACGCATCCGCAGTCCAAGATGAGGGCACGGACGATATTTGTCAATGCAACAATTCCCCCGCTCGAGGCTCGCGTCCCGACGCAGTGCCTGCGCGCTCTTCGTCGACTTCGAGATGCTGCGCCGATGAGTGAGTTTCCGTTCACTTGAACGGTGCCCTACACGGGCCGTTCGAAGCCTCGATGAGCGCGTCGGCGAGTGCGCGCCGCATCGGACCGACGTTCTGCGGAGGCCACTCGAACGACCGCGATCGGGATCAACGCGGACGGGCGCCGGGACGCTTCATCATGCCGATGGCGCCGGGCCGCGCCGATCCCGGACGAGACCGATGAGCTCATGGACGTTGGGCCGGGCGAAGACGAACAGCCCGAGCACGTAGACGACCCCGCCGAGCACGATCTCGAGGGCGAGCTGAACGCCCGCCGGGATGTGCATCGGCGCGAGGAACTGCCGCAAGGCGAGGACGGAGAGGAACATCGGGGCACATGCGAGGAGCGGGCACATCACGGAGATGAAGTAGCGTCCGACGGGGAGCGGCGTCACCAGCGCGGCCAGGCCGACGATGCTGACCGTGTAGACCGTGAACCCGATCCCGACGCCGACGCATGCCCAAACCGGACCGCCGAGCTTGCCCAGCACGGCGACTCCCGAAAGCAGTGCGATGGCACGGGCGACGCTCGCGATGAGAACGAGACGCGGCTTTCTCTCGGCTTCCAGGTAAGCGCCCGCGGGCCATGACGCCGGCTGGAAGATCGTCATGCAGCTCAACACGGTGAGGATGCCGGCCATCTCCGCCCAGCGCTTGTCGAAGAACGCATGAACGAGCGTCGGCGCGATCGACCCGAGCCCGACTCCGAGCGGCGCCACGACGAGCGACATGAGCGCGGCCGCCCGAACCACCGCGCCAGGGCGGTCCTTCGGATCCATCTTCGAGAAGGCGGGCATGAGCACGTCGCCCATACGCTCGGCGACATAGATCACGGGCGTCTCCGCCAAGCTGTACGAGAGCGCGTAGCAGCCCATGAGGCTCGGTCCGAACATGCGGAGCATGAGGACGTTGTCCCAGCTCGACGACGCGCGCTCGCAGAGCGCCACGAAGAGGATGGGCGTACCGTAGGCCAGCATCTTCCGCGCCTCGCGCCAGTCGGCCCCCGCGAACGAGAGCCACTCGGAACGGGGCACCTTCCGCACGAAGAGGAGGAAGGTCGTGGTCGAGCGCACGAGCCCAGCGATGACGATCGCGTAGCCGCCGTACCGGGACGCCGCCGAGAGCGCGACAGCGGTGAACGTCACCTCGCCGATGCTGTTGATGATGGCGACATCGCGGAACCGGAGCTCGCGTACGAGCAGACGCTCCGGCATCGACCGCGCGCGATCGAGCAGGTGTGCGATCGCCAAGCCGCCGATGTAACGGCCCATCTGGGGCGCCTCGACGAACTCGCCGAGTTGTCCGCGAAGCGAGTACACGACCGCCATCGCGAGCACACCCAACCCGAAGTGGAGCACTGCTGCCTGCGAGACGACGCTGGGCTTCGACCTGAAGGCGATGAGGTACTGCCCGAACGCGAAGAACGTGAGGACGTTCGCCGTCTGGATGCAGATGAGCGCGGCCGAGACCTCGCCGTACTCCGCCGGCGCGATGAACCGCGTGAGCACGAGGGTGCCGACGAGAGACACGACGCGCGCACCGAGTCCCGTGACGAGGTTCCAGACGACACCGCGTGCAGCAGCCTTCTCGATCGACATCTTCTGAACCGACTACACCGAAAGGGGACGGGGCACGATACGCGATAACGAGGCTGCTCGGGTGCGCAGGTTCGCTTCACGAAGACCCAGCTTTGAGCCGGGTATACACGTAGAGCAGGCCCAGGATCGTGACGTTGCCGCCCACGACGCCGACGACGTCCTTCCACCCGATCTTCACGTGGAACGTGTCGTCCGATTGCTTGACGATCCGGTACAGCGCGCCCGCGAGGCCGAACCAGACGAAAAGGAGCTGCTTGTACGTGAACGACAGGAAGAAAATGCCCACCGCGATCCCAGCCAGGGACACGAGCATCGCCATGGCGAGGGAGCGAAGCTCTTGCGTGAGGGACGCGTCTCGCCGGAGCACCGTGAGGGGGATCTTGAACGACGTCCAGAACAGGAGCGACCAGAAGACGAACCCGACGAAGCCGGTCTCCGTCGCGGCGAGCAGATACGAGTTGTGCGCCGTGAGATGGATCGGCGAGTCGACACGGTCCGCAAACTGATCCACGCCGACGCCGCGGATCGGAAACTTGAAGAACATGCTGATCCCCTCGTAGAGGAGCTCGATCCGCTCCGACGCCGACTCGTCCGCCTCGGCCGCCGAACGCCCGCCGAGCAACACGACCGGCAGCGCGCAGATCACCGCGAGCACGAGCCCCTTCCAGCGGTAGCGTGAGACGAAGTAGATCCCGAAGACCGTGCCGAGAACGAGCTGTCCGCCGCGTGACTGCGAGAGGATGACCGCGTAGAGCCCGAGCCCGAGCACGGCAAGGGAGATCGTCATGAGCACGGTCTTCGCGCCCTGTCCGATCCTCTCGCTATGTTTGGAGGGCATTCCGAGCGCGAACAGCAGCGGGAAGATCGCGCCGATGAAGACCGACAGCTCGTTCGGGTCGTCCAGCTGCCCTCGCCAGCGGACCCGACGTCCCGTCGTGAACGTCTTGAACAGACCGAGGCGCTCGCACCCCCATTCGACGTCGAACCGGATACCGTCGCGGCAATCGCCGGCAAGCCCACACTCACGGCCATCCGCGGTGTCCAGGTCGATGACCTGCTGCCCCTCGTCGTTCATCACCTTCTCGAGACACTGCGCGGGCTGATTGCCCTGATGGACCGCGACAGCGGAGACGAAGGCCCCGAGCAGGAGAAGGAGCCATATCATCCCTTTCAACCGGTCGAGGGTGCGCGCCCCGTACATGACGGCGAGCATGAAGATCGAAGGGAAAAGCGCGCGGTTCGTGCCGAGCTCGATCCCTCGCCCGCCGCCAAGGTTCAACGCGGTGATGAAGTAACAGGTCAGGACGAAGAGCCCGACCCACGGCAACTGCGGCGTGTAGAGCGGCTTCTGGCGACCGAGCGCCATCTCCACGAGAACGCCGAGGACGCAGAGCCCGGTGAAGACGTCGAGCAGCCGGAGAACGCCGAGGACCGGCCATATCTCCTGTGGCCGGATGACGAGGACGAAGACCAGAGCGAGGCTCGCGAAGAACGTCACGCGGTCACCTCGAGCCGGTCGCGATCACACGGCGAGCATACATCATGCAGCGATGGGTGTGCTGGCGGGCGTACGGCGGTACGATGCGCGGGACCGTGACGACCAGGACCTTCGCAGCGCTCGCCGTCCTCGCGATCGGGTGTTCGGGCTCGAGCGGCGCCTCGAGCGGCGTCACGAACGCGCCACCCCCCGCCCCGACGAGCGCCCCGGAAATGCAGCGACCACCGCCGAGAACCGCGAGGCCGGCAGGGTCGTCGCGCCCGGCGGGCGCTCCCCCGACCCAGGCTGGGCTTGCTGGCGGTGCAGCGAGCGGATCTGGTGCGACCTTCCGGACGACCACGGAGACACCGCCGGTCGAGTGTGGCCCAAGCACGACCGGAAGGACGTTCGACGTCGGCGATGGCAAGCCTTACACGACGCTCGGGGCGGTGCCCTGGGCGAACCTCTCGGGCGGTGACGTCGTGCGGCTGCACTGGCGACCTCAGCCTTGGCGCGAAAAGATCCTCATCTCGCAGTCGGGCAGCGCGACGAAGCCCATCCGCTTCTGCGGCGTGTCCGGCCCGAAGGGCGAGCGTCCCGTGCTGGACGGTGAGAACGCGACGACGGACAAGTCGTTCGACTTCATCCACGTGGAGGGCGAGCGCCGCGGCCTCATCACGATCTCGATCCGTCGCGACGGTCAGAGCTGGGGGGACAAGCCTCGGCACATCGTCATCGACGGCCTCGAGCTGCGTAACGCGGCCGTACCCCACGGCTTCACCAACAGCCGCGGCGAGAAGAAGACGTACCTCGACCACACCGCCTGCATCTTCGTCGAGCGTGGCGAGCACATCGTGATGGCGCGCAACGACGTCCACGGCTGCGGAAACGGGCTCTTCGTCGCCTCGAATGACAGCGAGGAGGTCGTCTCACGCGACATTCTGATCTACGGCAACTACATCCACGGCAACGGCTCGCTCTCGCATCCGGACCGGATGCACGGCATCTACAGCGAGGCGATCGGCATCGTGGTCCAGAACAACCGTTTCGGTCCGAACCGTGAGGGATCGCTCGGCAACCAGCTCAAGGATCGCTCGACGGGGACCATCGTCCGGTACAATTGGTTCGAGGGCGGCTCGCGTGCGATCGATCTCGTCGAGCCCGAGGACAGCTTCGCCGTCGTGCGGCAGATGCCGGAGCGCCACGAGACGTGGGTCTATGGCAACGTCATCATCCTCGGCGCGCGCGCGTCGGCTCGCCCCATCCACTACGGCGGCGACAACGGCTCCGAAAACATGTACCGGAAGGGCACGCTCTTCGTCTACGACAACACGATGGTCATCACGACCAACGAGAAGGACCTGTATTACATGGCGGTCCTCCAGCTCGAGACCGACGACGAGTCCGCCGACGTGCGGAACAACGTCATCTACCGCTCGGGGACGACGCACCTCTCGTGGCTGCTCGAGAAGGGGACGGCACGCCTCGGTGTGAACTGGATCTCGAACGGCGTGACGACCGCGGTCGACCGCGGGCCGACCGTGAAGGTCAGCGCCAAGACCGAGATGCTGCCCGAAGGCAAGACGCTCAACGGTGACAACCCGAGGTTCGTCAACGCGGCCGCGGGTGACTACTGTCTCGGACCGAGCTCTCCCGCGCGGAACGCCGCCGGCGAGCTCGCTCCCCTTCTTCCTCCGGGCCTCCTGCCGACGCTCCAGTACAAGAAGCACCAGCACACCGTCCCGCGGCGGGCCGAGCGAATGGACCTCGGCGCGTTCGCGTGCGAGTGACACAATGAGCCTCGTTCTCCTCGACTCAACCAGCTCCCGCGACCCCCATTCGAGACAAGCACGATGATCAGGCGAGCCTTTCGCGCTCTTCGCGAACGACACCTCGAGACGTTTCTCTCGGGCTACCTGATCGACGCCGGCCAGCGCGCGTTCGCGCGCCGGACGGGTCCGAAGGTCGAAGGAGTCCGTCACCTGCTCGTCGCCGTGTGCGATCACTACGAGCCGCTCTGGAACAAGGCCGACCCGGCTCACGGCGCGCGCCGGGTCCAGGCCTGGCGCGAGGGCTACCCGCGGCTCGCGAGCCAGTACCGCGACGCCGATGGCCGACACCCGCGCCACTCGTTCTTCTTCCCCGGGGAAGAGTACCGCCCGGAGTTCCTCGAGCCGCTGGCAGAGCTCGCGCGTGACGGCTTCGGCGAGGTCGAGATTCACCTCCACCACGACGGCGACACCGCCGAGACGCTCGAGGCGCAGCTCCGCGACACGATCGCGAAGTTCATGAGTCATGGGCACCTCTCGCGCGCTGCCGACGGGTCCGCGCGCTACGCGTTCATCCACGGCAACTGGGCGCTCGCCAACCCGCGCCGTGACGGCAAGTGGTGCGGCGTCGACGAAGAGGTCCCGCTCCTCTTCAAGACCGGCTGTTATGCCGACTTCACGTTCCCTGCCGCGCCCGATCCGGCGCAGCCGAACATCGTGAACCGGATCTACTGGCCGACGGGCGACCTCTCCGCGAAACGCTGCTACGAGTCAGGCGAGCGCGCCCGGGTCGGCAAGGTCATGAGGGACCGGCTCCTGCTGGTGCAAGGACCACTCGCCTTCTCGCGCCGGTCCAAGAGGCTCGCTGTGTGGATCGAGAACTCGGCGCTCACGGCGGTCAACCCGGCAACGGCAGCGCGCGCAAAGACGTGGGTGACGCGGAACATCCACGTCGAAGGCCGGCCCGAGTGGGTCTTCGTGAAGCTCCACACGCACGGCGCACCCGACGCCCAGGCGGCGTCGCTGCTCGGTGACGGAGGCCATGCGCTCCACCGCGTCCTCACGACCGATTACAACGACGGCCAGAGGTGGATGCTCCACTACGTGACCGCGCGCGAAATGTTCAACATCGCGATCGCGGCCATGGAGGGCAAGACTGGCAATCCGAACCTTTATCGCGACCATGTCATCGCGCCGCCGCCGGCCGCCAAGGTCGAGCCCGTCGCGAACGAAAACCGAGCGGAGTCCCACGCGTCATGACCCTGCGGGTAGCGATCGTCGGCTGTGGCAAGATCGCCGATGGCCACGTCGAAGAGATCCAGAAGATGCCGGAGGTCGCGCGCGTCGTCGGCGCCGTCGATCTCGAGCCGATCATGGCCGAGCAGCTCGCCGTCCGTTACGGCATCGAGCACCACGGCGCCGACTTCTCGCGGATGCTCCGCGAGCAGCGCCCTGACGTCGTGCACATCACGACGCCGCCGGCCTCGCACCTGCCGCTAGCGCTCGAGGCGATCGACGCGGGCTGTCACGTCTTCGTCGAGAAGCCCTTCACGCTCCGGCACGAAGACTCGAAGAAGCTCGTCGCGCGCGCCGAGGAGGCGAAGAAGAAGCTCTCGATCGGCTACACGTACCTCTTCGACCCGCCGGCGCTGGAGATGCGGAGCCTCCTCCGGCAAGGCGTCCTCGGCGACGTCGTCCATGTGGAGAGCTGGTTCGGCTACAACCTCGAAGGCGCGTTCGGGAAGGCCGTCCTCGGAGATCCGAACCACTGGGTGCTGAAGCTGCCCGGGCAGCTGTTCCACAACAACATCGATCACCTGCTCAACAAGGTCGTCGAGTTCTTCGCGGAGGACGAAGATCTTCCGGCGATCTCCGCGTTCGGCTCCGTCCGCCGCCGCGCGCGGCTCGGCGATCACCGCGACCGGATGATGGATGAGCTCCGGCTCGTCATCCGCGGCAAGCGCACGACGTTCTACGGCACCTTCTCGTCCCACACCCGTCCGCCCGCGCACCAGCTCCGCGTCTACGGGACGAAGAACACCGCCACCGTCGACTTCACGATGCGCACCGTCACGCTCGAGACGCAGTCGACGCTCCCGAGCGCCATCGGCCGCCTCGTTCCGGCCTTCTCGCACGCGATGCAGTACGTGCGCGCGGGCGGCAAGAACGTCGGCCGCTTCGCCCGCTCCGACTTCCACTTCTTCTCCGGGCTCCACTACCTCTTCCGGGAGTACTACCGGAGCATCGTGGAAGACACTCCACCACCGATCTCGCATCGCGACATCCTTCGGGTCTCGGCGATGCTCGACGAGATCTTCGCGCAGCTCGACGTCCAGCGAGAGGAGCTCGGGTCGTGACCAAGACGCTCGTAACAGGAGCAACCGGATTCCTCGGGACGTCGCTCGTGCAGCGCCTCGTCGCGCGAGGGCGCACGGACCTTCGTTGCCTCGTCCGCCAGGGCAGCGACGTCTCGCATCTCGAGGGCGTCATCGAGAAGCATCCCGACGTCGAGCGCTTCGTCGGCTCGCTCGCCTCGGTCGATGCCGCCGCGGCCGCCGTCGAGGGCGTAGACACCATCTTCCACGTCGCCGCCGCGATGGGCGGCGCGCCGGCAGACATCTTCCTCAACACCGTCGTCACGACGAAGAACCTCTGCGAGGCGATCGCCCGGACCGCCCCGTCGCGAGGAAACAAGCCGCCGCTCTTCGTCCTCGTGAGCTCGTTCGGCGTCTACGGCGTCGCGGATCTGCCGCGCGGGACCGTCGTCGACGAGGGCACCCCGCTCGAGAACAAGCCTGCGCGACGCGACCCCTACTCGCAGGGCAAGCTCAGGCAAGAGAAGCTCTGCTGGGAGTACCACGACAAGGGCATCATCCGGCTCGCCGTCGCTCGCCCCGGCGTCATCTACGGTCCACGCGGCGGCGCGTTCTCCGCGCGTGTCGGTCTGAACCTCTTCGGTGTGTTCCTGCATCTCGGCGGGCGCAACACGCTACCGCTCACGTACGTCGACAACTGCGCCGAGGCGATCGCGCTCCTCGGCGACAGGCCGGAGGCGGCGGGCCAGGTGTACAACGTCGTCGACGACGATCTGGTCGACGCCGACGACTACCTGCGCCGGTACAAGCAGCGCGTGACGCCGCTGCGCTCGGTCTCTCTCCCCTACCCCGTCACGATGCTCATGTCGCACGCGGTCGAGCGCTATCACCGCGCGTCGAAGGGGCAGCTGCCCGCCGTCTTCACGCCGTACAAGACGAAGACGACGTGGAAGGGGAACCGCTTCAGCAACGAGAAGCTGAAGGCGATCGGCTGGCGTCCGATCGTAACCACCGAGCAAGGGCTCGAGCGGACGTTCGAGCACCTGAAGGCGCGAGCGAGCTGAGCTATGGTCGACGAGCCCCATGCGCCGATGGGGCTCGAGATAGGGCGTCACCATGCTGCGAACGATGAAGCTCATCATCAGCGACCTGCGCGCGAAGGCCGCGTGGGTCTACGAGGACGAATCGCCGAAGGCGATCGCGAAAGCGCTCGCCACCGACGGCACCGCCGCGATGATCGTCTACCGCCTGATGCAGGCCTCACGGCGGCACGGCCTCTCGCCGCTCGAGATGGTCTTCAACAAGGTCAACGCCGCCTCGGGGTGCATCATCGGCCGCGGCGTCGAGTTCGGGCCTGGCTTCGTGCTCATCCACTCGAACGGCGTCGTCATCAACGGCGCGGTCCGCGGGGGCGAGAACGTGCACATCGAGCATCAGGTGACGATCGGCGCGGAGAAGCGCCAGAGCCCGGTCATCGGCAACGGCGTCTTCATCGGCGCGGGCGCGAAGATCGTCGGCCCGGTCACGCTCGGCGACAACGCGCGGGTCGGCGCGAACGCGGTCGTGACGAAGGACGTCCCGGCAGACACGACGGTCGTTGGCATCCCGGCGCGGCCGGTGAACAAGCAGAACGGGACGTCACACTCGGCAGAGTGAGGGCCCGTCGGGGGCCTACCTCTCGCGCCGGAAGTACATCCCCTTCGCCTGCTTCTGGGGAATCATGTGCATCGCGTTCTTCAGCTGATGCTTCGCAATGTACTCGTCGACCGCGCGACGAGCGCCGACCGCGAGATAGTCATCGATCACTACGAAGCCCCCCGGCGACAGCTTCGGATAGAGATTCTCGAGGATCGCGCGAACGCCCTCGTAACCGTCGATGTCGACCCGAATGAGCGCGAGCCGCTCGATCGGCGCCGCCGGGAGTGACCGATCGAAGTACCCCTCGAGGACACGAAGCTCCGATCCGTGCACTCCATACCGCTCGACGTTCTGCTCGAACTCCGAGCGGCCGATCCGGAAGTAAGCGGCGTGCTCGTAGAGCTCCTTGTCGTCCTCCGAGCTGTTCTCGGTCGGGGCAGGATAACCTTCGAACGAATCGGCGGCCCAGACGAGGCGCTGCTGATGGCCACGAGCAGCACGTAGGGCTGCCAGCATCAGGATCACGGCGCCACCACGCCAGCAGCCCCCTTCAAAGAAGTCACCGTCGACCCTTTCCTGCTCGATCGCGTAGAGCGTCTTCTGGAGGAACTCGAGGCGCCTCGATCCGCACATGTCTTCCAGAGTCGGCGGGTTGTGGATGAGCCTGACGATGCGAGGGTGCTTCGCCAAGCCCAGGGCGCGTCTGATCGCTCGCCCCTTCCACGTGAGACCGCGCGCCGGCGTGAAGACGAAATCCTCGTCGTCGAAGAGCTCACGCGTGAGGCACCGGCGGAGCAGATCCATGTACATGCCGGCCTCAGGTGACGGAGGTGGAGTCGCGAGGATCTCGGACGGGGTCATGGCAACGACAGCATAGGTGGGCACCGGAGGATGTCCACGACTGTCGCACGGCAACAGGTCCCCCCCCTTCACAGTGAGGGGCTGCGAGGGGCGTCGCGGTGATGATTGACGGGGCCTTCCAATTGCCGGATCTTCCCCGCGAGATGGCGAACGAGAGCCCAAAGGGCGGCGGTTGGCGTGGGGTCGGCGTCGTGCTCGCTACGGCTGCGCTGATGATCGGCGCCTCGGATATGGCCCTCCGTCGGGTGTCTCCGCCGAAGTACGTGCGCGAGGTGGCGGATGCTCTCGCCGACTACGAGCACGAAGACCCGACCACGCTCGTCCTCGGCTCGAGCCACGCGCGGACATTCGACGTCATGGATCGCATGGCACGCGAGCGAACCCAGGGACGGGAGCGCATCCTCTCTGTCCCGCTCGAGGCGGGGAACTTCACCGGGTACGAGTGGGTGCTCCAACACCGGGTCGAGCCGCTCATCGAGGAGCGGGATGCGTCCGGCGCCAAGAAGCGACCGAGCCTCAAGCGCCTCGTGCTCGTCGCGGTGTGGTGGGACGCGTGCTTCGTCGACGGAGATCCGCCGAACTTCAACCTCCCGTCACGAGCCTGGACGTTCGGCGATTTCGCCGCCGACGTCGCCGCCCACGGCTTGAACGATCACAACCGCAACTACGTGACGACTCGCTGGCTCGACCTGTGGCACGGCAGCATCCTCGTCTCCGATCGCGGGCATGCGCAGGTGGTCGAGGCGCTCCACGACCGAGTAAAGCCGCTCTCGGCAGAGGCGAAAGAGAAGCAGTTCCAGTTCCGGCTGAGAGGTTGGCAGTCGATCATCGAGCGCGGAAAGATCTGCGGCGATCACCCGAAGGAGGTGGCGGCGGCGGATCGGATCCTGAAGTGGGGACAGGACAAGGGCTACGATGTCACGTTCATGCTCTATCCGCTCAGGCCGATCACGCTCTCGGACGATACTCGGCAGAACGTCCAGGTCCCGTTCCAGAAGACGATGAGGGACGTGGCGGAACGTCGGGGCGTTCGATTCGTCGACGCCACGTTCGACAACGGAGGGATCGACGACCCCGACTTCCAGGACTTCGACCACCTCACCGCGGCCGGCCACGAGAAGCTCAGCAACTGGCTCCTCGCCGACAAGTTCGCCTTCGTGCTCGACGGGCACGTGTCTTCGCCCCACACCACCGATGCCAGCGGAGGACGGCCATGAGCCTCTCCGAAGTCGAGCTCTTCTTCTTCTTCCCGGTCGTGTTCGCGGTCTACTGGCTGTTGCCACGGCGGGCCGTCGTTCAGAACGTGGTCCTCACGACCGCGAGCCTGTTCTTCTATGCGACCTGGAATGCGAAGCTCCTTCCGCTCTTCTTGCTGAGCACGCTCGTCGACTTCGCGGTGTTGCGCGCCTTCGCGCGAACCCCGGCGGCGGCGGACGACGCCCCCGAGGACGAGCGAGCGAAGCGAACCGCGACGCGGCGGCGCTGGCTGATCCTCAGCCTGGTCTCCAACCTCGTCGTCCTCGCGGGGTTCAAGTACGTCGGGGCATTCAACAAGCTGCTGGCGCTGGGCCTGCCTCCGATCGCGCTCCCGCTCGGCATCTCGTTCTACACGATGTCGCGGCTAGGGGTGATCATCGACACCTACTACGACCGGATCCCTCCCGTCCGATCGCTGCTCGTCTGGGTGACGTTCACCTCGTTCTTCCCGCAGCTCATCGCCGGTCCGATCGGCCGCACCGACCTCCTCGAGCAGTACGAACAGCCGCGCCGGCTCGAGGCCTCCTCGGCGCTCCGCGCGCTTCGCGAGGTCGGCGTCGGCTTCGTGCTCAAGGTGTACGTCGCCGCTCACGCGAGCACATGGGTGAATCCGGTCTTCGCCGAGCCTGGCGTCTATACGCGAAAGGCGCATCTGCTCGCCCTCATCGGCTATGCCACGCAAGTCTTCGCGGACTTCGCCGGCTACAGCCTCCTCGCGCTCGGTGTCGCGCGCGCGTTTGCCGTCTCGCTACCGGAGAACTTCAACTTCCCGTTCCTGAGCACCAACCCGATGGAGCTCTGGCGCCGGTGGCACATGAGCCTGAACCGGTGGCTGTTCGACTACGTGTACTCGTTCATGGTGACGGGCGAGGGCTTCATGAACGGGCGCCTCGGCCTCGGGCTGGTCATCGTCATGATCGTCTCGGGCATCTGGCACGGCTCCACGTGGCCGTACGTGGTCTGGGGCGCGATGCACGGGCTCTGGCTCTTCGCCCACTACCGCTATGACCTCCACTACAAGTCGCTTTGCCGGAAGGACCGCACCTGGGTCGCGCGCCGGAAGTCGGCCCCGTACCTGGCGCTCGGGTGGGCGGCGACGATCGGCTTCTTCATCATCGCGCTCGTGCCGTTCCGCGCGTCGTCGCTCGGGGACGCAGCGACGTTCTTCCGCGGCCTCGTGCTCGGCGGAGGCACCGAGACGCTCGACGCCGGGACGATGCACCCCGCGTTGGCTGTTCTCCTCGTCGTCCTTTACCACGTGCAGGCGATGCCGTTCTTCGACAGCGTCCGCGCGCGCTTCACCGCTGCCCCGGCCCCCGTTCGGGGGCTCGTACTGGGCCTCGTCGTCGTGTTCCTCATGATCTTCGCGCCGGTCGGCGCGGGCACGTTCATCTACGCTCAGTTCTGAAACGGAAATCCGAGCCCTATGACATCATCGGAGCTTCGTCAGCGCGTCATCGACTGGCTGGACGACAACTATCACTTCGGCGACGCGCAAAACCTGATCAAGGACGACGAGATGTCGTTCCTCGAGCGCGGCGTCCTCGACAGCCTCGGCTTCGTCCAGCTCTGCGTCTTCCTGGAGAAGACGTACAAGATCAAGATCGACAGGAAGAGCCTCACCCGCGCCAACTTCGACAGCCTCGGCAAGATCGTGCGCTACGTCACCGCTCACAAAGACTATCGAGGACCGAAGTGAGCACGTCTGGGGGAAAGCTCCTCTGCATGCCGGATCCCGATCGGATCCAGCGCTCTCGCATGACCGCGTTCCGAAGCTGGGTCTCCGAGGAGACGGGCGCCGCGCTCGCGGACGATCACGCGCTCTTCGAGTGGAGCACCCGCAACGTCGCAGCTTTCTGGAAGCTCTTCGTCGAGTGGACGGGCGTGCGCCTCGGCGGCGCGCGCGAGCCGGTAATCGAAGGCGCCGAGGTCGAGACGGCGACCTTCTTCCCGGGCGCCAAGCTCTCGTACGTCGATCACGTCCTCCGGCCGCCGGCGGACGAGAGCGCCGATGTCGAGGTCGTGATCGGCGTCGACGAGACGGGCGCCCGCGAGGCCCTCACCCGCCGAGAGCTTCGGCGGCGCGTCGCCTGTTATGCGCGCGAGCTCACGAGCCGCGGTGTCAGGCCGGGAGATCGCGTCGTCGGGATCGCACGCAACGTCCCGCGCACGCTCGTGCTTTACCTCGCGACACTGTCGCTCGGCGCGGTGTGGTCCTCGGTCGCTCCCGACATGGGGACCGAGCTGCTCGTCCAGCGCGTCGGCCAAGTGCATCCGAAGCTCGTGCTCGCAGACCTGTCGTACCCGTACCACGGCGCGCTTCGCGAGAACGTCCGCACGGACGCGATCAGCGAGCTCGTCCCGGGCTGCACGATCGTTTCGATGACCGAGGTCGAGGGCTGGGCGCCGGCCGGGGAGAGCCCGGAGCTCACGCTGGCCGAGCTGCCGTTCAACCATCCGCTCGTCATCCTCTTCTCGTCGGGCACGACGGGGCTCCCCAAGTGCATCATGCACGGGGCCGGAGGGACGCTCGTCGAGCACTGGAAGGAGCTCGCGCTGCACTGCGATCTCGGCCCCGGAGATCGCCTGCTGTTCCACACGACGGCCGGCTGGATGATGTACAACTGGCTCGTCTCGGCGCTCGTTACGGGCGCATCGATCGTCCTCTACGACGGCTCGGTGTCATTCCCGCATGCCGACTCGCTCCTCCGCTGCGTCGCCGAGGAGCGGTGCACCGTGTTCGGGACGAGCGCTGCGTACCTCTCTTATTGCAGGGACGCCGGGCTCGAGCCGCGGAGCGCGCTCGATCTGTCGAGCCTGCGCCTCATGCTCTCCACCGGATCGGTGCTCCGCGATCCGATGTTCGAGTGGGCGTACGAGAACGTCGCGCCGGTGCCCATCCACTCGATCTCCGGCGGCACCGACATCATCGGGTGCTTCGTCCTCGGCTCCCCCAACCTGCCGATCACGTGCGGCGAGAGCCCGATGACGAGCCTCGCGCTCGACGTGCGCGCCGCGAACGGAGGGGGCTTCGTCCGCGCGCCGGCCGAAGGCAGCGTGGTCGGCGAGCTCGTCTGCGTGCAGCCCTTCCCGTCGCGGCCGGTCGGCTTCTGGGGTGACGAGGACGGAGGCCGCTTCCACGAGTCGTACTTCTCCCAGAACGAAGGCGTTTGGACGCACGGTGACACCATCGAGCTCACGAGCCGCGGGACCGCGCGAATCCACGGCCGGAGCGACGGGATCCTCAACGTGCGCGGCGTGCGCATCGGCCCCGGCGAGATCTACAAGGTCCTGGAGCTGTTCCCCGAAGTGAAGTCCTCCGTCGCGATCGAACAGCGGGCGCCGGAAGAGCCGGGGGGCAGTCGCCTCGTGCTCCTGGTCGTCCTCGCCGACGGAGGGCCAGTCCCGCGGCCGCTCATGCTGCGGATCAAGAAAGAGCTCGCCGCACGGACGTCGCCGGCACACGTGCCCTCGGTCATCGTCGCCGTCCGCGACGTGCCTCGTACGCACAACAACAAGGTGAGCGAGCGAGCCGCGCGCGACGCCGCCAACGGCGAGCTCCCAAAGAACGTGACCGCGCTCAAGAATCCCGAGGTGCTCCGCGAGATCATGGCCGATCCGGAGATCGCGATCGTTCGCGAGAATGCCGTCCCGCTCGAGGAGAAGAACTGATGGATCCCGCCAAGGAGTGGAACCGCACGGAGACGCTGTATCGACCGGAGGCGACCGTTCATCGGTTGATCCGCGAGCAGGCGGCGGCCATTCCCGATCGGCCCGCGCTCGTCTGGACCGGCGGGCAGATGACCTATCGCGAGCTCGATCGACGTTCCGACGACCTCGCACGGCGCTTGGTCGACGAGGGAGTCGGGCCCGACATCCCGGTGGCGGTGAGCATCGAGCGGTCGCCCGAGGCCGTGGTCGCGGTGCTCGCCATCTTGAAGGCGGGCGGCTGCTACCTGCCGATCGATCCGCAGTACCCGAAGGAGCGGCTCACGTTCATCATCGGCGACGCGAACGCGCCGGTGCTCATCACGCGTCGCTCGCTCGCGAGTCAGCTCGGTGCTCTCGCGCCGAAGACGCTGTTCATCGAGGACCCGTGCGCGGAGGGTCCGGCGCTGGCGGAGCGCGTCGGGCCCACGAACCTCGCGTACCTCATGTACACGTCGGGCTCGACCGGGAACCCGAAGGGGGTCCTCATCGAGCACAAGTCGATCGTCCGGCTCGTCGGCGGCTCGAGCTTCATGCGGTTGAGTCGCGACATCGTCTTCCTGCAGGCGGCGCCGCTCGGCTTCGACCTTTCGACCCTCGAGCTCTGGGGGGCGCTCTGCCACGGCGGACGCGTCGCGATCTACCTCGAGGCCGTCCCAACCGGCCCGGGGCTCGCGCGAACGATCCGGGAGCACGGGATCACGTCGGCGTGGCTGACATCGTCGCTCTTCAACACCGTCGTCGACGAGGATCCGAAGCTGCTGACGGGCCTCTGCCAGCTGGCGATCGGAGGCGAGGCGCTCTCACCGCCGCACGTCCTCCGAGCGCTCGCGGCGCTCCCCGACACCGAGATCATCAACGGCTACGGCCCCACCGAGGTCACGACCTTCACGACGACGCACTCCATCCCGCGCGACACGCCGAAGGAGGCGAAGTCGATCCCCATCGGCAAGCCGATCGCCGACACGCAGGTCTACGTGCTCGACCCCGATCGGAAGGAGGTTCCGTTCGGCGAGGTCGGCGAGCTCTACGCCGGCGGCCTCGGCGTCGCTCGCGGCTATCACAATCGCCCCGAGCTCGACGCGGAGCGGTTCATTCCCGATACGTTCACAGGGAAGGGGCGCCTCTACAAGACGGGCGACCTCGTGCGTTTCCTGCCCGACGGCACGCTCGACTTCATCGGGCGCGCGGACAGCCAGGTCAAGATCCGCGGCTTCCGCATCGAGCTCGGCGAGATCGAGGTCGCGCTCTCGCACCTGCCGCAGGTGCAGGCAGCGGCCGTGATCGCGCGCGACGACGGCACCGGCAAGCGCATCGTCGCGTACGTCGTCCCATCGAAAGATCGCTTCTCCCCGGCAGAGCTCCGCGAGGCCCTGCTCGAGCGGCTCCCCGACTTCATGATCCCGACGCTCTTCATCCGGATGCCTGCGCTCCCGATGAACACGAACGGGAAGCTCGATCGTAAGGCGCTGCCGGCGCCCGAGAGCACGCGGCCGGATCTCGCCCAGCCTTACCGCGCGCCGAGCACGGAGCGCGAGAAGCTCGTGTGCCAGGTGTTCGCGGAGCTCCTCAGCCTCGACCGCGTCGGCGTGGACGACGGCTTCTTCGAGCTCGGCGGCAACTCGCTCATGTCGCTGCGCGTCCTGGCGCGGCTCCGCGACGCGGGTCTGCCCGAGATCGCCCCCGCCCTCTTCTTCGCCGCCCCGACGCCGGCCGGGCTGGCGCGCCGGCTCGACGGCGACGGAGGAGCGGACCGCGCTCGCGCGCGCCGCCGTGCGCCCGCGAACGCGCGGGAGCCGATCGCAATCGTCGGAATGGCGGGGCGCTTCCCCGGCGCCCGCGACGTCGAGACGCTCTGGCAGAACCTCGTCGAGGGTCGCGAGAGCGTGCGCTTCTTCAAGCCGGAGGAGCTCGATCCGAGCATCCGGGAGCAGGCCACGTCGGATCCGTCATACGTGCACGCACGCGGCGTGCTCGACGACGTCGAGATGTTCGACGCGAGCTTCTTCGGCATCTCGCCGCTCGAGGCTCAGGTGATGGACCCGCAGCAACGGCACTTCCTCGAGGTGACGTGGGAGGCGCTCGAGAACGCCGGATACGTCCCGGAGACCGTCGACGGCAACGTCGGCGTCTTCGGCGGCATGTACAACGCGACGTACTTCGAGAAGCACCTCCTCCCTCGCCCGGAGGTGCGCGGTCGCGTCGCCGAGCTGCAGGTCACGCTCGGCAACGAGAAGGACTACGTGACGATGCGCGCCGCGCATCGGTTGAACCTCACGGGGCCCGCGGTCAGCGTAAACACGGGGTGCTCGACGGCAATCGTCGCCACCTCCCTCGCGATGGACACCTTGAGGAACGGCGGATGTGACGTCGCGCTCGCCGGCGCCGTGGCCGTCACCTGCCCACCTGCGAGCGGCTATCTCTACGTCGAGGGCGCGCAGGCGTCGCCCGACGGTCACACGCGGACGTTCGACGCGAACGCCGGCGGTACCGTGTTCTCGGACGGCATCGGCCTCGTCGTCCTGAAGCGCCTCTCCGACGCCGTCGCCGACCGCGACACGATCTACGCGGTGCTCCTCGGCGCGGCGTTGAACAACGACGGGAGCGAGCGCGCGAGCTTCACCGCACCGAGCCCGGACGGGCAGGCCGCGGTCATCTCGGCCGCGCTCGAAGCGGCCGGCGTCGATCCGCGCACGATCTCGTATGTCGAAGCGCACGGCACCGCCACGCCGCTCGGTGATCCCATCGAGATCGATGGACTCACGCGCGCCTACCGCAGGTACACGCCGGACCGCGGCTTCTGCTCGATCGGATCCATCAAGAGCAACGTCGGTCACATGACCGTTGCCGCAGGGGTGGGTGGGCTGATCAAGACGTCGCTCGCGCTCCACCGCGAGCTCCTCCCGCCGACGCTCCACTTCACGGCGCCGAACCCGAAGATCGACTTCGACAGCTCGCCCTTCCGCGTCACATCCACGCTCACCGAGTGGAAGAGGAACGGCACGCCGCGACGAGCCGGCGTCAGCTCGTTCGGCTTCGGCGGCACGAACTCTCACGTCATCCTCGAAGAGGCGCCGCCGGCGACGCAGACCGACGCCTCGACGCGCCCCTCTCACCTCCTCGTCCTCTCGGCGCGGACGCCCGCTGCGCTCGCCGAGGCGAGCACGAAGCTCGCTCGCTTCCTCGAGTCCAAGCCGTCGCTCGATCTCGCGGACGTGGCGCACACGCTCCGGCGCGGGCGGCGCGGCTTCAGTCATCGTCGCTACGTCGTGGCGCGCGACCTCGCGGAGACGGTGCGCCTCCTCGACAAGCCCGAGCCCGCAAAGGCGGGCGCGCGCGAGGCCCTCGCCGACGTGCCGGAGCTCGCGTTCCTCTGCCCGGGGCAAGGCTCGCAGTACTCGCAGATGGGCCGCGGCCTCTACGACGCGGAGCCCGTGTTCCGCGCCGCCTTCGACGAGTGCTGCGACCACCTCCAGACGATCACCGGCAACGATCCACGCGAGCGGTTCTTCTCCGACGATCCGTCGGCACTGACGGCCACGAGCGTCACGCAGCCGGCGATCTTCACGCTCGAGTACTCGCTCGCACGCCTCTGGATGAGCTGGGGCGTGAAGCCGAAGGCCCTCATTGGTCACAGCGTCGGCGAGTGGGTCTGCGCGACGCTCGCCGGCGTCATGACGCTCGCAGACGCGATCGCCCTCGTCCTCGAGCGGGGCCAGCGGATGCAGGCGCTCCCCGCTGGCAGCATGCTGTCCGTGCGCCTTGGCGCCGACGCGCTCGCTCCGAAGCTGCCCGACGGCGTCGTCATCGCCTCGGAGAACGCGCCGGGCCTGTGTGTCGCGTCCGGGCCGACGCCCGAGATCGCCAAGCTCGAGGAGCTGCTCGCAGCCGAGGGCGTCGTCACGCGGCGTCTCGTCACGTCGCACGCATTTCACTCGCCGATGATGGACTCGGTCGTCGAGCCGCTCATCGAGCGGATCGCGCAGGTCGAGCTGTCGCCGCCGAAGATCCCGATCCTCTCGACTGTGACCGGCAACTGGCTGACCGACGAGGAAGCGAAGAACCCGCGTTACTGGGGAGAACACCTCCGACGCCCCGTCCGCTTCGCCCCGGCGGTCGCGCGCCTGCTCGAGGAGCCGCGGCGTGCGCTCATCGAGATCGGTCCGCGCGCGACGCTCTCCGCGCTCGCACGTCAGGCGAGCGCTCCGAAGCGCGCGTTCCCGGTCGCCATCCCGAGCATCGCCGACGCGCCCGAGCGGGAGGTCGAGTCGATCTCGGCAGCGCTCGGACAGGTCTGGTCGCTCGGCGTGCCGATCGACTGGGCCGCGTACGGGGCGCACGAACGGCGCCGGCGCGTACCGCTTCCGACGTATCCGTTCCAACGCCAGTCGCACTGGGTGGATGCCCCCCTTCCGACGAAGGCAGCAGCGCCGGCGGCGCAAGCCCCCATGGCCGCGCTACCCACGGCTCCCATCCAGGCCCAGATCTCCGTGCCTCCTCCTCCGCCCGCCACGTCCACGGCGCAACGCACAGCGCAGCGCAAGGAGCGCCTCACGGGGCGCGTCCGCGAGCTCGTCGAGGACGTCTCCGGAATCGAGGTCGGCGAGCTCGATCCGGCCACGCCGTGGCTCGAGATCGGGCTCGACTCGCTCACGCTAACGCAGCTCGCGCTACAGGTGCAGCGCAGCGTCGGAGTGAAGGTCACGTTCCGTCAGATCATGGAGGACTTCTCGTCGATCGCGGAGCTCGTCGCGATGCTCGACGAGCAGCTCCCGCCCGACCCCGAAGAACCAGCGCCCGACCCGAGCGCGACCGTCCCAGCGAGCGTCGCGACGAACGAAACGCCTCACCCCATCTCCGCTGTCACTTCCGCTATGACAGGAGCGGCCATGGCTAGCCCGTACGTGCGTCAGGTCATCGAGCAGCAGCTCCAGATCATGTCGCAGCAGCTCGCGCTGCTCGGTAGCGGGAGCGTTCCGACCGTAGCACAGCCGTCCGAGGTCGCGACGGCGGCAGTGACGGGTCCAACGGCCGCGCCGAAGCCGAAGAGCGACGACGAGCCCGCAGGCCCGATGACCTACGACGTCAAGAAGGCCTTCGGCGCCATCGCGCGCATCCACACGTCGGCAGACACGATGACGGGGCAGCAGCGCGAAGCGCTCGCCGCGCTCACGAAGCGCTACAACGCGCGCACGCGCCGCTCGAAGGAGTACACGGCCCAGCACCGCGGTCACATGGCCGACCCGCGCGTCGTGAATGGCTTCCGCCCGGTCACGAAGGAGCTCACGTACCAGATCGTGATCGAACGCTCGCGAGGCAGCCGCGTCTGGGACATCGACGGCAACGAGTACGTCGACGTGCTCAGCGGGTTCGGCATGAGCATGTTCGGCTGGCAGCCCGACTTCCTGCGCGAGGCGGTCCACGAGCAGGTCGATCTCGGCTACGAAATCGGACCGCAGCACGTCCTCTCCGGCGAGGTGGCGCGTCTCTTCTGCGACGTCACCGGCGCCGACCGCGCAGCCTTCTGCAACACGGGCTCCGAGGCCGTCATGGGGACGATGCGCGTCGCGCGCACCGTCACGGGCCGGAGCCTCATCTGCTCCTTCTCCGGGTCGTACCACGGCATCTTCGACGAGGTGATCGTTCGCGGCACGAAGAAGCTGAAGACGATCCCGGCGGCGCCCGGGATCCTCCCGTCGTCGTCGCAGAACATGCTCGTCCTCGACTACGGCACGCCCGAGTCTCTCGAGATCCTTCGCCAGCGCGCCGGCGAGCTCGCGGCCGGCCGGACTTCGCGCCCGTGGAGTTCCTCAGGGAAGTGCGGAAGATCACGGAGCGCTCCGGCGCCGCACTCATCTTCGACGAGGTCATCACCGGCCTCCGGTCGCACCCGCGAGGAGCGCAAGGCCTCTTCGGCATCGACGCCGACATCGCTTCCTACGGAAAGGTCGTCGGCGGCGGCTTCCCGATCGGCGTCATCGCCGGAAAGCGCAAGTACATGGACGCCCTCGACGGCGGTCACTGGCAGTACGGCGACGACTCGATCCCGAGCGTCGGAGTGACCTACTTCGCCGGCACCTTCGTGCGCCATCCGCTCGCGCTCGCGGCGGCGAGGGCCTCGCTCCTCCGGATGAAGGAGGAGGGACCGGAGCTCCAGAGGCAGCTGACGGCCAAGACGGCCGGGATGGTCGCAGAGCTGAACGCGTTCATGTCGGATGTGGGCGCGCCGCTCCGCGTGAACACGTTCGCATCGCTCTTCCGCAACGCCTTCACCGAGGAGCTCCCCTACGGCGACCTCTTCTACACGCTGCTCCGGGAGCGAGGCGTTCACATCCTCGACAACTTCCCGTGCTTCCTCACGACGGCGCACACCGACGCGGACATCACGTTCATCGTCGACGCGTACAAGGGAGCCGTGAAGGAGATGCAAGAGTCCGGCTTCTTCCCGCCCGCGCGCGGCAAGGTCTCCGCGGCGAGCAGCGTGACGCACACGAACGGCACGACCAACGGCAACGGCACGACCAACGGCAACGGCACGCACGCGCCCACCCCGAACGGTGACGCTCCGAGCCGGACGCCGAGCGATCCCTTCGCGACGCCGCCGGTCCCCGGCGCGCGCCTCGGCAAGAACCGCGACGGCTCGCCCGCCTGGTTCGTCCCTGACGCGGCACGACCGGGTAGATTCCTGCTCTATTCGCCTCCGCCTTCAGGAGAATCGTCATCATGAGCAACCTCAGCCCGGTCGACTTCGATCCCTTCGCGGACGGCGAGCTCAGCAGCGCCGCGCCGGCGACCGCCGCGCAGCGCGAGATCTGGGTCGCATCCCAGCTCGATGCGGACACGTCGCTCGCATACAACGAGTCGTGCACGCTCGTCTGTCGAGGAGCGTTCGATCGAGCAGCGATGTGGGCAGCGCTCCGCGAGCTCCCGGCGCGCCACGAAGCGCTCCGCGGTACGTTCAGCGGCGACGGCAGGACGCTTTGCATCGCCGCCTCGCTCGAGATGCCCATCCTCGAGATCGATGCGACGCCGCCGAAGGACGGGGAGCACCTGTACCAGGAGGCCTGGCGGCAGGAGGCAAGCACGCCGTTCGATCTCGGGCGAGGTCCGCTCGTCCGCGCCACCATCGTCAAGGTCGCGCACGACGAGCACCGCATCATTCTCGGAGCTCACCACATCGTTTGCGACGGCTGGTCGTTCTCGGTGCTGCTCCGGGATCTCGCGGCGATCTACAGCGCCAAGAAGCAGGGCGTTTCACCCGATCTTCCGGCGGCGCACGCGTTCTCCGCGTACGCCCGGGAAGAAGAGTCGCGCGACCA
>ERZ778022.1973-NODE-1973-length-23541-cov-4.564379_pt1 | contig 23541 bp, 24 predicted proteins | sample MGYA00375752_ERZ778022 | MGnify/ENA primary metagenome ERZ778022 (study PRJEB29350, sample SAMN05389826) | bioreactor metagenome | isolation source: Thiocyanate bioreactor | place: South Africa: University of Cape Town | collected 2014-04-04 ...
CGCCCAGGACGAGCTTCGAGAAGCCGGCAATGACGTAGCCGGCGGAGTGCTCGCCGTTGGCGCCCTCGGTCAGGATGATTCGCGTCGTCGCCACGTTGAAGGCGAGCCGCAGCATCGTCACGATGAGCAGGATCGTCGGGAAGGACGAGAACTCGAGCGGCCGCTTCACCCACAGCGCCACCATGAGGATCAGCACCGCGGCCGCGATCGAGAAGGCGAGGCCCGCATCGATCAGCAGGGGCGGCAGCGGCAGGAACAGCACCGCCAGGATCAGCACGATCCCGGCCGCAAAACCCATGTCCGTCAGACCCGCCAGCCGATTGAGCGGCAGACCTCCACTGGTCGTTTGCGACACCCTGAACCCCCTCGACTGAATGCAATGGCCGCGCGGAATAACAGCGAGCGCACGGCTCCGTGCGCTCATCCTCGCAAGCTATGCTGATGGGGAGCTGACCAACCGCGCGTCGATCGCGCTTCGGTCTCAGAATCCCTTCTCGACGTGCAAAAAGGTCATCTGCGCGAAGGCGAAGACATTCGCGCCCATGAAATGGGCGGAAAACATTGCAACGAGGAAGATCGCCATGATCTTCGGCACGAACGTGAGCGTAATTTCCTGCACCTGCGTCAGGGCCTGCAGCAACGCGATGGTGATGCCGACGACCATGGCGGCAAGCACGCACGGGCCCGCAACCATGATCACGGTCCAGATTGCAGCCTGGACCAGCTCCATGGCATCAGCTTCGTTCACGCGGGGGTCTCGTCGCCACCGCTGCTGTCGCCGCCGGTATCGGCCGGGGGCTGCGTTGCCTTCTCGCCGATGATGAGGCCGGGGCCGACCATGAACTCCTGACCGTTGTCGAGGAGGACCATCACGCCATTGGACAGGACCTTGGCCGCAACGACGACGCCGCCGGTCTTGTTCTCGTCGGAGATGACCATCTTGCCGACGAGGTTTTCCGCAAGCTGCAGATTGTTCGTGTTCAGCAGCGAGGCGATGCGCTCGTTGGTCTGAATGGTCTTCTCGACCTGAGAGAAGGTCGCAAGCTGCGCGACATAGTCGCTCGACTTCATCGGCTCCATCGGGTCCTGATTGCGCATTTGCGCGATCAGCAGATGGAGAAAGGCGTTGTAGTCGAGCGTCGGCGCTGCAGTCGCCGACTGCGTCTCGGGCGTCGTCTGCGTCGTCTTGGTCGTATTCAGGATACTCGCGACGTCCATGTCAGCCTCAACCTCTGTTAGACGCGCGCACTAGGCGACCGATTTCTTCACCGGCTCTGCAAGCAACTTCGCTGCGCCGCGGTCGCGTGATTTGAGAATTTCATCCTCGAGCGGGAAGAGCGCTCTGATCTTCCGCAGGGTCTCGAACGTGCGCCCGCGTTCCATGAGCGCCTTCACCTCGACGAGGCCGTCCAGCACGTCCTGATTCTTGAACGTCATGAGGAGCGCCTGATGCGACTGCTCATACATTTGCCGCGCGATCCGCTCGCTCTTCGGCTCCATGAGCATCGTCTGCACGATGAAATAGAGCTGCCGCAGCGGCGTCGTCGCCTGCTCCTCCTGCAGGATATGCCCCTCGAGCAGAAAGACAACCTCGTTCATCAGCTCGAGGGTCACCTTGCGGTCGACCCTGATCACGCCGCCGTTGATATAGACGCGCTCATTCGGCTTCAGGTGGACCTTGAGGTGCCCTGTCACGTGAGCCCATCCCGGATTGCTTTGGAAACGACGATCACGTCCTCAAAGCCCTTCGCGTCGTCCGTGCGCGCCGACTCGAGCTCGCGCAGGATCCAGATGCCGATCGACACGAGCTGCGCTTTCAGCGCCTTGGGAAGACCGTTCTCCGGGCTCGCGAGGTCCTCGACCAGCACACCCCAGAGCTTACTGGTGAAGGCGATGGCCTCGGCCGACGCCGACACCGGCGCGCCTGGCGTGACGGCCTGCTCCAGGAGCAGGATGGACTGGTCGAGCGCGACGCGCTCGCGTTCGCGCGCCGCCTGCTGGTCATCCTCGAGGAGATCGCCGTACTGTATGCGCTGCATTACCTTCTCCGTGCCGCACTAGCGTGCCTTATGATTCCGAAGTTCGCCGGGATGCGGCGAATTCCTCGATCATCACACGAGCGTCCCGTGCCCCGCCTCACAGGTAGTTGAGCAGCGTGAGCTGCTGCATCCGCGCCGTGATCTTGTAGGACGCCTCGATCCGCGCCGTCAGCGCGCTGAGCCGGTCCGCCACTTCGAAGGGGTCGACCCCCTCCAACTTACCGATGCGGCTCTCGAGCGCCTGCTTCTCGATGGCAATACGCTCGTTTGCTTGCGCAAGGCGTTCCTGAGCGACACCGACGCGCGCCTGCGTGGCGACGACACTGTAGCCGCCTTCGCTCGACGTGTTTGCGATTCGCGCGGCCAACACACTAAACGTCTCGGCGTTCAGATTCTCGGTGCCCCCATCGATCGCGAGCGTCAGCGCGAAGTAGAGCTGGCGAATGCCGCGGTCGTTCGCCGTCGACGAGGTGTTGATCTCCTCGTGCTGAGAGATGCGGTCGCGCATCACCTCGTCGGTCGCGTGGGAGAAGTTCGCGCTCCACTGCGGCTCCTCGAAGAGCGCCGCGAACGGCCCATCCATATAAGCCGTCATCTGAGCCGGCGTAATCGTCACGGCCTGAGGATCGTCCGGCGGGAAGCCGAATGCGGCCGTGAACGTTGAGATCACTGCCGTACGCGCAGGACTCGGCGGCTCGCTCAGATAGTCGTCGACCGGCGGGACCGAGATGTTGAGGCCCGAAAATGCATAAACGCCGTTCGAGCTGGTTCTAAGGACATCCGAGAGCGTTTCCATACGCGACTTCGCGTCGGCGACGAGAAGGCCGCGATCGCCGCCCGCTTTGTAGATGCCGAGCGTCGACTCACTGAAGGTCTGCCCCAGATCGCGCATCGCACCAAACGCCGATTGCAGGAACTTCATGCGCTGCTCGACGACCGCATTCGTGCTCGTGAGCCCCTCGAGATCGCCGACGATATGGCGCATGTCGAGCACGCCGCCCACCCGGCCGCCGAGAGTCTTGCCAACGTCGGCGAGGCGACCGCTGCTGAATTCCTTGAGGGTATCAGCGAGATTGGCCTGATTTCTCGCATTGGCCGTGCGCAGGATCTCGCGAGAAACGAGCGTCGAGATGGTATCGGCTTTCATGCCTTACAGTGCCCCCGTGGCTCTCAGGATGGACTGGAACATCTGATCGACGGTCGATATGAGCCGAGCCGTCGCCTGATAGGAGCGCTCGATTGCCATCAGGCTGGTCATCTCCTCGTCGAGGCTGATGCCGACCTGGCCCTGCCAGGCATTGAGTGCACGCTCGCCGAGCACCTCGCGGTCGGCCAGGCGTTCGCTCGTGTTGCTGCGGCGGGACTCGACCCAGCCACCACTTTCGGTAGCGAGCGCGAGCAGGCTCTTCGAGCTGCTGAGACCCGTCGCCGGATCGAATGCCTGCGTCTCCGACATCGCAGCCGCGAGATCACGCAGCCTCTGGCTGAAACCCGCGCCACCACCGGCGTTGTAGACATAATCGGGCTCGCTCGGATCGCCGATGCCGCCGTCACGGATGCGCGCCAGGACGCCGCCCTGTGACGGGTCGGCATTCGGATTGACCTGGATCGACATGGCGATGCCGTCCAGAACCGTGCCGCCGGCCGGCAGCGCTGGACCACCGGCCCACGTGAAGAGGCCCGCGATGCTCGGCAGCGTCGGCGTACCCGACTGATCGCTCTCAGCGAAGGCCGTGATCAGGCCGCGCGCGATCTCGTCGATCTGGCGGCCGAAGGAGATCGAGACGTCGTCACGAATTTGCAGGAGGCCGCCGATCTTCCCGCCGATACGCGTCGCCGCAGCGCCCGAGTACGGCACGCCGTCGATGGTCAGCAGGCCACCCGGCTGACCGGGCGAGAGCGGTGCATTGTCGAACGTGATCGCCCGCGGCACCGTCTCGAACAGGGTCGTCCCGTTCGCGGTGAACAGGACCATGTCGTTGTTGCTGCGCGTGGTCGGGTGAATGTCGATGAGACCCGAGATCTCGCGCAGCAGCATGTTGCGCCGATCGATCTGATCGGTCACGTCCCGGCCGATAACCGTGCCGGATACGATCGCGTTATTGGTGTCCTCGAAATCCTTGAGGAGCGATCCGAGCTGACGCGTCGCCTCAGCAAGATCGGTGTTGGCTTCCTTGCGCACCTGCGCGACGAGCTTCGCCGCATCCTGCAACGTGTAGGCGACGTTGCTTGCGGCGGAAACGACGTTGCGCAGGAGGGATTCGTTGCTCGGATCGGCAGCCGCGGCATAGAGCGCCTTCTGCATCTCCGTCAGCATTGCTGCCGGGCTGACGCCGAGCTCCGGATCGTTGACCACGGCGCCCAGCCGCTCGAGTGCGGCGGACATGCTCGACAGCTCGCTATGCTTGGCAGAGCTGCTGAGCACGCTCTCGAGTAGCCGCGTCGATACGGCATTGCTGATCGTGCCGAGGCGGACACCGATTTCCGAGCTGATGGTGTGCGCGTACTTACGAGCGGCGTTGGGGTTGTCGACGTTGGAGATGTTACGCGAAACCAGAGAGGACTGCGTGGCATTGGCAAGCAGCCCACCGCGGGCAATCTCATGAGCGAGCGTAAGTGACATCGACCTCCCCCGACCCGGCTAGTGTCCCGATTCCGAAGTTCGCTTGACCTCGATGCTGGCGTCCCGAGCGAACTTCGGAATCAAAAAGGACACTAGAAACATAGATTTGCCAGCGTGATTCAGATCGAGGAATTCGCTCGGCACAGCGCCGCGAGATCTGGCGAATTTCTCGATCATCACACTAGACCCAACCAGGCCTACCGCTTCAAGTTGACCACCAATTCCATGAGCTCCGAGCCCGTCTGGAAGACGCGCGAGTTCGCCGTGTAATTGCGCTGCGCCTCGATCATGTCGGCAAGCTCGGTGGCGAGATCGACCGTCGAGCTTTCAAGCGCGCCGGACCGTATGTCGCCAAACCCTGCGCTCCCGGCAATGCCCACGCGCAGATCGCCGGAGTTGTTCGACGGCAGGAAGATATTTCCCGCCTTGGGCGTGAGACGGTCGGGGCTAGCGACCGTGGCCAAAGGAATGAGATAGGTCGCAAAACGCGAGCCGTTCTCGTAGACCTCATAGAGCCTGCCGTCCGTGTCGATCTCGATGCTCTGGACCCGGCTCGGCGCGTTGCCATTGGTGTTGATCAGATCCACCGAGTAGTCGCCGGCGGTCTGCGTCATGGACGCAAGATCCATCACCATGGTCGCGCCGCCAGGGATCGGCACGGAGAGCGACTGCGCGCTGCTCGGATCGAGCTGGCCAACACCATCGAACTGCAGCGTCGTGGTCGCCAGCGCCGCGCCCGTATAGGGGAAGCCACCGGTCGGACCGCGACCAGCCGCGTCGTAAACGGTCATCTCCCAGTCGCCCGTCGACAATTTGGCGAAGTGGACGTCGAGCATGATTTCCTCGCCAAGATTTCCGATGACGAGGACGGATGAGCGCGCCGTCGAGACGGCGCCTGCGGCGTTGGTCGACGGCAGGTTCGCCGGGAGCACGTCGTCCGCCATGGCGGGAAGGTTGGCGATGATGCTTCCGATGGCCGTCGGCGTCGCCCGCATGCCGCCCGCCGTCACATTCACCGGAACGAGCCCCGCCGTGCCGTTGATGACCGGAGGCCCGGAGGCGTTCTCCGGGAGCGGATAACCCATGAGGGTGTAGCCGGCCGAATTGATCAGGCGCCCCTCGCCATCCGGGACGAAGGCACCCGCGCGCGTGAGCGCCAGGCTTCCGTCCGGCGCCGAAACGATCATGAAACCGGCACCGCGAATTGCCATATCGAAGGGCGATGTCGACGGCGCCAGAACACCCTGCTGGGAGATACCGTATCGGACGTCCGTTTCCACGCCGCCCGAATTATATGACGTGGTGGTATCGTTCAGCAAAAGCGAGGAGAATTGCGTACTCGCCCGCTTATAACCGACCGTCGAAGCATTCGCGATATTGTCGGCGATCGTGCCCAGCCGATTGGACTGCGCATTCATTCCCGATGCGCCTGTGCGCATCAGCCCATAAACACTCATGAGATAGCCCCCAGACGGATCGGATTTCGCAGCTTAGAATACGGCCGCACACCTTGCGCCAGGCTGTCGGACCGTCAGACCGCCGCCGCAAGCTCGCTCATTGCCCCTTCGGCATCCGACCTCGAGGTCCCGACGAGGCGGTATCCGAGATGGCGCTTGGAGTCGATCGGGTCATAGCCGAGCCGGCCACGCAGGCGCCGGCGCAGCTTGGAGATGTGGCTCTCGATGACATTCTCGTCGATCTCCTGGTCGAAGAGGCCGTAGACCGAGTTGAAGATCTGCGACTTGGTCACCCGACGCGACTGGTTGGCGACGAGAAACTCGAGAATTCTCAACTCCCTGCGCGGCAGCGGCAGAGCCTCGCCGCAGACCAGCGGATCCCGGCCATCGCGGAAGATGCGGATCGCCGTCTCGTCCTGCGGGGCGCGCTCGATGCCCGAGCGGCGCGAGATCGCCTCGATCCGTGCCAGGATCTCGCGCACATGGCAGGGCTTGGAGATCACATCGTCGACGCCGACCGCGAAGAGCTCGAGCGTGCTCGCGAGCGTCTTGTGATCCTTCATGGCGATGATGGCGGCAGCGGTCCGGCGTTTGATGACCCGCGCCAGGATATCGGGCCGGCTGCATTGGCCGATCAGAAAGGCATTGATCGCCATAACGTCTTCATTGGCGGCCGCTTCGACCCATCCCTCGAAATCGCCCCCGGAAAAACCAGCCGCCGGAATTCCTTCCCGATCGAAAGATGACCGAAACGCTTCGGTCACGAGATTACGGTCGTCGACGATGACGATCATTTAGCTGCCCCCTGACGAATCAATTTCTTGCCCCAAGAATTTATTAACGTGAATTAACAGGTTTACAAATGGGGGGCCGTCCGTTCTCGCATCACTGCGCCGCAAGGGCAACGGCACTCAGGAGTATATAGAATAAACTATAGAGTAATTTTCGCGGGGCCTTTCTCGCGGCAATCGGTGCGCTTGATCTCGACGGGCGTCGGGCCCGCACCCACTCTGCCTGCCGCACCACACAGGGGGATATCTATTGTGCTCAGGCGGCCGCGCGAGCATCGCCCACGCTCGTGAGCGCACGCCCTTTGCTCAGAAGGCCGCCCAGCCAGCCCGCGCGGCGGCGCGAGACAGGCGCGCGCTCGCTATCGCCGCTGAGCGCACGCTCGAATGCCGTGATCGCCGATGTGCAGGAAACGCTCGCCGAGCCAAGTGTGCTCGATGAGGCGAAAGCCAGAGCCTCGGAGCCCTGCCAGAACTTTTCCCTGAGCTCGCGCGCGAAGAGCGAATCGACGAGCCGCCCCGTTTCATCGAGGCTCTTGCGCGTCTCCGCGCTCAGTCCGCCATCACCATGACCACGGTAGTCGGCCGTGAGGCGCGCTTCGGCCAGCGCCTCATGAAGCACGGCGACGGCGCGGCTCGCGGCCTCGCGACGCAGAAGATCGAGGAACTCGCGCCTTCCCGGTGGCTCTGCGCGGGCCTTGACCACCGCGGCCGCAGGCTGGTTCCAGCGCGCGGAGAATCGGATCGCGAGCCAATAGAGCGGCAAGAAGCTCGCGGCTGTTCCAACAGTGAAGACGATCAGCGTAGAATTCATGTGCCCCTCCATGCGATGGTCGCACCAGAAGACACAAAGAAGCGGAAGTAGCTTGCGCCAGCCTTGATCCGGCGCCTACGCGCGGCGGCGCACCGGCGGCACATGGGCCTCGTCGGCCCCTGGCACGACCGGCGTCTCGAGGCAGATGCTGAAGTAGCCCTTCTGCTGGCCGAGCTGGCCTTCGAAGATCGCCTCGCCGTCGCTCTCGATGCGCACGTGCTCGAGCTGATCGGCATCGAATTCGACAAGCGATCCAGGGCGTAATGCAGCGACATCGCCAAGGGACATGGACGGCCCCACCGCGACGGCGACGAGCTCGACTTCGGTCCGGCCGATGCTCTGTGCGAGATTGCGCCCCCAGTTCGGATCGAGCTCGACCGGCGCCTCTTCCACCGGCGCGCTGATCTGGTCGCGCACGAGCTCGAGTCCGCGTGCCGGAAGTGCAACAACGATTCGCTCGTCGAAAGCTTCGAGAAGAAGCTGCACGAGCACCAGCTCCGACTTTTCCTTGCCGAAGGGCTCGGCATCGAACGCGCGCTCGACGCGCTCGAGATCGCAGCCGAAGGCCACATAAGGCGCAAGCCGCGCCTGGATCTGGCCGATCACGACGCGTGCGATCTGATCAGCGATCGATTGCTCGAGTGCGCTCAGACCCCGCGCCGGCACCTCGCCGAGGTTCCGTCCGTCACCGCCGTACATGGTATCGAGCGCGCGAAAGAGCAGCATGGCGTCGAACGCCACGACGGCGCGGGCATTCCACTCGGCAATGGAGTAGACAGTCCCGATCATTCCCGAGCATGGGCCCAGGGCCTCGTACGCCCCCTGCTGCACGGTCCGCTCGAGCACGGCCTCGACGCGGAGCCCGAACGCCTCGCGAAGCGCCGCCGAGCAGTCCTGGACGCTGGCCTCCAGCAACGCGCGCAGCATCGGCAGCTCGACGATCGGCGCGATCGTGCTGTGGAAGATCTCGGTGATCTCCATCCGCTTGAGCTGATCTTCGTCCGCCGTGTCCATCCTGCCATCCTGCTCGCACGGGCCTTACGCGCCCGGCGCCACACCCTCCGGCCTCAATTTGATCAGCGACCGCTCTGCCATGCTCAGTGCGAGGACGGCGATCCAGCGCCGTGCCTCGCTGATCGCTTGCGGCGCGACGCGGGTGTCCGTCGCAAGCTCAGCCTCGACGATGCGCCGCGAACGCGGCGAAAGCGTCTGAAGAATGAGATCGACGAGGGCCGGATCGGCATCGCGCAACGCCATCACGACCCGCTCCGCAGGCACGTCGTCCATGAGCCGCGCGCGATCCTCGGTGTCCATTCCGACAATGTCGTCGAACGTGAAGACGTAATCCTTGACGCGCTCCGCCTCGAGCGGATCGACCTCGCTGATGCTCGTCAGGATCTCGTCGATCTGGTGACGCTCGAGCTTGTTGAGGATCGCGGGGAGCTTGGCGTGCTTGTTCTCCTCGCTCCCCGTTTCCTCCTCGGCAAAGAGGGCCTGGCGCAGACGCTCGGCAACGAGTTGCATGGCCGCATCCGTGATCGGCCTCAGCGTCAGCAGGCGCCGGCTCAGCTCCGCACGCTGCTCGCCGCTCAGCTTCTCCATCACGCTCGCGGCCTTGCTCGAATCGAGGCGCGAGAGAATGACGGTCGCAACCTGGGGCTGTTCTCCGGCAAGGAATGCGGCAATGCGATCGTCCCTCACATCGGCCAGCTTGCCCCAGACGAGCTCCGAGGCATTGCCGGAGACCTCGGCCATGATCTCGGAAATCTGGTCGTCGCTGACCACGCCCGAGAAAAGCTGCTGGACTCCGCTCGCCGAGCCGACCAGCCCCTCCGACTCCTCCAGCGCCTCATACAGCTCGTCGATGATCTTTTCGATGACATCATCGGAAACGGGCGGCAGCGCCGAGACCGAATGGCCGACGAGGCGAATTTCCTGATTGTCGAACTTCTTGATGATGACGTCGGCGGACGGCTTGCGCATGGTGAGGAGCAGCGCCGTCACTTTGTCGACAGCCGTCAGGGGCGCGTTCTCGTCGCGCAGCACCGGCAGCGTCTTGCTCATGTTCTTGGCGTTCATCCCGTACCTGACCAATGCCAGCCGGTGGGCTTTCGCTTGATGTGCATTCCTGCCACACCGACCTTACGGCTGACTGACAGGTAGATGCGCCCCGCCACCTCTGGCAGGTTCGCACCATAAACAGATTCGCGCGATCTCAGACGGGGCGGAAACGTCCCGCGTACGAAACTCCGGCGACGACGGGCGCGGCGGCCGCACTTCCCGATCCTCCGGCAGGCCCATCGGCACTGGACTGGTGACCGCCCCGGCCGGCGTGCTGGCCGCCGAACTGTCCGCCTCCCTCACGTGAGGCATTCCCGGCGAACTGCTCTTGCGCGCTCCCCTGGCGAGCCCCCTGATCCCGCGCATCGCTGTCCGTGCCCTGCCCCCCGAGTCGCGCGACGGAGATCTCGGTCACGGAGTATCCGGCCCCATTCAGCCGCGCCGCGAGCGCGCCACGGTCGTTGTCGACCTTGGTCACGGTATCGGCAAGCTCTGCCGCAAGCTCGATGCGCAGCCCATCGTCGTTCCCCGAGAGCACGATCGTCACAGTGCCAAGCGACGCGGGGTTGAGCTGCAGCTTGAGGATACGGATCGCCGGCGCGAAGACCTGACGCGATTCCGAATCGTGGACCGCGCCAGCAGGCGGCGAGGACGCAGCCGTCTCGGAGGGCTTGCCCAAGGCCTCCTGCACGCGATCGGCAATCTGGACGCCGACCGTGCCCGGCATAATTTCGCCGGTCGCCGACGTCGGCTGGCCACCCTGCGCCGCCGGCTCGGCGGCACGCGGTTGAGCCGCCGCGACGGCCGTACGATCACGCACCGCGGCCTCGGGCTGGACGAGCTTTGGATCCGCGGCAGGCATCGCCGTGCCTTGTGCGCCTTCCGCGGCACTCTGCGCGCCCTGCCAGCGCTGCATCTCAACGCCGGCCGGCTTGAAGTGTCTCTCCTGCTGCACCACGCGAACGGTGAGGATTTCCGCTTCGCTCTCGTCGCCGAGATCAGGTTCGCGCGCCCCCCCCGCGCGGTGCGCATCCATGTCGATGCCACGCATACCCGCAACCAGCCGCAGGGAAGCGCCGAACTCCGACCCCGCCACCATCCGCTCCGGCCGGGCCGCCATGTCCACGCCGAGCGCGGCAAGAACTTCGCGGGCTGCATCCCCCGACACCACTGGTTCGGGCCGGTTCGCGGCGGCAAGATCCTCCGCCAAGTCGGGCGCCTCTGCCTTTGTCGGCGCCTTGTCCTCGGATCGGCGCACGCCTTTGGTGCGGGGCTCTGCAGCCACTTCCTGATTCGCGCCGGCGCGCGGCATCGCCGCTTCGCCATTGTGAGGCTCGCGCGCGCCCCGCGCCGCGAGACGGCGCACTGCGCGCAGGAGACGAGCCGCATCGTCGGCATTTTCCGATCGGGCGTCGTGCCCCTTGGCCTCGTCGCTGTTGTCGCCGGCAGTCTCGGCCAGGGCCGCAGCAAAATCACCATCGGGCATCTCGCGCCGGGCGTGATGCCCATCGCCTGCACCTGTCGGGCCATGGGTCCCGGCCGGGGCCGAGGGAAGCAGCAGGCTCATTGCTCAATGTCCTTAAGCATCTGGTCGATCTGGGCAATGCGAGCTTGAATCTTGACTGCCGCCGGATACTGGTCGGCCGGCGCAGGCGTAGTCGATCCGGCAGCGTCCGCCCGCGCTTTTTGCGGCGTTGGCGCGGCAGCCGATTTCTCGGCCGCGGCTACCGGTAATGACGGCGGCGGCGAGCGGATGAGATGCGAAATTGCACGCGCGCCGGCAATGAGCTCGCCCCCCGTTTCTGGAACGCCCGATGCCTCGGCGGCATTCAAAAGAGCGAGGCCTTCCTCGGGCGCAAGGCCGATGACGAGCGCTGCCCCTTCGTAGGCCTGCGTCCAGGCGTACTCGGGCGAGCCGTCCCGCGCATACTTCCGGGCCATGCGCGTCGCATTGATCGTCGTCGCCAGCTTGGCATCGCGCAACCCGATCTCCGCGAGAACAGCGTAGAACTGCACGAGCTTCTGGGGATCGAGATAGTGCACGACGCTGTGCACCCAGCGTGCGCCCTCGGGCTTCTCCGCGTAGTCGTTCTCGACCATCGCCACCGCGACCGGCCGGATCACCGCGCCGAGATAGGGCGAACGCGGGAAACGCCGGAAATAGCGCGAGGCGAGCGCCTCGAACTTCTCGCGATTGCTTTGCGCGATCGCCGCCTCCATGGCGAGGCGAAGCGCCGTCTCCTCGACGAGCGTCCCCGGCGACAGCAGCCGCGCCTCGTCACTGAGGCGGATAACGCGCCCCAGATCCGAGTTCGCGAGCACGAGCGCCTTTACCAGGGCGACATGCCCCGCGAGGCTCGGCGGCAGCGTGAAGACGTTGACGCGTTCGAGAAGCCGGAGTGCGAGATTGCGCTGCCCTTCGGCATAGGCGAGCGCACCTTCTGCAAGCGGCCGCTCGGCATCCGTGAAGAGCTTTTGCGCATGGACGGCGCGGAGCCGTTCGGGGTCGCCGCCGCTCAGGGCGTACTTGATCAATGCCAGGCGATTGCGCGGCTCGCGCCAGACGGAAGGCGGAAACGTCTTCAGCTCGTCGGCAATCTCCTGAACGACCTCCTTTTGCATGGCAAAGGCGGTCTCGTCGCCCTGCGCGACGCGCTCCTGCAGCAGGCTGAGCGTGCGCACGGCGTGATACGGCTGGCGCACCACATCGACCGCGGGCGCTCGCTCGCCGGTGCCACCGGCGGCAATCGGCTGCGCGGCAAGCGATGTTGTCGCAAGGCTCGATGCAAGTCCCGCAATGAGGAGCGCTGGCAGCGCGCCTCTCCGTGGGAACCAGCGCATGAGCATTGCGGCCCGCATCATTCATCCACCTGCTGGAGCAGGATCTCGATGCGCCGGTTGGCTGCGGCCTCCGAGTCGTTCGGTACCTTGAGCTTGCGGTCGGCATAGCCCTCGATCCGCGTGAAGCGCGCTTCATCCACGCCGGAGCGCACCAGCATTGCGTAAGCAGCCTCCGCGCGGGTCATGGAGAGTCGCCAGTTGTTGTTGCGGTCCGTGCGGTAGGCGCGGCTGTCGGTGTGCCCGCGCACGACGATACGTTTGCTGTTTGCGACGAGCACCGGCGCGATACGCGCGATCAGCTCGATCGTCTGCTGGCTCGGATCCGACGAACCGATCGCGAACATGCCGAACGTGCTCGTGTCGGTCAGGCTGAGCACAATGCCATTGCCCTCGATCGTCACCTCGATGCCGGGTCCGCCGGAACCGGCGATCGGCTTCGCCGCCTGCTGGATGTCGCGCAACACCTCGGCCGCTGCGGTTTCCAGCGTCTTCGTGCCTGCCGCTGCCGGCGCATCGGGTCGCTTCCCGGCCGCCGCCTGCTTCTGCCCCGGCGCTGCAGGCGGACGCGACTCGGCATCCGCCTTCGCAGCATCAGCAGCCTTCTCCGCAGGGCCATCCGGCCCATGTGTCATCTGTCGCGCAACATCGGCGAGGCCCGGCAGCCGCAGGTTCTGCGCTTCCCCGCTGGGCGCCGGACGCTGGCTGCTCGCCTGCTCACCGTCTGCCTTGGCCAGCGGCCCGCCTTGAGCCTCGCCTTGAGGACCCGTGCGCCGCGCCGCCTTCTGCGCATCATCATCCGGGCCAGATCGGCGATCACCTGCCGCCGCCATGCGCCCCGCGGCCGGTTGAGTTCCAGCATCGGCCGGTGGCGGCGCCGCATCGCGCTCGGCGCGCGCGGCCGTTGACGGCGCTCTTTCCCCGCCCGCAGCCGGCATTCCGGCGACGCGCCCCTGTGCAAGCTCCTTGTCGCCGCCTTCCTTGGACATGAGCTGGCCCGGTGCGAACGGATTGAATGGATCGCGGAAAGCGCGCCCTGCCTCGCTCGCGCGTCCCGCATTCACCGCGTGGCCATCGCGCCCGAGTGGCTCGTCGGTCGGCTCGGGTGCGGCGGCCTTGCCGTGCTGATCCTCGACGCCGAGATCGCCGGCATCGCCCGGCTGCATGCGCTTGCCGTCCTTGACCTTGCTCTCGGACATGCCCGGCGTCTTGTTGTCGCGCGCCTGTGCCTTCTCGTCGGCATTGGCCTTGCCGTCGACATCGAGCAGACCCTTCTTGCGGATCACCGTGTCGGAAAGTTTGATCGGATTGAAGTAGCTCGCGACCGACGACTTCATCTCCGTATTGGCGGCATTGACCAGCCACATGACGAGGAAGAAGGCCATCATGGCCGTCATGAAATCGGCATAGGCGATCTTCCACACGCCGCCGTGGTGGCCCTCGTCCTCGTCATGGCGACGGCGGACGATGACCTGGATCGGTTCTGCCGGGGCGTCAGTGGGCTGTGACATCAGCGCAGCACTCCCTCAAGACGCGCGAGCCAGTCCGAAAGGCGCGTCTCGATCACAGTCTCGTTGAGCGTGACGCGAATGTCGGGCGTATCGCCAGGAACGCAGCGAACGCTGCCGGCCGGCGCGCCACGCCGCGCCATCGCCTCGCCCAGCCGCTCGCGCACGGCATCGACGATCTCCCTCGGGCATGAAACCTCGATCACCAGCCCCTCGGTCGTGTCGATGATGTCACCGAGCTCCTTGACGAAGCTTTCGATCGCCGCCCGCGTGAGACCATCACGCAGGAAGGGAACAAGCGCCGCCGCGGCGTGCGTCGAGATGCGTGCGCTTGCCGCTTCGATGCCGGCGCGCAGCTCGGCCGCGAGCGTATCGGCAAGCGCCGTGGAGAAAGTGCCGCGTGTCTCGTCGAGCCGCCGATCGAAATCGACGGCGAGCTCGCCCGCCTGCGCCTCGGCAGCCTCGCGCTCGAGCGCTCGGCCTGCCGCGAGGCCCTGCTGATAGGCCTCCTGGATCCGCAGTGCCGTCAGGTCGGGCGCCGGCGCCTCCGGCAGCGCTTCGGCGAGAGCTGCCGGCGGCTTCGGCATGGGCGGCTGGAAGGGCGGCGTGTCGGCGCTTCCGAACTCCTTCAGGAAATGGTGGATGGGTCGAGCCATCATGTGGTCTTCGCGCTCTGCATCCAGCCCTTGAGCACCTTCGTGACCTCGGCTGAATCAGCTTCGACAAGCGCCTCGAGCTTCTCGCGCATCGCGGCATTGTTCTTGCGCCGCGGCAGCTGCGGCGTGCCCGATTCATACGAGTGGGCCGCCACGAGGCTCGTGATCTCGCCTTGTGGACCGGCAATGGCCGGCGCTCCCGTTGCACCGCCGGCCTGGCTTGCGAGCGCAGGGCTCGCCGCTCCTTCGAGAGCAATTGCGGGCTGCGGCTCGCCGAGCATGCGCGTCACCGGCCGCAGGCCGAACCACACGACGAGGAAGACAACGCCGAGCATGGCCGCCGCATTCATTGCCGTGCCGGCATTCATGAGAAGATAGTCGCGAATGCTCGGCCCGGGCACGGGCGCAAGCGCCCCATCGCCAGCCGAGAAATCGACGGCCGCGATCTCGACGAGGTCCTCGCGCTCGGCGCTGGCGCCGGTCGCAGCCGAGACGAGGCGCTTCAGCTCGGTGAGACGCGCCTCCTGTGCCTCGGGCGTCGCGCCCCCGCCCAGCGACTCGGCAAGGTGCTTGCGGCTGATCACGACCGCGATCGCCTGACGCTTAACGCGATAGCCTTCGCGAACGGTCTGCGTCGTCTTGGTGTTGAGCTCGTAGTTGACCAGCTCCTCGCGCCGATCCTCCTTCTGGCGGCGCTTCTCGCCTTCCGCCTGCGAGCTCTCCTCCTTGGGCAGGTTGGCCACCACGCCGACGGCCGGCTTGGTGCCGCTGTCCTCGGACTGGCCGGATTGCTTCACGGTCCTGACCGAGCGCTCGATGCGCGACTTCGGATCGAACACCGTCTCGTTGGTCTGCTGGCGATCCACGTCGAGGCGCACGGTCGCGCTGACCTGGTAGTTGCCGGGCCCGAGAATGGCCGAGAGCGTACGGCTCGCGCGCTGCTCGAGCTCGAGCGCCATCGACCGCTCCATCTCGGCGTGCTTGGCTGTGCCGAGCGTCAACTCGTCACCGCCGGAGGCGAGCAGGCGGCCGTCTGTTGCAGCGACATTGACCTGCTCGACCTTCATGCCGGGAACGGCAGCCGCAACAATGTGCCGCACGGCCTGCGCCGATGAGTTCTGCCAGCGCTCGCCGATCCTGAGCAGCACCGAGGCCGAGGGATCGCGACGCTCGCGACGGAAGGATCCCGGATCCGCGAGGACGAGGTGCACGCGCGCTGCCGCCACACCGTCGAGCGCCTGGATGGTGCGTGCGATCTCGCCCTCGAGTGCGCGCACACGCGTCACTTCCTGCATGAAGGACGTGAGACCGATCGAGCCGAGCTGATCGAACAGCTCGTAGCCCGCGCGCGAGCTGTTCGGCAGGCCCTTCTGCGCAAGCAGCGATCGCGCCCGTGCGGTCTGCCCGAAGGGCACCATCACGGCGCTGCGCTGCTCGTTGACGTCGAACGTGATCCCGGCCTCGGAGAGCGCGCCCGTGATGCGCGTCACATCCTGAGCCGAGAGGCCCGTGTAGATGGGCTGCATGGCAGGTCGGCCAAGATACATGGCCGCGGTCGCCACCGCCGCCATCACGGAGAGGCCGACCAGCCCGAGAAGCACGAGGCGGCGCGTGCCGAGCCCCGCTAGGCCCGACAAGAGGCGGGAGAGTTGATCACTGCTGGGCATCACCACACATGCGCATGAGGAATGGCTGGTGGACTAACCATCGGCCAGTAACCTTGCGCGAAGTTGTCGGGATGACGGCGCGTGACGCCGGGAGCAGCGGGCGTTGCGCCGCTGCCATGGCCTGCGAACGGCCAAAAAGAAAACGCGCGGGCTCCGATCAGCGGAGCCCGCGCGCCTTCAAGTCGTTTAGCGGAAGAGCGAGAGGATGCTCTGGCCGTTGGCGTTGGCGATCGACAGCGCCTGGATGCCGAGCTGCTGCTGAACCTGCAGCGCCTGGAGGCGGGTCGACTCAGCGTTCATGTCGGCGTCGACGAGCGTCGAGATGCCACGATCGAGAGCATCCATCAGGCTGGACACGAAGTCCTTCTGGATGTCGATGCGCTTCTTCGTGGAACCCATGATCGTCGCGGCGGTCGTCATCTCCGTGAGCGCGGCATCGACGGCCTGGATGTAGTCCTCGATGTCCTCGTCAGAGGCGTTCGTGATGTCGATCTCGGCTTCACCAACCGTGGAGTTGTCGGGATCGTAGTTCACGATCACGATGGTGCCGGCCGCATCGATGGAGCCACGCGCAACGCCAGCCGTATCGGCATCAGCGCGCGTCAGGCGGTTCGAGCCGAGGATGCCGAGCGCATCGGCAGTCGCGCTGCCCGAGTCGGCCGCCGCACCCGCTGTGCCATCCGTGTTGGCATCGAGCAGGAACATGCCCTTGACGTCGATCTTCAGGGTGCCGACCGTGACTTCCGAGCCGTTCTCGCCGTTGCTGCGGGCGAACGAGGAGACGACCGACTGCTCGTCGAGATAGCTCGCGGAGCCCGAGTCGACGCCGAGCCAGTTCTGGCCACCGAACGAAGCCGACTTGGCGATCGTGCGGAGCTGGTTCTGGATCTCGTCGATTTCGGTCTGGATCTTCGCCTTGTCGACGCCCGGCTGGCGGGCCGAAACGAGCAGCTTGCCCATTTCCTTGACGGACTCGATCGCGCTGTTCATCGCCGTGTAGGCGACGTCGATCGTCGCAGCGCCGATCCCGAGCGCGTCATTGACGGCCGAGAGCGACTTGTTGTCGGCGCGCATGGAGGTCGCGAGGGACCAGTAGGCGGCGCTGTCCTGAGCCGTCGCGACGCGGAAGCCGGTCGAGATCCGGTTCTGCGTGATGCTGAGGTTTTTGTTGGTCTGGCTGAGGCTCTGGAGAGCGGTCTGCGCGGCGAAATTGGTATTGATGCTGTTGGCCATTCGTATGCCCCGTGAGGAGAAGTACTGTCTGGGACATACCGGGTTGTCCGGTATAGCGGAGCGGCATCATGCCCCCGGCGTACATCCCTCAGGATGGCCCCCCCGGCCCGCTATAAACGCCACTAGTACCGACGATGTACTAAACCCGAGTTAACTCTGTTCGTGCAATTAGCCAATCCTTATCTGCATCGGCTTTAGGAATTTTTTCGCATCGTTATCCGAACGACCGCACGAGCCCGCCGACGAGCAGATTCCAGCCGTCGATCAACACGAAGAACAGCACCTTGAACGGCAGCGAGATCGCGGTCGGCGGCAGCATCATCATACCCATCGACATCACGAGCGTCGCGACGATCAGGTCGATGACGAGAAACGGCAGGATGATCAGAAAGCCGATCTCGAATCCGCGTCTCAACTCCGAGATCATGAAGGCCGGCACCAGCACGCGCATGTCGAGTTCGACAGGCCGTCCCGATGCATCCGGCGTCGCAGGCGGCGTGCGGCTGCGCGAGATGTTCTCGAAGAGCTGGATGTCCTTTTCGCGCACGTTCGCCTGCATGAACTCGCGCAGCGGCCGCGTCATGCGCTGGTAGGCTTCGCGCTCGTTGATCCGGTTCTCCATGAGCGGCTGGACGCCTTCCGCCCACATGCGGTCGAACACCGGCGCCATCACGAAAAACGTCATGAAAAGCGCGAGGCTGACCAGCACGATGTTCGATGGTGTCGAAGGCAGGCCGACGCCCGAGCGCAGGAACGAGAGCGCGATGATGAAACGCGTGAAGCAGGTGACCGTGACGAGCAGGCCCGGCGCAATCGACAGCACCGAGATGAGCGCAATGAGCTGGAGAATGCGCGCGCTTGTCGAGCCCTGCCCCTCGGGGATGAGGTCCTGAAGGTTGATCGTCTGCGCGATCGCGACGCCCGGCACCAGGATCAGCGCCAGTGCGGCAATGACAGCGAGCCGCCTCATTCGACCACCAGCGAGCGCAGGATGATGTTGCGCGCCCGTCCCTTCGAGCGCAACCGTGCGATCTCCTGGATGTCCTCGCGCAGGTACTCGACGCCGGCAGCGCTCTCGACGTGGACGAGCGGCACTGTCCGCATGAAGCTCATGATGTCTTCGGTCATGGACTTGAGCAGCACGGCGTCGTCGGGCGTGGCCGGTCCATCGAGGATGACCCCGAGCTCGAGCCGCGCCCAGCTCCTCTGCGGCCCGGAAAGCGTTACGAGAATGGGATCGAGACTCGCAACCTGGATCTTGCTCACCTCGCCGGCCGCGCCCTTGGAGCTGCTCCCGTCGCCGCTTCTTGCTCCCGCCTTCCCGATCTGCACCTCGCGCTTGCCCGAGCCGGCCTCGTGTGCCGGCGTGCCGGCATTGAGGAACATGAGGCTGAAGCCTGCCCCGGCGCCGGCCCCGATGACGGCAAGCAGCACCAGCGCAATGACGAAGCCGCCCTTGCCGCCGCCCGCTGCCTTGCCTTCGGTTTCCTCTGCCATGCGCCTAGTGTCCCGATTCCGAAGTTCGCCTGACCTCGATGCTGGTGTCCCGAGCGAACTTCGGAATCAGAAGGGACACTAGAAGCATTGTCTTGCTCGTGTGATTCAGATCGAGAAATTCGCTCCCAACCGAGCCGTTTGATATGGCGAATTTCTCGATCATCACACGAGCCTCAGAACGGGCTGTACTTGTCGAGGAGCTGCTGGCCCCAGGCCGGCTGCTGCACTTCCATGGAGCGTCCGCGGCCGCCATAGGAGATCCGCGCCTCGGCAATGCGCTCGTAGGGAATGGTGTTGTCCGAGCGGATGTCCGTGATGTTGACGACGCCAGTGAACGTCAGCACGCGCAGCTCGAAGTTGACGCGCACTTCCTGCGAGCCCTGGATGAGCAAGTTTCCGTTCGGCAGCACTTCGGTGACGACGGCCGCGAGCCTCAGGTCGATATTTTCAGAGCGCTCGATCTCGCCCTTGCCGTCTGTCGCCGTATTCGATTTCAATCCCGAGTTGACCGCAGCCTTGCCCTCGCTCTTCAGGCCGAACGTGTCGATGCCATGCGACCAATCGAGCCCGAAGCCGTGCGCGGAATCGCGCGAGCGCTTCGAGCGATTGTCCATGATGGCCTTGTCCTTCATGGAGATCGTGACCGTCAGAATGTCTCCCGTACGGCGCGCGCGGCGATCGCGGAAGAGGTCGGCGCCGCGCGGCGTCCAGAGCGACGAGCTATTGTGTCCGACCGGCTTCAGGTAGGCCGCACGGTTCATGCTGTCGTATGTCGCGGGCGCCACCGGCTTCTGCTCGATGCCTGCGCCCACCGGGCTCATCGATGGCTCCGTGCCGATCTGGTCCGGCTTCACGGAGCAGCCGACAGCGACCGTCGCCACCACTGCGAGCACGCCGATGCGCGCGTGCCAGAGCCGCACGGGCACGTCGCGCAAGCGCACTGTCGGGCCTGAACTCTCAGAAGGTGTGCTCACGAACCGCCCCCCGGATCGGTCTTGCGCGACGCCCCCATGAGAATCATGGCGAGACGCGCGGCCCTGTCGGGCGGCATGTCATTGAGGATCTGGCTGGCGACACGGGGCGCGAGCTTGCTCAGAATGGCCGCCGCCGTGCTCTCCTCGATCTTCGCGAGCTGCTCCGAGGCTGCCTCCGGCCGCATCCCCGAGTAGATCGTGACGAGCTGATCGCTTGTCCGGTTGGCGAAGTCCTCGCGTCGCGCCACCCACTCCTTGAGCTCGGCGATGCGGGCCTCGATCTTGACCATGCGGTCGTCGAGGGCGCGGCTCAGCGCCTGCAATTCGGCTGTCTGATAGGCGTAGCGCGCCTCGCGCGCCGGATCGAGCACAGCACGGCAGTACTGCTCGGCGACCGAGAGCGAACGATCGGGCTCGCGCGGCACGGTGCGCTTCGGCGGCTCGGGAAGAATCGGAACCATGCGCGGCGCGGACTGCGCCGATCGAGGTCCTGCCTTGGGCACGGGCCTCGCCGCTTCCTTCGCTGCAGGTGCCTGGGCCATCGCCCCGTCGGGCAGAACGCCAAAGGCCAGCAGCAGGGCGATCGCCGCCGCTGCCGCGCGTTCGAGCCTCCTCTTCTGCCCTGCCTCCATAGCTGTCTCCACGCGTCTCGTATTACTGGACCACGAGGTCGGCCTGCAGCGCGCCGGCCGACTTGATCGCCTGCAGGATCGCGATGATCCCGAGCGGCTTGAGGCCCATGCGATTGAGGCCGGTCACCAGGCTCTGCAGATCGACGCCATCGACGATCGCGAAGTTGCCGTTCTCCTGATGTGCCGAGATCTCCGTCGTCGAGGTCACGACCGTCTGCCCCTTCGAGAAGGGAGCCGGCTGCGAAACGGCCGGCGTCTCGACCACCCGCACCGTCAGATTGCCGTGCGTGACCGCGACGCGGCTGACCTTCACATTGCGGCTGATCACGATCGTGCCCGTGCGCTCGTCGATGATGATGCGCGCCGGCACATCGGGCTCGACCTTGAGCTGGCCAATGCTCGCGAGAAAGCGCGCAGCGGTCGTGCCCTGCGGCACCTCGACGGCCAGCGAGCTCGGCCCGGCCTCCTTCGCCAGCCGGCGCTTCGTCGTCTGCACCGTGTAGCTATTGATCGCATCGACGATCGCGACTGCGGTGCCGAAGTCGGGGTTCTTCAGCTCGAGAAAGAGCGTGCGCGACGAGGCGAGAAGATCCGGCGCATCGCGCTCGACGAGGGCACCGCCCGCAATGCGGCCCGAGGTCGGCACGCCGTGCGTGAGGGTCTCGCTCTGCCCTTGAGCCTGAAAGCCCGCAACGACGACCGATCCCTGCGCTACGGCGTAGACCTGACCGTCAGCCGCCTGGAGTGGCGTCATCACGAGAGTGCCACCGGCCAACGAGGTTGCATCGGCGAGCGACGCCACGGAGATGTCGATGCGGTTTCCGCCCACCGCGAACGCCGGCAACTCCGCGGTGACGAGGACGGCGGCGACGTTTTTCGTGCGCATGTCGAGGCCGCGAACGTTGACGCCGAGCCGCTCCAGCATCGCGTTCATCGACTGCTCGGTGAAAGGCGAGTTGCGCAGGCTGTCGCCCGTCCCCTTGAGGCCCGTCACGAGACCGTAGCCGACGAGCTGGTTCGGGCGCACGCCGCGCACGGTGGTGATGTCCTTGACGCGCACCTCGGCCCACACGTCGCTCGCGATCAGCGTGAGCGACAGAGCGGCCAGGACCAGCGCGTGCAACAGGGACAGCATCCCCTCAATCCCCTCCGACTTGAACGCGGCCGCTCACCTGCACGACACCGCGAACGATGATGCCCGTGTCCGCATTGCGCACGCTGATGAGCTTGCCGGCGACACCGGGCTCGAGTGCGATGCCGGTCGCCTCGATGCTGAGCCCACCCGTGGTGAACAGGATCGGCACGCGATCGCCTTCCTTGAAAACCCAGGGATCGCGCAGCGCATTCACCGGAATGGCGTGACCGGCCTGCAGGACGCGCCGCGCCACCTTGCCGACCACGGCCTCACGGGCCGTATGGAACCCCTGCACCTGACGCGCATTGACGAGGAAACGCTGCTCGCCGACCAGCTCGTCGGCCAGGACATCGCCCTGCAGAATGGTCACGGTCGGTACGGGCAACGCCATTCCGCTGCCCTGCGCCGCGGCGGAATGCGCGAAGCAAACCGCGAGACAGGCCGCAGCCGCTTGCAGAATGCGTCGCATAGCTCCCCTCTGACGGTTCACGGCCTCATACCGTGGACGGCCGTCGTGCCTCACCGGAGGCCCTTCGTCACGACACCCATCATGTCGTCGGACGCCTGGATGATCTTGGAGTTCATCTCGTACGCACGCTGCGCCGAGATCAGCTCGGTGATCTCCTTGACCGGATCGACGTTGGAGCCTTCGAGATAACCCTGCTTGATCCGGCCGAGACCGTTCTCACCCGGAATGCCGACGACGGCCGCACCCGACGCCATCGTCTCGCGCCAGAGGTTTCCGCCGAGCGGCTCGAGACCGACCTCATTGACGAAGCTCGCGACTGAAAGCTGGCCGAGAAGGCGCGGCTGCACCTCGGTCGGGATGGTGGCGTAGACCTGCCCCTGCTCGTTGACCGTGATCGCCGTCGCCTCGGGCGGCACGGTCATCTGCGGCTGCACGAGATAGCCTTCGGCCGTCACGATCCGGCCTGTCGCGTCCTTGTTGAAAGCGGCGGCACGCGTGTAGAGCGTCTCGCCTTCAGGTCCGGTCACGCGGAAGAAGCCGCGGCCCATCATCGCGAGATCGAGCGAGTTGCCCGTCTGGGCGAGCGCACCCTGCTGATGCAGATTGCGGATGGCCGACGCGCGCACGCCAAGCCCGACACGCGCGCCCTCGGGAATGACCTCGATGCCGCCCGCAGCCGGCGTACCTGCCGCGAGCTGAGTCTGGTAGAGCAGATCGACGAACTCCGCGCGCGAGCGCTTGAAACTCGTCGTGTTGATGTTTGCAACGTTGTGGGCGATGACCTCAACGTTGAGCTGCTGCGCCGTCATGCCGGTCGCGGCGATGGAAAGTGCCCGCATTGCCTGCTCCCGCTCCCGTCAGATCGCCATTCTGCTGATTTCTTGGTAGGCCGAGATGACCTTGTCGCGCACCGCGATCACGGCCTGGAGGCTCTGCTCGGCCGACATCACGTGCTCGACGACATCCTGCAGCGCCGCCGTTCCCTTCACGCCGCCGATCGACACGGCCTCGGCATTGCGCATCTTCTGCCCGAACTCGCTGATGGCATTTCCGAGCAGCGTCGCGAAGTCGTGGTCGGGCTGGGCAATCGAGGCCGCGCCGGACACGGTGGGCGTCATTTTCGGCGCCGCGACGGATGACGAAGGCGCCA
>ERZ778022.1976-NODE-1976-length-23519-cov-4.894178_pt1 | contig 23519 bp, 16 predicted proteins | sample MGYA00375752_ERZ778022 | MGnify/ENA primary metagenome ERZ778022 (study PRJEB29350, sample SAMN05389826) | bioreactor metagenome | isolation source: Thiocyanate bioreactor | place: South Africa: University of Cape Town | collected 2014-04-04 ...
GCTGGTCATGCAGTTCATCCTCGCCTTCGGGGTGAGCTTCCTGCTGCCGGTGCTGCTGCTGCTGCTCAACCGGGCGGGGCTGGTCTCGCGCCAGCAGCTCGCGGGCGCGCGGCGCTATGCGATCGTCGCGATCGTCGCCATCGCGGCGGTCATCACCCCGCCCGACGTCGCCTCGCAGCTTGCCCTGGCGATCCCGATGCTGCTGCTGTTCGAGGGCTCGCTGCTGGTCATGCTGTTCAGCGACAAACGCGCGGCCCGCGAAAAGGCCGAGGAAGAAGCGCGGGAGGCGGCGGAGAAGGCTGCGGCAGGCCCGGGGGAAGCCGCGGCCATAACGGATCAAGCCTCGATTCCCGCGACCGAAATCTGACCCCTTCCCTACGTCACCCCGGGTCAAGCCCCGGGTGACGGGAGTTGTGGAGGGGCGTTTGTTCCTTCGCCCGTCCTACCGCCCGTCGGCGTTCTCGCCGCGCACCGGGCGGGGCGGGGCTTCGCTCTGGTCTTCGGCCTTGTAGGCGAGCTGGCCGCCGACCCAGGTCTGGAGGACGCGGGTCGCGCGCAGTTCGTCGGGGGTGGCGAGCAGGGGATCGCGGTCGAGGATCAGGAAGTCGGCGCGTTGGCCGGTGGCGATGCGGCCGAAGCGCCCCTCGGCGAAGCCCGCATAGGCGGCCCCGGCGGTATAGCCGGCCAGTGCCGCCTCGCGGGTCAGGCGCTCCTCCGGCTGCCAGCCGCCGAAGGGCTGGCCGTCCGCGCCGGCTCGCGTGACCGCCGCGGCGATCCCGGCGAAGGGATCGGGCGCGAAGGTCGGCGCCGCCGAACCCAGGGCCAGCGGCACCCCACCCTGCGCCAGCGAGGACCAGGCGAAGGCGCCCTTGACCCGCTCGGGCCCGAGCCGCGCTTCGGCCACGCCGCGCGTGGCGGGCAGGGCCTGCGGCTGGAGCGAGGCGACCAGCCCGTCCCGGGCGAGGCGCGGCAGGTCGGCGGGGTCGAGCGCGCTCGCCTGCTCGATCCGCCAGCGCCGGTCGCCCTTGTAGGTGTCGGCGATGGCCTCGATCGCGTCGAGCACCTGGGCGGCAGCGGCGTCGCCATTAGTGGCGACGGCGACCTGGAAGTTGTCGAAGGCGGCGCGGCTCATCAGGTTCTTGAGCGCCGTGTCGCCGAGCAGGCCGAGGCCCTTGGCCGCCGGAGCATCGGCATAGGGCGCCTTGAGCAGGGCGGTCCGCGCGGCGAGCGAGCCGTCGAGCGAGAAGACCACGCCGTTCATCTTCAGCCGGTCGTCGTAGAGCCAGGGGCTCGGGCCGGGGCCGCCGATCAGGGCCATGTTCTCCACCCCGTCGGCATAGGCCATGATCCGAAGCCGCAGCGCGCCGGTATCGCCGGCGCGGCGCCAAGTCTGCCAGTCCTCGATCGTCGCGCCCATCGCCGTCACCGCGGTCACGCCCTTGGCGAGGAGGAGCTGCTGCGCCTTGAGGAAGGCGAGGTCGCGGTCCTCGGCGCGGCGCGGCGGGGCGGCCCGCTCGACGAGGAGCCGGGCGTTACCGAGGAGAACGCCCGAGGGCGTCGTGGTCGCGCCGATCCGCAGGATGCGCCCGCCCGCCGGGTCCGGCGTCGCGGCGGCGATCCGCGCGGCCCGGAGCGCGGCCGAGCTGGCCCAGCCGGCCTGGCCGTCGGCGCTGACGATCCAGACCGGGCGCCCGCCCGCCGCCGAATCGAGGTCGGCGGCTGTGGGCAGCGCGGCCTTGTCCCAGCTTTCCGGGGTCCAGCCGGTGCCGAGAATCCACGGCCGATCGGGATGGGCGGCGGCATAGGCGGCGACGCGGGCCTGGGCCTCGGCGGTGGTGCGCGCCGCCGAGAGATCGAGCACCAGGGCGGCGAAGCCGTAGTCGGTCAGCCGGACATGGGCGTCGACGAAGCCGGGGATTAGGACGCGGCCCTGGCCGTCGACGCGGTAGTCGACCTTGCCCGGCCGTTTGTCGCCGCGGGCGAGGACCTGGACGATCCGCCCGTCGTTGCCGACGAGGACGCCGTTGAAGCGGGTCAGGTTGCCCTTGGCGTCGAAGCTCATGCCCTCGACGTTGTCGATCAGCGTGTCGGCGTGGGCGGGGATGGGGAGCAGCAGCAGGGTCGCCGCAATCCTCCCCAGGATGGGGAGGTTTTTTCCAGAGAGCGCCATCACTTCCCGCCCTTGCGCGGCAGGCGGCGGACGAGGGCGCTGGTGTCCTGGCGGCCGGCGCCGAGCGCCTGGACCTCGGCATAGAACTGGTTGACCAGGGCCGTGATCGGCAGTGAGACGCCGAGCGAGCGGCCCTCGTCCATCGCCAGGCCCAGGTCCTTGCGCATCCAGTCGACCGCGAAGCCGAAGTCGAACTGGTCGTTGGCCATGGTCTGCCAGCGGTTGTCCATTTCCCAGCTTTGCGCCGCGCCGCCGGAGATTGCCTCATAGACCTTGGCCATGTCGAGGTGCGCGGCTTGGGCGAAGCGCACTGCCTCGGCCAGCCCGGCGACGACGCCGGCGATGCAGATCTGGTTGACCGCCTTGGTCGACTGGCCGGCGCCCGCCTTGCCGATGTGGACGATGCGCTGCGAATAGGCCTCCATCACCGGCCGCGCCGCCTCGATCGCGTCGGGGCGGCCACCGCACATCAGAGTCAGCGTGCCGTTTTCCGCGCCGATCTGCGATCCGGTCATCGGCGCGTCGACGCAGTGGACCTGCTTGTCCCGCGCCTCGACCGCGACCTGCCGGGCGATGCGGGCCGAGACCGTGGTGTGGTCGATGAACACCCCGCCGCGACGCAGCCGGGTGAACACGCCTTGGGGGCCGAGCACGACGTCGGAGAGGTCGTCGTCGTCGCCGACGCAGGTGATCACGACATCGGCATCGCTCGCCCCGTCGGCCGGGCTCGTCGCGACGCGCGGGGAGAGCAAGGGGTTGTCCGCCAGCCACTTCTCGACCCGGGCGGGCGTGCGGTTGTAGATCGTCAGGTCGTGGCCGGCATGGCCGATGTGCCGGGCGATCGGCCCGCCCATCACCCCGAGGCCGATCATCGTTACGCGTCGCTTGTCCGTCATGCAGGCCCTTGTAGCGGCATCGATCTTGCCAGCAACGGCCAATGCTCTATCGGCTGAGACGATGCGCCTCCTTGCCAACCGCCGCTTCGTCCAGTTCATGCAGATCGCCTTCGTGCTCGCCTGCCTTTTCGCGGTGACGATGGCCCTGCTGCCCAAGCCGCCGAAGCTGCCGACCGACCGCTGGGGCGACAAGGTCGAGCACATGATCGCCTTCGCCACCCTGGCGCTGCTCGCCGGCCTGGCTTTCCCGAAGGCGCCGCGCTGGCGGGTGATCGAACGGCTCTCGTTCCTTGGCGCGCTGATCGAGGTGGCGCAGTCGATCCCCGCGCTGGGGCGCGATTGCGACATCCGCGACTGGATCGCCGATACCATCGCCGTGATCGTGGTCACGGCGCTCGTCGCGCTGGTTTCGCCCAAAGGGACGGGCCGGCGGCGTCGTTAGAGTCTGATTCAGCGTGGCTGAATCAGGAACCGTTTCCACATAAGTGGACCAAACTCTAGCGGTTCCCAATCCCGCGGCTTTCCGGTAGGGCGCGCGGCATCATGTCCACAGCCGCTCTCCAGCCCGCCGACAGCGCCACGCCGCTGCTCACCGCCGCCGACGTCCGCGCCGCGGCTGCGCGGATCGGCGGCGCGGTCATCCGCACGCCGACCCTGCACAGCAAGACGCTGAGCGCGATCACCGGCGCGGAGATCTACCTCAAGTTCGAGAACCACCAGTTCACCGCCGCCTACAAGGAGCGCGGCGCGCTCAACGCGATCCTCCAGCTTACCGCGGAGCAGCGCGCGCGCGGCGTGATCGCGGCCTCGGCGGGGAACCATTCGCAGGGCCTGTCCTACCACGGCACCCGGCTCGGCGTGCCGGTGACGATCGTCATGCCGCGCACGACCCCGGTGGTGAAGGTGATGCAGACCGAGGCGGTCGGCGGCACGGTCGTCCTCCACGGCGAGAGCTTCGACGAGGCCTCGGCCCACGCCCGCAAGCTGGAGACCGAGCTGGGCCTGACCTTCGTCCACCCCTTCGATGATCCGCAGGTCGCGGCGGGGCAGGGCACGGTCGCGCTGGAGATGCTGGAGGACGTGCCCGACCTGGAGGTCCTGGCGATCCCGGTCGGCGGGGGCGGGCTGTCCACCGGCATGGGCGTGATCGCCCGCGACCTGAAGCCGGACATCCAGCTCATCGGCGTCGAGGCCGAGCTTTACCCGTCGATGTTCAACCTGCTCAAGGGCACGAACCGCCCGGTCGGCGGCGATACCCTGGCCGAGGGCATCGCCGTGTTCGAGCCGGGCAAGATGACCAGCGCCATGCTCGGCGAGTTGCTCGACGACTTCCTGCTGGTCAGCGAGAACGAGATCGAGGGCGCGCTGGCCCTGCTGCTCCAGATCGAGAAGACCGTGGTCGAGGGCGCCGGCGCCGCCGGGCTCGGCGCGGTGCTCGCCCACCCGCACGTCTTCGCGGGCCGCAAGGTCGGCATCGTCCTCTCGGGCGGCAACATCGACACGCGCCTGCTCGCCAACGTCCTGCTGCGCGACCTCGCCCGCTCGGGCCGGCTCGCGCGGCTGCGGCTGGTGTTGCAGGACCGCCCGGGCTCGCTCTACCGCGTCTCGAAAGTGTTCTTCGACCACAACGTCAACATCATCGAGATCGTCCACCAGCGGGTCTTCACCCACCTGCCGGCCAAGGGCCTCGCCACCGAGATCGAATGCGAGGCGCGCGACCGCGAGCAGCTCGAAGCCCTGATCGAGGCGCTGCGCGCCGAGGGCTTCGAGGTCAGCCAGATGGAGCTGAACTGAGGGCCCAAGTCCCTTTCCTCCTCAGAAGACGCGGCTTGCGGGCCACCTGACCGATTGTTCATGCAACTCGCCTGCGCCCCGCGCGTTGACCGGGCGATGGACTTTCGCGGGCAATGCGCCGTCGTCACGGGCGGAGAATCGGGGATCGGCAAGGCTTGCGCGCTGGCGCTCGGCCGGACGAACGCCGCGGTCGTCCTTACCTGGTTCCATGACGAGGCCGCCGCCGGCGAGGTCGTCCGCGAGATCGAGGCAGCGGGCGGGCGTGCCCTCGCGCATCAGGCCGACGTCGCCGAGGAGGCCGCGGTCGAGGCCCTGTTCGCCGCCGCCGAGGCCGCGTTCGGCCCGGTCCGCCTGCTGGTGAACTCGGCCGGGCTCAACATGACCGGCACCCCGATCGGCGACATGCCGCTCGCCCAGTTCGACCGCGTGGTGCGCGCTGACCTCTACGGCCCGTTCCTGACCTGCCGCCGCTTCGTGCGCGCGCTGGCGGCGGGGGAGGGCGGCCGCATCGTGAACATCTCCTCGATTCACGAGCACGCCCCGCGCCCCGGCGGGGTCGAGTACGACAGCGCCAAGGGCGGCCTCGCCCAGCTCACCACCACGCTCGCGCTGGAGTTGGCGCCGCGCGGGATCGCGGTGAACGGGGTCGCGCCGGGCATGATCCTCACCGCGATGAACCAGGCCGCGCTCGACGATCCGGCCGAGCTGAAGCGGCGGGAGGCGGCGATCCCCTGGGGCCGCGCCGGCCGCCCCGAGGAGGTCGCCGAGCTGGTCCTGTTCCTGCTCTCGGAGCACGCCGGCTATATCACCGGGACCACCGTCACCATCGACGGCGCCCTGTCGCTCACCGTGGCGGCCGGCGCATGACCGGGCGGCCCTCCACGCGGCAGGTCGCCTACCTCGTCGAGGAGATCGAGGTGGTCACGCTCGATATCGCCGGGGAGAACGGCCTGCTCGCCGGGCACGACCTGATGAGCCCCTACGTCTGGAAGGTCGACGGCCGCATCCATCTGCTGGTGCGGGTGCTGCCCAACCCGCTCGGGCCACGCGATCCGACCGGGGTGATCTATGCCGGCGTATCGCAGGACGGGCTGTGCTTCACGATGAAGCCCAAGCCGGCGATCGTGCCCGGCCCCGACGCGGTCGATGCGGGCGGGGTGGAGGACCCGACCGTGGTGCTGTCTTCCGACAAGCACTTGCTGGTCTTCTACACCGGCGTTGACGCGCGGCGCGAGCAGGGCTCGTTGCTGGTGGCCGAGGGCGCGGACCTGACCTGCCTGACCAAGCAGCAGGTCATGCTCAAGGCCCCCGAGGGCGAGGGCAACATCAAGGAGGCGACCGTCGCCCGCGGCGCGGACGGGCGCTACCGCCTGTTCTACGAATATGCGCGGGACAACGCTTCACGGATCGGCCTTGCCCTGTCCGACGATCCCGCCGGGCCGTGGAAGGCGGCCGTCGATCCCTTCACGATCCGCGAGAACTCGTGGGACAACTGGCACCTCTCGACCGGGCCGATCGTCGCCCGCAAGGGCCAACCGCCGGTCATGTTCTACAACGGGGCGACTGCCGATGCGCGCTGGCGGATCGGCTGGATCGCCTTCGACGAGAACTATTCGCGGGTCGTCGCGCGCGGGGTCGAGCCGCTCCTCGTCCCGCCTCCGCCCGAGGAGCGGGCGGGAACCGACATCGCCTTCGCCGCCTCCTGCCTCGACCAGGAAGGCGACATCCTGCTCTATTATTCGCTGGAGGATCGGCTCCTGCGCCGGGCCCGGGTTAGGGAATTCCGCGAGGCCTGACCCAAAGCGCTACGGAAAGCCCGTAGCTGTGCAAAATAACCGACCGTTTACCGTGTTTCGTGGTTAAAACTCTTTCACCATTGGCGAACAGCGGGCATAGTTTGCATCGCAGCACGAATTCCCGTGCGCCGTGCAGAGGAACCCGGAAAACCCGTGACGGCACCCGTTCGCTTTCCCCGGTTCTTCGTTACCAGCCCCGCGCCTTGCCCGTACCTTCCGGGCAGGACGGAGCGGAAGGTCTTCACCGAGCTCAAGGGCCCCCACGCCGACGCGTTGAACGACGCGTTGGGGCGGATCGGCTTCCGCCGCAGCCAGACCGTCGCCTACCGGCCCTCGTGCATCGATTGCCAGGCCTGCGTCTCGGTCCGGGTCTGCGCCGACGAGTTCCAGCCTTCCGCTACGCAGCGCCGCAACCTCAAGCGGAACTCGGACCTGGTGGTCACGGCCTGCCGGCCCTGGTCGACCTCGGAACAATTCGAGCTGCTCCAGCGTTACCTCGGCGCCCGGCATCCGGGCGGCGGCATGGCGACGATGGATGACGTTGATTTCGCCGACATGGTGGAGCACACGCCCGTCACGAGCTATGTCATTGAATATAGGGAGCCCTCGTTCGATGGGGTGACGCCCGGCCGGCTGGTCGGCGGATGCCTCACCGACAAGCAGGGCGACGGGTTGTCGATGATCTACAGCTTCTACGACCCGGAACATGAGACGCGGACGGGGCTTGGCAATTACATCATCCTCGATCACATCCGCCGGGCGGCTCAAGAAGGGCTTCCTTACGTCTATCTCGGCTATTGGGTCGATGGCTCGGCGCGGATGCAGTACAAGATTCGCTATCGCCCGCTCGAACGGCTCGGCCGTCCCGGCTGGGAACGGATCGAACCCGCAGAGCAGGAACGCCTCATCGCCCATGCCGCCGGATTGCAGCGCAACGACGTGCCGGTCCCGGCGGGCAGCGGGAAGGACGGCGTGCCCGGCGGGCAGGAGCAATATCGCCTCGTCGACTGACCGTGGAATCGCGGCGGTCCTGGCCGCCCTGCTGGCCGTCTCCGCGTTCCCCGCGCCGACGGCCTTCGCCCAGAGCGGGCAGACCGATCCCGAGCTCGAGGCGCTGATCCCGGATTCCGCGGTCCAGAACCCGGAGGACTTCGCCAAGGTCCAGCCCCCGGCCCAGCCGGACGAGCTGCCGGCCGTCGACCCCGCCTCGCCGCTGGCCGACACGGCCGGTTTCACCCTGCCCTGGCCCGATCAGGAGCTGGAGCTTCCGGCGCTCGCCTCGCTGGAGCCCGATCCGGACATCGCCGCGCTCCAGGCCGCGTTCGACGCGATGCCGGCGCCGGTGGCGCCGAAGGGCGACGTTACCCGTGTTTCCTCGCGGCTGTCGCTGGCCTTCCCGGTCGACCCCGCCCAGTTCCCCGAGCGCGACGAGTTCGAGAAGCGCTTCAAGGGCCTCTCGACGCTCGAAAGCCTGGGGGGGAGCGCGGAGGAGGTCGGCCAGATCGGCGTCCGCGCGCGGGCCGACCGCGATCTGCTCGGCAAGTTGCTGCGGATCTACGGCTATTACGACGGCGACGTGATCCAGACGATCAACGGGATCGAGCCCGGCGCCGAGAAGGCCGGGGCGGAAGCCGGGGTGCGCTTCGACATCGCGCCGGGGCCGCGCTACAAGTTCGGCAAGATCGAGCTGCCGACGCTGGAGACCACCGGGGCCGACTATCCGTTGCTGCGCGGCCGTTACGGCATCCAGCCGGGCGACCCGGTCTATGCCGACCGGATCGTGACCGCTCAGGGCGCGCTCGACCTGGCCCTGGCGGAGAGCGGCTATCCCTTCGCCAAGCTCGGCGAGCCGGACCTGCTAGTCGACCATCGCCGCGAGGAGGGCGACTTGACCCAGCCGGTGACGCCGGGCGGCAAGTACAATTTCGGCCGGGTCCACTCCAACCTGGAGAAGTTCCTGTCCTCCCGCCATCTGGAGGAGATCGCCCGGTTCGAGCCCGGCGACCTCTACCAGCGCTCGCTGCGCGACGACCTGCGCCGCGCGATCCTGGCGACCGGCCTGGTCGGCAGCGCCAGCGTGACCCCGCGCGAGACCCGCGCGCCCGCGCCGGGCCAGCCGGGCGAGGTCGCGCTCGACGTCGAGATGACCAAGGCGCCGCTGCGGACGATCTCGGGTCAGCTCGGCTACGACACCGGCGACGGCTTCCGCGCCGAGGTGCAGTGGGAGCACCGCAACCTGTTCCCGCCCGAGGGGATGCTGCGCCTGCGGGCGATCGCCGGGACCAAGGAGCAGCTTGCCGGCGTCACCTTCCGCCGCAACAACTTCAAGGGCCGCGACCAGGTCTTGACCGCCGACCTCTACGCCAGCAACTCCAACCTCGACGCCTACGGCGCGCGGACGGTGGCCTTCACCACCACCTTCGAGAAGCTGACCACGCTGCTGTTCCAGAAGCCGTGGGTCTGGTCGGCCGGGGTCGAGGTCAACCTGTCGGACGAGCGCGAGGGGTCGAGCGACACCAATGCGCCGCGCTCCACCTACCTGACCGGGGCGCTGCCGCTGCGCGCCGCCTTCGACGGCACCGACGACCTGCTCGACCCGACCAGGGGCCTGCGCGGGGCGCTGCGGGTCTCGCCGGAGGTGTCGCAGCACCTCGGCAAGACCTCGTTCTACGCCAAGGTCCAGGCCGACGCGAGCTTCTACCAGCCGGTCGGCAACTTCGTTCTGGCGGCGCGGGTGCGGCTGGGTTCGATCCAGGGCGCGGACGTTCAGGACATCGCCCCGTCGCGGCGGTTCTACGCGGGCGGCGGGGGCTCGGTGCGCGGCTACGGCTACCAGCTCATCGGCCCGCGCAACGCGGCCAACGATCCGAGCGGCGGGCGCTCGCTCTACGAGGCCTCGATCGAGGCGCGCATCCGCACCGGGCTGTTCGGCGGCAACCTCTCGGTCGTGCCCTTCCTCGACGCGGGCGGCGTGGACGAGGGCACGATCCCGAGCTTCGGCGACATCCGCTACGGCGCGGGGATCGGGCTGCGCTACAAGACCGGCTTCGGCCCGCTGCGTGTCGACGTCGCGACTCCGCTCAACCCGCGCGCGGGCGATAGCCGCGTCGCGGTCTATGTCGCGCTGGGCCAGGCCTTCTGATGGCCGAGGACGCTCTGACCGAAGGGGAGGCAATGCCCCCCGCGCCGCCGCCGGCCCGGGGCTCCCGGGGGCGGGCCTGGCGCAAGTACCTGCTCGCCGCGGTGCTCGCGGTCTTCGGCGTCCTCGCGCTCGGGGTGATCGTGCTCAACAGCCCGATCGGGCATCGCTACGTCGTCAGCCAGATCGCGAACTATGCCCCGGCCTCTGGCCTGCGCATCTCGATCGGGCGGATCGACGGCTCGCTCTATGGCAAGGCCGTGCTCAAGGACGTGGTCCTGTCCGATCCCCATGGCCGGTTCCTCCAGGTGCCCGAGGCGGAGCTGGACTGGCGGCCGTTCCACTGGTTCACCAGCGGCCTCGACGTGCGCCGGCTCACGCTCCACCGCGGCGTCCTGCTGCGCCAGTGGAAGCTGCGTCCCGGCCCGCCGGACGCGCCGATCCTGCCCAATTTCGACATCCGCATCGATCATCTGGAGCTGGACCGGCTGAGCGTCGCCCCCGGCGTGCTCGGGCCGGACCGGCGGCGCGTCGACCTGATCGCCAAGGCCGACATCCGCAAGGGCCGCGCGCTGATCCGCACCCAGGCGCAACTCGGCGGCGGCGACCGCTTCGTCGCCCTGCTCGACGCCGAGCCCGACCGCGACAAGTTCGACATGGGGCTCGACTACGTGGCCCCCAAGGGCGGCCTGCTGGCGAGCCTGTCGGGCGCCCAGCGCGACCTGCGCGCGCGGATCATCGGCAAGGGCACCTGGCGCGACTGGCGCGGCGCGTTGCTCGTCGATTCGGCCGGAACCCAGCTCGCTGCGCTGCGCCTGACCAACCGTTCGGGCCGCTACGGCGTGCTCGGCCTGGTCTGGCCGCGCGACCTGCTGACCGGCCCGGCGGCGCGCGTCGCGGGCCAGGCCGTGGCGATCGACGCCCAGGGCACCCTGGTCGATTCGGTGCTGAACGGCCGGCTGCTCGCGATCGGCGGCGGCGCCCAGGCCGAGGCGCGCGGCACCGTCGACCTCGGCAACAACGCGGTCGACGGCCTCACGATCAAGGCCGCCCTGCGCGATCCCGAGGTGATCGAGGGCACGCGGATCGAGCGCGCCGGGCTCAGCCTCCAGTTCGACGGCAAGTTCACCGCGCTCAGCATCCGCCACGCCCTCGTCGCCGAGCGGGTGACGAGCGGCACGCTGCGCGTCGAGCGCTTCGTCCAGACCGGCGTCGCGACCCGGCAGGACACGCTCTGGACCCTGCCGCTTAACGCGCGCGCCGCGCGCATCGTCACCGGCAACGCCACGGTCGACCCGCGCCTGGTCGATGCGCGGTTGACCGGGCGGCTCCAGCTCCAGGGCTCGCGGCTGGCCGGCGACAACCTGGCGATGGTCGTCCCCGGCCTCGCCGCGCGGCTGGTCCTGCGCGGCGACGTCTCGCGCGGCGGCTATGCCCTGGCCGGGCCGGTCGCGGCGCGCGGCTGGCACCTCCAGGACCTCGGCACGGTCAATGCCGACGCCAAGATCCTGCTCAAGTTCGGCGCGGGCGTCCCCTGGCGGCTCGCCGCCAATCTCGGCGGCTCCATGCCGCGGGTCGACAACCCGACGCTGACCACGATCGCCGGCACCGGCATCCGCTTCGCCGGCGGCCTGCGGATGGGCGGCGGGATGCCGCTGGTCTTCGAGCGGGCGAGCCTCAACGCCAGCAAGCTCTCGCTCAACGTCTCGGGCCGCCTCGTCGGCAGCACGACCACGCTCAGCGGCGGTGGCCGCCATGCCGACTACGGGCCGTTCACGGTCCAGGCGAGCATTGCCGGAGACGGCCCGCGCGCCGTGCTGGTCTTCGCCAGCCCGCTGCCCGCCGCCGGGCTCAAGGACGTCGGCGTCGGCCTCGCCCCGATCCCCGGCGGCTTCCGGATCGAGACCTCGGGCGGCTCCACCCTTGGCCCGTTCAGCGGGACGCTGGGGCTGTTCTCCCCGCCCGGCGGGCCGACGCGGCTCCAGATCGAGCGGATGGAGGTGTGGAAGACCAACGTCACCGGCGCGCTGGTGATCGGCAACGGTGGGGCCGACGGCACGCTGCGGCTGGCCGGCGGCGGGGTCGACGGGACGATCGCGCTCCAGCCGCGCGGCGGCGGGCAGGGCTTCAATGTCGCATTGACCGCCGAGAACGCCCGCTTCGGCGGCGAGAACCCGCTGACGATCAGCTCCGGCCGGCTGGAGGCCACCGGCCTCATCGCCAAGGGCCACACCACGGTCTCGGGCAACCTGCTCGGCCAGGGCATCGCCCGCGGCACCCTGTTCCTCGGCCGGATCGCCGCCCAGGCCAGCGTCCAGGACGGGCGCGGGCGGGTCACGGCCTCGATCGCCGGGCGGCGCGGCAGCCGCTTCGCGCTCCAGTCCTTCGCCGAGTTCGAGCCCGGCCGTGTCGCGCTCCTCGCCAACGGCGAGTTCGCCGGCCAGAAGATATCCATGCCGCGCCGCGCCGTGCTCACCTCCGAGGATGGCGGCTGGCGGCTCGCGCCGACCCAGGTCAGCTATGCCGGCGGGCGGCTGATCGCCTCGGGCCTGCTCGGCAATACCCAGACCGAGCTGCGCCTGGCCCTGGCCGACATGCCGCTGTCGCTCGCCGATATCCTGGTCTCCGACGTCGGCCTCGGCGGCAAGGCCTCGGGCGTGGTCGAGTATCGCAAGCCACGCGCCAACAGCATTATGGGCGGAGTGCCGACCGGCTCGGCGCAACTGATGATCAAGGGCCTGACCCGCTCGGGCCTGATCCTCACCTCGCGCCCGGTCGACCTCGCGCTCGTCGCCAACCTCGGCGCCAATGCGCTGGAGACCCGCGCCGTCGCGCGCGAGGGCGGGCAAACGCGCGGGCGGCTCCAGGCGCGGATCTCCGGCTTGCCGCAGGGCGGCGACCTCGTGGCCCGCCTGCGCGCGGGCAGCCTGTTCGGCCAGCTCCGCTACGACGGCCCGGCCGACGCGCTGTGGCGGCTCGCGGCGATCGACGCCTTCGACCTCACCGGCCCGCTGGCGGTGGCCGCCGATGTCACCGGCACGCTCGACAACCCCTCGATGCGCGGCTCGATCGCCAGCAGCGCCCTGCGCCTCCAGAGCCAGATGATCGGGGCCGACGTCTCGCAGATCGCCCTGCAAGGGACCTTCGCCGGCTCGCGCCTGACGCTGAGCCGCTTCGCCGGGCAGGTCGCGGGCGGCGGCACCGTGGCGGGCAGCGGCTTCGTCGACCTCAGCGACCTCGACACCAAGGGCCCGGTGCTCGACCTCAAGCTCGCCGCGCGCGACGCGCGGCTGCTCAACCGGGTCGACATGAGCGCGACCGTCACCGGGCCGCTGCGGATCGTCTCGGACGGGCTTGCCGGGACAATCGCCGGGCGCGTCGCGATCGACCGGGCGAGCTGGCAGCTCGGCCGCGCCTCGACCGCGGCGGACCTGCCGAACATCCCGACCCGCGAGATCAACGCGCCGGCCGACATCGCCCCGCCGCGCGCCCGGGCGCGGCCGTGGAGGTTCCTGATCGACGCGGCGGGCGACAACCGGATCGCGGTGCGCGGCATGGGCCTCGACAGCGAATGGGGCGCCGCCATCCGCCTGCGCGGCGATACCGACGCGCCGCGGATCTTCGGCCAGGCCGACCTCGTGCGCGGCAGCTACGACTTCGCCGGGACCCATTTCGACGTGACCCGCGGCCGCATCAACTTCGACGGCGAGAGCCCGCCCAATCCGCGCGTCGACATCGTCGCCGAGGCGGAGGTGACGGGCCTGACCGCGCGGGTCACGGTCGGCGGCAGCGCGGCTAAGCCGGAGATCGTCTTCTCCTCGACCCCGGCCATGCCCGAGGACGAACTGCTCGCCCGCCTGCTGTTCGGCAGCTCGATCACCCAGATTTCGGCGCCCGAGGCGCTCCAGCTCGGCGCGGCCCTTGCCTCGCTGCGCGGCGGCGGTGGGCTGGACCCGATCAACAAGCTGCGCTCGGCGATCGGGCTCGACCGGCTGCGGATCATCACCGCCGATCCGGCGCTCGGCCGCGGCACCGGCGTGGCCGCGGGCAAGTATTTCGGCCGCCGCTTCTATGCCGAGATCGTCACCGACGGCCGCGGCTACAACGCGACCAGCCTGGAGTTCCGGGTGACGAGCTGGCTCTCGTTGCTGGGCAGCGTCTCGACCCTGGGGCGGCAGAGCATGAACCTGAAAGTCAGCAAGGACTATTGAGGCCAGGCCGGGCATCTTGCTCTAGGCCCGCCCGTACAGTTCCGCTTCCTCCGCGCGGCGGCGGACCAGGCCGCGCAGGACCTTGCCGTCGTTGTGGACCCACTTGCCGAACTCGGCCCGGGCCCCGGCATGGTCGCCGGCGATATGCTTGCGCGTCAGGGTGGCGTCGGCGATCCGGCCGGTGTTGTAGTGGAACGAGACCAGCGCATCGAACTGGTTCTGCGTGGTCGGCGCCTCGCCCAGCGTCCGGGCGACGTCGGCGGCGATCCGCGCGGCGTCGCGGGCGAAGCGTTCGTCGCATTGCTCCTGCGTCCAGACCGTGCCGGGACCGATGCCTGCGCCGGTCGCGCCCCAGCCGATGGTCCAGGGCTTGCCGTCCGCGCTGCCGGGGTCGGGATAGGCCTCGAACCGCCCGTCGGGGCGCAGGCGGCCGCAGCCCTCCCAGCGCCGGATCAGCGCCGCGCCCGCCGGGCCGAGGCTGCGCTCGGGCGCGGGAGGGATCAGCCCGAGCGCCCGGTCGATCGCGCCGTCGAGGGCCGCGACCTCGGCCTGGCGGAAGGAACGGCCGAGCAGGGCGCGCACGGCGTCGAACACGGGCTTGCGGTCGATGGCGGTCGGGGAAAGTTCCATGGGGAGGGGCCTCGCGAATCGGGAGGCGAAACAATTAGGCGCGCGCCGGGCCTGTAGGAAAATGGTTTTTTGCGGAGAGACGGGCTCGGCCGGGGACGAGCCGGCGACACGCTTGCGCGGCAGGTGCCCTTAAGTCACGGTTTATGCGACATTTACCAATCCCATGCCATCTCGCGGCACGATGGCCAGGATCGACGCTTTGGGACGGAGGCTCGGGGGAGCGAAGCGTCAGGTGCGCCTGCGGCTGATCCTCTGCGTTCTCGGCCTCACCATGGTCGCCTTCGCGGCGACGCTGGTCGTCACCTTCCGTCAGTCCATGGCCTATGTCGACGAGCTCGACCGGGCCAACGACCGCAAGCTGGTCGCCAACTTCGTCGAGCGCGCCGGGACCGGCTCGATCGCCCAGCAGAAGGTCCAGCTCACCTGGGACGAGAGCTTCAAGGCCACGGTCCTGCGCCGCGACATCGTCTGGGCCGACCGCAACATCGGCCAGGTGATGTGGTCGAACTTCAACTACGACCACATGTTCCTGCTCTCGCCCGAGGGCGACCTGATCCGCGCCTGGAACGAGGGCCAGCCGGCCGGCGGCGAGGACTTCGCGCCGCTGCGGGCCCAGGTCCGGGCGGGCCTGGCCGAGATCGAGCGGGGCGGCCATATCCTGGGGCGGCCGGCCGAGTTCCGCCGGATCGGCGACACCACTTGGCCGTTCGACGCCGCCGGGGCGCCGCTGCCGCGCTGGACCTCGATGCTCGTCGACTATCAGGGCAAGCCCGGCCTGCTGACGATCTCCTCGATCCTGCCGGACCGGGACTACGGCCTGCTCAAGGCGCGGCCCGGCAACCTCGTCTCGATCCGCTTCTTCGACGCCGGGTTCCTCGCCCGCGTGAGCCGGGGCCTGCTGCTCGACGACATGCGCTTCAGCGCCAGTCCCCCGCCGGACGACGATGGGCTCAATTCCTTCGCGATCGTCGGCTCGCAGGGCGAGCGGCTGGGCTGGCTGGTGTGGAAATCGGTCCCGCGCAGCGCGCTGGTGCGGGCGCGGGTCGTGCCGCTGTTCGTGGTCTTCCTGCTGTGCATGGTGGCGATGCTGGCCGGCGCGGTGGCGGTCATCCGCGCCCTGCTGACCACCACGCGCGAGCTTCGCGCCAGCGAGACCCAGGCCCACCACAACGCCCTGCACGACGCCATGACCGGCCTGCCCAACCGCGCCCAGTTCCTCCAGAAGCTCAAGGAGAAGCTGGAGCGGCGGGCCGTGAGGGGCGGGGACGAGGACGACCTGGTCATCGTCGCCTATTTCGACCTCGACCACTTCAAGATGATCAACGACACCCTGGGCCACCACGTCGGCGACGAGTTGATCTGCCAGGTCGCCCAGCGTGTCCGCGACCGCCTCGGTGACGGCGACGTCCTGGCGCGGCTCGGCGGCGACGAGTTCGTGCTGCTGCGCTCGGCCCGGCGCAGCTCGCCGTCCGCGCGCGAGCTGGGCGCCGACATCGTCCGCCTGTGCAGCGAGCCGTTCCAGGTCTTCGGCCATTCGATCACCGTCTCGGCCTCCTGCGGGATAAGCTGGGCGCCCGACCACAGCACCGATCCCGGCGAGCTGTTGCGCAACGCCGACATCGCGCTCTACCGGGCCAAGCACCGCGGCCGGGGGCGCTGGCGCGCCTTCACCCCGGAGATGGAGGATTCGGTGCGCTGGCGGCACGAGCTGGAGAGCGAGCTGCGCGAGGCGGTCGAGCAGGACCAGCTCCACATGGTCTATCAGCCGATCGTCGCGATCGACAGCGGCCGGATCGTCTCCTGCGAGGCCCTGCTGCGCTGGAGCCACCCGCAGCGCGGCGAGATCGGGCCGGGGGTCTTCGTGCCGGTCGCCGAGCAGAGCGGGCTGATGGAGGTGCTGGGCGCCTGGGTGATCGGCCGGGTCTTTGCCGACAGCCGCGGCTGGGCGGGGCCGGGCGTCTCGATCAACCTCTCGCCGCTCCAGCTCATGTCGCGCGGCTTCATCGCCCAGCTGCGCGGCCTCGTCGAGCGCCACGGGATCGACCCGCGCCGCTACACCTTCGAGGTGACGGAGGGCATCCTGCTCGACCGCAGCGACCGCGTGCTCGCCGTCCTGGCGGAGCTGCGGACGATGGGCTTCAGCGTGGTGCTCGACGATTTCGGCATCGGCTTCTCCAGCCTCGGCTACCTGCGGACCTTCAAGTTCGACGGGATCAAGGTCGACCGCCTGTTCGTCCAGAACATCGAGAACGACCTCGACGGCCACGCCATCCTCCGCGCGATCTCGGCGCTGGGGCGCGACCTCCAGATGAAGATCGTCGCCGAGGGGGTCGAGACCGCGCTCCAGCGCGACCTCGTCCGCGCCGCGGGCTGCGACCTCATCCAGGGGCACTACTACTGGCGCGCGCTCGACGTCGCCACGCTGGAGCGGGCGCTCGCGGACGGGACCGGCGAGAGCGAGGCCGGCGAAGGCGGAGCCGGCCGCATGGCCTGGGCCGGCTGACCCTCGCTCCGGCGCCGCGCGCAACGAAAAAGGCGCCCGGGTTGCCCCGGACGCCCTGTTCGCTCGGTAAGGGTGAGCTTACCAGCTGTAGTACATGTCGAACTCGACCGCCGAGGGCGTGGTTTCCCAGCGCATCACCTCGGGCCACTTCATCTCGAGGTAGGCGTCGATCTGGTCCTTTGTGAACACGCCGCCCTGGATCAGGAAGTCGTGATCGGCGGCCAGGCTGTCGAGCGCCTCGCGCAGCGAGCCGCAGACGGTCGGCACTTCGGCCAGCTCGGCCGGCGGCAGGTCGTAGAGGTTCTTGTCCATCGCCTCGCCCGGATGGATCCGGTTCTTGATCCCGTCGAGCCCGGCCATCAGCAGCGCCGCGTAGCACAGGTAGGGGTTGGCCATGGCATCGGGGAAGCGGAACTCGACGCGCTTCGCCTTCTCGCCCGAGCCGTAGGGGATGCGGCACGAGGCCGAGCGGTTGCGGGCCGAATAGGCGAGCAGCACCGGCGCCTCGTAGCCCGGCACCAGGCGCTTGTAGCTGTTGGTGGTCGGGTTGGTGAAGGCGTTGAGCGCCTTGGCGTGCTTGATGACGCCGCCGATGAAGTAGAGGCACATGTCCGACAGGCCGGCATAGCCGTTGCCGGCGAACAGCGGCTTGCCGCCGTCCCAGATCGAGATATGGGTGTGCATCCCCGAGCCGTTGTCCTTCATGATCGGCTTGGGCATGAAGGTCGCCGTCTTGCCATAGGCCTGGGCGACCTGCTGCACGACGTACTTGTAGACCTGCATCCGGTCGGCGGTCTGGACCAGGGTGCCGAAGGTCAGGCCCAGCTCGTGCTGGGCGGCGGCGACCTCGTGGTGGTGCTTGTCGCAGGGCAGGCCCATCTCGATCATGGTCGAGACCATCTCGCCGCGGATGTCGACGCAGCTGTCGATCGGCGCGACCGGGAAGTAGCCGCCCTTGGCGCGCGGCCGGTGGGCGAGGTTGCCGCCCTCGTATTCCTTGCTCGAGTTGGTCGGCAGCTCGATGTCGTCGATCTTGAAGCCGTTGCCGTCGTAGCCGTCGTAGAAGCGGACGTCGTCGAAGATGAAGAACTCGGCTTCCGGGCCGACATAGACGGTGTCGCCCACGCCGCTCGACTTGACGAAGGCCTCGGCGCGCTTGGCGGTCGAGCGCGGATCGCGGGCATAGAGCTCGCCGGTCGAGGGCTCGACCACGTCGCAGCAGATGATCATCATCGGCGTCGCGCTGAACGGGTCGATATAGACCGCGTCGAGGTCGGGCTTGAGGATCATGTCGGACTCGTTGATCGCCTTCCAGCCCTCGATCGACGAGCCGTCGAACATCAGGCCGTCTTCCAGCTCATCCTCGCCGATCACCGAGGCGACCATGGTCAGGTGCTGCCACTTGCCCTTGGGATCGGTGAAGCGCAGGTCGATCCACTCGATCTCCTCGTCCTTGACGCGCTTGAGGATGTCAGTTGCCTTGCTCATGTCTGGTCCTTCTTTCCCGCCATCCCGGTTGAGCCCAGGATCGGCGAAGCCTTGATGAAATGGGTTTGCGGGTGAGGGCTGGCGACGGTCAGATCGCGTCGTCGTTGCGCTCTCCGGTGCGGATGCGCAGCGCGGTCTCGATCGGGATCACGAAGATCTTGCCGTCGCCGATCCGGCCGGTCTGGGCCGCGGCGGCGATCGCCTCGACCACGCGCTCGGCTAGGTCGTCGGAGACCACGACCTCCAGCTTCACCTTGGGGAGGAAGTCGACGACGTATTCCGCGCCGCGGTAAAGCTCGGTGTGCCCCTTCTGCCGGCCGAAGCCCTTGGCCTCGGTCACGGTGATGCCGGACACGCCGACTTCGTGAAGGGCTTCCTTCACCTCGTCCAGCTTGAACGGCTTGATGATCGCCTCGATCTTCTTCACGCCAATCTGATCCCTTCGTTGCCGCCCGTCACGACATGCGGCTTGCGCCCAGCACGCCAGCGAGCCGGGTCTCCAAAGCCTCGCCAAAGTACGTATCAAGAATCGTGCCAGAGGCACCCGTCAGCCCTAGGCTAACGGCCTTGCGCGGAAAAGAGCAGAATCGCACGATTCTATCCTCGTGCACCGCCGACATGTTAGATTTGTGCCGGATGGCGGCGGGATGCTGCCTAATTATTGGACAGTTCTGCCCAGGAATTAGGCACTACAACTGGAGGCCGGCGGTCTCGGGCAGGCCGGCCATCAGGTTGAGGCTCTGCACCGCCGCGCCGCTCGCCCCCTTGCCGAGGTTGTCGAGCACGGCGACGAGGCGGGCCTGGCTGCCGTCGGTCGAGCCGAAGACGTGGAGCGTCAGCCGGTCCGACGGGTCCTCGCGCCGGTGCATCAGCAGCTCGCCGGGGGTCTCGTCGCGCACGGTGACGACCGGGCTGTCGGCGAAGAACTCGCCGAGGCAGAGCCGCAGCACCTCGGGCGTGGCGGCCACCGGCATGGCGGCGAGCTGGAGCGGCACCTCGACGATCATCCCACGGTGCGCGGGCACGACCGAGGGCGCGAACAGCGGGGCGAGGGTCAGGCCCGACAGCGCCTGCATCTCCGCGACATGCTTGTGGCCGAGGCCCAGTGCATAGGTGCGATAGGCGATCTCGGGATGGTCCTCGAACCGCTGGATCAGCGCCTTGCCGCCGCCGGAATAGCCGGACACGGCGTTGCAGGTATAGGGCCAGTCGGCGGGCAGCAGCCCGGCGCGGACCAGCGGCGCGACGAGGGCGATGAAGCCGGTCGGATAGCAGCCGGGATTGCTGACCCGGCTCGCGCCCGCCACGGCCTCGCGGCCGACGATCTCGGGGAAGCCGTAGGTCCAGCCCGGTGCGACGCGGTGCGCGGTCGAGGCGTCGATGATCCGCACCCTGGCGCCCTCGGCCAGGGCCACGGCCTCGCGCGCGGCGTCGTCGGGCAGGCAGAGGATCGCGAAGTCGGCGGCGTGGTAGGCATCGCGCCGGGCCTCGGCCGACTTGCGCTGCTCGTCGTCGAGCACCAGCAGCTCGAACTCGCCGCGGCCGGAGAGCCGCTCGAGGATTTCCAGGCCGGTCGTCCCGGCCGCGCCGTCGATGAAGACCTTCGCGCTCATGCCGCGTCCTCCAACTGGTCGAGCGCGACATAGCCGACCAGGCTGCCGTCGCCCGACGGTTCGACCGCCTGGCCCCAGGCGATCCCGCCCGCGATGTCGAGCACGTCGAAGCGGCTGCCCGCGGCCAGCTTGGCCAGGGTTTCCGCGTCGGCCCGCCCGCCCGCGCGCAGCGCCGCGCCGGCCGTGCCGACCCGCCGCGTCAGGGGCACGGCATAGTGCGGCACGAAATAACGCCCGGCGAGCGCGATGTGCGCCAGGTCGCCGCGCACCGGAGTATGCGCGGGGTCGGCGATCTTCATCGGGCCGAGCAGGGCGAAGGTCCTGCCGTCGAGATCAATGCAGTCGGACAATGTGCGGATCGTCTCCATGGGAAAAGCGGGCGCTTAGACCGCCGCTGCCCCAGAGGCAAGGCGGGGTGCCTTGCGGCAGCGTCCCGGTTTGAATTTCGGCTTCTGGGCAGGAAGTGGCCGAGGCGCTTGCGCTATCCGCCGAACTGCCCTTGCAGCATCCGCCAGACCGCCCGGAGGCCCAGGGCCTCGCCGCCCTTGGGGCGGCCGGGCTTGGCCGCCGGGCGCCAGGCGAAGGTGTCGAAGTGGGCCCAGTCGATCCCCTCGGGCACGAAGCGGTCGAGGAACAGGCCGGCCACGCTCGCCCCGGCATAGCCGTTGGAGCTGCTGTTGTTGATGTCCGCGACGTCGGACTTGAGGTACTCGCGATAGGCCTCGGGCAGGGGCAGGCGCCAGCAGGGATCGTCGCTGGCGAGGCCGGCCTGGAGCAGGGCCTCGGCGGTCTCGTCGCGGCGGGCCATCAGGGCGGGGAGGTCAGGGCCGAGCGCGGCGCGCGCCGCGCCGGTCAGGGTGGCGAAGTCGACGATCAGCGCGGGATCGTCCTCGCCCGCGCGAGCGAGGGCGTCGCCCAGGATCAGGCGGCCTTCGGCATCGGTGTTGCCGATCTCGACGCTGATCCCGGCGCGCGAGCGCAGCACGTCGCCGGGGCGGAAGGCGCCGCCCGAGACGGCGTTCTCCACCGCCGGCACCAGCAGGTGCAGCCGCACCTTGAGCCCGCTGCCCATGATCAGCCCGGCGAGCGCCAGGGCATGGGCCGCGCCGCCCATGTCCTTCTTCATCAGCAGCATGGCCGAACTGGGCTTGAGGTCGAGCCCGCCGGAATCGAAGCAGACCCCCTTGCCGACCACGGCGATCCGCGGATGGGCCGGGTCGCCCCATTCCAGCTCGATCATCCGCGGCGCATGGCTGCGCGCCGCGGCGCGGCCGACCATGTGGACCATCGGAAACTCGCGCTCCAGCGCGTCGCCGCGGGTGACGCGCAGCTCGGCCCCGTGCCGTCCGGCGTGCGCCTTGGCCAGGGCCTCGGCCTCGGCCTCCAGCTCGGCCGGCCCCATGTCCTCGGCGGGGGTGTTGACGAGGTCGCGCACCTTGGCCACCGCGCCCGCCTCGGCGAGGGCGGCGGCGATCCCCGCGACATCGGCGGTCAGCAGGACGCGGGGGCCTTCGGCCTCGGCCTCCTTGCGGTAGCGGTCGAAGCGGTATTGCGCGGTGAGCCAGCCGAACGGGGCCGGGCGGGGATCGCCGCCGTCGCTTCCCGGCGCCAGGGGGTAGGTGCCCGCCGGCAGGACCTCGGCCAGCTTGGCCAGGCACCAGCTCGACAGCGAGGCGGCGTCGGCCACCCCGCCGACCGCGAACCAGCCCTCGCCGTCGGGCACGATCGCGTGCTCGAAGCCGCCGCCGGTGAACTTCTGCGCGGACAGGGCGGCGCGCTGCGGGCCGGACAGGCCCTTCAGCCATTCGTCGAGGCCCTGCTTGTCGACGAGGTGGATCGCGATCGCGGTCTGGCCGCGATCGGGCTGGATCAGGTCGTGCTTATTGGTCATAGCTGTCTGGCTACCGGTTTATCGGTTCGTGTCGAGCGAAGATGAGGTGAGGGGCCATGCGTTTTTCCGTTCTGCTGCCCGTGCTGCTGCTCGCCGCGCCCCTGGTCCTGCTGGCGGGCTGCAAGAAGGAGGCGCCCGCGCCGCAGCCCAGCGCCAGCCCGACGGTGGCGGCGAGCGCCGCCGCGACCCCGCCGCCCGCGCCCGCGGGGCAGGCGCGCAAGGTCGACGAATCGAACGACAGCTACGAGTTCGAATATGCCTATCCCGCCGCCGCCGACGCGATCCCCGCGCTCAAGGCCAGGCTCGAGGCCGACCTCGTCAAGCAGCGCGCCAAGCTGGCGACCGAGGCGCAGGAGGCCATGGCCGAGGCCAAGCAGAACGGCTATCCCTATCATCCGCACAGCTTCTCGGTCGACTGGAAGGTCGTCACCGACCTGCCGAACTGGCTCAGCCTGTCGACGATCGTCGCGACCTACGAGGGCGGGGCTCATCCCAACTACCACCACGACGCCCTGCTGTGGGACAAGGCGAAGGGCGCGCAGGTGGCCGCGCTCGACCTGTTCACCGGCAAGCAGGCGCTGTCCAGCGCGCTGCGCAAGGACTTCTGCGCCGCGCTCGACCGGCAGCGCGAGAAGAAACGGCAGGAGCCGCTCAAGCCCGGCGACATGTTCACCGACTGCCTCGATCCGCTGGACTACACGGTGATCCTCGGCTCGGCCGGGCATCAGGGCTTCGACCGGATCGGCGTGCTCGTCCCGCCCTACGAGGCGGGCCCCTATGCCGAGGGCGCCTACGAGGTGACGCTGCCGGTGACGGCGAAGATCCTGGCGCTGGTGAAGCCGGAATACCGGGCGAGCTTCGCGGCGGGGCGGTGAGACGGGCGGGATTCCACGATTCGGGTTCATCATCCATAAATTTATAACCAATAAGGTTTCTGTAGGAAAGCGCTATCTGCCCGGCCTCTCTGCCGGGCGGTCCGGCAACTGGCAAAACCCCGCCGTTGCGGCTATATGCGGGGTATGAACCAGTACCAGACCGTCACCGATACCGAGACCGTCCTGCGCGACGGCACGATCAAGCTCCACGGCCCTGGTGCCTTCGAAGGGATGCGCCGCGCCGGGCGGCTCGCCGCCGAGATTCTCGACGCGCTGGGGCCGATCGTCCAGCCCGGCGTGAGCACCGCCGAGATCGACGACGTGGTGCGGCGGATGACGCTGGAGGGCGGGGCCGTGCCGGCGACGCTCGGCTATCGCGGCTATGCCCATTCGTGCTGCGTCTCGATCAACCACGTGGTCTGCCACGGCATCCCCTCAGACCAGCGGACCCTGCGCGAAGGCGACATCGTCAACATCGACGTGACCCCGCTGCTCGATGGCTGGCATGGCGAT
>ERZ778022.1979-NODE-1979-length-23479-cov-4.443818_pt1 | contig 23479 bp, 15 predicted proteins | sample MGYA00375752_ERZ778022 | MGnify/ENA primary metagenome ERZ778022 (study PRJEB29350, sample SAMN05389826) | bioreactor metagenome | isolation source: Thiocyanate bioreactor | place: South Africa: University of Cape Town | collected 2014-04-04 ...
CAGTTGTTCTGCTTGCCGTCACACCCCTCCGCTCCGTCCGGAACGCAGCTGCAGGTGTTGGTGGCGACGTCGCACGTCGGGCGGAGCCCGGGGCAATCGCTATTGCTACCGCACTCGACGCAGACGAACGGATGCGCGTCCGTCTTGCAGAACGGCGTCGGCGCCGCGCAGGGGTGCGACGCGTCGCACTCGTCGACGTCGACACTCGTCGGGGGATTCCCCGTGTCGGGACCGTTGCCGTCGGTGACTGCGCTGCCCCGGGGAGCGCCCTGAACGCCCGCGGCGGAGATCGTCGCCTGGTTCGAGATCTTGCCGTTCGCGTTCGCGTCGACCGTGACGCGGAGGGTGACGGTGGTGGTCTCGTTCACCGCGAGCGAGCCTCCCACCGTCCCGTTCGCGCCCGTGCCGAGACGGACGGTGACCTCCCTGGTCGCGGCGTTGTAATCGGCCTGATCGTCGCCGGCGGCGTCGGTCTTGGCTCCCTGGTTCGCTCCCGCCGTGATGGAGATCGAGCCGGGGACGTACGTGACGCCCGCCGGCAGCGGGTCCGTGAGAACCGTGCCGGTCGAAGCGTCGTTGCCCGTGTTCTTGACGACGATCGTGTACTCGAGGACGTCGCCGGGCAGGAGGCCACCGCCGTTCACGTCCCTCACGTTCTTCGTCGACGTCGAGAAGTCCGGCGCGAAGGTGGAGATCGAGGTGACGAACCCGCCGAGGAGGTAGACGTCCTGGGAGGTCGTGGCCTGGATGGTCGCCGACGTCTGACCGCCCGTGAGCTTCGACTTGATGTCGATGACGTCGAGATCGATCCCCGACATGCTCCTTGCCGCACCAGTGAGCTGGGGCAGATCACCGGCGTTGGACACGGCCGCGCCGAGCAACGAGCGCGTTCCGTTGAAGAAGTTGTTCGACGGGTTGACCCCGTTCGACAGGGCAGCGCCGCCGTTGAAGAAGAACTGGTCGCCGGCGATGCTGTCGTCGCCTTCGAAGGCGACGACGCCGAGCTTGCCATCGAAGCCTGCGTTCGGGACGCGGAAGCCCGAGAGCGTCGCTTGCACGTTGTTGCCGCCGTAGACCGTATCGAGCCCGTCGAAGAGCGCGAGGTTGCGCGGCGGGTCGGACGCGAGCTCGTAGAAGACCGCCATCCACCAGCCAGCGTAGACCGTGTCGTTGTCGAGGTTGACGACGTTGCGCGCCTCGACGCCGCTGATCCGGTACGCGCCCGCGCCGTGCTGCTTCACGAGCTCGGTGATGTTCGCGACGGACTGGTACGCGTACTGGCTGGAGATGCCCGCGGTCTGGGAGGCGATCGCGGTGACGTTCTGGGTGAAGACGCCGGGGCGCTCGATCACCGCGTCGGCGTCGACCGTATTCGTCGCCATGGTCGCGGACCAGTAGAGGTACGCGTGCGTCACCCTGGCGCCCGCCGGCAGCACGAGCATCGCGGTGCTGCGCGCCTGGGCGACGGTGATCGAGGTGTTCGCCGCCGCCTGACCGGCGGCGGGCTCGTCGGCGCGCCAGAAGATGTCGGCCGCCGAGTCGCCCTGGTTGCTCCCGCACGCGCCGACGGTGCCGACGACGGGCGCCGGCGTGTTGTTCCCGCAGTCATGCCCGAGCGTGTTGCCGAGGAGCACGAAGTCTCCGCGCTGATCGACCTGCACGCGCAACGCGGGAGCTGCGGATGCCGTGTTCGCGATGAGCCCGAGCGCAGCTGCTCCGAGTACCGAGAATGCCTTCTTACTTCGCATTGTTCTCTCCCTTGGCCGCCTTCTCGACGATCTTGAACTCCACGCGCCGGTTCTTCTGACGTCCTGCTTCGGTCGTGTTCTCGTCGATCGGCGCGCTCTGGCCGTAGCCCTTCGCGACGAGACGTCCCTGGTCGATGCCGCGCGATCCGAGCGCCTTCTTCACCGAGTCGGCGCGATCCTGCGAGAGCTTCTCGTTGCCCTTCACGGTGCCGCGGTTGTCGGTGTGTCCCTGGATCTCGAGCTTGAGGATCTCGGGGTGCTCCTTCAGCACCTCCGCGACCTCGTCGAGCAAGGGGTCGCTCGCCTTCTTGATCGTCGCCTTGGCCGTGTCGAACTGGACCTGCTGGAGGATGAGGATCGCGCCCTCGGTGACACGCACCGCGGTCGGGCATCCGTTCTTCGTCGGATCCGGGTCCGGCTTGCCCTTCTCGTGCACGCACGCGTCGACGTCGTCACGGATGCCGTCGCCGTCGGTGTCGGGCGGGCAGCCGTTCGTCTTCGGATCGTTGGCCTTCACGCCCTTGAGGTCGGGGCACGCGTCCACGTCGTCGTAGATGCCGTCGCCGTCGCGGTCCTGCGGGGGCGGGCAGCCGTTCTTCGCCGGATCGTCGCTCTTGAGCCCGAACACGTCGGGGCAAGCATCGACGTCGTCGTAAATGCCGTCCTTGTCGCGATCGCTACGGCCCGGACAGCCGTTCTTCGCCGGATCGTCGCTCGGCTCGCCGAAGTTGTCGGGGCAGGCGTCGACGTCGTCGTAGATGCCATCCTTGTCGCGATCGGCACGCTGCTCCGGCGTGTACGCGAGCATGAGGACGCCTCGGAACTGCGGGGTGCCGATGCCGCTCGTGAGCCCGGGGCCGAAGCCCGCGCCGAGCTCGATGTCACGAACGACGCGATACCGCGCGCCGAGAAGCGCCTCGGCGTTGGTCGTCCGCTTGCTGACGTTCTCGGTCGACAGCGCGACGTTGACCTCGGGACCGACCTGCAGCTGTCGCGACTTTCCGAAGAGGACGCCGAGACCGGCGCCGCCCTTCACCATCGTGCCCTGCTCGACACCGCCGTAGTTCTGGAGCGAGCGGAGCTCGGGGCCGGCCGCCGCCGACCAGACGATGCGGTCGGTGCGCCCGCCGACGATGAGCTGGGGCATGCCGCGCACCTTGCCGTCACCGACGAAGGCGTTGCTCTCGCCCGTGGGGAACCAGACGTAGCCGCCGACCGCGAGCTGGAACGCGTCGTGGTACTCGCCGAGGAGGCGAACGCGGAGACCCGCGCGGAGATCGCCGAACGCCGTTCCGCTCGGTGACGCGAACGCGTTGCCACCTGACGTCGGGCTATCGCCCCCCTGGTAGAGGGCGAGGGGGAGGTTGACGTTCAGGTTCACGCGGTTGAAGAGGGAGAACGAGCCGTTCAAGTGCATGAACAGCTGACTGCTGACGACCGAGCCGACCTCCGCGTCATTGCTCGACCGGCGCAGGACCAGCGGGTTGTGCGCGTAGTCGCCGAGGAGCATCAGATGCGGGGTGGCCTGTCCCGCCGCGAACGGCGACTGGACGCCGAACATCCGGTCTCCCGCCGGCGCTGGATCGAAACGATTGAGGGGTAGTCCTTGCGCCATGGACGGGATCGCCCATGCGACCACCGAAGCTCCAAGGAGAGCGGAGACACATTTCGAAACTCGCATGCTCGTCTTCACCTGCTTCATCACCCCCCGGCGCGTTCCCTTCCGCGCGTGGCAATGCTCGTGCCGGCGACCTCGCACCGACGCGGGCGCGGCGAAACGCGATATGACACGAACAGAAACGCGTTTGGGGTGAAAGCGATGAGAATTAGCTGAGCCGTTCGTGAGGTAGCGCTACCTCACTGCAGCGCCGGCGCTACACCAGTGCCCGGCGACGGCGCTTCATCGAGCTCGCTCGCGCCGATCACGAGCTCGGCGAGTCGCCGTCGGCGCCCGCGGCGGAGAACGCCCTCCGAGACCGAACGCGCGAAGGTCATCGGGCGCGCATCGCGATCTTGCCGAGGCGCAGCGTCTGCCCGGACCGACAGCGCCGGAGCCGTACCCGATTCAGGGGCGACCGGGGAACCGGTGCGAGCGCGAGCGCGGACGCGCGGCCGGCGACAGCGACGGAGCAGCGGCCCACGACATCGCGAGCCGCTCCCCGTCCCTGCGCCCGCCGCCGGGCCCGAATCGATGAGTGAGTGACCGCTACTCGCCGGCGCCGGTCGGCCCCGAGCGCATCGCGCCCTTGAGACGGGCCGTCGCCGCGGGATCGTTCACGAGCAGCTTCTCGACCAAGCCGAGCACCGCCTCGTCGTCCGGACGCATCGCCGACTCGACGAGGCTCTTCACGTGCGGGCTCGCGTCGACCGCGCCGTCGATCGCCTGGCCGACGCTGACCGCCTTGACGAAGCGCTCGAAGAACGCCCCGTCGCCACCGACGATGTTGAACTTCGCGTTCGAGAACGCCTGCGCGAGGATCTGCGCCTGCGCCGACGCCACGCTCGTCTTCGCGTGGATGGTCTCGAGCTCGATCGTCTTCTCCTTGTCGAGACGGAGCCGGAACTCCTCGTGCTCGCGACCCGCCTCGTCGAGCGCCTTCATCGAGGCGGCCTTCTCGGCGATGCCGGCGGCCTCGGCGACGAGCTTCTCGCGGGTGACCTTCGCGAGCGCGAGCCCCTTCTGCTCCTCGCCCGACGCCTCGGCGACGAGCTTCTCGCGGAGCGCAGCGGCCTCGGCGACGCCGAGCTTCTCGATCGCCTGCGCGTCCGCCTCCTTCACCTTCACCTTGGCGAGGCCCTGCCGCTCCTCGCCCGCCGCCACCGACTGCATCTTCTCGAGCGCGATGCGCGCGTCGACGAGGCCCTGCTTCTCCGTCGCGACGGCCTCGGCCTCCTTCACGCGGGCCCTCGCGAGGCCCTCCGCGGCGGCCTCGGCCTGGGTGCCTTCTGCGAGACGGATCTTCGCGCGCGCGAGCTTGTCGGCGGTCTCGAGCTCGGCCTCCGCCGTGATCGACTTCTGCCGCGCCGCGTGCTTCGCGACCTCCTCGGCGGCCTCGGCGGCCTTCACCTGCTTCACCAGCGCAGTCGCGGCCTCGGCCTCCGCCTGGATCTTGAGCGCGTCGCGGTCGCGGTTCGCGGTGGCGATCGCGCGCACGTCCTTGATGTGCTCCTCCTCGACCGCCACGGTCTTCTCGACGGCGATGCGGGCGCGGACGACGTCGGCGATCTCCTTCTTCTGCTGCTCGACTTCCTTGTCGCGCGCGATGCCGACGAGGGCGACCTCACGCTCGCGACTGATGGCCTCGAGCTGGCGTGCCTTCTCGACGCGTTCCGTCTCGACGGCGACCTCGCGCTCGCGGTTCTTCTGGGCGACGGCGACGCCGCGCTGCTTCGCCTGCTCGGCGATGAGCGACTCTTCTTCGTTCTTGTGATGAACGATGTGCGTCTTCTTCGACTCGTCGCTCGCGACGCGCGCGGCCTCGTTCTGCTCGCGCGCCTGGGCGATCGCGATCTCCTTGTGCTTCTTCGCCTCGGCCTCCGCGCGGCGCTGCTCGAAGGCGAAGATCGCCTCGTCGGACTTGAGGTTCTCGCTCCCCATCTCCATGCGCTCGCGCTGGCGGAGCTCGTTCGTCTTCACGTTGTGCTGGACGGTGATCTCGGTGATCTTCCGGATACCGTCGGCGTCCATGATGTTGTCCTTGTCGAGCGCCTCGAGCGGGGTCTGCTCGAGGTAGTCGATCGCGGCGTCGTCGAGGATGAAGCCGTTCAGGTCCTTGCCGATAACCTCGATGATCTTGTCCTTGAAGGCATCACGCTTGGTATAGAGCTCCTCGAAGTTGAAGTGCTTGCCGACGGTCTTCAGGGCCTCGGCGAACTTCGACGTGAACAGCTCCTCGAGCGTCCTCGGATCGCTCGCGCGCGCGCAGCCGATCGACTGGGCGACCTTCAGCACGTCGTCCGCGGTCTTGTTCACCCGGACGAAGAAGGTGACCTTGATGTCCGCGCGGATGTTGTCGTTGCAGATGAGGCCTTCCTTGCCGCGACGATCGATGTCGATCGTCTTGACGGAGAGGTCCATGGTCTCGGCGCGGTTGATGACCGGGTAGACCATCGTGCCGGTGAACGCCACCATGGCTTCCTTGCCCGTGGTGTTGACGATCAGCGCCTTGCCTTGCTCCACCTGGCGATAGAACCGCGCGAACATCGCGAGGATGCCGAGGAGGATGATGAACAGCGCGCCGATGATGGCGCCGACCATGATGACTGTCTCGGACATGGACGACTCTCTTCTCCCCACGAGGCCGTGAGGCCACTTCCCAGGTTCCCCACGCCAGGGTGAGGCCCCAGCACGGGCGAGACATCCGCCCGCGCCCCCGTCTCCGGGAGCGGAAGGGTCGCATGTCTTGTTCGCGGAATGGAGCGACTTTTTTCGCTTCCGGGGCCGTCCTCGACACACGTACAGGTGTGCACCCATCGAAACGACGGAACCCCGGAGCAATCAGCTCGAGCTGATCGCCTCGGGGTTCGAACGATGGCCAAACGATGGCCAGCCGCTCGCGCTCAGCGGCGGCGGCGAACGAAGGCGGCCACGCCGAGGGCGAGGCCGAGCAGCGGGAGCCCGGTGCTCGCGTTCGTACCGTTCGGGCTCGCGGAGCAACCGTTCGACGAGGTCTTCTTCTTTTTCGCGACGGCGACCTCCCCCTCTTCGTCGTCGCTGCGGAAGTCGTCGTCGCTCGCGTCATCCGACGTCGACGGGTCGGAGTAGTCCGAGTCCGACGACGAGCTGGGAGCGGTCGTGTCGGCCGGCGCGGGCGGCTCTGCGTCCTCGGGCTTCGCGTCGTCCGGCGTCTCGGCAGGCTTGTCGGCGGCGCCGACCTCGAGCTCGAGCGTTTTGTCGACGCTGAAGCCGTTGGCGATCCCGTCGATGTCGCACTGGGTCCAGGCCTCGCCGCCGTTGGCGGAGGCGCGGAACGCGACGACGTACTCGCCGTCGGCGAGCGCCGAGACGATGCCCTCGAACGTGGCATCGAACGCCGCGCCGCGCTTCGTGGCAGCGGCGGCGGCGCGCGCCGGAAGCCAGCGCATCTTGGTCGGCGCGCTCTTCAGCGCGATCCCGAAGCGTCCGAACGGAGCGGAGCGGGCCTCCATGTCCTTGAACGAGACCTTCGCCGTGACCTTCGCTTCGCCGCCGGCGGCGATCGGATCGAGCTTCGCCGTCTCGATCTTGCACTCCGTGACGGTGCCGCCCGACTCGTAGCCCCACAGCCCCTCGGGGACGTAGGGGAAGTTCCGGAGGATCGGCTTGTCGATCACCAGCGGCTTGAACGCGTCCGGAGCGAACGCGCGAAGGAAGTCGGCGTAGCGACCGAGCTGCACGACCTTCCACGCACCGGCCGAGCACTCGGCGGCAGCGGCAGCAGGGTCCGCCTGTCCGTTCGCCGGATCCGCAGCAGCTCCCTCGGCCGCGATGACGAGGCCGGTGAGCCCGCATGTGCCGCGGATGTTGAAACCGGCGATCTTGGTCCCCGTGCTCGAGCAGACCGGCGCGCCGAGATCGCTCGCGCAGAGCTGGCTGCCCTGGGCCGGGAAGACCGTGCTGTGCTTCTCCGTCTCCGAGGTCATCCGCCCCTTGATCGAGGACGCTTCCCCCTTGTCCGGATCGAAGAAGCCCGCGCCGTCCGCCGACGCGATGCCGTTGATCGTGTAGCCGTCGCGGAGCGGCGCGTGCGTGATGAGCGCGCGCGTTCCGCCGATCCCGCGGTCGAGCTCGATGACGGCGATGTCGGCGTCCGCCTCGTCGGGGACGTGGACCGCGGCGATCCTCGCGCGGGTTCCCTTGCCGTCCTTGTTCGCAGCGCGTCCGACGACCATGCCCGGCTTCGCGCACGCCTTCGCGGTCACGGCGACCTTCTCGCCGAGGAGCGCGCCGGCGCACTTCGGGGGCAGCGAATTCGCGCCCTCGAAGAGATAGACGACCGGCGACTCGATCGCGCTCGTCCCACCGGTGACGTCCTGCTGGGCCTCGTCGGCTCCCTCGTCGTCGGCCGGCGCGCACCCGACGAGGCTGCTTGCAGCGGCGATCAACAGCGAGAGACCGAAAGCGGTGGTAGCCGAGCGCATGCTCGACACGTATCCAAATGTCGTACCATTCGCCCATGTTGAAATGATGGGGCTTTTCTGGACGCGGGTGGATCGATGGACTGCGCGGAGACCACCCCGACGAACCAGGAGCCCTCTTTCGACCTCGAGGCCTCGGCTCTCATCGATGCGAGCGCGGACGCGAGCCGACGCGCGGGTCCCGAGCTCTCACTTGATGAAGAGCGAGCTTCACCGTGGTCTCTCCCACCATCCGGATCGCCCACCCGTCGAGCACCGTCGAGAGGACCGGGAGGTGACCGAGGAGGGGCGCGACGCGCCAGGCGACGTTGTTGATCGCCCGGAGCGGGAGCTCGCGGCGGCTCCGCTCGGGTAGTCCGCCGAGCCGGCGTAGATCGCGAGGCACGATCGCCACCGCGGCGGGCCCGAACGTCCGGGCGGCGAGCCGCAGATCGAGGGCGGTCCGAGCGGAGAGCCTCGGCCGCGCCACGAAGTCGATCGTGGCCGTGGCCGTATCCGAGACGCAGAGCTGCGGGCGCACGTCGGCGAAGTACCTGCGATACGACGCGACCGAGTCCGGCACCATCGCGCGCGGCAGTCCGATGAGCTCCGCCGCGACGACCTGCTCCGCGAGATAACGATCGCGCTCTGCATGTGTGAGGTGACCGGCATAGGCGCGGTACGCCGCGAGGAACGAGTGGACCTCGGTGCAGTGCACCCAGAGCATCGTCTCGGGGTCGTCCGCCGAGAACTGCTTGCCGGTGACCGGGTCGATGCCCCGGACCCGCTCGTGGACCTTCTTCACGCGCGCGGCGGCGGCGAGCGCCGTCTCGCGATCGCCGAAGACGACGGACGCGACGTACGCCGAGGTTCCGCGGAGGCGCTTGAGCGGGTCCCTCCGGAAGTCAGAGTACTGCGCCACCCCCGCCATCGCGAGCGGGTGCATCGTCTGGATGATGAGCGCACGGAGGCCTCCGATGAGGGCCACCGGATGGCCGATGACCTTCCAGCTCACGCTCCCGGGCTCGAAGAAGCGCGTCGTTGCGTCGGTCCCGGCGTCAGGCCCAGAATCCACGCCGGCGCTCATTGCGTGCTCCGCCGGCGAGGCTCCTCCTCCTCGTCGAGGAGATCTCCGAGCGGCGCGACGGTGAACTCCTGCCGCTCGGCGTCGTAGCCGACGATCACGGCCTGGTCGCCGCGAGCGAGCTTCTCGCCCGACTCGACCCGGACGCGGACGACGACCCCTGCTCCACCGTCTTCGAGGGTCGCCTCGCCGAAGCGATCGGTCACCGTGCCCGTGCGGATCGTACACATCTTGCCGACCAGCGCTCCGTGTGTCGTCGCCTTCATCGGCGTGAACACGCGCGCAAGCGGACGCACCACGAGCGAGGTCGGGAAGAGCGCGAGGACGGGGGCGGCGACGAGCAACCCCACCTTCGCCAGGCCGAGGACCAGCCCCTCCGCCGGAAGGAGCGCCTGCACCGCCTTCATGCCGAGCATCGTGAAGATCCACGAGAACAGCAGGAGGCCGCTCATGACGACCGTCGCCGGAGCGGAGCGCAGCTTCAGCGCAGCGATGATGCCGGTGTTCGCGCCCGAGACGGCCTCACCGGAGTGGGCGCCGTCGACGTGATCGGCGGCGCCTTCGAGCACTCCCTTGGCGGCGCCTTCGAGCACCCCCTTGGCGGCGCCTTCCAGCACCCCTTTGGCCACCCCCTCGATCGCTCCCTTCGCGACACCGTCGAGCGCCGCATCCGCGGCGCCGTCGCCGAGGAGGTTCACGTGGGCGGCGCCCACCATGACGAACAGCCAGTAGACGAGCGCAACGCCGAGCAGGACGGTGTAGACGACCGCCGGAAAGGACAGTGCGAGCGCGAGGAAGGGGACCATGATCCGCCCTTCGAGCCTACGTCATCGGCTCGGTCGACGAAGCAGCTTTCGGATCGTACCATCACGCGCCGATGCAGAAACGCCCGCTCCTCGTCCTGGCCGCGCTGGCTGCGGCTTCCGAGCCGGACTTCGGGCGCGACGCGATCGCGAAGCTCAAGGCCGGCATCCGCGAGAAGTACGCCGGCGATCCGATGGGCTCGACGGTCACCACGGTGCTCGTCGCGAGCTGGCTCTTCTACCGAGCCGAACGCGGCCACAACCCGCGAGTGAAGACGTTCTACGACGCGCTGATCTACGTCTCGACGAACCTCTCCGTCGGCTACAGCGACATCTTCGCGACGACGCAGGCCGGGAAGACGATCGGCTCGGCGCTCATGACGTTCGGACCGGCGATGGCGGCCAAGGTCCTCGACGAGCCCAACGCCGGCAAGAAGAGCGACGCGGAGGCGAAGGCTATCGTCGAGCGCCTCGACCGTATCCTCGCCGTGCTCGAGCAGCGCGTCGCGGGCTGACTCGCGCCTGCCGCCTGAAGTCGGATCCCTGAAAGGCCACGAGCCTTCCGCCCGCATGGGCGAAAGGCTCGTCCGAGGCCGCCGCCTGGTGAGGCGGCCGCCGTTTCGTTCGCTCCGCGTGTCGTGTGGGTCAGTCGCGGCGGCGGCCGAAGAGGCGGAGGAGGAAGAGGAACATGTTGATGAAGTCGAGGTAGAGCATCAGCGCGCCGACGAGGGGCATGTTGGCGTGGACCTCGCCGCTCGCGAACAGATGCTTGAGCTTCTGCGTGTCGTACGCGGTCAGCGCGGCGAAGACGAGGACACCGACGATGCTGATGAGGAAGCTCAGCCCGCTGCTCGCGAAGAAGAGGTTCACCAGCGACGCGAGGATGAGCCCGATGAGCGCGAAGATCGCGAAGCGCCCCACGGCGCTCAGGTCCCGCTTGGTGACGAGGCCCACGACCGACAGGCCCGCGAACGCGCCCGCGGTGATGAAGAACACCGAGGCGATCGATGCGGCCGTGTAGACGAGGAAGATGACGCTCAACGTCGTGCCGGTCAGCGCCGCGTAGGCAAAGAACATCGCCGCGACCGCCGGTGTGCTCGCGCGCACGGCGACGTGATTGAACCCGAGCACGAGGCCGAGCTGACCAAACAGGAGCGCGTAGAAGACGAGCCTGTTGCCAAGGATGAGCTGAAGCGCTGCCGGTGAGCTGGCCACCAGCATCGCGACGATGCCCGTCGTCGCGAGCCCAGCCGCCATCCAGCGGTAGGTCGTCCACAGCGCGTCACTGACGAGCTGCTGGCCGTACGGCCGGCCGATTGCACCGGAGGTCGAAGCCCATCGTCGTTGATCGTCGTAGTTCATCGCTGCGCCAATCTACGCATCTCATCGCGATCGCGTAAGGGCGGCCGGGCTGCGACGCACCAGGAGTTCACGCATGAGCTACCCCGAATCGCAGACCAGCAACAGCGCGATCGCGTTTGGAGGCGCCTTGATGCTCACCGGCCTTGCGGCCGTCGTGGTCGCGACGGGCGCGAGCCATGACTCGCGCACGTTCATCCTCGGAGGTCTCCTCCTCGTCGGCGGCGTCGTCCGACTCACGACCGCTCTGGCAGCAGACGCACGACGCCGGCGCGAGCACCCCGTCGACCCGGACGATCCTCGATGGCATGACGGCATCCGCGTCGTGCAGCTCGCAGGGAAGACGTGCGTCGACTGCGGGCGCCGGATCATCTTCGGCACCGACGGCGTGAGCTGCGACGTGTGTCACGCTCCAGCGCACGTCGATTGCGCGGAGCACCACCTCGCCCAGGTCCACGGGCCGGAGGTCGCGTTCCCGTTCCGCTGATCCGCTGATCCGCTGACCGCGCTGACACGGCCGCGCGCGATGCCGCTCGCCCCGCGCCTCGGCATCTCCGTTGTCGCATCGACTGCGGGGAGCGAGGCTCAGCGGATCGTCGCGGCGTTCAGCTGGGCGTCGCTCGATCCGCCTCGCCGGAGCATGCAGTTCGCTCGCACGGTGAAACCCGGATGCCCAGTGAGCAACATGCTCGAAGAGCACCGGCACGCGACGAGCAAGGAACTGGTCAGACATCGACGGCGCCGAGGGAACGTCTCACCCGCTCCCCTCTCCTCGGCGCTCTCTCGCGCCTTCGATGGCTACTCTCCGAGGGCCGCATCGCACTCCTCTGCGATGCGGCCCTCTCTCTTCGTGACGGAACATCGCCGGTCAGGGCTTCGGATAGCTGGTGAGCGCCGCCGCGTAGACGGCGCGCGCGTCGGCGAACTCGCTCAAGCTCCAGAGCCAGCCCGCCGCGTGATCGACCATGAGGTCCTCGGGCGAGTCCGACCAGCGTGACGTCGCGCTCTTCTTTCCGGAGACGCGGTAGAGCGCGCCGGCGCCCGCCGCGGGCGCGCTCGACGAGAGGTAGTAGGTGTCGCCGACCGACGCCGCGCCCTGGACCTGCTTGTGGCTCGTGAGGAAGACCTGGGTCGGGAACGTCGTCTTGCTCCGGAGGAGCCCCGTTGCCGGATCGAGCGGCCACCGATACACACGCCCCGCGAGCGGACCGGAGCAGGCGGTCGTGCTGCAGTACTCGCCGGAGACGAGCGCCGGCGGATCGCTCTTCCGATCGAGCGAAACGAACGAGAAGAGCGGCTTGCACGCCGACGTGATGTCGTACTTGCCGACCTGCGGGAGCACGTACTTGTAACCCGCCGCACGGCAGGTCGTGCCCGTACAGCCGAAGGCGCCGGCGTCCGTCGCGACGCGGAGGATGTGACGGAGGTCGAAGACGCGGAGGCCGCGGGTCGTGTCGGCGACGTAGAGGAAGTTGCCGTACCACGCGATGCCGCCCGCGTGGATTTTCACCGGGTCGAACGTCGGCGCAGCGGCCGAGCCCTTCGGCATCACGAGCAGCGCAAAGCGATACTTGGGCGCGTTCGGCGTCGTCGTATCGACGAACGCGATGCGGACGCCTTCGTTCGACGTGCCGTTCTCGGCCGTGTCGTAGAAGCTCACGAGCACCGCGCTCTTGCCTCCGACCTTGCCGGTCGGGTCGGCGTCCGCGGTGCCGGTGATCCCCTGAGGGACCCACTGCGTCGATGCGTTGTCGTCGTTCTGCCACCGAAACGCATACGCGACGCCGCTCGGCGATCCCGGGACGCTCGTCGTCTTCGTCGCCGTGCGGTTCGCGTCGGCGAGGACGTCGACCACGCCGACCTTCGTCGTGATCTTCTCGAGCGCGGTCACGAGCGCAGGTGTCGTGCCCAGCCCAGCGCTCTCCACGAGGCCGAACGCGCAGCGATCCACGGGCGCGAGCCCGGAGCCTTCGGTGAACCCGGCCGGCGCGGCCGTGCACGCGGAAGCCTGCAGATCGCACGTATCCACGAAGCGCGCCGGCGCCACGGATGCATCGGGATCGACCGGATCGGTCGGATCGTCCGCGCCGGCGTCGGGCGACGTGCCCTCCGAGGACCCCTTGTCCGGGGATGCAGGATCGGGCTCCGCCGAGGGATCGCCGAGCAGGGGCGGCCCGCCCGCGTCCCCGGTGGAGGAACAAGCGGCGATCAGGGCCGCGAGCGCGAACAGCGAGCCACGAACGAACCGAGCCATCTTCGATCACCTACATGAAGGCCGCGTACCAGGCACGTCGGAACCGCCTGGATCGCCGAAGTCTGCGCTTCGAGCGGATGGTTACAACGCCGCTAGCAGCGAGAGCGCACGTCCTTGCGCAACTCGCGCGAAGGAGCGGCGGTGGATGGACGGCACTCGCCTCAGTCGGTGGTGCGCCGGTCGCCCTTTCGCGAAGGGGGACGCAGCGCGATACGTCGTCGAGTCACGCCCCTGCCCGTGCAGCCGTCAGAGCGAGAGATCGCGCTTCGCCGGCGAGGGCGCGGACGACGGCGGGGGGACGTTGCTCACCGGCTCCGGAGCGCTGCTGCTCGGATGCGAGACGTTGCCTTGCGTCGTCGTCGTCGCGGCGTCGGACGGCGCAGGCGAGAGCGGCACCGGACGGAGCGCCGCCGGAAGATCGAACCAGCGCACCGGATCGACGCGGAAGAGCGCGAAGCGACCACGCGGCGTCTCGGTACGGACCGACTGAGCCTTCTTGTGCTCCGTGACCGACTGCGTGTGCGTGCGACCGTCGCGGCCGACGACCGACGCGGACTCGGTCTCGGTGCGCTCCGGCGCGATCTCGTACTCCTTCACGTCGACGCCCGCCTCGACGAGCACGTAGTGCGTCGCACCGACCCTGGCCGCTTCCGACGAGGCGCGCGCCGCGAGCGACTCTGCCGTCGGCTTCTTCTGGAACGGGAGCGAGATCGTCTGCTGCGCGTCGACGTCGAGATCGCCGATGTACGTCGCGCCGACGTTCTGGAGCGCGGACTTGTCGCCCGGGTAGAACCGAATCGCGCTCGCGGTGCTCGCCGAGTCGCGGACCGCGCTGTTCGGTGAGAAGTGCGCGTTCGTCGCGGCCCCGCTGCTGAATCCGCCGCCGTGGTTGGTCGGCCCCATCGGATGGCAGGCGGCAATCGATACGAGACCGAACGCTAGAACGCGGGCGACCGAGCGCATGCGCGTCGCCTTAACACCGGAATCGAGGCCGTGCAAACGCCGACCGGAGCCCGGAACCACCCAGCCTCGGGTTCGAGCTCGATCGCCCTAGGGCTTCGTCGACTTGGACTTCTCCGCGCTCGTGGAGGTCGTCTTCGACTTCTCGGACTTGTCGGCCTTCTTGTCGGAGGCCCCCGTCTTCTTGTCCGTCTTCTTCTCGGAGCTGCCGGTCTTCTTGTCGGACTTCTTCTCGGAGCTCTCGCTCTTCTCCGATTTCTTCGGAGCGCTGTCCCCGGCCGCGGACGAGCCCGAGGAGTTGCTGCCCGCCGGCTGCGGGTCCTCGTGCACGACGACGCGCGTGCCGGGGTTCTCCGTCGTCGCCCGGATGCCGTGCCACCCCTCCGGCAGGTTCGGTCCTGCCCAGGCGAAGACCTGCTTCGCATCGTGGGGCGTCATGTTCACGCAGCCGTGGCTGCGCTCGCGACCGAACCGCGAATGCCAGAAGGCTCCGTGGATCGCATAGCCGCCCTCGAAGTACATGATCCAGGGGACGTCCTGGATCGAATACGGACCGTCGCTCGCGCCGTCGTCCTCCATCGTCGCGGCGATGTGCTTCTCACGGACCCGGAACTCCCCCTGGGGAGTGCGATGATCCTTCGACTTGTCCTCGTCGTTGCGACGGCCGGTCGAGACGATGGTCGCGTAGACGGGCTTGTCGCCCTCGAACGCGATGAGCGACTGCTGGGAGAGGTTGATGTCGATCCACTTCTCGCCGGGCCCCAGGTTCTTCGGTGCCGGACCGGGGCGGGTGACGGACGCATCGATGTCGCGCAACCACCAGCCTTCGTCCGTCTCGAAGTAGCCGCGGCCCTCGATCGTGACGCTCTTGCCCGTGAGCTGCGCGATGGTGAACCGCTCGAGTGGCTCGCCGCGCCTGAGCTTGCCGTTCTTTTCGTCGGCCCTCGTCGGATCGCCCTCCTCGATCCGGTAGTGGTACGCGCGCGGGCTGACGACCCAGCCGAGGGGGAGCTTACGCTTCTCGCCTTCGGCCCCGATCCTCACGCCCTCGAACTCGGTCGTCGGCTTGTGAACGAGGATGTGGTCGGCGGGCGCGAGGTAGCCGGCGGTGTTCCGCCAGAACTTGCCGGACGTCGTGGAGACGTCCTTGTCGAGCGCGAGATAGAACCCGCGCACCATGCGCACGACGACGAGTCCGCCTTGCTCGTTCGTGCGGATGTCGTCGATCGTGACCTGAGGCCGCTGGCCCTTGTGGTCCCTGAGGTACCAAGGCGTCTCGCCGTCGCTCGGAGGCGGTGCGGCCTTCGCGCCGGCGTCCTTCTTCGTCTTCCCGACGGCGAGCCCCTTCTCGAGATCCTGGCGCTCCTTCTTGAACGGACGGCGTCGGTACAGCGGCGCGCCGTTCGTCAGATTGAGCCCGTAGTCGTAGGGCAGCGGACGGTCGGTGAATGGAGGATGCGGCGCGGTCTCGAGCTCCTTGGCGTTCAGATCCGTCGTCAGGAACTTTCCGCAGACGAAGCCGCCGGTGACCAGCTCGTACCAGCCCTCGGCGCAGTTGCCCTTCTTGATGACCTTCGGCTTGACGCCGATGACCTGCCCGCGGCGCATGTAGCCGAGTCGCACGACCCCCTGGCGATCGTCGGACGTCTTCGACGGGTCCTTCGGAGGCCACTCCGTCTTGCTGAAGATCGGCGTGACCAGGTCGAGGACCGCGACGCGCGGGGTCTCCGCGCTGGACCCGGCATCGATCGCCTCGACCGTCACCGGCCCGTCGTCGTCGCTCGTCGTCTCGGTCGTCGACGCGTCGTCGCCGGCCGCAGAGCCGTGTTTCTTGCAGCCGCTGAACGCAAGGAGGCCTCCGATCAGGAGCAGAGCGAGCGGACTCGCGGGCTCACGACGGCGAGAAGAGCCGGATGTTGCGAACGGCGCTCTCACGGACAGCGGTCCGCACGTACGATTTGTGCGCCGCGCGCGCAAGCCGGGGGGTCAAACGGCTGAAAAATTCGTCATTTCGGATGGCTGTCGCGGGCGGTCGCTCGCCTCGCGGGCTGCAGATCGACCCGATGCGCGAGCGGATGATGCGACAGCAGGACGCGGCTCCCGCAACGAGACGACACCTCGGCGCTCGCCCTCGCCGGTGCTCGACGACGGCCGACGCGCGATCGAGAGCGCCGGCTTGCACCAGCCGCGCTGGCGCTGCAGCTCGGCGGGGAACAACGTGCGCTGCATCTCCGCCAGGCGAGCGGTCGCGTTGGCCGCGCCGACATCTCCGAGCAGCGCGTCGAGATCGCGCGCGAGCTTGCCCGCGCTCTCGTAGCGGCGTTCGCGGTTCCGCTCGAGCGCGTGAAGGATGATCGCCGCGAGCTCGGACGGCACGTCGGGAGCGAGCAACCGCGGATCGGGGATCGGTCCGCAGTGCACCGCCCGCACGGTCTCGATCTCCGTCGTGCGACCGAACAGGCGTCGTGTCGTGCAGAGCTCCCAGAGCGTCGTACCGAGGCCGAACAGGTCGCTCCGGTGATCGAGCGGGAGCTGCATGATCTGTTCGGGGGACAGGTACGGCACCTTGCCCTTGATCACCCCACGACGCGTCTTCGTCGCGCGGCCGTGACACTTCGCGAGACCGAAATCGATGAGCTTCACCTCGCCGTCGAAGCCGAGGAAGACGTTCGACGGGTTCACGTCGCGATGGATGATGCCGAGCGGCTGCCCGCGCGCGTCCTTCCGGTCGTGGGCATACTGGAGCGCGTCGGCGATGCGCGCGCCGATCCACGCGACCGCCTCCGGATGCAGCCCCATTCCACGCGCAGCGCAGGCGCGCTGGACCTCGGCGAGGGTCGTCCCCAGGAGCAGCTCCATCGCGATGAACGCGTGGTCCTGATCCGTACCGTGCTCGAACGTGCGCACGATGTTGGGATGCACGAGACGCTCGAGGAGGTGGGCCTCGTCGGCGAACATCGCGAGCACCTCGTCGTCGTCGCGCAGGTCGTGACGAACGACCTTCAGCGCGACGAGCCCGCCGTCGTCGACACGACGGCCGAGGTAGATCGTCGACAATCCGCCGCCGGCGATCTTCCCGAGAACGGCGTGCCGACCGAGGTAGGCCGGACGCGTGGGGCACGACGAGGTCGGACGAGCGGCACGCGTCAGCGACATTGGCAGGCAGGCTCGTTCAAGCACACGACGCGCCACCGCGAGATCCGCGCGAATCTCGGCGCGCTTCACGACAGCCGGCCGTCGTGCCCGGCGATTTGCTGGCGACTGCCCGCGGATCGATGAGGCCTGAAAGCTACACCGACACGCAGCGAGCCCGCTCGAGATGTCGCTCACGCACGCGACATCCATCATCAGCGGACGACTACGGTTGCGTTGCGGAAGAAGCGGGCTCTGTTCGCGCTCGCCTGTCACCGACCGCTACTACACGAGCCATGCCATGCCGAAGCCGTGTCACCGCCGAGGTCACGAGCGGCGCGATCCCGGGCTCGTCGGCGCTCGCTCGCTTGCCGTACGCATCAGCGGACGAGCGACAGCGGTGTGTCGACCAGTTTCCGCTGGGCCATGCCGCCGGGATACGCGTAGCTGGAATACCGGTCCCACCCCCACAGCGTCGCGGTGAACGGCCCCTCGCTCCGCATGCGTTGTAGACCGCTTCGACAGACGCTCGTGCCGAACGATTCGCCGTCACCGCCCTTCCGGGTGAGATCGACCCGAACGAACTCGTACTCGCCCCTCGTTCCGATCGGCTTCCAGCCGGTGAGAGCGCCGGCGCACTCGAGCCAGACGTCCTCGAGCTCACCGCGAGTCTTCGCTCTCACCACGACGAGCGACGTCTCGGAGAACGTCGGATCTGCATAGAAGGTGTAGGAATTCAGATATTGCCCCGCGGGAACGACATTGACGAACTCTGGATCCCCCCAGCCTCCAAAAGTCGAATTGGTTGCGGGATCGCCTCCGCCTCCGCTCATGTGCGCCGAGAGGTAGATCGGGTGGTCGACGTCCTGCGAGCGGACGACGAAGGCGTCCCCCGTCCCGGAATGGAAGGTCACCATCTCGCCGGCGGACATCGTCGTCGGCGCGCCGGGCGGCACGGCAGGATCGTAGTCGAGGCGGGTACCATCCCGCGCAGCGACGATTCGATAGGGCACGACTTCGTGCTCGTTGCCCATTCGCGGCCGATAGCCGACGCCGACATATTCGGCCCCCCACTGCTCGAAGGCCGGAATCTGCTGAGCGAGGAGATCGCACGCCGATGCCTTCGCCGTGATGTTCGCGCAGGAGTTTCCGCCGATCACCGTCGTGGGCTTCGTCGATTCGACGATGCTCCCGGTTAGCTCGTCCCCTTGGACGAGCTGCAACAGTTGCCCCTTCCCGAGGCGATACGTCACCGGGACCCGTGCAGGTCCGCCAACGACGTCGACACCGTCTTGGATGTCTCGCTTCGGGAGGATGGTCACCTCCGTGTCTTCCTCGGAAGCGATGATCTGCGCCGCGGGCCTCCCGCCCGGCCCCACTTCCCAACCATTGACGATGATGTGCTGCTTCGACCACGTCGCGACGGGGAAGAGAAGCGTCGCGGAGGGAATGAAGCTCGCGGCGCCGCCGAACGGATAAACCGTCGAGACACCCACTGGCGCCTTCGTCGTCAGGCGATAGGAGGTTCCGATCCCCGTGCCGCTCGGAAGGCCTTCGGCGAACGTCGCCGGGACGACGCCCTCCGGGCAGGGCACGAAGGAGTGACTCTCCGCCGGAGTGCGGGGCACGTTCGGGTCGCGCACGGAGACGAAGAGAATCACGCTCTCCCCCGGAGGCACGGGGCCTTCGTGCGGGATCAGCGTCGGGTCGCCCGGATTCGTGCGGAACATCGACTTCGACACATCGAGCGGCTGCCCCTCGAGCTCGAGCGCGATATCGACGGGCAAGAGCGACACGTTGACGATGTACGACGCATAACAGGAATGCGGATGTTCCGCCGTGAAGCGCGGCATCTGGAAATGGAACTCGCAGCCGTTCGAGCTCTTGTCCGCCGCCGCCGCCGCACACGGGTCCTGGCAGACTCCGGCGCCGCATGCGAGCTCGGGTCGGCACGTTTCGACGACCGTCCCCGTGCACGCCTCGATGACCGAGCGTCCATCGAGCGAGCACTGGTAGCGGCAGTCGGGGGCGTCCACGGCAGCGTCGACCTCGAAGCTACCTCCTTGCCCGCGGAACGCGTCCCTTTCGCTTCCGCAGGCGCCCAAACATGCACCTGCGAGCACGAGGCCCAGCACGGCGAGAGCCGCGACGCGAGACATCTGCGCGCGCTTCATGGCAACACCACCTCTTGCGGAACGAGACTCGGTACCTTGAACTTGCCGTTGCCGAGTTGGCCGTAGAAGTTGGCTCCCCAGCAATACACTTTACCGCTCGTCAACAGTGCACACGTGGCACTGGGAGTCGCCTTCACCTGCGCGGCCGGCCCCGGAAGGCCTCGAACCGCGACCGCTTCGAACGCGTATTGTTTCGTTCCATCACCCGCTTGGCCGCTCGTGTTGTGCCCCCAGCAGTACACGGCGCCCGAGGCGCCGACGGCGCACCAGCGCTGCGGCTCGATGATGGTCTCGCCGAGCTCCGTGCTCGTGAGGGTGCGGGTCGTCGCGATCTGAACGACCGGCTCGGGAGTCACGACCGGCGCTGGAAGGGCCCGGTCGATGCGCGGCGTATTGGCGTTGATGGCCTCACCGGTCTTCGGAATCATCGCCCCCCAGCAATAGGCCGTGCCTCCGGCCGTGGCGCACGCGCTGTCGCTCGTCACGTCCAGCGACGAGATACCGCGGAGCGCGATCGGGACGGGATTCGGATCGGGGAAGAGCGACGAGACACGCGCGAGCGGAGGGTTTGCTCCCCAGCTCACGGTCACGCCGTCATCGCGGAGAACGAACGCGGCTCGACCGACGACGACGTCCCGGACGGACGCTCCCGAGGGAAGGTCGATTCGACGCGGGAGAAGTGCAGTGGAGAGGGGGATGACTTCGGGCGCCGCGAGCTGACCGTTCGTGTTTCTACCCCAGCAGAGAACACCGTCGTCGACTACCGCGCATGCGACCTCGGCGCCAACGGCCACGCGCCTGACTGGCGGAAGTGGAAGCTGCACGGCGGTGCGCTCCGTGGTCTCCACGCCGGCATCGTTGCGAAGGAAGGGGCCGGTCCCCCAGCAAGACACGCCGCCGCTCGCATCCCGCGCGCAGGTGTGGTCGAGCTGCGTAGCGTTCGAGACGCCGACGACGCGCGCCGGAATGGCGCTGTCGAGCGCCCCTGCATCGTCGCCGCGCCCGAGCTGCCCGCCCCTGTTCGCGCCCCAGCAGGCCGCCGTGCCGTCGTCGAGCAGCGCGCAGAAGCCATCACCGCGATCGGTCGCGTTGGCACCGAGCGTCGTCACGAGCGACGTCGCGCACGACGAAGACGCGTCGCAGACGACGGGGCGAGGCCCACCGTCGAACCATGCGGCGTCGCGCGACGGCGGAGCGTCGGGCACTTCGGCGTCGTACGCCCCTGCGTCGTCGCGCGGCGTGGGCGCGTCCGTCCCTCCATCCTCCTGCGCCGCCCCTTCGTCTCCGTCGTCGCTCGCGCATGCCACGGCCGCACCGGTCGCCGCCCAACCGAGGACGAAGACCAGGCCCGCGGATGAATACCGATCAAGGAGTCGTCTTGTGAAATGCATGTCGAGCACCGATGGCCCAGAGATTGTCATTGGACGCACCCCGCACCTGGAAGATGGGACGGTTGATCGGCTCACCTGCCCGCGAGATCGTCGAAATCCGATAAGCGCCCCCATCCCAGACATCGGTACCGCGAACGACGCGGCCCCATCCGCTCAGCCACACGGCCCCTGGAGCGCTCCAGAGCGAGCTCAGTCCTGTCGGCGTGACCGCGTAGGGGATGGGCGCACGGTCGACGACGTAGCGACCGTCGTCCGCCGCCGAGATCTTCACCACGTCCCGAGCACCTTTGAGGCCGAGGAACTGATTGGCGCCGATCGCTTGGATGTCCGTGAGCCATCCCTCGGCGCCGTCGATTCTCATGACGCCGGGTCTCTCGAAGCACGGCCAATACGGCCCGCCGATGACACCGTCCGCGACCTTCTGATAGCCGGCAGCGGTCTTGCGAACGACGAGCGCGCACCCTGCGCCCAGCTGGGACCGCGCCCCGGAGAACCAGACGTCGTCCGCGCTCGTCCCGGCAGCGCCGAGGAAGAAGAGGCGCTCATTGGGACTCGAGGGATCGTCGGCGACATATTCGGCGACCCATCGCCCTCCACCGCCGTCGACCTGCTCGAAGTGATAGACCGTATTCGCGTGCCAGGCGTAGACGTCGTTCTTGCTCGTCCCCCAGACGCCGAGGGCCGGGTAGCGCGCCTGGATCGCCGGATAGGTCGGATAACCATCATCGAGCCCGACGCTCTTCTTGCTGCTCTCGAGCGGATGACGCGTCCAGGTCCAGGCCGTCGCGGGCGGCACCGGCCGCTTCCCGTGATAGACGTATCCGGGCGCGATTCCGAAATAGAGCTCGTCTTCGTTCGGTGCCCACGCCTTTCCGATATAGTCACCGAATCCGGGCTCGTTCTGAGTACCGTCGTCGATGTACTTCCACGCCCCCGCGGCGTCCTCCCACTCGAGGACCTTGATCCCGAGGGTCGGGCTCTCGGCGACCGCGAGCGCACGCCCTGGGAATGGCCAGATGTCCTTCATCGTCAGGTCCTCATCCGGCAACGACGTAGGACACCACCCCGCTTCGCTGCAGGTCGACTCTTCACCGGAGGCGTCCTCGCCAGGGTCGACGTCGGGCACGTCGGCGTCCGGGAGGGCGCTGCCTCCTCCCTCCTGCTGAGGCGGCACGGGCTCCGCCTCGTCACCGGACGCGGCGCACGCCACCATCGTCGCAACAGACGCGAGCGCAACCGCCCCGCACGCGAGGATGAACGAAGCCCTCATGGCTTTCCTCCCAGGGAGAGAATCACTCCTTGGCCACCGACCCAGACGTGACCGTCTGCGGAGACCCAAACCGTGGTGAGGTCGGGGCGGCGTGCACCAAGCCCTGCGACCTTCACTCGCGACCAGACCTTTCCGTCGTAGTGAAGGACGACGCCGGCATTGCCCACGGCCCAGACGTCGGCGGCCGAGGAGCCCCAGATCGCGTTCAGATCTTCGATCGTCGGGACATCGGAGACGACATCCCAGAGAAGGGCCTGCCCCGCGTAGTGGCGAATGGTCCCCTTGGCGCCCACAGCCCATGCCTCGGAGTCGGACGCCGCCCACACGCCGAGGAGTGCGTCGAAGGTCTGGCTATTGAAAGCCTTGATCGTCGGGGTCTCACCATCCGCGTTCGTGATCCGCATCGTCGCCCCCTCCACACCGACCGCCCACAGCGTGTCTGCCGAGGCGCCGTGAACGCTCGTCATGTGGCTGCACGGGAGCGTGGCGCATAGTTGCGGAGATGCTCCGTGGGCGAATTCGAATTTCGAATCGGGAGACACACGCATCCGCCAGAGGCCGGTCGTCCAGCCCGGACGCCAGGCGCGCGTCGCGCACCACAGCCACTCTGCGCCGGGCGCCGCCCATGCGGACACCGGTTGCAGGTCGTACGAGCGATACGTTGGTGGCGTTACCGGGGAGTGAACGGTCCAGCCGTCCGGCGACGGGCCGGCGTCGGCGGTGGGCATTCCTGCGCCGCGCGCGTAGACGCGCTCGAACACGCCGAAAGAGATCTCCGCGGAGTCGGGTAGCCAGAGCGTGCGCAGCGTCTCCCGGTTCCCGGGATCCAAGCGGCTCCACGAAACGCCGTCGTAGTGCGCGAGCGCGCCGAGCGCACCGGCTGCCCACACGTCCGAGCTCGAGCGCCCGCGAATCACGTTGACCTGCGTTCGCACGTCGAAGCCGCCACCGGGCGCGCTCGGGTCGAAAGGCCCGTTCGGACAGAGAACCTCGGCGGAGCACGCTTCGGGAAAGTACTCGCAGTCGGCGCAGGGCGCGGCGTCCGCATCACCTGGTGCGGCGTCGGTGGCGGCATCCGCCGGGGCCGACGGTACGCGGCGGCCCGTGTTGGGCTCTTCCTCGCGCGTTTCGCTCGCGGTGGTGGCGCATGCGGCCATCCCCATGACGAGTCCGAGGCATCGCAATCTCACTGCGGTTCCGCGTACGCG
>ERZ778022.1980-NODE-1980-length-23469-cov-6.095456_pt1 | contig 23469 bp, 20 predicted proteins | sample MGYA00375752_ERZ778022 | MGnify/ENA primary metagenome ERZ778022 (study PRJEB29350, sample SAMN05389826) | bioreactor metagenome | isolation source: Thiocyanate bioreactor | place: South Africa: University of Cape Town | collected 2014-04-04 ...
TGATGCAGACCGACTATGCCGGCCACACGGTGCCGGTGATCGACCCCATTACGGGCGTCATTCATGCTGCCCAGATCTTTGTCGCAGTGCTGGGCGCTTCGAACCTGACCTTCGCCTTCGCCAGCCTTAGCCAGAAGCTGCCCGACTGGATCGAAGGCCAGGTTCGGGCTCTCTCGTTCTTCGGCGGCGTCACCAGGGCGATTGTCTGCGACAATCTGAAGGCCGGTGTTGTCAAGGCGCTGTGGTTTGAACCGACGTTGAACGCGACCTTTGCGGCCATGGCCGAGCATTACGACACCACCATCCTGCCGACCCGCAGCCGCAAGCCGCGCGACAAGGGCAAGGTCGAGGGCGCTGTGCTGATCGTTGAGCGCTGGATATTGGCCCGGCTCCGGAACCAGACCTTCTTCTCGCTTGCCCAGCTCAACGCCGCCGTCGCCGATCTGGTGACGGAACTGAACAACCGGCCGATGCGTCATATCGGCAAAAGCCGCCGGGAACTGTTCGAGGAGATCGAGCGGGCGGCGCTCAGCGCTCTGCCGACGGTTCCCTTTGAATATGCCGAGTGGAAATCGGCGAAGGTCCATCCCGATTATCATGTCGAGGTCGACAAGACGTTCTATTCCGTGCCGCACCGGCTGATCGGCCGTACCGTCGAGGTGCGGCTCACCCATCGCGTAGTCGAGATCTTCCACGACCATCAGCGTATCGCCAGCCATGTCCGTCGCTCGCAGCGCTCGGGTCATGTCACCGTCAATGCCCACATGCCCAAGGCGCATCAGCGCTACGCCAACACCACGCCGGCCAACCTGATCGGGCGGGCCGCCAGGATCGGTCCCAACGTCGCCATCCTGGTCGAGCGCATGATGCGCGAACGGTCACATCCAGAACAGGGATATCGTTCGGCCATGGGCATCCTGTCGCTGTCGCCGCGCTATGGCGCCGAACGCCTCGAAGCCGCTTGCGAGCGGGCGCTGCTCATCAACGCGATCACCTACTCCTCCGTCAACGCCATCCTCAAATCCGGCCTCGACCGGGCACGACCCGCTCCGGAGCCGGCAAAACCGGCGCCGCCGCACGCCAATATCCGCGGCAATACCTATTACCAGTGAAGGAAAGGAAGACGAAAATGCTGACAAATCCCACCCTCAACCAGATGCAAGCCCTCGGCTTGTTCGGCATGGCCGCTGCATGGCGGGAGCTTGCCGAACAGGACAGCGCCGGCAAACTCGGTCGCGACGAGTGGCTCGGCCTGATGCTTGATCGCGAGGTTGCCATGCGCGCCGACAAGCGCGTCAGGAACCGGCTCGCCGCCGCGAAGCTGCGCTTTCCCGATGCTTCGATCGAGGACATCGACTTCGCCACGCCGCGCGGACTCGACCGGCGCAACATGATGGCACTCGCTCAAGGCGAATGGCTGAAGGCGCATGAGAATTTGATCGTCACAGGCCAGACGGGCACCGGAAAGTCGTGGTTGGCCTGTGCAATCGGGCGGCAGGCGGCAAGACTCGATCATTCCGTACTCTATGTGCCTGTTCGGGGATCTCGCGCTCGCCCGCCTCGACGGTCGCTTTCCTCGGCTCATCGACAAGCTCACCCGCGTTCAACTGCTCATTCTCGACGACTTCGGAACCCACAGTCTCTCCGACCAGCAACGCTTCCATCTGTTCGAAATCGTCGAGGAACGCTATCGGCGCAAATCCACCATCATCACCGCCCAAACCCCCGTGGCGAAATGGCATGATCTGATCGCAGAACCTACCGTGGCCGACGCCATTCTCGACAGGATCGTCCACAATGCCCATCGTGTCGAGCTCCAGGGCGACAGCCTGCGACGGCAAAAAGCAACGCCCCTCTTGACCGGCGCCGAAAACGCCGAAATCAATTACCCATGAACGCAACAAGGCAACCGAGAACCACCGCCGTCAAACTGTCCCGACATTAGTGAAACGGCTGTCCGGGAATTAGCGGAACCACTGTCCCGAATTTGCGAAATGCGCACGCAAACGTCGCAGTTCTTGATTTGCCTTGCCAGAATCGAATTTCGAGATAAGCTTAAGAAACATGGTCGCACGGTTGTCGCCAAAACAGGTTATTGCTTTGCTGCTTGCGGCATTCGTTACGGTTGGATTCAGCTTCTCTGTCGTTCAGACAGGTGCCACATCGGCCAAAATGGCCATGATGAACGGCATGTCAGCCGCGGTTTGGCGATAGCGAGAATCCGACGCATTGTCCGCCGGTGTGTATAACTCCAGTTCTTGTGATCATACCGCAAGCGTTCGAGCTAGACATAGCGGCTGTGATCAAGGGGCAGCCGTTTGCCGGGCAACACATGCTTCCTACAGGGCGCACTTCCGCCCCCGATCCATCCCCTCCCAAGTTCAATCTTGCCTGACACAGTATCAGCTGCCCAATGCAGCTGATACTGTGTCTGTTCTCGCCCTCACGTCACGTAGCGTATAGCGCGAAATTCGAGGGTCATAGCGGCCGCGTTGCGCAGCCTTCCATCGTCGCTTGTGATAGTGAAGGGTTTAAGGATTGGATACCGACGTTGAATGTCAATTCTCGCGCCGAAAGTTGCTTCAGGTGGCGGCGGGCATCATCTCGACAACATTGTTGGGCGCGGGGTCATCACGAGGATCCGAGGTAGATGAGCGCGAACTAAAAGCGACACGCGGCCGCGCTAACCTCGCCGGCCCGGACGCCCCTTGGACCGCTGTATGGGCTTATGATGGCACGGTTCCCGGCCTGACACTGCGCGTGCAACAAGGCAGGCCGGTTCGCATCACCGTAGAGAACGGACTGGACGAGGACACCACGGTTCACTGGCATGGCATCAGGCTGCCAAATGCGATGGACGGCGTGCCGGGCCTGACCCAGCCACCGATCAAACCGGGTGAAAGCTTCATCTATGAGTACACGCCGCCCGACGCGGGTACATTCTGGTATCATCCGCACGCCAACAGCCTCGTGCAACTGGGTCGCGGCCTCTCAGGCGTTCTCATCGTCGAAGAGGCCCAGCCCGTCGCCATCGACCGCGATCTTTTGTGGATGCTCCAGGACTGGCGGCTCTCGGCCGATTGGCAAATCGCTCCCGGCTTCGGCAGCGTGATGGATGCGGCGATGTCGGGCCGTGTCGGCAACGTCGTCACCGTCAATGGCGCCTTGCCCGCCGATCAGCCGGTCAAGGCGGGTGAGCGCGTCAGGTTGCGCCTCGCGAACGCGTCCCTCGCACGCATCATGGCTCTGCGCTTCGAAGGGCACCGTCCGATAATCGTGGCCCTGGACGGCCAGCCCTGCGACCCACATGAGCCGGAGGGCGGCCGTCTCGTGCTTGCCCCTGCCATGCGCATCGATGTCTTGCTCGACATGCAGGGCAAACCGGGCAAGCGCTATGCGGTGGTCGACGATTTCTATGATGGCCTCGCCTACACGCTGGCCACTCTTGCCTACGATATCGGACCGCCGCTGCGGGCCTATCCTCTCGACATGCCACTTGCCTTGCCGCGCAATCCCTTGCCTGAACCGGACCTCGCCAGGGCAAAACGCCAGGAGATCGTCTTGCAAGGAGGCATGATGGGCGGAGGCGCGGCCTGGGCCATCAACGGCATTTCCATGACCGGCGACGGGCATTCCGCTATGATGCCGCAGTTCACCCTGGAACGCGGCGCGACCTGCCTACTCACCATGCGCAACGAAACCGCATGGTGGCATCCCATGCACATCCACGGCTTCAGTATGTTGGTGCTTACGCGCAACGGGTCACCCGTGCCGAACCGACAATGGCAGGATACTGTGCTGCTTGCCCCCAAGGATACGATCGAATGCGCCTTCGTCGCCGACAATCCCGGCGATTGGATGCTGCACTGTCATGTCGCCGACCACCAGATGGCCGGCCTCATGACCGTTTTCCGAGTGACGTGAAGTTTTTTCGTCCAGCCCAGGAGAACGTGCCCAGATGTACATCCTATCCATGTCGAGGAAGTCGGCGAGGTCAAGACGATGGTGAATGCCAAGTCGATGAAGGATCAGGTGACGTACACCCATGACGTGCGGCTCGGCGCACGAGCTCGACCCGTCAATTGGGCGTTCCTGACCACGACCCCGGACCAGCCAGAGGATACAACCCGCAGACTGGCGTGACCTTCGGCCGCAAATTCACTAAGGCGGAGGATGGCCCGCAGGTGGATGCGTCCGCTGACAACAAGGAATAGCTGATCGATGCCCGAGACGCCAAAGATCATCCACGTGCTGAGCGCCTTCGTAGCGGGCGTGCAGTCCTTCCTGTCACCTCGTGTACTTCCACAGGAGCGCAACCATTTCTCGTATTGCGCCCGCGGGACGCTAACGTAAGCGGAGGCGGATTGGACGACTGCGATCGCTTATCGGTAGTCGATATGAGCCTGCGTTTCGTGCTCAGCGTCCCCCGTGTTCATCGGGCCGGGTGTCAGTGCTTAGGCACTTTACCGAGTGCCGATCAGCTATCGCTACGAGGTAGAGGGGAAACATTTCTAGCCGGACGGCCGGGGCTGGCAGGATCGGCTCAAATGACGCGTTGCGGAATGGGATGGGCAAGTGATCGGCACTTGTCCAAGTCAAACTGTCGCACATTGGACGACGTTATCGGGATTGGTGCGCGGCTTATGGCACCTAGGAACGGTACTTAAGGCAGCCTTAAGCCTCGGCTGGTGACTGGTGCGAAAAGACGGCGAAGGCGGACGATGCGTATCCTTGTAGTCGAAGACGATCCGATGTTGCTGGACGGGCTGACCGTTGGGTTGGGGCTAGCTGGTTTCACCATCGATCCGGTATCGAGCTGCGCCGACGCGTCCGCCGCCATCGCCGCCCAACGCTACGACGCCATCGTGCTCGACCTGATGCTGCCGGACGGTTCGGGGCTGGACGTGCTGGCATCGCTGCGCGGCAAGAAGGACTTGACGCCGGTGCTGCTGCTGACGGCCCGCGACCAGGTTCCAGACCGCATCGCCGGCCTCGACGCCGGGGCCGACGACTATGTCGGCAAGCCGTTCGATCTGGATGAACTGGCGGCACGGCTGAGGGCGGCGGTGCGCCGTGGCACGGGCCGCGCCACGGCCTCGCTGGAATGGCGCGGCGTCGTTCTCGACCCTGCCGACAAGACCGCGCTGAAGGGCGACGCTCCCGTCAAGCTGACGCGGCGCGAATTCGCGGTGCTTCAGGCGTTGATGGAGCGGCCAAGTGCTACCGTCTCGAAAGCTGCGCTCGAAGACACGCTTTATGGCTGGCAGGAGGAGGTGGAGAGCAACGCCGTCGAGGTGCACATCCACCATCTGCGCAACAAGCTGGGCACCGACTTCATCAAGACGGTGCGCGGCTTCGGCTACCGGCTGTCGGAGGAAGGCGCATGACTTCGATCAGAAGCCGGCTTATCACCATCCTGATCGGCACCACTGGGCTTGTCTGGCTGCTGGCCGCGATCTGGATTTATCAGGGCACCCGCTCCGAGGTCGAGCATGTGCTCGACGCCCGCCTGACGGAAGCGGCGCGCATGGTGAATTCGCTGCTGACCGACCAGCGTATCGAACTGGCGATGACGCAGGACGACGATGCCTCTGCCGTACCCGGCTTTGTCGAAAGCCCCTACCAGCGCCAGCTTTCCTGCCAGATCTGGTCGCTCAACGGCAAGCTCGTCGGTCGTTCGGAGAACGCACCCGAGGCGAAGCTCAGCTCGGCTGGCGAAGGCTTTTCCGAAACCACCATCGACGGCGAGGTCTGGCGGGTCTACACCGTCGAAAATGCGAGGTTAGGCGTCCGGGTCATGGTCGGCGACAGCGTGCACATCCGCGACAGTCTCGTCGGCGGCGTGGTCAAGGGGCTGGTACTGCCGGGCGTTCTCATCCTGCCCATCCTCGCTGGCATGATCTGGCTCAGCGTCAGGCGCGGCCTCTCACCGCTCAACATGATGGCGGACACACTCTCGAAGCGCCGGGCTAACGATCTGCGCGAACTGCCCGCGACGGGCCTGCCCAAGGAGATCGCGCCCGCCGTCAATGCGCTTAACGGCCTGTTCAAGCGGGTCGAGGAAGCGCGTGAGCGCGAGCGCAGTTTTACCGCCTTTGCCGCGCATGAATTGAAGACGCCGCTCGCCGGGCTGAAGACGCAGGCGCAGATCGCGCTAGGCAGCAGCGACCGGCAGGTTCACGCCAACGCCTTGCGCCAGATCTCGGCCGGCGTCGACCGCACCGCCCGACTGGTCAAGCAGTTGCTTGATCTCACCTCGCTTGAGGCAAGCGACGCCGCGCCCGTTCTTGTGCCGGTCGATGCGAAAGCGCTGGTCGACAGCACCGTTGGCGAGTTGGGTCCACTTGCCGGTCTACGCTCCATCAAGGTGGAGACGGTGGCTGAGTGCGACGAGAAGGTGATGGCCGAGCCGCACTTCTTCGCGCTGGCCGTGCGCAACCTCCTGGAAAATGCCATCAACCATTCCCCGGAAGGCGGTGTCGTCACCTGCTGCGTCGGGCAATCGGATACAAAGTTGACAGTAAGCATCGAGGACGACGGCTCTGGTGTCCCGGAGCCGGAACTGTCGCGCGTCTCGGAAAAATTCTTCCGCGGCCGCAACAAGTCATCCACCGGAAGCGGGCTGGGGCTGGCCATCGCCGAGATCGCGATGGCGCGGATCGGCGGCGAGATGCGCTTTCAAAATCGCCAGCCGCAGGGCTTTACCGCAACTCTCGTCATGCCTTTTGAGAAAGCCCCGACATGATCACCCGCCGCATTTTCCTGGCAGGGGCTACAGCCCTTGCCGCTCCTGCCACGGTACAAGCCGCAGGAGCAACGCCCAGTCTGCAGGAAATTATGTTTGATCCGGCGCTTCCGGTACTCGGAAACCCCGACGGCGATGTCAGCATCGCCGAGTTCTTTGACTATATGTGCCCGTCCTGCAAGGCGCTGCATCCGCATCTCAAGCGGCTCCTCGTGGAAGATGGCGGCATTCGCTTGATCATGAAGGATTGGCCGATCAACGGCGACCTCGCCGAATATGCGTCGCGGATGACGCTGGCGTCGGTTCATATGGGCGTCTACGCCAAGGCCCATGCGGCACTCATGGCGCTGGAGGGCGGCCTGTCGGCAAAGCGTATCGACGACGCGATGCGCGCTCAAGGGGTTGATGTCGGCAAAGTCCGCGACATGCTGGACATTCACCTTGGTCCGATCGACGCCCTGCTTGCGCGCAACCGGGCGCAGGTGAAGGCGCTGAAACTGCCCGGAACGCCGGGCTTCATTGTCGGCAACAAGCTCTTTCGGCGGGTCGTTACCCCGGAGGAGTTGAAAGAGGCCATCGCACAGTTCAGGGTTGCTAGTCGCTTATGAGGCGCGCGCCCTCGATTGAAGAGGTGGCTAACTCTTCGAAGGAAAAATCCGCGACGAATGTTGAATCGGACCCGCTCGCCGGATGCGCAGCCCTGGGCGCTTTTTGCGAACGATCTTATTTGCAAGCGGTGTGGAAAAATAACCGTCACCGCAGCAGAAATCTAGGACCCTCATGTCATGATGGATGCTGAGCGAACGGAGAAGTTCTGCGAAATCTGGCCACAAGACAGGCTGCCACTCGCGACCCGGTATCGAGGCGGTGGGGGCTTGCTATCGACCTGGGATGCCAGCATCAGGAGGCGTCCAATCCGTCGCCGACGGATGACCTACCTGATAGCACCGGGTCTAGCGCAAAACGGCAAAAGCCCTACGCTATTCTGTTGTTGGCGTTGTGCCCTGCAGGAGCGCGCGCAGGTATGACGCCCCCGCCCCCAAGCAAATCCGCCCTCCTCTTCAAAGTGGTCGAACTTTCATGAACGCAGCACCCAACGGCACATGCCGATCCGGAATTTATGATGAACAGCAAACAGAGGCTCCTCTTAAGCGATCTGCTGTCCGAGAGCTGCAGCATTATCCAGGGAAAAAACTCGGATCAATCGAGCCTCATGCGCTAGCAGACAACAGTGGCTTCACGCCATGAGCCCGCCCGCTCGCATCCGATTGCTGGTCGCTGCCACAGGTTCGACGTTTCTCGTTCTTGCCGGCCTTCTTCTAAGCATTCCGCTCCTTGTGGGCGATCCGCTTCCGGTGGTCCGGCCCAGCTCAGCGCATGTACCCCTGAACCACGGTGCAACGAGCGACACTTCGGCACAAATCCAGGTCAGAGCAGGCGGGAGCTTCGTGCTCAATTTCACGCTCGCTCCGGACACGCCGCAGGCACCCCGTGTTTTCATTCGCATGCCGAGCCACGGAATGGTAGCGCCGGTGCCGATAGTTAGCACGATGGAAGGCAATCGCTTTTTTGCCCGCGGTCAGTTGGCAATGCCTGGCCGTTGGGAGATCACGGTCGAGCGAGGGGAACACGCCGAGACCTTCTCGTTTATTCTGGCAGAGTTTTGAAGGATGGGCCATGCGCACAAAACTTTTGATTGTCGTCTTGACGTTTCCCTTCTCCGAAATCGCCTTCTATGTGGCGTGGACCGTCCCTGGCTCACCGCGTTCGATCCGCAACGGTGGGCAGTGTTGACGGCGGGCCAGGCGATCTTGTTTGATCCCGGACTTGATGGTGCATTGTATTCTTCAGAGTGGAGGGATGCGCTATGGGCCAGGTTCATCATGGAAGCGCCACGACGACGGAGGCAATCCGTAGAGCAATACAAAATAGTCATGTCTGGACGGCGCCTGTCGATCAAGGGTTTGTTTTCGGCATTAGAACGTTCGCGGGTGCGGTAATGTCTCCGACCGGACAGTCTGAAAACGAGCGACCGGAAGGAACTTGACTGCATTGCCAGTAAATCGGTTGGCATCAATCATCTGATCGTTCGACTGGAAGCCGGCGGTGTAAACTTCGCTAGGCGGAATGTGCACGACATTATAGGCATAGCGCGGAGCAATCATTGCATCAGAAGTTATCGCGATGTGTTCTTTGCTGCGCAGCGCCGAGCGCACAACTTGTGGTATGGCCACCACTGTGGTCGTTGCATGCAACTTCGCACCGGCCAGGACTGCGCGCGCTTCCTTCCGCGTCGTCTTCACCGTGTCAGCCACCGCTGCGGCCGGATCAGCTCCGGCAGGCCGTTCGACGACGGCGAGGCGGGTCGAAGCCCCTTCGACACCGGACAGGCTGCTTAGGACGGAGTGCGGCGTTGCAAGGGGCGCAACGCCAGCCTGCTCGGTGGTAGCCTTTTGCAGTACCACTTTCACTTCGTCGGTCCGTGCATTGCTGGTGATCGGCCGCACAGATGGCAGCACCGAGAAACTACCACCCGCGAGCGAAGCTCGCGTCGGCACCTCGGCCGAGGCCAATAGCACCGGCGGCCGCCCCTGCGTCACCGGAGCCTGGTTCTCTTCTGGTCGCCATGACGGTAATGGAACAGCGCCCGATTCGGGATGGCCGGCATCGGCATTTGGCTCCACCTGCAGCGCGCTTGCGACGGCCATGCCGAAGGGAATCTCGTTCGATGGCTCGGCGCCGACATCGGTCTTCGAACGGGATGCGAAACGCGGCACTGGAATGTCTCGCGCAGGCAGCGCAGCGATAGTGGCCTCGGACGTATCCTGCTTCGGTTCCAGCGTCGCATCCCTCTCAGCCAATTGCGGCATGTCGAAGTGCTGGGCGTCCTTCGGCTGGACGACCGCGATGCCGGGAAGCTCCTTGGCGGCTGGCTTGCTCATGCTCGCTTTGGAGGCCGAGGCGACATCAGCATTGTCGTCCGCGCCACCTCCGAACAGGGCAGTCAGAAACCCACGCGACTTGCCGCCGATGGAACCACCGAGGCTGGCCAGCGCGATCGCCGGTTCGCCGCTCGCCTTGCGTGTCTTGTAGGCCGCGAGTGCTTGCTCGTAGCCCGGCAGCGGCTTGCCATCGGAAGGTACATGCAGCGTCTTGCCACTCGGGAACACGCGGGCGAGTTCCTGGCGGCTGATGCCAGGCCAGTGACGCACATTGCCGACGTCCATGTGGACGAAGGGCGAGCCGGAGGTCGGATAGTAGCCGACGCCGCCGCCCTGCAGCTTGAGACCGATATCGCGCAGCTTCTTCAGCCGCACGCCGGGGATATAGAAATCCAACGCCTTCCCGCGCAGGTGCTGACTTTCGCGGGCAACGCCCTTCGAGCGGCTGCGCAGCATGGCATTCGTCGCCGGCGCACGGTAGCCACTGACCACCTGGATATATCCAGTCGCGTCACTGGCCCGATAGGCCTCCCAGACGAGATCTAGCAGTTGCGGGTCCATCCTGGTGGATTCGTTGAGACGCCAGTCGCGCAGGATGTAATTGATTTTCTTCAGTCCGGCCGGGTCGTAACGGCCGTTGCGCTTGTAGACGATCTCGGCAGTTTCGCCGGTGTGCAAAAAGCGCAGCTTGAGTGAGCGCGCTTCGGCTCTGGCCGTTGCCGGTTCCATCGCTAAGGAACACAGCGCGAGCATCAAAGCCCCCAGACACTTTGCCCAGGCGGTCACGTGAAAATCCATCCGCTTTTGCGTCGTTCGATTCTGGTCAAACCAAATGGCCCTGCAGGCTGCCGTTTGTCCCCGGATTTGCCCAAACGGATACGATGAAATTGCCGCCGAATATCGATTCTAATGGTTAATCATCCCTTACGTTGATTGTCCCATACGGAAGGCCAGATGCCATGACGTCATCCCGCCACTTCATATTCTCTCCTTTTTCCGAGCACCCACGAGCACGAGAAATAGGCCAAATATCATCCAAATGTCCGCAAGGTTGAAAATGGGGGAATTCCATGAACCGATATGGACATCGACAAAATCTGTGACCATTCCAACGATCAGCCGGTCAACAAGATTGCCGAGTGCACCGGCCGCCATGAGGCTAGCGCCAAAAGTGACCCAGCGCTCTTCGGCATGCGCGGCCCACCACCCGAGAACAAGGACGACAAGCAAAGTTGCCATCACTAGAACTGCGAGGCTCAAAGTGGTGCCGCCAGACAGCAGGCCGAACGTGGTTCCGTCATTGTAGCGAGGCCGCAACGCCAGAAATGGCAAAAGCTCGAGTCCATCCGGAGATGGGAGCGAGGCGCGTGCCCAGGCCTTTGTTCCCAAGTCGAGAACAAGGGCCGCGACCGAGACCGCAGCCGCAAACCTTTTAGCTGGCCGTGGCTTGCCGACGAAGCCATCTCGTTTGATCTCATGTTTCAAAATGTGGGCCTTCGGATCACAGTGGCGACAGCCGGCGGATGCAGTGCTCAGCACGATTCGATCGAAATAGTGGTGAATTGGGTTTCATCTGCGTTGTCCTCTGCCACGGTCGAACGGCAAAAAAGTGGCTTCCCGACGGCAGCTGGTATACGCGGCCTGGCATACACGCGAACGTCTACCGTCAGTCGTGGCGCCGCCCATCGTCGAACTCGGCGCGGCGCTTGTCTGGATGGGCTCCGTCATCACACCATTATGACAAGTTGGTTAAATGACTTTACGCGCAATCCAGCGCCACAATGAAATCAATTGCCTGGGATACTGACCGGTGTGCCGACGCCTCGCGCCGCTTTAATACATTACTCTGCTGCCTCGGCAATGCTGATGTATGATCCCAACGTTGTCAGTAGATTCCGTTTGCTCGCTGCAGCTCACGGATATAGGCAACGATCGACTCGATTGACGTCTCGCTGACACCCTCGACCGGGGCCATATTGCCAAATCGCCAGTGGTGGGCACGCACCCCTTGGCGTACAGCAAGCGTGAAGGCCATATCACTATGATGGCTGGGTTCGTAGATCTTATGGATCAATGGCGGCGCCAGCCCGTCACGACCTGAACCGTTCGGTCCATGGCAACTGGCGCAGTTGGCGTCGAATGCGGTCTTGCCTTGTACTGCCATCAGCGAAAGCGATGATGGCAGTACGACCTGAACGATGGGCTCGCCAGTGGCAGAACTGTCTTGACGATTCTGTGACCACCAGATGGCGCCGCCGGCAAGTGCTACCGCAACCACGGTAATAAGTGCTCTGTTCATATTCAATCCTGTGGAGTTAGTGGCCCCCGTCTCGGGGCGGGGGCCATCAAGAGTTATGCGGTAACGACGAACTCGGTCATCATCCCGGTCGACAGATGCGGCATGTGATGACAATGCAGCATCCAGCGCGCGACCTCGCCCGCATCCACAGCGATGGTGGCCATGGTCATCGGCGGGATGTAGAGGGTGTCGCGCATCGCTCCGCTCAATCTCCGTCCGTTGATCTCGACCACCTGGAAATGATGGCCATGCAGGTGCATTGGATGTCCCATCATCGACATATTGTGAAAGCGTATCTCGACGCGGTCCCCGCTGCGCGCCGAAATCGGCAGATGTTCGCCCCAAGTCTTGCCGTCGATGGTCCAGACATATGGCTGCATCTGCCCGCCCAGCATGACGTCAGCGGGGCGGATGGCGCCACGATCGGAAAGTCCTGCCATAGCGGTTAGGCGCGTTTCCTGCTCCATCCCGGTGTCGAATGCGGGCGCCTCGGTTTCGGCGAGAAGATCGATTCGGCCGACCTGCGCGCCTAGTGTCGCAAGGATCAGGCCCGTTCTCTCGCGCGCGCCTTCACGCAAGGCCAGAATCGGCCAGGCCCCGGCACCTGGCAGTTCAAGCTCCAGATCCAGCCGCTGCCCCATCGCCAGACCGAAGCGATTACCGGGAACGGGCTCGACCGGCTGGCCGTCCACGGCAACGAGCCGCCCCGGCACGTCGCCGCTATCGATCCAGAAACTCGTCGCGGCGGCGGCATTGATGACCCGCAGCAACACCCGTCCGTTCGCTTCGACCGAAATCGTCTCCGGATCGTCCAATGTACGGTCATTGGCCAAATATGCGTCGAAATCGAAATCGTTCAGATCCATCTGCATGGAACCCATCCCAGCCATATCGTTCCCGCCCTGACCCGCGCTGGACATCTGCGGCATCGGCATCGATCCGTGGCCGCCATGATCCATGCCGGACATGCCATCGGCTTCGCCCATATCCCCGTGCCCTGTGCCGGACACGATCTCGGCGAGTACCTCCTCGGCCGGGCGGAAGCTGAAATCATGCAGGAACATCACCACCTCCTGCCGATCAGCAGCGATATCTTCGGGCCGCCGGACGATCAGGGGTGCCGCCAGCATCTGCATTTCTTGAATGGGGATGTGGCTGTGCATCCAGTGCGTGCCCGCCGAGGGTGCGAAGTCATAGCTGCGGACCTCACCCGGCTTTAACGCAGCCATGGGAGCGTCGGGCACACCATCCTGCGCGTTGGGCGGAATCTGCCCGTGCCAGTGGATGATCGTCTCGTTATCGAGATTGTTGATCAGATCCACCGCGAAGCGCTGGCCCGGATCGAGCGTGAGGCCGGGCCGTCCATCCGGGCCGATCAGCCCGAAGACAGTCGCCGCCCGCCCGCCAATATCGAGCGTTCGACGGCCGGCGGTCAAGCGGATAGGAGCTGCCGCTTGGGCGGACGCGAATTGTGGAATATGCGCATATGCCAGCGTTGCAGCGCCAGCGGCAAGAAAGCCGCGTCTTGAGATAGTCGTCATAAATGTCTCCTCGGGACGCCGTGTCCCGTTCATCAGATTCGATGGATTGTCGCGAGTTTAGGTTCCGGTGCGATCAAAGGAGACGAAGTTTGGGAGGGGGCTCATTAAGGCCGGGGCTACGGCCGGACACCGCTGGCGCGATGGCGCGATCATAATCCGTCACAACATATATCTGACTGACGCCATCAGGTTCGGGGAATAGAAAGCCGAGCAATCCGGCACAGACGAACCCACAGATGTTTGCGCTACCCGGCACGCAGTCCTGCTTTGCGTTACAAGTCATACCGCTATCAGTATCGATCGCAGCCACGTGATTCATTTGGGCGGCATAATGCGTTGCGTCGCTCATGCGCGCCGCATGCGCCGCCGTCGTTATCGAAACGACGGCGAACGAAAAAACAACAAGCAGGGCAAAAAAACGTCCGATCATTCCGTACAGTTAGGAACTTCCAGTCGAGTTGTCTATTATGGTTTGGTCGCGCTGTGTGGCAAGCGGCATCCTCTACCTTCGTCTCGCTGTGCGTGGGAAGGCATATGTTGGTCGGTACGGTCGGGTAGTGCGGCGATCGATCGCCGGCGGCGGCCCGTGCCCTGCGCCACGTGCGGCGTAACCCTCATCGAATGCAACTCGTTAACGAAGTCTCCGGGTCATAGGCTTTGTCGGTGCCGAGCGTGATCGCCCGCGGCCACCCGCTCGGCATGTTCGTCGGCCTGCGTCAAACAGACATAGACACCAACAGGCCATGGCGCTTCTCCATTAGCCCGTACCCATGAAGCAGAGCTTCGCCTCCTTTCCCCTGCCCCTTGCGACAGATCCTGGCGTCGGGATCGGTGGTAAGATATGCATCCCATTAGACCGCTTCGGGTCATGGAAGTCCGCCTCGGCGTTGCGTCCGCCGCCGTCTGGCGGCGGTTCGCCCAAGCGCCGCTCTGCGGCTTGACGTTCTTCATCGAAGCCCACGCGTCGATCAGCGTATCGTCGACCGAGAAGCGGTCCGTGGACAGAAGCGTGATCACCCGTGGTCAGGCCAAGACCGCTCTCTGAAATTTCGCGGCGATATCGCCCTCCAGAAGTCGGTCGCGTTTCTTCGAGAATTCCGGCGAATATCGCAAGAGGTTTCACGCATGCCGCCGCCTCGTTGCTAACGCACCTAGTCGAAGGCAACAGCGACGCCACGCGCCACTCGACGACTCCATGTATCAAGCGCGTTCACCACCTAACGCAGGTCTGTCCTGCGCTGCCGACCGATGCGGTAGGGGATGGTCTCATCGGCGCAATCGGCGCCGCTGGTCATTAGTCAGGCCGCTTGTACAACGCGCGCAGCAACGCTCATAACGTGGGCGGGTGATATCAGCCCAGAGCATTGTGATCTCCATAGGACCTCAGAAATCCGACAGACCATAATCTACCGAAATCACGCCCTCTTTTTGAAATGGACATTTAACCTTGCCTAAATGCTCCGATACGGTCTGGGACCCCCCTTCTCCGGAACCGACAGCAGGCCAGGAGAAGGATATTGACCTTCCAGCAGGGGGAAGGCTTATGGAGTATGTCTGGCAGGAGAGATGTGCATGAAACACGGTCACGGCAATACAATGCAAGGACGCGGCGATGCGGAAACGACGATAGGCGGCATAGTTCGCGATCCAGTCTGCGGCATGGTCGTCGATCCTCAGGCAGACAAGCTGAAAGCCGAGCACGCCGGGCATGTCTATCATTTCTGCAGCCAAAACTGTCACGACAGGTTCGTGAAGGAGCCGGAGGCCTATCTTGTGACCACCGACCCGGTATGCGGCATGGAGGTCGACCGCTCGAAGGCGAGGCACTTCACCCGGCACGAAGGCAAGGGATTCTACTTCTGTTCCTCGGGCTGCCAGGACAAGTTCGAGGCGAAGCCGGAGAGCTATCTCGGCGCGCGGCTATCTGCCGAGCCGATGGCCGCAGGCACGCAATACACCTGCCCGATGCACCCGGAAATCATCCGCGACAAGCCCGGGTCATGCCCGATCTGCGGCATGGCGCTGGAGCCGATGGGCGTGCCGACGGGAGACGAGGGCCCCAACCCGGAACTGGCCGACTTCACCCGCCGCCTCTGGGTGAGCGCCGTTCTTTCCGTCCCATTGTTCATCCTGGCGATGGGGCCGATGCTCGGCCTGCCGTTCAGGGAATGGATCGGTGAGCGGGCCGCGGTCTGGATCGAACTCGTACTGGCAACGCCGGTGGTGCTTTGGGCGGCGATCCCGTTCTTCCACCGCGGCTATGTTTCCTTCGTGAACAGGAGCCCAAATATGTGGACGCTGATCTCGATCGGCGTCGGCGCCGCCTACGCCTACAGCGTCGTGGCGACCCTCTTTCCCGGCATCTTCCCGCACCAGTTCCGCGGCCACGATGGCACGGTGCCAGTCTATTTCGAGGCAGCGGCTGTGATCGTTACCCTCGTTTTCCTCGGCCAGGTGCTGGAGCTGAGGGCGCGCGAGCGTACGGGTTCGGCCATCCGCGCGCTGCTCAATCTCGCGCCGAAGACGGCGCGGCGGATCGCCGAAGAGGGCAACGAGGCAGACGTTCCGCTGGAAGACGTTCAGTCGGGCGATCGGCTGCGCATTCGTCCCGGCGACAGCGTGCCCGTCGACGGCACCGTGCTCGAAGGCCGTTCGTCGGTCGACGAGTCCATGATCACGGGCGAGCCCGTTCCAATCGAAAAGACCGAAGGAGATGCCCTGACTGGCGGCACTCTCAACAAGAACGGTTCGCTCGTCATGCACGCCGAGAAGGTCGGCAAGGACACGATGCTCTCGCGGATCGTCGAGATGGTCGCCAAGGCGCAGCGCTCGCGGGCCCCGATCCAGGGACTCGCGGACCGTGTCTCCTACTATTTCGTGCCGACGGTGGTGTTCGTCGCGATCCTCGCCTTCGTCGTCTGGGCGATCTTCGGACCCGAGCCGAGCATGACCTTCGCCATCGTCTCGGCGGTCTCGGTCCTGATCATCGCCTGTCCCTGTGCGCTCGGGCTCGCGACCCCGATGTCGATCATGACCGCGACCGGGCGAGGGGCGCAGGCAGGCGTGCTCATCAAGGATGCCGAGGCGCTCGAGCGCTTCGCGAAGGTCGACACGCTTATCGTCGACAAGACCGGAACGCTGACCGAGGGCAAGCCTAGGCTGACCGACGTTGCGGCGGCCGAAGGCTTCCACGAGAACGAACTGCTTGGGCTTGCCGCCAGCCTTGAACGCGGCTCCGAGCATCCGTTGGCCGACGCGATCGTCGAAGGGAGCGAGGAAAGAGGAGCCTCCATCGTCGACGCCGAGGATTTCGAAGCCGTCACCGGGAAAGGGGTTCAGGGCAAGGTGTCCGGCCGTTCAGTCGCGCTGGGAAACGCAGCAATGATGGACGACCTCGGGGTCGCCACCGAAGCAATGAAACCGCGGGCGGACGAATTGAGATCCGACGGCAAGACGGCGATGTTCGTCTCCGTGGACGGTAGGCTGGCGGGCATGGTGGCGGTCGCCGATCCAATCAAGGCGACGACTGCTGCCGCGATCCGGGCGCTTCACGAGAGCGGGCTGAGGATCATCATGGCGACCGGTGACAACGAGCGTACTGCAAAGGCCGTCGCTGCGAGACTGGGCATCGACGAGGTGCGGGCTGACATGATGCCCGAAACCAAGAAGGCGCTAATCGACGAGCTTCACGCGAAAGGCGCCAGAGTCGCAATGGCGGGCGACGGCGTGAACGACGCTCCGGCGCTGGCTGCGGCCGATGTGGGCATCGCAATGGGAACCGGCGCGGACGTGGCGGTTGAAAGCGCGGGCATCACGCTGGTGAAGGGCGACCTCAACGGCATCGTCAGGGCGCGTACTCTGGCCAGGGCGACGATCCGCAACATCAAGCAGAACTTATTCTTCGCCTTCGTCTATAACGTACTCGGCGTGCCCGTCGCCGCCGGCGTGCTTTATCCAGTGTTCGGGACGTTGCTATCGCCCATGGTTGCCGCCGCGGCGATGAGCTTGTCATCGGTCTCCGTGATCGGCAATTCGCTCAGGCTGCGCGGCCTGCGACTTGGCCTCCCCCGCGAATGAAGGGCGGCGCTTGCACACAGCATGTCTAGTGTCAGCATTAATGAGACAAAATTGGCTAAACTGAGAGGGGAGAATTTCTGGCGCATCGTAGCGCTTCAAGGGAGCGAAGATGAGACAGACGGGCATTCGGGGCTTACACCCCCTTCTTCGGCGGTGATGTGGAGGTGCTGCGCTTCGAGCTGATGATAGAATGTGGTCTGGTTGGAACAGCCACAAACATCGGGGTCAGCGCAGCATGAAACATTATGCCGGACTGGATAGTCAAGATTCCGCGAGTTGGGCTATAAAAAGCGTGAAGCTGCGGCTCATGATGTGAACATACACTGGATGGGGCACTGACAGGATGTGTAATGTCTTGTTCAATTTGGCCACACCGCGGTTACTTGGACGTATCCCTCAAATACCGCCCATGCAGAGGTATTTCATTTCCAGGTAGTCCTCGAGCCCGTGGCGAGAGCCCTCCCTGCCGATACCGGACTGCTTCATGCCTCCGAAAGGCGCGGCCTCAGAAGACATGCGCCCGGTATTGATGCCCACCATGCCATATTCCAGCGCCTCGGCTACGCGCCAGACGCGCTTGAGGTTGGAGGCGTAGAAATAGGCGGCCAGCCCGTAGATCGTGTCGTTCGCCGCGCGCACCACCTGGTCCGCGTCCTCGAAACGGAGGACCGGGGCGAGCGGCCCGAACGTCTCCTCCTGCGCGACCTTCATCTCGCCGGAGATGCCGATGAGCACGGTCGGCTGGAAGAACGTGCCCTCCGCGCCGATACGCTCCCCGCCGCAGCGGATCGCGCCGCCCTTGGCGATTGCGTCGGCGATATGGGCCTCGATCTTGGCCACCGCTCGGGTGTCGATCAGTGGCCCGATGGCTACCCCCGGATCGAAGCCGTCGCCGACCGAAAGCTGGCCGACACGCCCCACGAACTTGGCGACGAATTCGTCATGGACGCCCGACTGGACATAGAGGCGGTTGGCCGAGACGCAGGTCTGCCCGGCATTGCGGAACTTCGCCTGGATTGCCCCATCGACTGCGGCATCGACATCGGCGTCGTCGAAAACGATGAAGGGCGCATGGCCGCCCAGTTCGAGGCTGATCTTCTTGATCTGGTCCGAGCACTGGCGCATGAGCAGCCGCCCCACCTCGGTCGATCCCGTGAAGCTGATTTTGCGTACCTTGCGGTTGAAGCACAGCTCGCGACCCACGGCATTGCCATCGGAGGCGTAGACAAGGTTCACCACGCCGTCGGGAAAGCCGGCCTGTGCCGTCAGCGCGAACATCGCCCCTGCCACGAGCGGCGTCTGCTCGGCCGGCTTGAGCACGATGGTGCAGCCCGCCGCCAGCGCCGGCGAGATCTTGCGTGCCACCATGGAGGCTGGGAAGTTCCATGGCGTGATCGTGCCCACCACTCCGATCGGCTGCTTGATGACCAGCATGCGACGGTCGGTCGAGGGCGCCGAGATCGTCTCGCCATAGATCCGGTTAGCCTCCTCGGCATACCATTGCAGATAAGCGGCGGCATGCGACACTTCCGACTTCGCCTCAGCAAGCGGCTTGCCCATTTCGGCGGTGAGGATGGCGGCAAGGTCGTCGGTGTGGGTGACGATCAACTCATGCCAGCGCCAGAGCATGTCGCTGCGCTCACGCGCCGTCAGCGCTGCCCATTCGGCCTGCGCGGCGTGGGCCTTGTTGATCGCCGCGCGCGTCTCTTCCACGCCCATGTCGGGTAGTTCCGCCAGCAATTCTCCGGTCGAGGGATTGAAGACCTCGAAAGTGCGACCGACCAGTGGCGCGCCGAGAGCCGGCACGCGGTCGATGCCGCTAAACAGGTCCGGAGATTTCAGGCGGCGGGTCAGCGAAGGGCGCAGGGGCAATGCCGGTTTCCTCCTTCAAGGCGGCTTGTCTATCGATTGGTTGAGCACTGGCATGTAATCCACATAGGTGGCTTCCGCATAGGGCCTCAGAAGGATCGCCGCAGAACCACTGCGCCAGCGACAAGAGCTGGCTTCTACCGCTGCTAAAGGGCCTGCTCGCGGAGGTCGAGACCATCAGGCCAAATGCTGTTTGTATTTAACGACTCGTTCGAACAGTATCCTTTTTCATGTGGTCGATGCTGCCCATGGCCACGACCGACGATCAGGCCCTCCAGAACTTCTGGCGACCAGCACGAACAGGGTGATGACCAGCGCAGTGAAGAACTCGCCGATGGCGCTATCCTCGCCGCCCTTCGACAGGCTCTGCGCTAGCACCAGCGCGGCGAATGCGACTGCGCGTCATTGTTCCATGTAGCGGTTCAAGGCGCAGGACCGGCCTGACCGATTGTCGCAGGATGGTCCCAATTTCGCCGGGTTTCTGATAACCCTCGGCGATCACGAATCCCGACAGGAATGCGACCGTCCATGCATGTCAGAACAAGAATGGCGATCCTTGCTGCGTCCATCGCGACGCTTCTCGATTGGACCGGTCTTGCCAGCGCCCACCCGCATGTCTTCGCCGAAGCCCGGCTGGACGTGGTGGTCAATCCCGACCGCACGGTGAAATCGCTGCGCCATGTCTGGCGCTTCGATGACCTGTTTTCCTCCACGGTGCTGATGGAGTTCGACAAGAACGGCGATCTCAAGCTAGACGACGCCGAGTTGAAGGATGTGTCGGACACCATCTACGCGTCTCTCGCCGAATATGGTTATTTCCAGCTCGTGATGGTCAATGGCAAGGACGTAGCAATGAAGCCGCCGACGCAGCTCATCACCAATTTCGAGCACGAACAGCTCCTGATCCTGTTCGAATCTGAACCGAAGGAGCCGCTGAAGCTCTCCGGCAAGGTCAGTTTCGGCGTCTACGATCCGACCTTTTACACGGCCATCGATTTCATCGAGGACGACAACATGGCCGTGGACGGCATGCCGGCGGACTGCAGCCGCGCCGCCGTCCGGCCGAATCCGGAGGAGGCGATTGCCCAGAACCAGGGAACACTCACCGAGGCCTTCTTCAACGACCCGACCGGCACGGACCTGAGCAAGATTTTCGCCACCCGTCTCGAACTCACCTGCCCAGCCCAAGGATAGCCCGTGAACAAGACCACTGGACGCCTGGTATTGGCCGCCCTCGCTGCAGGCTGCGTGCTCGCGCAGTTTTCAAGCATGGCCCATGCGCAGAGCTCGCTCGGCATCGGCACGAACGAGGCAACCATCCCCTCGACCGGTCTGTTCGGCGGCCTGATGATGTGGATCAACATCCAGCAGCAGGCATTCTATCGCGCGCTCACTGGCGCGCTAAAGGCAATGCGACAGGACGGCGGCCAGATGTGGCTGCTGATCGGCCTTTCCTTCGCCTATGGTATCTTCCATGCCGCTGGTCCCGGACACGGCAAAGCGGTCATTTCCTCCTACATGTTGGCCAACGAGGTAGCACTGCGGCGCGGCATCATGCTTTCCTTCGTCTCCGCATTCCTGCAGGCGGTAACGGCCATCACGATGATGGCGCTATTGTTCCTGGTGCTGCGCGGCACCTCCATCACCATGACCAACGCGACTTGGTTCCTGGAAGTGACAAGCTATGTGCTGGTCACCCTCTTCGGTGCATATCTGCTGTGGCAGAAGGCGATGCCGCGTATTCGCAGCATGGTCGGAGCGAACCCGGCCCACAGTCTCTCGGCCGCGCATGTCCATTCGCATGACCATCACGATCACGACCATCATCACCACGGTTCGGGCATGATCTGCTCCACCTGCGGGCATTCACACGCGCCTGACCCGGCGATGATCTCGGGCGACCATTTCAGTTGGAAGACGGCTTGGTCGGCTGTGGCTGCCGTGGGCCTGCGACCCTGTTCGGGTGCGCTGATCGTGCTGACCTTCGCCTTCCTGAATGGCCTTTGGGTTGGAGGTGTTCTTTCGGTTCTGGCCATGGCGGTGGGAACCGCAATCACCGTCTCGGCGCTCGCGATCATGGCCGTGACAGCCAAGAACTGGGCCGTTTCCTTCGCCGGCAACGGTCGCGCTAGCAACCGCATCCACGCGACAATCGAGATCGGTGGTGCAGGACTTGTCTTCCTGCTCGGCCTCCTGCTTCTCACCGCAAGCCTTTCGACCTGACCAGCGTTCACAAAACGGGGCCCTGATGTGGCAGCGATCAGAGCGCAGAACGATCGGCTCGACCGGCAGGCCGGCGTACTGATTTGCATGGCCGACTTGTTTTCCTCCATCTTCGAAGCAGCCTTAAACGGCGTTACGATGCCGACAAAGCGATCAGAAGATGAATATGGGCCAGGCGCATTCGCTCGATCATTCGGGTTCGCTTGAAAGTGCCGTGGCCACGAAACCGGCGCCCAGCTGCGCGCCTTCTGCGGTGATGGTGTGCCCCACCCCCGGCAAGATGTGGCTGTAGGCGTCGAGACCCAGCTCGCGCAGAGCTGCAGCCGCTTCGGTCGAGTTGGCAGCCGGGATCACCGGATCGGCCGCGCCATGTACCGCCAGAACGCGTGGTGAACCGGCCGGCATCAAGGGCCGCGGCGATGCGAGCCGGCCGGAATAGGCGACGACGGCGCCAACCGGCCAGCGACCGGAGGCGATGGCGTCGAGCGCCATGATGGCGCCCTGCGAAAAGCCAACGAGGGCGACCCGCTCGAGGTGAGCGAGGAGTCCGTGCTGCTCGACGATCCCGCGCAAGACGTCGTCGAATGCCGGCCTTGCCGCAACGATACGCTGCGGCCGGTTCGCCTCCGTTACACCGGAAATACCGAACCACTGCCGACCGGAGCCGCCGCCGTCAAAGGCGAACGGGCCATCCGGGGCCGCGAACGCGGCCGTCGGCAGTGATGGCTGCCAGGCCTGGGCGAGCGGCATGAGGTCGACGCCACGACTGCCGACGCCGTGCAGGAAGATAACGAGGCTCTTGGTAAGGGAAGCGGCCATAGAGGATTTACCCGTCTTGTAGCGATCGGTCGATCAAAGGCCAAGATCGCTAAGATCCGGACCTTCCGGCACGATGCCGCTCGGATTGAGCGACTTGATCGAATAGTAGCCCTTCTTGATGTGGTCGATGTTGACCGTATCGCGGACGCCGGGAATGTCGAGCATGCGCTTCAGATAGGCCGTGAGGTTGGGGTATTCGGACAGACGGCGCAGATTGCATTTGAACAGGCCGTGATAGGCCGCGTCAAAGCGCACCAGCGTCACAAACAGACGGACGTCTGCTTCGGTCAATTGTACGCCGAGCAGGTACAGTTTGTCGGCCAGTCGGGTTTCCAGTTCATCCAGCATCGTGAAGACGCTGCGATAGGCTTCAGCATAGGCGATCTGGGTCGTGGCGAACCCGGCCCGGTAGACGCCGTTGTTGAGCGCCGGGTAGATGCGCTCGTTGAGCGCGTCGATGTCGATACGCAGGGCTTGCGGATAAAGGTCGATGCTTTCATCGGCGAGCACGCCGAACCCTGAATTGAACATGCGAACGATTTCAGCGGATTCGTTGCTGACGATGGTCTTGCGCTTCTTGTCCCACAGAACCGGAACCGTGGCGCGGCCGGTGAAATCGTCGTCGGCGCGACTGTAGAGTTCGTGCATATAGGTGGCGCCGTTGAGTTCGTCCCGGTCAGCGCCAGGATAGTCACCGAAACGCCAGCCCTGGTCGGTCAATGCAGGCTCCACCACCGAGATCGACACGATGTCTTCAAGCTTCTTCAGCTTGCGGGCAATCAGGGTGCGCGATGCCCAAGGACAGATGAGCGCGACATAGAGGTGATAGCGATCGACCTCCGCGGCGAAGCCGGCTTCACCGGTCGGTCCGGCGCTGCCGTCGGGCGTGATCCAGTTGCGGAAGCTGGAAATCTGGCGAACGAAACCGCCCTTTTCGTCCTTGGCCTGGACCGG